>OLHR01000006.1_pt1 | contig 84626 bp, 85 predicted proteins | sample 1609291 | NCBI WGS metagenome assembly OLHR01 (sample SAMN05416707, study PRJEB24817) | seawater metagenome | isolation source: Sea water | place: Canada:Atlantic | collected 2013-07 | reverse complement strand
ATCTACACCTCTCTATTCGTCGGCAGCGTCAGATGTGTATAAGAGACAGCATTCTGGAATAGGTCGTGAAGGTGGATCACTAGGATTAAACGAGTTTATTGAAGTTAAAGTAATAACTGGCTGGAGTTAATTAACTTTTCATCTTAATTATTTAAAAGGAGATCAATATGATCTCTTTTTTTTTGTTTTTAACTTTTCTATTTTGGTATAATTATTAGTAACTTTCTTATGTTTTAATTTAGATAAGTAGAAGTTATTTCTTTCACAATCAAAGGGGAATACAATGAGTTTATCTTTAATTTTTAGGCTTCAAGCCACTTTTGCTGCAATTTGGGCCTTACAGTTAGTTTTTTTACCCTCAATGGTTTTTGCTCAGTATGGCTGGACACCCTCACTTAGTTTAGTTGCACTAGCCCAAGCGTGCGGCACTGCAATGGCTGGCCTAGCTATTCTTAACTATGGTCTACCCAAGTGGGCCGATGAGGATCAGCTTGCAGTGGCTGCAAAGTCTGCAAGTTTTATTGCAGCATTATTTGCTGTAATGCAGCTTTATCAAATCCTTATTTCTGGTGCAGCGCCTGGCGGAGCAATGGACTGGGTAAGCACTGTTGTCACTGTTCTTTTTGCTTTAGGTTTTTTCATAAAATCGAAATAATGAAACCATAAATTTTTTCTTAAAAGGGGGCGTAGTTGGCCTCCTTCATTATTACCTTATATAGACGTGTGCCCACTGGGAAACACGCTGGGAATGCTAGAAGCCTAATTGGCGCTTTTGGCGAAGTTTAAGCTGATACATAGGATTTCAGGGCCAGTAAAACCGCACATTTAAGTTGCTTTTACATGAAAGCAGAAAGGCATTTATACCTCCCTACCCTAGCTCACTAATCTTCCAGCACCAGCATAGTAGCGGTAAAGCGATGCAGAAAAGTATCTAAAAGAATGTGTTGGGCCTGACTCAGGAGTTAAGCGCTTTTCTTAGCAAATTGCAGTAAATGAATGCCTCTTAAGACTCACTTCTTAAGTATCTAAACCGCCTAGCCCTAGTTTTGTATGGTGCTGGATCAGGTGCTAAGCGTAAGCCACGCGCAGTTAACGACTCTTCAATGTTAAAAAGCGTTAACTTACCTGCGTTGGGTATTCTTGTAATCATTAATGGGGTACAACGCACTAACTGTTCAATCGTCAAGATCCCCGAAGCGCTTAATGCGTTCGCGGTTCTCGTCCGCAACGCCAGCTTTGTTATAAGCTCTCCAGCAAAGTTGTTGTCTTGACAAATTTCTTTAAAAAAAACCACTTGGTTCGACTTGCCTCTAAACCTATCCATTTAACGTCTCTTTAGTTTTTAATTTTCACCAAAAAAGCCCAGCTTGGCTGGGCAAAACACACAACCAAATTTTAAAAACGTGTCCTGTGTGTTGGGGTAAACGAAAGGTTCATAAAAAAGATAGGACCACTTCATTAATCAAAAGGCTAAACATGTTCGACCACATAAATACAACCAACTTAGGTTAACCATGGCCACTAAGCACCATTTTTTGAGTTTCTAATCTAAATAGGGCTCGGTAGCACACTGTTGCTGCCAAACCTGTTGCAACCACCGGCACTACCTGCAGAGGGATGCTGTGAGACCCAACCAACGCTATCAAAGTTGCACACGGGATCGTAAACCCAACGCCCAAAGCCAACAAAATAGATCGCTGGGATTTGACATCACTCACTTCACGAACACCAAATATCATCACAGCCCCCATTAATGCCATAGCTGCCATCATATAACGCTTCACAATCCCCACTTCTAGCGCCAGGCCTTCTGCACTTGGGAACATGTTAGAGGTAAACACATCAGGGGCTGAGACAAAGGCCACCGCAAAAAAGGTGGATAGCGCTGCACAGACGGAAGTGATCGACTTGTATTTCATTATTACTATTCAGTCCATAAAGTTAAGGCGATATTCTGGGTGCCTTTTAAAATAATTTTAGCTGTTTTATGCAGCATTTTTTAAGGATTCAAAAATAACCTAAAAAACTTACAGATGTTTATTTGTAGATGTTCATTAACTGAACAATGGTTAATTTATGTGTTCAAAAGCTGAACATATCGTCACACCCACACCGAGTTAAAATTTAACCTTAGTCTGTCGAGTTTTATATCAATATACTTGCGCTGAAACGAACTTAAGCGGTAATGCAGCTGGGTAACCTATCAGCAGGCAGTGGCCTACACTTGGGGGTTGAAAATGGTCAGGACCTAACCTAAGCTGTAGTTTTTTGAGTTTATGGAAGGTATTTAATTACCTTAGCCATAAAGCCCACAAAGCAACTGTCGGCAAAGGTGTAACACTCATGCTGATGATCAGCCCCACGCGCGTTCCCATGGTTTTAGCCCACGATTGAAGCCACATTTATGATAAGGTTTATGACGGTAATAAGGGTTAACCTGCACTAGTAATGGTGCAACAAAGTAAATCAGACAGAAGTTGGATTTTAATTATGATGAAATGGACATATAATTTTAGTATAAAAAAGGTAGTTTTTTTAGTGTTGCTAAGCCTTACAGCCACGGCTTCTGCTAGTGAAGAAAACCTTAGCTTTCCATTTACTTCCGACAGTGGCAAATATTGGCAGTACGTTAGTGATAGAACTATGGGGGGAATATCCAATGGCCAGGTTACACTTGAGCAGGATGCTGGCATATCGTTTGCCAAACTTACTGGCAATGTAAGTACAAAGAATAATGGCGGTTTTATTCAATTACGCTCGAGAATCTCATTTGCCAATTCTGACAAAACCGGAAAAGAACTTCAGGGGGTTCGCCTGAATGTGCGTGGTAATGGTGAGACGTATCATATTTTTATTAGAACTAATGATACTAGGTCTTATTCAGACTATTATTCAGCCACATTTCAGGCAAATACCAACTGGGAAGTGATTGAATTCCCTTTTAGTAGCTTTGAACGCAAGCGTGCACCTGATTCAACCTTACGCGCTAGAAACATAAGAGCCTTTGCTGTTGTTGCTTATGGCCGTGATTTTACAGCTGATGTTTCTGTGTCTACTGTGGATTTTTACTACTAACACCAGCCCCAGATACTAGCACCTGTAAACTATTTACTATGGTGCCTTGTGAGGCTCAAAATGCCAGTTGAGTGCCCACTTTAATCTGCTGCTCATCAGTTGCCAGCATGGCAATAGTGTCACCTTTAGTAACGAAATGATGGCCAGTAATGCTAAACAACACACCATTACAAGGTGCCATTATTGGGATAGATTGTGCAGTAGGGCTGTCAAGCAAAACGACGTCTGCAAACGGGGCACCTGCCTTTAAAGTATCGCCCAACTTTGATCGATAGGTAACAATGCCAGACATTAAGGCGTTCACCATTTTCACTTGATCTACGCCCAGCTGCTTCAGTTTAAAAGGGTTTTGTGGTGCCTGTGACATCTTCTTCTAAACAAATGGGAAAGCCCAATGCGTTAGCAAGTGCCTTACCCATCTGTTGTTGGTGTACACCATAAAAAACATGGGGCAATGCAACATCATCACAATGTAAGTCCAGCACTTAGTGTGCATCGATAGAATGGGACCGTAGTATTTTATGCAATGAGTTTATTTCAAAATCATCTGATCTTTGGCTCACCAAGTTTTTTAGGCCTGTTCGCATAAGCTGATCGTTTTCTATCAGATCATCACCAAATGAACCTATTAAACTAGTCATCACTTGGTCAGCATTGATGGCCATATTACGGTTAAAGTTTTGCCCAGTATGCCAGTCACAGCGACCAATCACATGACCAAAAGACCGCTGCCTTAAACCCACTGGGTTAGCAAAAGGCACTAATAGAATTTCTGCATTAATTGCGCCCTGCTGGTCAAGCTGTTGCAAATGCCTCAGTAAGTGCTGCGCAACAAGCAGCCCGGGGTATTCGTCAGCATGCAAGCCAGCCTGAATATAAACTTTCTTGCCACCCTTTGAACCAAAGCGATGCAAGTGAATATGTGCTTCATTCCTTACGCTTGCAGCAGGTAGTTTTATTGTTGCAAATGTCATGTTGACAACTCGTTAATATGCAACGTGTTAGTAGGTGTTCATCACAAACCTATACGTCCACACTATTTAGAACGGGTTAGTCAGCAACCTTTTGTTGCACCTTGATTACCAGTTCAACACGACGGCTAAGCTCGAAGTTCTCACTACCATCTGCATTGATGATTAATTGGCTTTCACCCCAAGCCATGGTGGTGTCCGTTTGCATATCGCGTAGGTTAAGGTAGTTAACAGCTGTATTTATACGCCTTTGGGATAAGTCGTAGTTATAGTTGTCCGTTCCTCTACTATCCGCATGCCCACCTAGGCTCACTTTGAAAATAGTATAGGCGTTACGTGCCTTCATTAGCGCTAATTCAATTTTTTCCTGCTGATCTACTCGTAAGTTGTTCTTATCAAAGTCGAAGAGTATATGAGTGGTAATTAACTCTACAGGATAACTATAGGTAACCACTTTAACTGTGGGCTCGGAAACTAGCTCAGGTGTTGGCTCAACCGCTAACTCTGTTTCTATTTCTGTTTCTGTTTCTGTTGCTGGCGCTGGTGCTGGTGCTGGTGCTGAAGTAACAGCGGCAACCTGTGCTTCTGGCGCAGCTATAACTTCTTCAACAACAACAGCCACTTTTGCTTCTGTGGTTTGCGTTGCTGATACTTCGGTAGCCACTGCTGGCTCAGCATCTAGCGCCTGTTCAACTTTGCTAGTTGGTTCAATTAGAGCTGGCGATGCTTTAACAGCATCAGTAGCGTCTGCCAAACATTTGGGTTTTCCTAGCAACTCCCATGAGCCATTACGAATACATTGGCCATTGCCATCCAATATCGGGTTACCGTTTTCAGACCACCAGAAGGCCCGATGAGCCAGTGAGTCATTATCATTGTGGGCCTGCATTATTGTGCTGCTACATAGCAACACTATTAAACATATTGTTCGCAACATAATTTTCCCTTTTAAATAATCTGGTGATGGTTTCCTCTGACCATAGTCTACTTCATGAGGGTAAGAATTAACATATGAGGGGTTAAACCGCACATTATTTATCTCAGTACTAGGTAGGTGGTTATTGGTTAAAAAATTAATGCTGGCTTTTGCGCTTCCAAAGGCGCCCATCAATAGCTGATAACCCTATAGCAATCAACGCCATACCTGCTAGATTAACCCACTGAAGAGTTTCATTTAAGAATAGTAAACCTAAGAATATTGCAGAAACAGGAACTAGCAAAGTGACTAGTAATATATTGGTGGCACCAGATGACGCTAAAATTTTAAAATATAAGATATACGCTAATGCAGTAGAAAATACCGCCAAGGTTAAAATAGAAGCCCACACCATAATGCTAGGAGAACCTGGCCCTAATAAGGCTAAAGGCCCGTCTACATAAAAGGCAACAGGAGCCAGCAGCGCAGTTGAACCGGTGACTTGGCCTGCCGCAATTATAATGGGTTTAAGCCCCATGGCCTTAAATCGTCGCCCAAAAACACTTGCAAATGCATAAGATAATGCCGCGCCCAGTATGGCTATTTGAGCCAAGATAGTGCCCTGCTTGACACTGTCTAAACTAGGTATTCCAATCATCATTACAACACCCAAAAAACCAACAGCCACACCCACAAGCTTCATGGCTGTTGCCCGCTCATCCACTAACAACAAGCCAACCACAATAACACCAAACAAAGGAGTGGTGGCATTAAGTACCGATGCTAAACCTGATGCAATGTGCGTTTGGCCCCATACGATTAGGCTAAAGGGGATGACGTTATTCAATAACCCCATAATTAAGAAGGCCACCCATACATTTGGGCTTTTCGGCAGGCTCAAGCCCATAAAGAGTACGATAATCCATAACGTAATGGCCGCTAGCCCTACTCGCAATGTCACTATTGTAAGGGGTGGTAATTCTGCCACCGCAACCCCAACAAAAAAGAAAGATCCACCCCACAGTAGAGATAGAGTAATCAGCATTAGCCATTCACGCATACCCATGGATGTATTAATAGATGATGTCACGGTGAGCCCTCTGCAAGATAAGTTTGTTAAATAGGCTATTTTATTTAAATAGACTTAAGTTAAAAGTATCAACTCTTTTGCCACACAATTAAACGGTTATTAGCCGGCATCGGATAGTCTCTTTGAAGCACTAGTCCATATTTTGTAGCTAAGGCATTAATATCATGAAATTCTCTAATGCCCTGATGAGTAAATTGCTGTTGCAGTCTTGCATCGAAATCTACGTTGCTTTGCGCTTCAAGAACACCTAAATATTTCATTGGGCCATAAAGACAAAATACGCCACCTGATAAAAGCCGCTCACCAATGCCAGAAAACATAGCAATAACAGCCTGCCAAGGCATAATATGAGCAGTATTGGCAGAGTAAACAGCATCATAGTGAGCAGTTGGCCAGGGGTCACTGAGTACGTCTAATGGCAAAGGGGATAATAGATTAGATGCTGGGTGGTCACTCATCCAGCATCTAATACCTGCATGATTTTGTTCTCGGTCACTCATCTGCCAGCTTAGGTGGGGCATTTGTTTAGCAAACCACACCCCATGTTGCCCTGTTCCGCTACCCACCTCTAAAACATGTTTTTTGTTAGCAAAAACGTGCTCTAAAATTTCACCAATAACTACTTGGTTATTGGCACAGGCTTGTGAAAAGGGCTTATGCATTGGCTATATTACCAAATGACGGTGAATTCATTGGCCCAAGTAATCGTTTTTTGGTGTTCATATTGCTGCACTCAGAATGTTACAATAAACGGCCTAAATACTACGTCCATATGGCGCCTTTGGCTATAGGTACAAGGCATATTAGCCAGCCCATTATGCTGCCAATGGCTTCAGAAAACTGCAGCATTTATAACCACTAATGTAGGCAGTGACATAAGTTAGCGCCTGCAACTTTTATTTAAACTTAGCCACTAACTATTGGCTTCGCTACCACGGAATCATATATATGGAAATTCGCCCAGTTTTAGATCATGCCCAAATTCATCCTACCATTCGCACAGGGGTGGCTCAGTACCACTCAAAAATTGTTGCCCAAGTAATTGATACTGTTAGCAATAATCAGGCGGTGGTGATTGGTATGTCTTTGAACCCCGCTGTTAAAAAGGCCAGACAACTACTTGAAGGCCAAGGTTTAAAGGTAACGTATTTAGAATTTGGTGGTTATGGCAGCATGTGGCATGAACGCTTAGCTATTAAAATGTGGAGCGGCTGGCCAACCTACCCACAGGTTTTTGTTAATGGCATGTTAGTGGGTGGGGCTAGTGATGTGAAATCACTGATTGCCAATAACGCACTTTAAAGTTTGATTAAATTTGGCAATAAAAACAGGTGGCTGACCTAATTAAGTTAGCCTTTAAAACCATACACAAAAAACTTAATGTACCAATTTATACCAATAATTTGCTAATTTGAGCCATATTGATATGATGTCGATGGCTGAATCGCTAATTCTTAGCATGAGCCACACAATAATAACATACTCTAAAGAGGCGAATTATGATTGATAGCATCGTAAGCAGCATAAAAAAACTCACTGAAGCAGGCATGGCACTTATTGCCCTAGCCATTGTTTTAGAAGTAATTTTTGGTGCGAATGTAGCATTCGTAGGTGTCGGAGTTGTTGAGAATGTTCTCAGCATTGTTGGTGCATTAGGAAGTGAGGGCTTGGTAGGTTTAGCCTCAATCGCAGTCATCTACTCTCTATTTAATAGATAGTAAACAACCAGTAGTGCTGTAAAAGCCCACATAATATGTGGGCTTTTTTGATTCTATGGTGGGGTCTGTGCAAGTGAAAAATAGTTACAGCAAAGTGGATGTAACCACTTAAAAATAGATGTTATGATCATTTTTAAGCAATGAGATGAACCCATGACGAAACACACGAGAGCCAAGTTTTGGCCTAGCTTTAGCCCAAGCTCGCTCACCCTTCTCGCAGCAGCAATTGTTTCTGCTGTGCTTGGTTCAATCCATGCTTTTTCTATACTTTTGGCGCCACTTGAAACTCTTTTTGACGCCACCCGTTCGGCAGTCTCATTAACCTATTCTCTTGCTTTGGTGTCGTTATCTATTGCTGTGTTGCTTGGCCATTTAGCTTATGGCCGCACATCTGCTGCAATTTTTCTTATGGCCACGTGTGCCTTAGCTGCTCTAGGAACACTGATTGCTGGGCTAGGAAATTCACTGTGGGTTGTGTGGCTTGGATATGGGGTAGTCTTTGGCGCAGCTAATGGGCTTGGTTATGGGTTTGGATTGCAACTCGCAGCGCAAGCTTATCCGGGGCGAGAAGGCTTGTCCATGGGCATTATCACAGCAGCATACGCTTTTGGGGCGGTCATCTCACCCACCCTGTTCAATTTTATATTAGACACCCTTAGCTTTACGGCTGTCATGATTACATTGACAGCACTATTGCTTGTTGTTGGCCTATTAAGTGCACTGATACTCAAGCAAGTGGGGGCAAAATTCTGTAATAATAAGCCGGGGTCTGCCACCTTATCAGCTTCGCGTCGCAGCCAGCAACTACTGTGGCTTGGCTATTTTGGAGGTGTGTTATCGGGGCTCATGGTGATTGGTCATTCTGCTGGGGTTGTTGCCACATTGCAGCCAGGCATCGCACCCTGGGTTGCACCTATGGTGATAGCCACCTTTAACTTGCTTGGCAGTCTAATTGGCGGCCGTTTAGTTGATAAAATACGTGCAGAGGGGTTACTGGCGATATTAGCCATTATCACTACGTGTGCACTTATTAGCTTAGTTGTATTTGGCAGGATTGGTGGACTCTTTATCAGTTTAAGTGCCATTGGTTTTGCCTACGGCGGCACCATTGCTGCATACCCTGCGGCTATTGCGAAGCTGTTTGGTGTTCAAGACATTGCCAAAATTTATGGCCGTGTATTTACAGCATGGGGATGTGCTGGGCTCCTTGGGCCATGGTTGGCTGGCTGGCTGTTCGATATTAGTCGAGACTATCAATTAGCATTATTGATTGCCGCGGCCTTTAGTATTGTTTCGGCCATGGCTATGGTTCTATTATCAATGGATAACCGATATGTGCGTGTTTGATTGCACGAATACAAAGACACATTGCTGCCGTTGTGCGTTAGGAGGAATTAATGATGGACACTGACAGCATTAGTAATGCAGGCAAACGTATGCAGCCAGTGAGCAAAAAAATGGCAGGTATTACTGGATGACGCCTGTAACATCCGCTTCATTAACGCTAGGCAGACTTTGGGTTCTCGCCAGGTAGACCGCGACATGGCAAAAGCTAATTACATCGGCATCCCAACTTACAGTGCAACAGTCTAAATTAAATGCTTAGGCAAATGAGCAGACCCAAAAACAGCACTATTGCTAGCGCCACAGAGCCTGCACACAGAGGCTAAGATCTACTGGGTCATCACGTTAAGCCAATCATTAACCCACTGCTTGCGGTTTTGATTGATTTCAGCTGTATCTAGCTGCAATACCTGAGTAGGTTTAATTAGTTTGCCATAAGCTTCTGGCATGTCTGCAGGCGTGTTTACAGGGTACATCACGTTGCTTAAGGGTAGGTGCTTTTGGAAGCCCTCACTTACCATGAAGTTTAGGAAATCGTCAGCCAGTGCCGAATTTTGAGACGACTTCAACTTTGCCGCCACTTCCACTTGCAGGTAATGACCTTCCTCAAATTCAGCCGCTTGGTACTGGTCTGTACCTTCAACAGCCATATGGTAGGCTGGAGACGTGCTGTAACTCAGCACCATAGGTGCTTCACCTGCCATGAACAAGCTGAAATAAGCTTCACTCCACCCCTTGGTGGTGGTTAAAATATTATCCGACAACTTGGCCCAAGCCGCATCTGACTCATTTCCATAAACAGACTTCATCCACAACAGTAAACCCAAACCAGGGGTACTTGAACGTGGGTCTTGAATGATGATCTTTAATTCTGGGCCCGCATTAACTAACTCGTCTAAACTTTTTGGCGGGTTAGGCATAAGCTTGGTGTTGTAAACAAACGCAAAGTAGCCATAATCAAAGGGCACAAACGTATCATCTTGCCAGTCGATGGGCATTTCTAAACCATTGGTGTCTACCGAGTGATTAGCAAATAAGCCACTTTTTTTGGCATCATCGACTAGGTTTAAGTCTAACCCGAGTAAAAGATCAGCCTTAGTAGACGCACCCTCTAACTTGAGGCGCTGCAACATGGCCACAGCATCTGACATACCCACTAGGTTCAAGGTACACCCACATTGCTCTTCGAAAGTGGGTTTTATGAGTGGCCCCATCCCCCAGTCTGAAACGAAGGAATCGTAGGTATAAACCGTCAGTTCTTTTTTGGGGGCATCGCCAGCTAACGCTGGCGTGGCGGTGATCGTTAAACTGAGACAGGCGGCGGCAATATAAGCCGTATAGTGAGACATAAATACTCCTAAAAATTAACTAGTTAATTTCTATGACGGCCAATAGTATATTGGCGCTATTAGGAGGAGGGAGCGGCGTAAGGCTAGCTTACGTGGATGCGTTTCCTTGTTCCCTACGCTGGCATTATCCAGATCAGGTACAACGGGATTCACGTTAGTGATCTCAGCCCAACACGTTAATTAGAAATTAACTGGACACCCCGACAAGTCATAGTGGGCGCAATATAGACCAAAACTAGCCTTGGTTGCAAGGCTAGAAGAGGTGATTTAAAAAATAATATAGATTTTCCGTTTCAATTCACTCGAAGAAGCACCCACCTATGCTTGGAACGCAGGACCTTTGGTTATTTATCAGCTCCGGTATCTCACTTAATTTTGTTCCTGGTCAGGGTTTTATTTTTATTGTTAGCTACATTGCCAGCAAAGGCTTTCAGGGCGGTTCTGTGGCGGCTTTAGGAGTAAGTGCAGGCACTCTAGGCCACATAATCCCAGCTGCTTTTCGGCATTTCAGCACTCGTTGCAGATTCTAGCAACAAGCTGAAAGGAGGCCTATTTACCTACTTTGGTATTCGCCTACTGCTTAGCTCCAGGCCCTGAACTCTTTAATTAATCGCTACTATGTGGGGATAACTTTATTGAGTGGTTTAGAGGGTTACCCCATAATTATAGGTATTTACTTTAGGCTTAAAATATTATACTTTATACTTAAAGTAATTATTTAATAATTCTCTACTCTGGAGCGAGTGTTAATGAAAATAGCTTGTATCGGTGGTGGTCCTGGGGGGCTTTATTTTGCCATCAGCATGAAATTACGCAACCCTAAGCACGAAATTTTAATCATCGAAAAAAACCGGCCAGACGACACATTTGGCTGGGGCGTTGTATTGTCTGATGAAGCCTTGGCTAATGTAGACCGCAATGACCCCATTAGCGCGGCAGCCATTCGTAACGAATTTGCCTACTGGGATGATATAGCGGTAGTAAAAGATGGCGTACGTGAAGTATCAAGTGGCCATGGGTTTTGTGGTATCGGCAGGATGAAATTATTGCAAATTTTACAGCACCGCGCCCAAGAGCTAGACATTGAACTGCGCTTTGAGACACCAGCAGGTGAATACGAAGACTATATGCGTGACTACGATCTGGTTGTTGCATGTGACGGACTTAGGTCTAAAGCCCGCAATCAATTTGCTTCAGTGTTTAAGCCACAAATTGATGAACGCTTATGTCACTTTACTTGGCTGGGCACACATCAGAAGTTTGATGATGCGTTTACCTTTATTTTTGAAAAAACACAGTATGGTTGGGTATGGGCCCACGCCTACCAATTTAGTAAGGACACAGCTACCTTTATTGTGGAGTGCAGTAAGTCTACATTTGAAGCATTTGGTTTTGCCAACCTAAGCCAACAAGAGTCTGTTGCCATTTGTGAAGCTATTTTTAAGGACCATCTAGGTGGCCACAAGCTGATGACTAATGCCAACCATATCCGTGGTTCTGCATGGATTAATTTCCCACGCGTGCTGTGTGAAAAATGGTCTCACAAAAACCTAGTCCTAATGGGTGATGCCGCAGCAACAGCACATTTTTCAATCGGTTCTGGTAGCCGCCTTGCCTTTGACAGTGCAATTGCCCTGGCAGACTATCTGGAACAAGAACAAGACCTACCTCGAGCCTTTATAAAGTACGAAAATGAACGTCGAATTGAAGTGCTTCGTTTGCAGTCGGCAGCACGTAATTCTATGGAATGGTTTGAACAAGTAGAGCGTTATCTAGACCTAGACCCTGTGCAGTTTAACTATGCTTTGCTGACACGATCACAACGCATTAGCCATGAGAACTTGCGTTTACGAGACCCAAAATGGTTATCGCTAGCTGAGCAATGGTTTCAGCAAAAAAATAACCAAATGCCTAGTAACCGCAGCCCTATGTTTACCCCATTTAAATTACGTGGGCTCACGTTGGCTAACCGCATCGTTGTGTCGCCTATGGCGCAATACAAGGCCCAGGACGGCTGCCCCACTGATTGGCACCTAGTACATTATGGCAACCTGGCAAAAGGGGGTGCTGGCCTAGTTTATGTGGAAATGACATGCCCCAGTGCAGATGGCCGAATTACCATAGGGTGCCCTGGGCTTTACCACACCACCCATGTTGCCGCTTGGAAAAAGGTTACTGATTTTGTGCACCAAGAAAGTAGTGCAAAAGTATGCATGCAGCTTGGGCATGCCGGCGCCAAGGGTTCTACACAACGTGGCTGGGAGCAAATGGATGCGCCTTTAACCAGTGATAACTGGCCGTTAAAGGCAGCCTCTGCTGTAGCCTGGTCTGAGGCAAACCAAATGCCTACGGAAATGACCGAAGCTATGATGGACCAAGTTCAGGCAGACTTTGTATCTGCTGCCAAAATGGCACTTGACGCAGGCTTTGATATGATCGAATTACATTGTGCGCATGGTTATTTATTATCATCTTTCATTACCTCATTAACCAATAAGCGACAGGATCAATTTGGTGGTACATTAGATAATCGTCTACGATTCCCCCTAAGTGTTTTCGCAGCCATACGGGCGGTAATGCCAGTGGATATGCCTTTGGCTGTGCGGATTTCTGCCCATGACTGGGTAGATGGAATGGGCATGGACCCAACGCAAGCTGTGGCCGTAGCTCAAGCATTTAAACAGGTCGGCGCAGATATTATCGATGTGTCCAGTGGACAAACAAGCACGCAGGCCAAACCTGTTTATGGGCGCATGTATCAAGCACCCTTTGCAGACCAAATTCGCCACGAAGCAGCTATACCTACAATGGCTGTGGGTAACATTTTTGAAGCAGACCATGCTAATTCAATTCTGATGGCCGGTCGGGCAGATTTAGTGTGTTTAGCTAGGCCCCATTTAGCCAACCCTTTTTGGACCTTACATGCTGCCGCTGAGCTTGGTGATGAGCAGCAATTATGGCCTCTGCCCTATGGGGCAGGTAGAGACCAATATTATCGCTTAGCCCAGATTGAAGCCCAAAAAGCGCTACAAGCTACCGTAGTGAATGCGGCAGCAGTGCGCAAGGTTTAGACGAGAAATAACTATGAATTTAACTAATCAACATGTTTTAGTTACTGGGGCAGGTTCAGGCGTTGGCCTTGCCATTGCTAGGCAGCTTGATAAGCTGGGCTGTCGTATCACTTTGTGTGGCCGCAATGAAGGCCCGCTGATTGAGCTCTCATCCAGCTTAGACAATGCCCAATATTTTACCTGTGATGTGACAGACAGAGTCGCATTAGATGATGCCTTAAACCAAGCAAGGCAAAGTTTTGGCCCTTTTTCAATTGCTATTGCTAATGCAGGCAGTGCTGAGGCACGCCCGTTTAGCAAAATTTCCCAGCAAGATTGGCAGCAAGCCATGGGGGTTAATCTTGATGGCTGTTTCAACACTTTTCAAGCCACCTTGTCAGATTTACTGGGACACTCAGAAGGCCGTCTAATTGCTATTGCCTCAACTGCCGGGTTGCGGGGCTATAAATATGCCTCCGCATACAGCGCCGCTAAACATGGGGTCATTGGGCTGGTTAAGTCATTGGCTATTGAACTGGGGCCAAAAAACATTACTGTTAATGCTATTTGTCCAGGGTTTACCAACACACCTATGTTACAGCGCAGTATTGCCAAGATTATGCAGGCCACAGGCGCTGACCAAGCAAAAGCTGAGAGTAAATTGTTATTAGACAACCCCATAGGCCGATTTATAGAGCCTCAAGAAATAGCCGATGCCGTGGTTTTTTTATGCCAATCCCCTGCGTCTAATGGGGTCACCTTAAAACTGGATGGAGGCGCTCCTTAAATGGTTAATCACTACGATGCTAATACCCGCCAGCACCTTCGAGTATGGTTAAAGCTTCTCAAAACCAGTACTAGTATTGAAACAGCCTTGCGCGAGAGGCTAAAAAAAGAGTGCAGTACAACATTGCCAAGATTTGATGTTATGGCCGCTTTGGATCACCACACGGATGGCTTACGCATGACAGAGTTATCTGACTTTTTGATGGTGTCTAATGGCAATGTTACCGGCATTGTAAGCCGCCTTGCCGAAAGCGGCCTGATAGAACGAACCCAAGATACCCATGACCGCCGCGCTCAAAAAGTGTGTTTAAGCCCAAGCGGGCAGGCAGAATTTAAACAGCTCGCTCAACGCCACGCGCAGTGGATTGATGACATTATGCAACCGCTTAACACCGAAGAATCTAATACTTTATTAACATTACTTGAACGACTGGCTAACCATAAGGTGAACAAAAATGACTAGGTTAGAAGATGTTACTGCAACTCACTTTCATTGGCACTGCTCTCATGGCGTTGGTACGATTAAGCTTAATCGTCCAGATCGTAAAAACCCCCTCACCTTTGAAAGCTACGCAGAGTTAAAGACGCTCTTTTTGCAACTAGCACTACAACAGACCATTAAAACCGTTGTTATTTTACCCAATGGTGGCAACTTTTGTTCTGGTGGAGACGTGCACGATATTATCGGCCCCTTGTTAGACAAAGACACTTTAGGTTTGCTCAACTTTACTCGTATGACGGGTGACCTAGTGAAAGCTATGCTGGCTTGTGGCAAACCCATTATAGCTGCAGTGGATGGCGTGGCTGTTGGTGCTGGCGCTATTTTGGCAATGGCCAGCGATATGCGCATAGCGACCCCACAAGCAAAAACTGCGTTCTTATTTACCCGTGTAGGTTTAGCAGGATGCGACATGGGTGCCTGCGCCATTTTACCTCGTATTATTGGCCAATCTCGGGCAGCCGACTTACTATTTACTGGCCGCTCCATGAGCGCAGAAGAAGGCCAGCAGTGGGGTTTTTATAGCAGAATTGTTGCAGTAGAAGCGTTAGAAGAAACGGCACAGGATATGGCCAAAAAGATTGCTGCTGGGCCTAGCTTTGCACATATGATGACCAAAACTCAACTCAATCATGAGTGGAATATGTCGCCAGAACAAGCCATAGAGGCCGAAGCTCAGGGCCAAGCCCTGTGTATGCAAACACAAGATTTCAAACGTGCATATGAGGCTTTTATTAATAAACAAACACCTAGCTTTGAGGGTAATTAGCATGCACCGCGATATGAGCTTTTTAACTTGGCCTTTCTTTGATGACTACCACCGGCAACTGGCTACAGAATTGGAGGCCTGGTGTGAAGTACATTTGCCAGTGGATCATAGTGATGTAGATCAAGCCTGTATCCAGTTAGTAAAAATGCTGGGAGATGGGGGCTGGCTTAACCACAGTGCTATAAATCCAGATTCCTCTACCAACCAATCATTAGATACCAGAACCTTGTGTTTAATTCGAGAAACTCTCGCTAGGCATGATACTTTAGCCGACTTTTCCTTCGCTATGCAGGGCCTTGGTACGGGTGCCATAAGTCTGTTTGGCACCCAGGACCAACAACAATGGTTACGCAAAACCCGTGCTGGCGAGGCACTTTCTGGGTTTGCATTAACTGAACCACAATCGGGATCTGATGTGGCAAATATTGCCCTGAGTGCTCATCTAGAGGGTGAAAATTACGTCCTTAATGGTGAAAAGACATGGATTTCAAATGGCGGCATTGCCGACGTATATTGTGTTTTCGCTCGCACCGGTGAAGCGGGTGGTGCAAAGGGTTTATCTGCGTTTTTAGTACCTGCAAATAGCGCAGGGCTTACAGTGGCAGAACGCCTGCATACAGTTGCACCTCACCCTTTAGCTCGGCTAAATTTCAACAAGGTTGAGGTACATAGCAGCCAAATGATTGGCGATGCAGGAAGTGGCTTTAAGGTCGCTATGTCTGTACTCGACATCTTCCGTTCTAGTGTAGGAGCCGCTGCTTTAGGTATGGCACGCAGGGCGTTGCATGAATCATTAGACCGCAGCCAGAGCAGGCAATTATTTGGTGCACCATTACGGGATTTACAAATGGTCCAAGGGCACCTAGCCGACATGGCCACCCAAATAGATGCCGCTGCATTGCTGGTTTATCGGGCTGCCTGGACTAAAGATCAAGGCGTCGCAAGGGTCTCTAAAGAAGCGGCTATGGCTAAGCTCTATGCTACCGAAATGGCCCAAAAGGTTATTGATCAAGCGGTACAAATACATGGCGCAGAAGGCGTAAGAAGTGGGGCCACTGTAGAGTGCTTATACCGTGAAATACGGGCTTTGCGCATATATGAAGGCGCCACAGACGTTCAAAAAATAATTATTGCCAAGCAGCTTTAGGTAGGAGGCCCCATGAAGTTACTCGATTCAGGTCATGTAGATACATTTTGTCGCGATAACTTGCCCCCTATGGATCAGTGGCCTTCGCTCAATACCAGCCAGTATGCTTACCCTAAGCAACTCAATGTAGCAGTTGAACTAACTGATCGCATGGTAGAACGTGGCTTTGGTGATCAAACTGCCTTAATTGGTAATGGCCGAGTACGCACTTACAAAGAGCTGGCTGATTGGAGCAACCGCCTAGCCCATGCATTGGTAGATAATTACGGTGTAAAGCCGGGTAACCGAATATTAATACGGGCGGCTAACAACCCTGCCCTAGTAGCATGCTGGCTTGCCGCCACAAAGGCCGGCGCAGTAGTGGTTAATACGATGCCGATGCTGAGAGCTGGCGAACTGAGTCAAATTGTAGATTTAGCGAAAATTAAACTGGCACTGTGCGACACACGCCTAATGGACGAAATGACCACTTGCGCCAAAACCAGCAACACTTTAGACCAGGTTGTAGGCTTTGATGGCACTGCAAATTTTGATGCTGAACTAGACCGTATTGCACTTAATAAGTCTGTGCGCTTTAACGCTGTTGCAACCAGTGCAGACGACGTAGCACTGCTAGGTTTTACGTCTGGTACTACAGGCAAGCCGAAGGCCACCATGCATTTCCACCGAGACTTACTAATTATTGCCGACGGTTATGCCCGTGAAATATTAGAAGTAACGCCTGATGATGTGTTTGTAGGCTCACCCCCTTTAGCATTTACTTTTGGTTTAGGTGGGCTAGCTATTTTCCCACTGCGTTTTGGTGCGGCCGCTACTTTGCTAGAAACAGCCGCACCTCAAGATATGATTACCATTATTGAAACCTACAAGGCCACTATTTGCTTCACCTCTCCTACGGCATACCGTGCTATGTTAGCTGCTATGGAAGAGGGTGCTGATTTATCCAGTCTTCGAGTTGCAGTGTCTGCCGGGGAAACTTTGCCCGCGCCTGTATTTGCTGAATGGCAGGCAAAAACTGGTAAACCCATGCTCGATGGTATTGGTGCCACAGAAATGTTGCATATATTTATGTCTAATCGCCTTGATGATGCCAAACCGGCCTGCACTGGTAAGCCTGTGACCGGCTATCAAGCCAAGGTGGTTGACGATAATATGCAGGAACTGCCTCGCGGAGAAGTAGGCAAACTGGCTGTAAAAGGACCGACAGGATGCCGTTATTTAAATGATGATCGCCAAGCCAACTATGTTATGAATGGATGGAACCTTACAGGGGATGCTTTTTACCAAGACGAAGAAGGCTATTTTTATTTTGCCGCTAGAACAGACGACATGATACTGTCTTCTGGTTACAACATCGCTGGGCCAGAAGTGGAGGCATGTTTGTTAGGGCATGAGGCTGTATTTGAATGTGCCGTGATTGGCACGACAGATGAAGCACGTGGCCAATTGGTGCATGCCCACATTGTGCTAAGCCCATCTTTCCAAGCCTCTGATGCACTCGTATTAAAGCTACAGGATTACGTAAAAAATACTATTGCACCTTATAAATATCCTCGGTTAGTGGACTTTATTGATGCCCTACCCAAAACTGAAACGGGGAAAATTCAACGTTTTAAACTAAAAAAATAAGACCCATAAAGGAGTAGTAAAATGAAAAAGAAATTAATCACCAGCCTTTTAGGTGCAGCCTTGTGCTTAACACCACACGTTGGCGCCGCCCCAGTAAAAGTGGGTATGATCACCACCCTATCTGGTGGCGGTTCTGGCTTAGGAGTGGATGTGCGTGATGGCTTTATGCTGGCTGTGAAAACAGCCAACCGCTCAGACCTAGAAGTCATTGTTGAAGATGATGCGCGAAAACCTGCGCTTGCCGTCCAGATCGCCGATAAAATGATCCAAAAAGAAAAAGTGGATATCCTCACTGGCATTATTTGGTCAAATTTGGCCATGGCCGTTGTGCCAAGCACAGTGAACCAGGGTGTCTTATATTTGTCTCCTAACGCTGGGCCATCTGCCTTAGCAGGCCAAGGCTGTCACAAAAACTATTTTAACGTTGCTTGGCAGAACGACAACTTACATGAAGCAATGGGCAATTATGCTAATTCAGCAGACCACAAAAACAGCTTTATTTTGGCCCCTAATTACCCTGCTGGTAAAGATGCCCTCACAGGGTATAAGCGACTCTATAAAGGCAATTTGGCGGGTGAAATCTACACCAAATTAGGGCAAAAAGACTATGCAGCAGAAATTGCTCAAATTAGAGCTTCTGGCGCAGATAGTGTGTATATCTTCCTTCCAGGAGGCATGGGAATCGCGTTTATGAAGCAATACTCGCAAGCCGGAATGACAACGCCCATTATGGGGCCAGCGTTCTCCTTTGACCAAGGCATTCTAAAAGCTGTGGGTAAGGCTGCCCTGGGTGTAAGAAACTCGTCTCAGTGGAACAAAGACATCGATAATGCTGCCAACAAGGTGTTTGTTGCTGACTTTGAGGCCGCATACGGTCGCTTGCCTTCATTGTATGCAAGCCAAGGTTACGATACGGCTAACTTGATCTTGTCTGCTATGGATTCTGCAGATATTAATGACCAAGATGCGTTTAGAGCCGCTCTTAAGTCTGCTCAGTTTGACTCTGTTCGTGGTGACTTCCGCTTTGGTAATAACCAACATCCTATCCAAGACATTTATGTACGTGAAGTAGTCATGGAAGGTGACGTGCTCACCAATAAGATTATTGGTGTGGGACTAAAAGACCATCAAGATGCCTATGCGGCAAACTGTTCATTGTAATTTACCTTAACCACAAGCGGTACATAAGTACCGCTTGACTATGGAGAAGCCAGTATGGATGTAATACTGCTTTTAGAGCAGCTCCTCAACGGCTTACAGTTAGGCATTATGCTGTTTTTGATAGCAGCAGGTTTAACCCTTATTTTTGGAGTCATGGGACTAATAAATTTAGCCCATGGCTCTTTGTATATGATCGGCGCCTTTGCTTGCGCTGCAGTTGCTACTTGGAGTGGCTCCTTTTGGCTAGGCCTAATGGCAAGCCTAACCTTCGCTGCAGCAGCAGGTGCCTTGATTGAAGTAGTCATTATGCGGCGGTTGTATCATCGTGAGCACCTCGATCAGGTGCTGGCCACCTTTGCCCTTATCCTTATTTGTTCCGAAGGCACACGTTGGTTGTTTGGTTCGTTTCCTTTGTACCTAGACGTACCCGACATATTTTATGGTGCTGTAAACTTATTTGGTGTGCTTCAGTATTCACGCTATAGGCTATTTATTATTGTTATTGGTTTATTTACAGCCCTTTGCATATACCTGTTAATTAACAAAACTCGCATCGGCATGCGTATCCGAGCTGGCGCGGCAGACCGTCAAATGACGGCAGCTCTGGGTATTAATATTAGTCTGCTTTACACTTTGGTATTTGCTCTTGGAGCAGCCTTGGCTGGGTTTTCTGGCGCTTTGGTAGGCAGCATTCAGTCTGTTGAAGTGGGTATGGGTGAACCTGTGCTAATCCTTGCTTTTGTAGTTGTGGTTATTGGAGGTATTGGGTCCATACGTGGCGCTTTAGTGGGTGCCCTTTTGGTGGGCATGGTGGACACATTGGGCCGCGGTTATTTACCCCAAATACTCCAGCTATTGCTTGACCCTGTATTCGCCAATACTTTGGGCGCGGCTCTCTCTTCCATTGCAATTTATCTACTGATGATTGTTATTTTGGTCTTCAAACCTAAAGGCTTATTCCCTGCGCATGGATAACTATATGTCAGAAAAAATGCTCAACCGGGCCCTGTTATCTTTACTCATTATTGCCCCTTGGTTGGCTCACTGGATAGATGAACCTTACTATGTCTCTTTGGCCACGCGTATTGCTATTTTAGCTCTGGCAGGCGTAGGTTTGAATATTGCGCTGGGCTTAGGCGGCATGGTTTCCTTTGGTCATGCTGCATTTTTTGGAATTGGCGGTTATGTCACTGGTATTTTAGCAAGCCATGCCCTAAATTATGAGCCCTTGTTCAGTGGCATTTTTGCCATGTCAGGCAGCACACAAATGCTATTTATTTGGCCAATAGCCATGCTTGTTGGCGCTATAGCAGCTATTTTTATTGGCCTACTTAGTTTGCGCACAAGTGGTGTGTATTTCATTATGATTACCCTCGCTTTTGCTCAAATGATTTACTACTTTTCAATTTCTTGGCCCAACTACGGCGGCGAAGATGGCTTACCTATTTACTTACGAAATAGCTTTCCAGGCGTTAATACATTACAGCCTATTCAATTCTTTATGATTTGCTGCACTATCCTACTTATTACCCTTTGGGGCGTATCGCGATTACAAGATTCCCGTTTTGGTAATGCACTAAAAGCCCTCCGCCAAAACGAGACCCGAGTGGCCGCTGTTGGCATCAGCCCATTAGGCATTAAACTTGCAGCCTTTGTTATCTCTGCCATGATCACAGCTTTGGCAGGTTCACTATTTGCCGACCTTAACCGCTTTGTTAGCCCCACTATGTTTTCTTGGCACACCTCTGGGCAAATAATGATCTTTGTTATTCTGGGAGGCATAGGCCGCTTATATGGACCCGTAGCAGGTGCCATCATGTTTATCCTGTGCGAAGCATTGCTTGGCAGCTGGACAGAGTATTGGCAATTTTTCCTAGGGCTGCTGTTGCTATGGGTTGTACTGTTTGCTCGGGGAGGTTTAATTGGCCTGTTATGCGGAGACAAAGCCCATGACTAATAGAGTTTTAGAGATCACTAACCTAAACAAAAGTTTTGGTGCTATTCATGCAACACAAGATCTAAGTTTAACGTTAGATACGGGCGAAATTCATGCCCTCATCGGCCCTAATGGTGCAGGAAAGTCTACCTTGATTAAACAAGTGACCGGTTATTTGCAGCCTGATAGTGGCGACATTCAGTTTTTGGGGCAATCAATTAACCACTTGTCACCAGCACACAGGGCTAAATTAGGTTTAGCACAAACATTTCAAGTATCTTCTTTAATTATGGAGTACTCCTGCCTACAAAACGTAGTACTTGTTGTGCAAGCACGATTAGGGTCCAGCTATCGCTTTTTTGCGCCGATAAAAGATGATGCTTTATTGCAGCACGAAGCCATGACATACCTGCAGGAGGTAGACCTAGACACGCGTTGCTATATTGCAGCATCTGCTTTGTCCCACGGCGAACGACGACAACTTGAAATTGCCATGGCATTAGCACTTGAACCTAAGGTTTTTTTACTTGACGAACCGATGGCTGGAATGGATCCTGTTGGTGTCAAAAAATTAATTGAACGGCTAAAGAAAATGTGCGAGAAGGCACCTATTCTATTAGTAGAACACGACATGCCTGCGGTGTTTGCTCTGGCAACCCGTATTACAGTGTTAGATTATGGGCGTGTTATTGCCACCGGCGATGTTGAAAGTATTCGTAATAACCCCGAGGTGCAAACAGCTTATTTAGGAGTAGCGCCATGACTCAAGCCCTGCTCACGGTATCAAATTTGTCAGCCCATTATGGTGTCTCTCAGGCCCTTTTTGATGTCAATTTAACAGTTCATGCAGGCCAAGCTGTGGCCCTTATGGGCCGCAATGGTATGGGCAAAACCACTACTGTAAACGCCATATGTGGGCTTATGGCCACAACTTCTGGTGCCATTGTTTTCAATGGCCAGTCCTGTATAGAACTGCCTAGTTACAAGGTTGCGCGCTTAGGCTTAGGATTAGTGCCAGAGGGGCGCAGGTGCTTTGCAAATTTAACAGTACGGGAAAACCTGTTAATGGCAGCCAGGCCAGGCGAATGGGATTTAGCTAAAATCTGTGGCCTTTTGCCTCGTTTACATGAGCGCCTTGACCAGTATGCCAATACTTTGTCAGGTGGAGAGCAACAAATGCTGGCCATCGGCAGAGCATTACTTACTAACCCAAAACTGTTGATTTTAGATGAGGCTACAGAAGGTTTGGCCCCCGTGATAAAACAAGAAATTTGGCGCATTGTAGCGACCTTAAAACAGGCAGGTCAGGCAATTTTATTAATCGATAAATCTTTAGCAGAGCTATTGCCCATTACTGACACCTGCGTTTTATTAGAGCGCGGCGCAACTGTATGGCAAGGCCTGCCCAACAGCTTAGATGCCAACCTTAGACACCGCTATTTAGGGATATAAACATGCCTTCATTTGAATTTAAGCACCCAGTTTTATTTCAGCACTGTGACCCTGCAGGTATGGTTTTTTACCCGCGTTATTTTGAAATGGTTAATGCCTGTGTTGAAACATGGTTTGCTGAGAAGCTGCTAGTGTCATTTAAACGGCTGCACCTTGAATTAGGCTTAAGTGTACCTACGGTGTCTACCCAAACTAACTTTTGTGCGCCAAGTCGCCTAGGCGACTTACTAGTATTTCAGCTACACGTAGCAAAAATTGGTAACACCAGCTTAAGTTTAAAGATTAACGTAACCTGCGATGGCCAGCTTCGGCTCACTAACGACACAACTTTGGTACTTATCGAACAACACACTGGCAGCCCATCCCTTTGGCTTAAGCACCCTGAGTTTGCCAGCCTGAGTCACACTTTTTAATAAGGAAATATCATGCAATTACTAAACCCACCACACTGGAAAGAACCTAAAGGCTACTCCAATGGTATTGTGGCTCAAGGCAAGCAAATTTTTGTGGGTGGCCAAATAGGATGGAATAAAGACCAAGTATTTGAATCTACTAACTTTGTGAGCCAGTGCGAACAGGCACTTATCAACATCGTTGAAGTGCTTGCACAAGCTAATGCAAAACCAGAGCACCTGGTACGATTAACGTGGTACGTGATAGACAAAACAGTTTATCTGCAACAGCAACAGGCTCTAGGAAAGGTATACCGAAAAGTTATTGGTCGCCATTTTCCAGCAATGACGATGGTGCAGGTTGCAGACCTTATTGAAGACCAAGCCCTCGTCGAAATTGAAGCAACGGCAGTTATAGACTAGACCAACACATAAAGGGCAGGCCTTTTTACTTTTGGTATTAGCCTTTTAATGAGCTTAAATCACTAAAATACTTCTGTAATGCTGGGGCAAAATAAATTATTTCTTTATACGCTGCTACGGCTCTGGGCATCGCGTCTATTGCTATTTTTAGTTGCGTTAATGCATGAGGTACCTGTGTTAGGCTCATCATTGGGTAGACGTAAACCCTTATGGTAAAGGCAATGGCATGGGTTTGGGGCAACCGCGTAAGCGTTTGCCGTTCGCAGCGATAATATAGAGGGGTGTTTGCTGCATGCATGATCTTATCTCCAGGAAGTTGTGCCAATTGTGTATTCGCCTGAAGTGACCAGTTAAATCGTTGAACGGGCTTTCCTACTGTAAGGTGATCAAAAAATCGATCTATTTTAGGCGTTAACTTTTCATGAAGGGTAGGCACTGGGTCATGGATGGTGGCCATAGGCTGGCCTATTTTTTCTGACAGATGCCAGTTACTTGGGCTGCATAAGCTGGCTGCCGTGAGGCAATAATTACCATCTAGTTTCTCCATAATGAGTAAATCATCTGCTACCCATAGCGACGCTTGCCATAAAGGGTGGGTACCCGCTCCAGCCAACTCAATGCCATTAGGCAAGTAGCTTAGGCCGCCTGTCATATTGCAGTATAGTTGACTATGCTGATTTAGCAGATGTCGCTTTAGCTCAATAGCCAGTTCTTGTTGGGCTGCATAAGCGCTGGGTAATGCATCGAATATGTGCTGCTGCTGTAACTCCCTTAACCTCAGCTTATGTTCCAAGTAACGAGGGTAGTCTTCGTCTGGCTCAATCCAATGACGTGGATCTAACGACTTCATACCCATAGAAATGGCATCTTTATGCTGCATATGTGGCAGGTATTTAGGCAACTTAGTGGCAATATTAATCATTAGTTTGGCGCAAACTCGCTACCTCTTCAACTCGAGTTATAAGCAGGTCTATTTTCTTTTCTAGCGTTTTATTATGATTTAAAATATCACTATTTTGTTGCCGCAACTCGCGATTTTTAACATTAGTGTCGGCAAAACCAAGCATACGTTCAGCGATTAGCGCACCAATAAAGCCTACCAATCCCACACCCACATAAAACATTAAAGCCACTACCATGCGTCCACCAAAAGTGACTGGGAAATGGTCACCAAAACCAATAGTGCTGGCACTCATTTGTAGTGTCCAAAACGCATCGACGTAGGAATTTATATTACTGTTTAGTGCACCTTCTTCAAAGTGTAACAACGCCAATGCAAATAGAGCAATCACACTATACAGTAGGCATACACCAGCAGCGCCTAAAGCTAAAAGGCTGTAATTACGAATGCCATACTGGTCAGTTTTGTAGATGTATTTTTGCATTACACGCGTCCCTATATTGAGGCTTCGGCAACCATACGAGCAGCAACAAAATCTTCAATGGAGGCGCCTACAGACTTAAACAATGTAATACTTTGATCGAGCCTCTTGTAGGTCATACCACTAAGTTGGTGCAGGTCTCCCTGAATATTAGCCATGTCAAAGTAGCCTTCCTGTGCAGCCTGTAATAAATCTCCAGCTTCACCATGGGCGCCCGCATAGGTGTCCACAAAAACAAGGCTTTTGGCTACTAGTTCACTATCAGTTTCACGCAAGTCTGAGCGGTATGCACCTACAAGGTCAATATGGGTGTTTGGCTTAACCCACGCACCTTTTACTAAGGCTTTGTTAGACAGGGTGCAACAGCTTATAACGTCAGCTTGACCGCAGGCCTGTGCCAAATCATTAACCGCTTGAGCATTGTCTAGCTGGCTTGCAACTGCTGCGGCTTTAATCTGGTCTCGGCCCCAAATTAATACCTTATTAATTGAGGGCCGCACGCTCATGTGGGCGTGGGCCAATTCTAATGACAACCGCCCTGTACCGACAATAAGTAGCGTTTTTGCATCTGTGGGGGCTAGGTAACGCGCCGCCAGAGCTGATGCTGCTGCGGTTCTTCGTGCAGTAAGTGTTGCACCATCAATCAAGGTAGACCAAGCCCCGGTTTCAGCGTCAGCAACTAGCACTTGAGCCTGTATGGCAGCAAGGCTTCGAGCACTGTTACTGGGCACCACATTAACCAACTTTACTACAACACCCGCATCGTTTGCCCAAGAAGGCATGATGAGCAAGGTGCGATCTGCCTGGGGTAAGTGCTGATGGTCTGCAGGTTCGGGCACTGAGTAATGTAATCTTGGTGGCGCAGTGGCTGCACCATCACCTTTACTAAAAGCATCATGCAGCGCATCAATGAGTGCTGGGTATGGCAACAGCTGTGCAGTAGTTGGCCCATCAATTACGCGCATAATACTAGCTTTCCAGTTCGTCTATAGCCCAGTCTAATGCTGGTTGATACCAATCTGTGAGGGTAGCTTGAAGCTGCCTTAAAGAGTGAATCAGCTGTGTTTTATCGGCCATAGAAAAGTTAATATGGCCAACCTTGCGAACAGGCCTTACTTCTTTGCCATACCAAAACACTTCAGCACCAGGCAAAGCCAACCACGCTAAATTATAATCAATACCAATAAGGTTAATCATCACACTGTTGTGCTTGATAAGGGCAGGCGCCAGCGGCAAGTCTGCCGTTGCTCGTACATGGTATTCAAACTGGCTAATACTTGCACCTGATTGAGTCCAATGGCCACTGTTATGTACTCTTGGCGCTAGCTCATTAATAAGTAGGCGCTCACCCAACCTGAACAACTCCATGGCCATAACACCCACATAATTAAGCTCATCCATTACTTTACCGAGCATGGTTTCGGCTGAACTTTGGAGGTTAGTTAAGCGTTCTAGAGGTGCCAAAGTAACAGTTAATATGCCATCTTGATGTCGGTTTAGCGCCAAGGGGTAGTAGTGGCACTCACCCGCTCTATTGCGCACACCAACAATGGATACCTCTTCGTCAAAGGCAATCGCTTGTTCGGCAATCACCTTATCGTGCCAGCCTTGAGGAATAGCGCTACCCTGCTGCGCCACCAGCCAATGCTGGCCACGCCCGTCAAATCCACCAGTGCGCTGTTTAAGTAATACTCTATCACCATATTGCTCATGCAGGCTGGCGGCCGTATGTTGTTCTTCTACTAAGGCCCATGGCGCAGTGGCCAATTTCAAACGGTCCAACAGCTGCTTTTGCGTAACGCGATCGGCTACTAAACCAAATACATCTTGGTTTACAAAGTTGGCGTGGGCAGCAAGTTGATCGGTGGCCACAGTAGATGGCCACTGTTCGCGCTCTGCGGTAATTACATCATCATCTTCTAGGGCAAGAATGGCATCTAGTTCAATGTCTACCGGGCGCAAATCTACCCCTAACGGTTGAGCGGCATGTTTGAGCATGGCACCTAACTGGCCCGCGCCCAATACCCACACACGTTTTATTGCTGGTTTCATAACGCTTGAATTAACCTTCCCTTGGATCGGGATTATCTAATATAGTTTGTGTTTGTTCAGTACGAAAATCTTCAATCCGTTGGGCTAATTTAGGATCTTGATTTGCTAATATTTGGCTAGCCAGCAACCCTGCATTGAAGGCACCAGCACCACCAATGGCCATACTTCCTACAGCCACACCTCGGGGCATTTGCACAATTGAATAAAGGCTATCAACGCCACTTAAGGCTTTACTTTGCACAGGCACGCCCAGCACGGGCAACCGTGTTTTAGAGGCCACCATCCCAGGTAAATGGGCTGCACCTCCGGCACCTGCAATAATCACCTGAATACCACGGCCTGCAGCTGCAGAAGAAAATGCCATGAGTTTGTCTGGTGTGCGGTGAGCAGACACTACTTCCACTTCGTAATTTACACCCAAACGATCCATAATTTGTGTGGCTTCTTGCATACATGGCCAGTCGCTCTTAGACCCCATGATAACGGCAACTTTTGCGCCCATTGGTTTTTCTCCAAAAAGTGAAGTATGAATTTTACCACAAGGCCTCATAAGGCTAAAGAATGCTAAGTAAAACTAACCTATTTACTGCTAAATTTGTTAAATTGTGGCCATGAAAATACCTTTAAACGAAATACACAAAAAAATTCTAACTAGTAAGCACTGGATTTTTGATATGGATGGCACCTTAACCATAGGGGTACACGACTTTGACATGATGAGAAGTGAACTTGGTTTAGCACCAGACCAAGGCATCTTAGAAGCTGTGCAAGCGATGTCCCCTGAGGAAGCTGCACCCATGTGGGAGAAAATTGACGCAATGGAGTATTACTTTGCCAGTTTAGCTAAACCCATGCCCGGTGCATTTGAACTTTTAGAGCACCTGCAGAAAAAAGGTGTCAACTTAGGCATATTAACGCGCAATGTAATGCCTGCGGCCTTACACACACTTAAAACCTGTAATTTAATTCACTTTTTTACGCCTACAGACATTTTGGATCGAGCTTCTTGCGAGCCAAAGCCTCACCCAGCTGGAATATCTTTATTACTGGATCGATGGGGTGCCAATAATGCCGATAGTGTAATGGTTGGAGACTATTTATTTGACCTAGAAGCAGGCAGAGCTGCAAAGGTAGCCACGGTGCATATCAACACCGAGGCGCAGTACCCATGGCCACATGTGACCGATTGGGGCATTGACCACTTAAACCAACTTATAGCTTAAAGTGGCTTGATTTAAGGTTAGGACTGCCTGCGGGTTTGCGATGGTGTGACTTCAAAATACTGCCGGTAGCATTTACTGAAATGTGGGTATGACACAAAACCACAGGCCAGCGATATATCACTCATACTTAGATGGGTTTGTGTGAGCAGTTGGTGGCATCGTTTTAAGCGCAGCTCCAGATAATAACGTGTGGGGGTGCTGCCTAAATAACGCTGAAACTGACGTTCTATTTGCCGCCTTGTAATGCCAACTAACGAAGCAATTTCTTCTGCTGACAACATTTCTTCCATGTTGTTTTCCATCAATCCAATAATATCTTGAAGATTTTTTGGCAATTGGGTGTCGGCCTGATCACTCAGAAAGGCAGGTTCACCAGCATTATTAATGCGGTCGCACGTAAGAATGTCGCAGATACCTCGCACAAAAGGCTTACCTCTAGCCTCTAATATAATTTCAAGCATCATGTCTAAAGCACTATTACCACCAGCGCAACTAAAACATTGTTTATCAATAATATAGGCTCTATCTTTTAAGTCTATATTGGCAAAGCTCTCCCTAAAGCTCGCCCTATTATCTCGATGAATTGCACAGGTTTTACCATCAATAACACCTGCATTTGCCAAGGCAAATAAGCCGTTCCACAAAGACCCTAATGCCTTTTTTCTTAAGCCAGGTTGACGCAAAAATTTAATTAATTGAGGGAGAGGTTCCACATCTACTCGAAAACCACCACACACCACAAAAGCGTCTATATGGTCTAGATTAAGTTCCCCTAACGAGTGGTCAGCCATGGCGGCAAACCCCAAGTCACTGCACACAGATGCCCCATCTAAACTCACTAAGCGAAAGGTGTAGAGTTCTTCTTCACTGAGCAAATTAGCTGTACGCAAGGCGTCTAAAGCGGAGGTGAGCGCCACCATAGAAAAATTTTCTTGTAACAAAAAGGAGAAGTTGCGTAGCTCCCCGGGCAGTTTATTAGTTACCGGGGGGTTCACAGGCTCTAGAGGAAACACATGTAACTGCGCTTTTGGTTTTATTGGCTCATCCATAAGCAAATTATATCACCAAATTTGAAGAGGGTCAGTGCAACAAAGAATAGCGGCGAGATGACTTGTAAGTCTTACTGCTTAGCAATGCTATTCATGCCAAAATAGCATCATCTGTTTATGTATAGGCTTTATTTATGAATTTCACCGGTACTGAAAAATACGTTGCTACTAAAGACTTACAAATGGCAGTTAACGCTGCGGTCATATTACAGCGTCCTTTGCTGATTAAAGGAGAGCCTGGTACTGGCAAAACCCTGCTTGCAGAAGAAGTGGCTTCTGCATTAGGCATGCCACTGATGCAATGGCATGTAAAGTCTACCACTAAGGCACAACAGGGCCTATACGAATACGATGCCGTATCGCGTTTGCGTGATTCTCAACTGGGCAGCGATCAGGTTCATGATATAGGGAACTACATTAAAAAAGGCAAGCTATGGCAAGCCTTCGATGCTGATGAGCGTGTGGTGTTGCTGATTGATGAAATAGACAAGGCAGACATTGAGTTTCCAAATGACCTTTTGGTAGAGCTGGACAAAATGGAATTTCATGTTTATGAAACAGGTGAGAGAGTTCAAGCCAGGCATCGCCCAGTGGTGATTATTACGAGTAACAATGAAAAGGAATTACCAGACGCCTTTTTACGCCGCTGCTTTTTCCATTATATTAATTTTCCAGACAAGCACACCATGAAAGCCATTGTTGATGTGCACTACCCAGGCATTAGCAAAGACCTCGTTGCTGAGGCCATGCAAATGTTTTTTGACGTGCGGGACATCCCTGGGCTCAAAAAGAAACCCTCAACATCTGAATTAATTGATTGGCTTAAGCTGCTTATGGCGGATGAAATTCCTGAAGATTTATTAGCCAACCGTGACCCAACCAAAGCCATCCCACCACTTTATGGTGCTTTATTAAAAAATGAACAAGATGTTCAACTTCTTGAGCGGCTAGCTTTTATGGCCCGCAGGGAGCAGCGTTAATTTATTATGTTGGTTAACTTTTTTTACACTCTAAAGCGTGCTGAAATTCCTGTTTCCATCAAAGAATACTTGATGCTGCTGGAGGCGCTTCAGTGCCATCTTGCGTTCGCAGACATGGACGATTTTTATCACCTTGCCCGTATTTGTTTAGTTAAAGATGAAGCCAACTTCGACAAATTCGACCGCGTATTTGGCGCTTATTTTAAGCAGTTAGAAAGCTTAGAAGATGTGCTTAACGCCCTCATTCCAGATGAATGGTTGCGCTCAGAGTTTATGAAGCAGTTAAGTGATGAAGAAAAAGCTAAGATTAAGTCTTTAGGCGGCTTAGAGGAGCTGTTAAACACCTTTAAGGAACGGCTTAAAGAACAGGAAAAGCGCCACCAAGGCGGCAGTAAGTGGATCGGTACTGGCGGCACGTCGCCATTTGGACACAGCGGCTATCACCCAGAAGGCATCCGTGTAGGGGGCGACAGCCAAAACAAGAGTGCGGCGAAGGTATGGGAAAAGCGTCAGTTTAAAGACCTTGATGACAGCGTTGTGTTAGGCACGCGTAACATTAAGGTAGCACTGCGAAAATTACGCCAATTTGCTCGCACTGGCGCCGCTGAAGAACTGGATTTAGACCACACCATTAGTGCTACAGCGAAAAATGCAGGCATGTTGGACCTAAAGCTTGTTCCCGAGCGCCACAATGCTGTAAAAGTGTTACTCATGCTCGACGTAGGAGGATCGATGGACCCTTACATCCAGGTGTGCGAAGAATTATTTGCTGCTTGCCGAACGGAGTTTAAGCATTTAGAGCAATTTTACTTTCATAACTTTGTCTATGAAAGCCTTTGGCGCAACAATATGCGCAGACAAAACGAAAGAACATCTATATACGACATCATTCATACCTATGGGCGGGATTACAGAGTTATTTTTGTGGGTGATGCGTCTATGTCACCCTATGAAATTAGCAGCCCTTACGGTAGTGTAGAACACATGAACCCCGAACCTGGACACGCGTGGATGCAACGCCTTACCACCCATTTTGACAAGGTGGCATGGCTTAACCCCGTTGCAGAGGACCATTGGCGCTACACTCAATCTATCGGCCTTACGCATCAACTAATGGATGACAGAATGTACCCTATGACGCTAAATGGCCTTAGTGATGCTATCAAGGCGCTAGCAAAGTGACCTACCCCTCAAGCGACAACCCCATCATCTGCACCTGCTTTGATATTCACCAAAATGCCGTTGAAGCAGCCATTACAAAGGGCCACGATGACTTTCGTAAATTACGCGAGGTGCTTGGAGTGGCTGGGGATTGTGGCAATTGCCACAGGCCTATTAACAAACTACTTAAAGCCCACCGCATTATGAATGCACCCACCAAGGAGACTCCTTTGAGACGCAGATTTCCCATGCCATGGCAACATATGAGCGCTGCAAAATTAGAGCAGGAATACTCTCCAAGCTCGTGTGTTGATGACATTATGGTGTATCTCAATGATTACACCAACTACTCTAAAGAGGCTCAAAATAATCTGAGTTATCAAAGTAACCTTGCCTATAGTGACACTATGGGTGAAGTGCTCGATTACTTTCCTGCTGCAACTGGCGGGCCTTTGGTGGTTTATATTCATGGCGGTTATTGGCAAAAATTGAGCAAGGATGATTCTTGCGTGATGGCCCCAGGCGCACTAGAACAAGGTATAAATTTAGCAGTAATTGATTATACCCTTGCACCAGAAGCCACTATTAATCACATGATTGCCCAGTGCTGCCGGGCCATAGCATGGCTTATTGCACAGAGTCAGAAGCTTGGCTTTGATTGCAGCAAAGTCATTATTGCAGGCAGCTCGGCAGGTGGGCACTTGTGCGCTTCAGTGTTGCAAGCTGCTCAACAAAGCCTGCATGGCCTTAGCCCACAAGCCATCTCTGGGGCAGTGTTACTCAGTGGCGTGTATGACCTTCGCCCTTTAGTTAATACCTACATCAACGAACCATTAAACCTGACGAACCAAAGTGCAACAGAACTAAGCCCTGGCCTGTATAGCAACCAAGGATTGCCACCTTGCATCCTTGCCTACGGCAGCAACGAAACCCAAGAGTTTAAGCGCCAAAGCGAAGAGTACCACCAGCAATTACTGAGCGATGGCGTAAAAAGCCAGTGCTTTGAAGTGGCAGGCCGCAATCATTTTGACATTGTGTTTGACCTGGCCATTGCAAGTGCTAGCGTTAATCAACATCTTCATCATTTAATAACTCAACTTAACACGCAAGATTAGCCCCTGGGTGCCATCCAGAGATGTATAGGCAGTATTATTTTTTGCAGCAATCACGCTGTAGCTTAGGCTGCTTTGCCATAAATCTGTGGGTTCCCATGCAATTGCCCCAGTAAGCGCCCGCAGTGCAGCGTTAGGGGTGCCAACATGAGTGAGAGACCAGCTGTATTGATCATTATTAAAGTGATCATTCACACCTAAAGTATAGGTTAAATCTGTTTGATTACTCGCTACTGGCGCTGCCGCAGGGGTGATGTAGCTGGCTTTATAATTAAGCCAATGCTGCGCTGTTAAATTAGCATTCCACTGCCTATCACCATGATTGAGCTCTATACCAACAGCAGTATCTATACGGTTATCTGACGTTAAACCAGTGTAGCCCAGGTTATGCTCTAAGCCCCGTTTGTAGGCAAGGTCAAATTTAATCAAGTCATCATCGATGGCTTTATTCCAGCTGTAACCAATCAGTTGGTAGGGTTTTGCCGACGCTGTCGTTGTGGCTAAGTTAAGTACTGGGCTATTGGGTACCATTCGCCCTGCATAAATAGCCCAATCACTACCTGCCCCTGTATAACCATACTTAGCACCCCACTCTTTGGCTACACTAGTGGTTAACCGTATACCAGGCAGTGGAGTTACACTTGGATCTAAACCCACAAACCAAGAAGCTCGCGCTGATGGCATATAATAACGACCGCTTACCAGCCATTGTGGCGTTAATGACATGACACTACTGGTGAGGCTGGGTGCTGGGTTTATCACATCCAACACCCCAGCCCCCTCTACTTCACCCCAGCTGAGTATATAGCTGCCCAGCTTAACACTGGTTTCGGCCAAGCTGTAATGTAGTACTAGCCTCTCAATTCCCAGTAGACTAAAGTCACCTTTGACAGGTTTTTGGGTATCACCTTGCCAATACTGTGTGGCCTTTAGTTCTAGTTCTGCATAGATTAAGAGGCCCAGTGGTGCCTCACTTGATAAGCGTAAATCTGTATAGTGGTCGGTGCGTTTAAAGCCAGCTTTGGGGTTAACTGCCAAGGTGTATTCAACACTTAACTGCACAGGTTTATCTGTTGTTAGATTAACGCTGCTTGCCAAGAAAGTCTCATCAGTAAATAAATAATCACTAGCGTCAACATCTTCACTCAGCAGATCATCACTGGCATAAGCTGGCATACCAGCAAACAAGGCCATAACCCACCAGACCAATAGCTTTTTAACCCCTTTAACAGCCATATTTATTGCGCCTGCTGCCTAAGTTTTTGCAAGTGCTTTTGCCTAAACACTTGGTCAGTGAGCGCGCGCTGGGTTAAAAACCGCTCATCAATATTAAGCCCAAAGCTTATCGCTTTTATGTTCATGTTAGTTAAGCGTTGGCTTACTAAATTTTTGAAAGTGATGCTTCTTGCTAACCAAATGCCATTAATCTGCTCAACCTTAGCCACCGATACTTGCTTAATGGCATTACCGTACTTGTCAAACATTTGCATTTTTAGGCTTAAAAACCGCTCAGTATCAATCCATGTTCTTACTTTGCCATAACGGGTGTGTTCTAAACGTTGGCGGGTAGGCACAGATTCAATCACTGCAACAGGACGGCCTTTATAGCGTCCCCGCTGCAAAATTTTATACGTATAATCGTCTAATTTGCCCGTTTCTTGGTCTTCAGTACTTATTTCTGAACCAAACAGGCTAGTGGGTTCAGTCTGCTCATTATTGTTGCCAGAAGCGATGCGCTTTACCTTACCCAATGCCGACAAATACAGCCAAGTTTCATTATCTTTACTACTTGCATCGTAGGTATAGGTCAACATACCAATGCCCCTTTCACTAGCAGGTTCCAGCAGGATAGCGATGGATTTACTATCTTTATTGTTGGCACCTGTATTAATTTGGGCACTTTCTAATAGTTTAATGCGAGGTTTTTCTACACACTTAAGTTTGCCATTTTTAGTACCATATTTGCAGCTTGTGAGCTGTATTAGGTTGAACGATGAATCATTGGTTTGTAATTGGTTTTTATCCATTTTTTGTACCAACTGTTGGCCTGTCAATTCTGCTTGGGCAGAGCTTATGACCAAAAAACCAAGGGCAAGGCATATTATTTTGTTAAGCAATCGCATTATTTAGTGCCTTTAAATTGTAGATTATCTGTAACATTCTGTTGACCAAATTTAGGTTTAAACACCATGATTAAAGCAGGGAAAAATAATAAGTCGCAAAATAAAGCCACAAAAATAGCTAACGACCCAAATGCGCCCACTTTGGCAAGGCCCAAGTAATTACTAAAGCTAAGCATAAAAAAGCCACAGCCCAGCACTAGGCTGGTAAAGGTTACAGCTTGGCCTACTTCTTTAATGGTATCTACTAAAGCCAAACGCATATCACTATGCTTAGCCAATGCCATACGATAGTGGGTGATAAAGTGAATGGTATCGTCTACAGCAATACCTATAATCAGTGGCGCAATCATTAAGGTGTCGGTGTCTAGAGGTATTCCCATCAGCCCCATAAGACCAAAAGCTAAAGTGGCAGGTATCATATTTGGAATAATAGACATAAGGCCTGCTTGAACTGACCCTAAGGTAAGCACTAACAAACCCGAAATGATAACCATAGCTAGGGCTAAGCTTTTGAACTGATTATTGCTCATATCATCCATGAGTCTCATCATCATTGCCAAGGTGCCCGTAACGTGAACATCCATGTTAGGGTATTGTTTTTTGTGAGCCACAAAGGCTTTCTCGATATCAATCTGCACCAGTTCAAAAAATTCTGCATACTCGCTAGAACCTGCGTTTCGAAGTTGCACACTGATGTGGCTCTGACTGTAATCATCATTCACCAGAGCACGGCGCTCATCTGGGTTTGAGCTATTAAAGAGATACAGCAACTGAGACACTGCAAGGTTGTCATTAGGAATAGTTTTGTAACCATCACTACCATCTTGCATGATGGCATGAGTATTTTTGACCAAGTCGGCTAAAGAGTGAGTACGAATAATATGTTGGCTGTATTTTTTTTCTATTTCCCGCTGAAGACGATCCATAGTCTGTAATACGTCAGCTTGAATTAAGGCATCAGACTGCTGCATATCGACCAAAATCTCTAAGCTGCCCGTACCCATCATATGCTCATCAACTACTGCATAGGCAGTTCGTAATGGTGAGCCTTCACGATACAGCTCAGCAATATTCGAATCTACCTTCACCTGAGTTGCACCATACAAACACACCGCAAATAAACCCACAAAAGCAAAATTAATTGTGTGTTTGTATTGTTCCACAAAAGCTGGAATTTTATCCAACAGATCTTGCAACCAAATGCCACTTAGCAACCACTGCAAGCCACTGCGATGCACAACAAAACGCATTGGCCATAGCAATAACCAAGTTAACTTAAGCAACTTAGTGATAGGCCACGCAAGGTAAGACAGCCAAAGTAGCCAACCATGTTTTGGGGCAAATGACTTTTCTTTGGGCATGGGGTGCCATAAATCCATTAAGGCCGGTAATAGGAAAATAGTATATAAAAACGCTAAAAAAACACCAGCAGCAGAAGTGACACCAAACATCACAAACTGCGCCATTCCTGTAATAGTTAATGCCCCCATGCCCGCCATGGTGGTAATGGTAGTAAGTAATATAGGTAACCCAGTTTTGCCATAAGCTTTTGATAGGGCAAGCTCATGGTCATGGCCATGTCGCCTAAAATACACATAGCTACTCATAACGTGCACGCAATCTGCCACGCCCACAGCAACAATCAACATCACTGTTAAACTAATTAGTGTGCTAGATTCTAAGCCTAACCATCCTAAGGTGCCTACAACGAACAAGGCACTAATACCGATAGCAATTTGTGGCCATAAGACCGCACTGGCAGAGTGAAACAATGTCCACAATAAAACATTAATTACCAGCACCATGCCCAATAGCAAAACCCCTGCTTGCATCAAGTCATCTACTGCAAGCTCAACCATGGAGGCATTGCCAATGGGGTAAAAATTAAACTGTTGGGCAAATTCTGGCTGTTTGTATAGCCGACTCACTGCCTCCATAAAGGAAAGGTAAAGCCCCGAGTCCATATCTTCAAACCGCACACTAGTTTGCCTGGCTGTGGCGTCAAAGTTAATAGACAACTCGTCATCAAAATTTCCCACCAGGTCAAATTCGTCATCTGCCATTAAATTAATAGAGGGAGTTCCAAGGCTTTGAGCAACTGGAATTGCACCAAAATCTGTGGTCACCATAATAGCGCCATAACGATAGTTTTTAGAGAACAAAAACAATGGCAGATTGCTTTGAGCCATGGCAATGGCCTTAACCTGCTCAGCTTCAGCTTCTGCCATAGCCAAATTTTGGATTAATCTGGGTGAACTTAAGGTATCTCCCTCATTCACTTGAATGCGAACATTAGTGAGTGATTGAACTCTCTTTATATGATCCAGCTCAGTGGCTAACTCAGGAGTAATGCCAGCTGCATCTAAGGTGCCTTGGGGGATGTCCTGCCTATTACTTAGGCTGCGTGTGAGTTGGTCGACCAAACGTAACGAAGCCGCAGAGAAAACGTCTCCATCTTTAGCTTCATACACAATAAATAGTCCATCATCACTACCAAATTGATCACGGAATTCATCCAGACTTTGCAATACTGGATCGTCTTCGTTAAACCATGAGTCCACCGTGACATCAATAACAAACTTAGTACTGCCAAACGCCATAAATAGGGTAGTGACTAGGGCAAAAATAATGATGCTCCAACGCCAAGGCCTCAGCCTGTCTGGTAGACGTTCAAAATAGTCACTTGTGGCTAACAAAATATTTTTCAAATAAACTCCAAATAATACATCGGATTTAAGTATATAAATTTTATCAAAAGCAAACAATGTGTAACTTTTGTACTAGGCTTTAATGATGACAAAAGGGAATTTACTAATCAGTGTTTTTATGGCCCTGACATGGCTCAGCGGGTGTAGTTTTGATGCCAAAATTAAGCCAAAACAACAGCAATTAGCTGCCAATATCTATGCCCAGTTGGCGTTGGGTTACATGGAAAGTGGGCACCTCACACTGGCTGAGCAACGTTTAAATAAAGCTATAGCATTGATGCCCAACGGACAGCTTACCCTTAGAGCCACAAAGCAATGGCAGTTGATGCAATTAACTCGGCCCTAGGTAGGGATAATAACGGTAATAGAAAGGTAAAATGCTGTTTTCATAGTCTGGCTTGGTTATACTTGTAGGGTGTATCGTTAAATTGATCTGTTAAAAGGACATTACGCCATGGTGAATCAATCTGTTAAAGCCGCAAGTTTAGTGCTTGGGCTGGTAATTATAAGTGCTTGCAGCTTACCTGCTACCACTATACCAAGCACTGACGGTGCAACTTTAGCCGGTAATAGCCCGGCAGTTGCTAATTCGTATGCCGACATCCCTATTTCTGCTAATGATCAATTAGCTGTGGACAAGTCTTTGCTACTAAATACTGGGGAACAATGGATTGGCCGCGCTGTGTTGAAATCTAAGTTAGATACGGTACAGGCTTTTGAGTATTATATGGCCAACATGCCTAGCCAAGGCTGGATTAATATCACGTCTGTTCAGTCTGAAACATCAGTGCTTACTTACGAAAAAGGCAACCGTGTGGCCACGATTCAAATTAAACGAGGTACTTTGAGCGGCAGCCAAATTTCAGTGACTGTTTCACCTCGGGACGCTACTGCTCAGTAAATCAATAAAACAAAAAGATTACGTGCGCTATCTAGCGCACGTATTAAGTCTGGGTGCGCACTTTGTTCACTGCACTTAACCAACCATTGTATAAATGATCTCGAGTTGACTCTGGCATAGTGGCCGTAAAAGTGCGGTCGCACTGCCACATTTCACTAAGTTCTTCTAGTGAATCATATACCTTGGCCTGCAGCCCGGCTAAATAAGCCACTCCTAGAGCACTACTTTCTACACAGGTAGGCCGAGAGACCTTTGCGTCTAGCACATTAGACAAGTGGGACAAAAACCAATTATTCACCACCATGCCTCCATCTACTCTTAACGTATCTAAGCGCACGCCGTCTTTTTCCATAGCTTTTTGTAGGTCTTTGGTCTGATAACAAACAGACTGCACTCCTGCGCTGACGATCTCTTCAATACCCGTATCACGGGTTAATCCAAAAATAGCACCGCGAGCCAGTGGGTCCCAGTATGGCGCACCTAGGCCAGTAAATGCGGGCACCATGTAAACCCCGTGGTCAGCCGTGACAGACGCGGCCAAGGGTTCTACCTCGCTAGCACTACTAATTATTTTCAACCCATCTCTTAGCCACTGAATAGCCGCTCCAGCGACAAAAATACTTCCCTCTAGGGCATATACTGGCTTACCATTAAGGCGGTACGCCATCGTAGTTAATAGCCGGCTTGCTGATTGGAGAGGCTTATCGCCTGTATTAAGCATTAAAAAACACCCCGTACCATAGGTGCTCTTGGCCATTCCAGATTTAAAACAAGCTTGCCCGAATAGGGCAGCATGTTGGTCTCCAGCTACGGCATAAATAGGCAGTTGGTGACCGAGAACGGTTTCTTCTATGAAACCAAAATTGTCCGCACTATCTTTAACCTCTGGCAACATAGCTTGAGGTATATTAAAGAGTTCCAGCAGGCCTTGGTCCCACATTTGAGTATGGATGTTAAACAGCAAGGTACGCGACGCATTGGTTGCATCTGTGGCATGGATCTGGCCACCACTTAAGTGCCACATGAGGTAACTGTCAACCGTCCCAAATAACAACTCACCTTGTTCAGCACGCGCACGAGCGCCCTCTACATGATCTAAGATCCAGCTCAATTTGGTCGCTGAGAAATAAGGATCTAACAGCAAGCCTGTGAGAGAGGTAACTGTCGTTTCATGCCCTTCTTGTTTTAACTTGTCGCACATTACCGCAGTACGGCGGTCTTGCCATACTATGGCTGGATAGATAGCTTCGCCAGTAGACTTATCCCACACTAAGGTGGTTTCACGCTGATTAGTGATGCCTATGCCAGCAATTTGCTGAGCCTTTAAGCCACTATCTGCAAGGCTTTTACGGCAGGCCTGAACAACGGTATCTAAAAGGTCTGGTGGGTGATGCTCAACCCAGCCATTGTCAGGGTAATGCTGTTCAAATTCGTACTGTGCTGAACTAATTACAGTGCCATCTGCAGCAAAAATGATACACCGAGAACTGGTAGTACCTTGATCAATAGTGAGGATGTAAGCGTCATTTTTCAATGTTTATCTACCGAAGATCCAATGTTAAAAATACCTAATTCGTCCCACAGATCATCTACACGCTGCTTCACAGACTCGTCCATAGTAATAGTACGCCCCCATTCACGGGTGGTTTCACCTTCCCATTTATGGGTGGCGTCCATACCCATTTTAGAGCCTAAGCCAGAAACAGGTGAAGCAAAGTCTAAGTAATCAATCGGAGTGTTTTCTACTAGCAAAGTGTCTCGTGCTGGATCCATCCGGGTGGTCATAGCCCAGATCACGTCTTTCCAATCTCGGGCGTTGATGTCATCATCCGTAACGATAACAAACTTAGTGTACATAAATTGGCGTAAAAAAGACCAAACACCCATCATCACACGCTTGGCATGACCCGGGTACTGCTTCTTCATGGTCACTATAGCCATACGATAAGAGCAGCCCTCTGGTGGCAGGTAGAAATCAGTGATTTCCGGAAATTGCTTTTGTAACAGTGGGATAAACACTTCGTTAAGAGCAACACCCAACACCGCCGGCTCATCTGGTGGACGTCCGGTAAAGGTGCTGTGATAAATAGGGTCTTTTCGGTGAGTAATACAGGTTACAGTGAACACTGGAAAACTATCTACTTCATTGTAATAGCCCGTATGATCACCAAAGGGACCCTCGTCTGCCATATCATCTGGAGCAATATGGCCTTCTAAGATGTACTCAGCACTGGCTGGCACTTGCAGATCATTGGTTAGGCAAGTGGCCACTTCCGTTTTACTACCACGTAACAGACCAGCAAAGGCATATTCACTCAGAGTGTCTGGCACAGGCGTTACTGCGCCTAAAATGGTGGCAGGGTCTGCTCCCAAGGCTACAGAGATAGGAAAGTTTTCACCCGGATGAGCAATTTTCCATTCACGAAAATCCAAAGCACCACCACGGTGAGATAGCCAACGCATGATTAAACGATTTTTGCCAATCACTTGTTGTCGGTATATGCCGAGGTTTTGACGTTTTTTACTTGGCCCACGGGTAATAACCAAAGGCCATGTAATGAGTGGGCCTGCGTCGTCTGGCCAACAGGTTTGGATAGGCAGCTTACTAAGGTCTACTTCGTCGCCCATCATGACATATTGTTGGCATGGTGGCTTTTTAATGAGCTTAGGGCCCATGTTCAGCACTTGCTTGTAAAGAGGTAGCTTGCCTAGGGCGTCTTTGAATCCTTTAGGGGGTTCTGGTTCTTTTAAAGAGGCAAGAAGGTGGCCTACATCACGCAGGCTTTCTACACTTTCGGCGCCCATGCCCAGCGCCACTCGCTTGGGTGTGCCGAACAGGTTAGCCAATACTGGAGTGTCATAACCTTTTGGGTTTTCAAATAATAAGGCTGGGCCTTCTGCGCGCAAGGTGCGGTCGCAGATTTCGGTCATCTCAAGGTATGGATCTACCTCTGTGGTAATGCGCTTAAGTTCACCTTGAGCTTCTAAACTCGCAATGAAGTCGCGTAGATCTTTGTATTTCATACTCATAACCTACGCGGTCTCCAATATATCAGGCAGTTACTTTCGCTTCATTGACATGAAGAACTCTTCGTTGGTTTTGGCACCTTTAAGCTTATCCAATAAAAACTCAGTCGCTTGACCATCTTCCATTGGATCCAACAACTTACGCAGAATCCACATCCGCTGCAATTCATCGTCACGGGTTAATAACTCTTCACGGCGGGTTGATGACTTTCGAATATTGATCGCAGGGAAAACGCGACGTTCGGCAATTTTACGATCTAAATGAACTTCCGAGTTGCCTGTGCCCTTAAATTCTTCAAAGATGACTTCGTCCATCTTAGAGCCCGTTTCAGTTAATGCGGTAGCGATAATAGTTAAACTGCCACCCTCTTCAATATTACGCGCAGCACCAAAAAAACGCTTAGGGCGTTCTAGAGCATGGGCGTCGACACCACCGGTTAGCACCTTGCCAGAAGAAGGAATAACAGTATTATAAGCACGGGCCAAACGGGTAATTGAATCTAATAAGATAATCACATCTTTTTTGTGCTCTACCAAACGCTTAGCTTTTTCTACAACCATTTCAGCAACTTGAACATGGCGTGAAGGTGGCTCATCAAAGGTACTGGCAACTACTTCGCCACGCACTGAGCGCTTCATGTCGGTCACTTCTTCTGGTCGTTCATCGATCAGTAATACAATCAAATGACAATCTGGGTTGTTGCGGGTAATAGAGTGAGCGATGTTTTGCAACATCAAGGTTTTACCAGCTTTAGGTGGAGATACAATTAAAGCTCTCTGCCCTTTGCCCATTGGCGCCGTTAGGTCAATTATTCGAGCGGTTAAATCTTCACTAGACCCGTTGCCAAGCTCCATGGTTAAACGTTCTGTGGGGAACAAAGGTGTTAGGTTTTCGAACAACACCTTATGTTTAGCTTGCTCTGGTGGCCCGTAATTAATGCTACTAACTTTAAGTAGAGCAAAATAACGTTCACCGTCTTTAGGCGGGCGGATTTTGCCATCTATGCTGTCGCCTGTGCGCAGACTAAAGCGGCGAATCTGACTTGGTGACACATAAATGTCGTCAGGCCCTGCTAAATAAGAAGCATCTGCCGAGCGTAAAAAGCCAAAGCCATCTTGTAAAATTTCTAATACACCTTGGCCAAAAATATCTTCGCCACTCTTGGCATGGCGTTTAAGAATACTAAAGATGCATTCTTGTTTACGAGATCGGGCAACATTATCGAGTCCCATGCCTTGGGCAATCTCGACGAGTTCAGGCATTGTCTTTGTTTTTAATTCAGTAAGATTCATAGTTAGATAGGCGTCAGTGCGCGCTAGGGGGAAAATAAAGTTAGTAGAGTGATAAGGCTAAGTTAGCCGGTAAAAGCCGGCCGATTAGACAGAAGGTCTTGCTGGAATGACCACAGTCTCCCCCAAGCTGGGTCAAGTGTCAATATTAAAATACACTCGCTAGCCGATAATGCTCTATCGCCGCATCAACATGACCCATTTTATGCTGTAACCTGGCCATTTCGGCGTGTGCTTCTTTACTGGCTTGCAAGGTTATACTGGCTTGTAAGTAATCTTGGGCTTTACCCCACAGTTCCAAACGTCTGCATAAGCGACCTAGTGTGAGCTGAAGCGCCGCACTATCCTTGGCATTAGCTTGCCAAGCCTCAGCCTTGGTTAAGCTTTTCTGCACATCTGTTAAAGGCAAGTGTGCATACTCAAGCACCAGCTCGTCCAACCACTGTAGTTTAAGGGTCTGCTCTATGAATACTTGTGTTGTCTTGGCAGTATCACCTTCAACACGAGCCATGGCCTTAGTGTAAGTAATAATACTTGGGCCGTGGCTGGTGATACTCTTTGGCGCTTTGCTCCACAAAGAGTGAAGTTGGTCTAGGCTACTCTTTGCTGCACTGCCATCTTGCCTTCTCGTTGCACTAAAAGCTCGCCCGTAGGCTAATTGCTGCTGCTGTGCCAATTGCTCTTGGCTAAGCTGGTTATGACTTCCCACTACCAACAATAAGTTAATAAGCTCAGGCCACATTTGTTGCCGCTGCAATAAATCCAATAACAACTGATTCGCTTCTGCATGCCTAGGATTGAGCTGATGTAGGCTTTGTAAAGCATTAAGCGCGGCATCATCATCACCTTGAAATAGAGAAATTTCGGCAAGCTTTAAATGCACTAGTTGCTGGGTACCTGGGAACTCTGTTACCAATTTCTTGAGTACCTGTCGCGCTTCAGCAATCTTGCCCTGCCTACCCATCGCAGTTGCCAGTGCAGGCAACACAACAATAGGCTGACTGGTAGTGGGCGCAAGTTCCAAAAACTTTTTTTCTGCACGCACGTTTTGGCCATCAGCCAAAGCCAGCAAGCCTTGGCGAGTTTGCAACTGCATACGCTTTATACGGCTAGTCTGCTGCCAGCTGCCAAGCACCCGAAAGGGTAAATTGAGTGCAATAATAAAGCGCAGGCTTAAAGACATGGTTACAAATACTAAAACAATGCCAATTAATAGCACCCAAATGCTCATTTCTATGCTGGTATCACCCCACGCTAGTAACACATACCCTGGGTCTACATTAATTAAGCTGCCCAGCCCAGCGCCCACTAGTAATACCAATAAAACAATAAGAGTTAAAAAGCGCATAATCTACTCTCCCACCGATGGCTCAGCTGGAGTATCGTGCAATGTGGCAACAAAGCCTTGCAAAGCAATCAGGGAACCACTGATATTAGGCATATTAACTAGAACCTTCACCTCATCAAGCAAGTCAATCTGAACATACATTGCTTGGACGATAAGGTCAGTTGGCCGATAGTATTGAGCTAAAAGTTGCTTTACACCTACCAAAGATTGATCATAAATCGTCTGCTGGCGACGCAAAAGGGCAACTTGAGTTTGGCTTAATGCCATTTCAATACGCATACGCACTAATAACTCAGCTGCAGGCGTCAGCAGTTGCTGGTCTTCTTGAGTGCGTGATTGCACCTTAACCAGCTGTTTTAATTCCCCAAAAATACTGGCAGCCACGCTTTTAGTGTCCTGCCAAACAGACTGAGTCCATTTGATTTCTTCTGTTGGCGCCATCATAGCCTCATTTTCAAGACCTAGCCCAAGTGCCTTATCAGTGGCCGCTACCTTACTTCTGGGTGGAATAAAGGTCAGCTTTGACGCTAAACCAGAAAGCGCAGCAAGCTTTGCATAAACACCTTGTACATCGACACTTGGAACAGCTGTAAGGGCGGCTAAATCTGCCGCAATGGCACTTCTGATTCCATAGGTGCCCACTTGTTCACTATCTCGAATGATGATGTCGGCAGCCTTAAGTAGGGCCATTGCAGACTCACTAGCTTGCTCCATAGCCAAACGCTGGTTGGCTAACCGCAACAGGTATTCAGCTTCTGCCAACTGCCACTGAGGCAATACTTTACCCTGGTCTAGTTGGGTTTTAGCCATGGCTTCTAAGGCACGCACTAAAGCCTGGTCCATGCGTTGCTGATTAGTTTTTAAGTCTGTTTGTTCGGTGGAAATAGCACGCTGTGCAGAAGTGTTTGCAAGGGTTAAGTCATCTAGCTTTTGTGACAAAGACTGCTGTTGTTGCTGCCAATTTTGGAGTATTTTAGATTGGCCACTTTGGTCTGACATGAGCACCGCAGTATAGGATTGTGCTTGCCACTGCACGTAACCCAATCCGGCGACCGCTGCCATTAATAGCACAACAAGTAGCCACAACAAGCTTAGTTTGCCTTGGCTTGCTGGCTTTGTTTTTGCGGCACTAGCTCGGTCCACAGATTTAGAAACCTTAGCTGTTTTAGGGTTGGATACTTGTGGGTCTGCGCCTTTGCTAGGCACCTTAGTATTCGCTTTGTTCTGGTCTTGTGTCACTGCGTCAGCATCCTTTTTCAGCGGCTTAATCAGCCTACTATCATGCCACCTTATAACTAATTTTTACAGTTTATCGAGGCGCTTGTTGTTGTATTGTTTGCAGCAAAGTATCGCACATTGCTTGATTGCTGGCACTACCACTGGTAAGTAATACTTGGTAGCCTAATATTTTGGCCTGCTCCGCTACCCGTGCACTAGGCAAGACTAATATGATGCGCTGTTTGTCACACCAGTCTTGGCCACTTAGCAAGGCCTCAAAATTTCCTAAGGTTTCACCACTTTGGAAGATCACCGCTTGGGGTGAGAACTCAGCTACACTGACTAATTGCTCACGGTTAATATGTGGCAACTTGCGCTGGTAACATTGAGCATAGTTTACCTTTGCACCAGCAGTTTCCAATGCATCAGATAAAGTCTCTCTACCGCCGCATCCTCGAACTATTAACACCTTGTGATGGGTTTGAATTTGGGGCAATAGATCGGCCAACAATGCTTCACTTGTGTCGCCCATCACTGGCCTTTTTGCCGCAATACCAACTGCCATTAATTGAGCTTGTGTAGATTCCCCCATGCCCCACCATTGCACACCTACAGGCCACTGAGGCCAATAGTCTTGCACTAGGTCTAGCCAGAACTGCGCCGCATTGGTACTAATAACGATGACATGGTCAAAGGTGTCCAGATCCATTGCTAACTGCTTACTTTGCAGGCCATCCACTGATTGTGGTTCTACAGGTAAAATATCTAAGCACGCTTGGTGATGTACCTTAAACCCATGCTTTCGCAGTAGCTCAATCGTCACTTTTGCTTGTGCATCTGGCCGGGTGACCAACACCTTCATGCTTGTCATCAATTAGTTACTGAACATTATAAATAGCTTGAAGAATTTCACCAGCACCCTGTGCTAATAGGTCCTCTGCGGCAGTGATGCCTAGGCGTTCTGCATCCACACGTGAACCTCTAATTTCTGTAGTGAGTAAGCGGCTGCCATCTACTTCGCCCACTAATCCGCGTAGCCATAGCTGATCCCCTTCTAGTTCGGCAAAACAGGCAATAGGCACCTGACAACCACCTTCTAAACGTTTGTTGAGTGCGCGCTCAGCAATTACACGGTCCGCCGTATCTTTATGGTGTAACGGCGCCAGCAGAGCGATTGTGGCATTGTCGTCTAAACGGCATTCCACACCTACTGCGCCCTGCCCCCCGGCAGGCAAACACTGCTGGTCAGTTAAACGTGACTGAATACGGTGGTGGAAATCAAGGCGCATTAAGCCAGCACTGGCTAAAATGATGGCATCGTATTGGCCTGCATCTAGCTTGGCCAAGCGGGTGTTTACATTACCTCGCAAATCTAATAGTTGCAGGTCTGGACGCAAGGCCTTGACTTGCAACTGGCGACGCAGGCTGGACGTGCCCACTTTGGCGCCTTGTGGAAGGTCATCTAAGCAGCTGAAGTAGTTACTTACGAATGCATCACTGGGATCTTCCCTTTCACAGATCACACAGAGCCCCAGACCCTCTGGAAACTCCATTGGCACATCCTTCATGGAATGCACTGCAATGTCTGCTCGACCTTCTAACATGGCCTGCTCTAACTCTTTAACAAACAGACCTTTGCCACCCACTTTTGCTAACGGCACATCAAGGATTTTGTCCCCCTTAGTCTTCATGCCTAAAATTTCTACAGTAAGGTCTGGATGATAACGCTCTAGCTCTGCTTTTATAAAATAAGCCTGCCAAAGAGCAAGTTGGCTTTCACGTGTGGCGATACGGAGGGTGGTCATAGGCTTTAATAACTGAGTGAACATTAATATAATCCATAGTGTATCAAATTGCTCTGCTTGGTGTTTGAGATAGACACCATAATGGAGCTGATTTATTCATCAGTAGTAGGTAAAATACATGCCTAGCAGTTCACTATTTATTAAGAATTCATTTATGCCTTCTGATTTAACCCCTGAAATTGAAAATCCTCGCCGTATTCGCAGTTTTGTTAAACGTGCGGGCCGTATGACTCCATCTCAAGAACACGCTTTGGAACACTATTGGGCCCTGTACGGTTTAGAACTTAATCAGGGGGCTCTGGATTTTTCAGACCTATTTGGTAATGACCACCCCGTCATCATGGAAATTGGCTTTGGTATGGGGGACTCCCTGTCTACCATGGCTGCCACCATGCCAGAAAATAACTACATTGGTATAGAAGTTCATCGCCCAGGGGTTGGTCGGCTACTTAATAACCTAGCAATCCAAGAACTAAGCAACGTAAGGGTATTTTGTGAGGACGCTATTGAAGTGATGGCGCAGTGCATTACCGATAATAGCCTGGCCGGTGTACAGCTATTTTTCCCAGACCCATGGCACAAAAAAAAGCATAACAAGCGCCGTATCGTGCAGCCTAATTTCGCTCAAGATGTTCGCCAGAAACTCGCCACTGGTGGTGTATTTCATATGGCCACAGATTGGCAACCTTATGCAGAACACATGATGGAGGTAATGGAGCTAGCCCAAGGTTATAGAAACCAAGCGGGTGACACTCAGTATTCACCACAACCGGAGTTTCGCCCTAGCACCAAATTCCAACGTCGTGGTGAGGGCAAGGGGCACGGAGTGTGGGATTTGATGTATCAGAAACAATGCTAATCAACCAGCACTCTATTTGGGATAAAGCACCATTTGTGTGCATCGAAAAATGGCAACTGTTTTACCAGATTCATCATGGCTCACAATAGCATCCCAAACCTGAGTAGATTTTCCTAAGTGAGCAGCAGTTGCAACACACCTAATAGTCCCCTCTCTTGCGGTACCAATATGGTTCGACTTTAATTCAATCGTAGTAAAACCAATGGCCCCCTCTGGAAGGTTAGCAGTGCTGCCATAACCTGCACACGTGTCTGCTAGGGTGACAATGCTGCCTGCGTGAAGATAGCCGTTAATTGCAAGTAACGATGGTATGACTTTAAGCTCTGCCTCAACCCCTTCGGAAGCCACACGTGTGACGTGAAGGCCAAGATGCCCGGGTAAGCTACCTAAACTGATATCATTAAAAAATTTAGGAGTGAATTTTTTTGATAGCATCATTTTTTCCTTGCAAACTAACTAACAACCGAATGATCTGGTCGCATCCGGACCAGAAGCTGAGCAACATTATTACATGACCTAAGGGGTCTCCGTTGGGTGATGACTATGTGGTCTATTGCCAGCCATGGGTTTAGCGCATTAGTCAACAAGGCAACCTATAAGGCCAGTTTGACCTTAGCGTTAGTTGGCGATAGGGTTAACTCACCCATTTATTAAAATACATCGACTAGGGTTGCCTAATTTATGACTCCTGCAATAGACCAACTCACGCGTTTAGGTGTTCACCACAATGTGCACGAATATACCCACACCGCCAAAGTGGCGTCATACGGAAGAGAAGCTTCAGATAAACTGGGTGTGCCTCCCCAAAGGGTATTTAAAACACTGGTAGTGGATGCTGGAAACACGACTTTGGCGGTAGCGGTAATACCTGTTGATCAGCAGCTCAACTTAAAGCTTATGGCCACAGCCATTGGCGCAAAAAAAGTAGTTATGGCAAACCCCGCCGCAGTGAGCCGAAGTAGTGGCTATGTACTGGGTGGCGTGAGCCCAGTAGGCCAAAAGCGAGCACTCACTACGGTTATAGATAAGCGTGCTAAGGATTATGGCAGCATTTATGTGAGTGGTGGTCGCAGGGGATTAGAGGTTGAACTGGCTGCGGGTGATTTAGCCATGGTAACCCATGGCTTATTCGAGATCATTTCTTAAGCAGTTATAACGGCACTAGTTCAACTAGAACTTAATCGCTAAAGGTGACGTAACTGGGGTCGAGGTCTACTACCTGTGCGCTCATGGATGCAGAGGTGATACCCATATCGATAAGGCCCTGCACTATCATGTTGCTAAGCGCTTGCTTTTGATCTGCTGTGCGCCCTGCCATGATATGAGACGTGGCATGGATAAAACGATCCGAGCCTGTGCCTGCAATATGGTGGTCGTACCCTGTGCAGCGTACTTTAATATGATCAGACTCAAACAAACCCGATTTTACATGGGCGTCAAACACGCACCTTAATAGCTGGGTGGGCGTAACACTGCTGCTAAGCTGGTTAGAAATTTCTATGACGCAATGTGGCATGTGCAGGCCCTATTTATTAGTGTTATGGGTAAGGTTTTTAGTGATACTGACCACTTCGGTCGTGCACAGCATCAACAAATATTTTGGCACTTTCTGGGTCTACAAACTGGTGAATGCCATGGCCTAGGTTGAAAACATGACCATCATTTTTACCAAAATCTGCCAATATACGACCTACTTCTGCCTGAATAGTGGGTGCGTCTGCGTAAAGCACACTAGGATCCATATTGCCCTGAAGCGCTACTTTATCTCCCACACGATTGCGGGCTTCACTAACTTCTATAGTCCAGTCTAAACCTAGGGCATCAGCTCCTGTTGCTGCAAGTTGCTCTAACCACTGGCCACCGTTTTTAGTGAACAAGATAACAGGGACTGCTCTCCCTTCAGATTCGCGGGTAAGGCCATTAACAATACGCTGCATATAATCTAACGAGAAGGCTTGGTAACATGGGCCACTCAATACGCCACCCCATGTATCAAAGATTTGTACCGCTTGAGCACCTGCTGCAATTTGAGCATTTAAATAAGCAATCACTGAATCGGCTAATACACTGAGTACTTGATGTAATAGCTCTGGGGTTGAATACATCATCGCTTTGATATGACGGAAGTCTTTGCTGGAACCCCCTTCAATCATATAAGTTGCCAAGGTCCAAGGGCTACCAGAAAAACCAATCAACGGAACATCGCCAGACAATGCACCACGGATAGTGCTCACAGCATTCATAACGTAGCCTAAATCTGCATCTATATCTGGCACTGTGAGCGCTGCAACATCAGCTTCAGTGCGCACTGGCTTTTCAAACTTAGGTCCTTCTCCAGCCTCAAAGTATAGCCCTAGGCCCATTGCATCGGGCACTGTTAGGATGTCTGAGAATAGGATAGCTGCATCTAAATCATATCGACGTAATGGTTGCAAAGTGACTTCACAGGCAAAATCAGCATTCTTGCAAAGGCTCAAAAAATCCCCAGCTTCAGCACGTGAAGCACGATATTCGGGTAAATAGCGACCCGCTTGGCGCATCATCCATACCGGCGTTACATCAACAGGCTGGCCCATAAGAGCGCGAAGAAAACGGTCGTTTTTTAATTCAGGTTTAGAAGCAGTCATGGCAAGAAATAAGGCCTTAAAGCAGTTAGTAAATATTGCTGCCCATGATATAGATCACCTGCCTAATTGTCACGGATTGTGGCAACTATACAAGTGACCTACAGATGTTCTAAATAGGTTTATCAGGTTTAGTGGTAGAGTTTAGACTTGTAGATAATCTAAAATACCATCTGCGGCTCTTCGCCCTTCGTCAATGGCAGTGACCACTAGGTCAGAACCACGGACCATGTCACCACCCGCAAAAATTTTCGCATTCGTAGTTTGAAAAGCGTAATTTTTAGCTATTAAATCAGACTCTTGGGCCACTTTAACAAGGTCCCAATCATTTATCTCAACCCCTGCATCAGCCATCCACTTTGTTGGACTTGGGCTAAAGCCAAAGGCTACGATAACCGCATCGGCAGCTACAACTTCTTCACTACCTTCAATCACAATAGGTCGGCGACGGCCATTTTCATCAGCTTCACCCAACTCAGTTGTGACTAATTTAATACCTGTGACCTTGCCATTTTCACCGATTATTTCAACAGGAGAGCGGTTAAATAAGAACTGGACACCCTCTTCCTTAGAGTTGGCCACTTCCTTAATCGAACCAGGCATATTAGCCTCGTCACGACGATAAGCACAATACACATTAGCTGCAGCTTGGCGAATTGCAGTGCGGTTGCAATCCATAGCCGTGTCACCACCACCCAGTACCACAACTTGTTTGCCTTTTAGGTCAATAAAATCAGCTGGATCTTTTTCAAAGTCCATGCGGCGGTTAATGTTAGAAATCAAATACGGCAAGGCCTCGTGCACACCCTCAAGGTTCTCACCAGGGAAGCCTCCACGCATCGATTTATAAGTGCCCATGCCCATAAAGACGGCGTCATATTCATCCATTAACTGGTCTAGGGTGATGTCTTTGCCTATTTCTACATTAAGTTTAAACTCAATACCCATACCTTCAAATATTTGACGGCGCTTAGCCATAACAGGTTTTTCTAGCTTAAATTCGGGGATACCAAAAGTAAGTAGGCCACCAATTTCTGGGTACCGATCAAACACTACGGCAGACACACCTCCTCGTGTTAAAACGTCGGCACAGGCCAAACCGGCAGGCCCAGCACCAATAACCGCCACTTTTTTACCCGTTTCAACTACATGGCTTAAATCAGGTGTCCAGCCCATAGCAAAGGCAGTATCAGTAATGTATTTTTCTACAGAGCCAATGGTCACTGCCCCAAAACCATCATTGAGGGTGCAGGCACCTTCGCATAAGCGGTCTTGCGGGCATACGCGGCCACAGACTTCGGGCAGTGAGTTAGTTTGATGACACAACTCCACAGCCTCTAGAATATTGCCTTCAGACACCAACTTGAGCCAATTAGGAATGTAATTGTGCACTGGGCACTTCCATTCACAATAGGGGTTGCCACACTCTAAACACCGATGGGCTTGGGGCTTGGCTTCTACCGGCGTATAAGACTGATAGATTTCCGCAAACTGGCGTTTACGCAAGTCTGGGTGCACCTTAACTGGGTCTTGACGACCTACGTCGATGAATTGAAAATGATTTTCTAATCGTTGAGCCATAATAGCCTCGTATACCTGGTAATGTATTTTAAAAACGTCGAATTATTCAGTCTTGGTGCGGGTGTTGGCCATAAGCTGCTGTAAATTCGCAGCTTTGGGCTTAACTAACCAGAACTTGCTGATATAATCTTCGAAATGACGACTTAATTCCCTGCCCCAACGGCTTCCCGTTGCTTCATGAAAATCATGCAAGATAGAGCGCAAATAACTACGATACTCTTCCATGTGCTCGCCACGAATGCGGTGAATTTCCACCAATTCGCTGTTGTATTTGTCTACAAAGGTGCGATCTACGTCTAATACGTAAGCAAAACCACCAGTCATGCCTGCACCAAAGTTATAGCCTGTTTCACCAAGCACAGTCACCACGCCACCTGTCATGTATTCACAACAATGGTCGCCTGCACCCTCAATCACGGCATGAGCGCCTGAGTTACGAACGGCAAAACGTTCGCCTGCACAGCCTGCGGCCATCACAGTGCCACCTGTTGCACCATACAAGCAGGTATTACCCATGATAGAGGTGACATTAGATTTAAAGCTAGATCCTTTGGGAGGATATATAACCAGCTTACCACCTGCCATACCTTTACCTACATAGTCGTTAGCGTCGCCTTCTAAGTACATGTTTAAACCACCGGCATTCCACACACCAAAGCTTAGGCCTGCAATACCTTTAAGATGTACTTCTAGCGGATGTTCAGACATGCCATTGTTGCCATGCACTTTAGCAATAGCACCAGACAATCTGGCACCTATCGAGCGATCACAGTTGGTAATATTAAAGCTAAAGTCGCCACCTGTTGAATTGGCAATAGCCTCTGCCATTTCATCCAACATCCTTTGGCTCATAGCGCCGGGGTCGTATGGCTGGTTTTTAGACACTTGGCAAGTGTTAGGATGGCTTGGGTCGATACCGTCTTGGCTCAACAAGGGCGACAGGTCTAAATTACGTTGTCTAGCAGTCACTCCACCACTAATTTCCAGTAGCTGCGTCTGGCCTACTAGCTCTTCAATACTGCGCACACCTAGCTGTGCCATCACTTCGCGAGTTTCTTGCGCAATAAAAGTGAATAGGTGCTTCACCATTTCTACAGTACCGCGGAAATGATGATCTCTGAGTTGTTCGTTTTGTGTGGCCACGCCTGTAGCGCAGTTGTTAAGGTGACAAATACGCAGGTATTTACACCCTAAGGCCACCATAGGTAGGGTGCCAAAACCAAAGCTTTCTGCTCCTAAAAGTGCAGCTTTCACTACGTCTAGACCCGTTTTAAGGCCACCGTCTGTTTGCACTCTCACCTTGCCACGTAGGCCATTGCCTCGTAAGGACTGGTGGGCGTCAGCAAGGCCCAGTTCCCATGGGGAGCCCGCATAGCGGATAGAAGTGAGTGGGCTGGCTGCTGTGCCACCATCGTTACCAGAAATAGTGATCAGGTCTGCGTAGGCTTTTGCTACACCTGCAGCAATAGTGCCCACACCTGGCCGCGATACTAATTTCACCGACACAAGGGCTTCAGGGTTTACTTGCTTCAAGTCAAAAATAAGCTGGGCCAAATCTTCGATAGAATATATATCGTGATGCGGTGGTGGAGAAATTAGGGTGACCCCAGGCACAGAATATCGCAGAGTGGCGATAAGGTCGTTAACCTTGCCCCCAGGAAGCTGCCCTCCTTCACCTGGTTTTGCACCTTGAGCCACTTTAATTTGTAACACTTCTGCGCTCACTAAGTAGGCAGGGGTAACACCAAAACGGCCAGAAGCAATTTGTTTAATTTTAGAGCGTTTGTTAGTGCCATAACGCAGTGGGTCTTCACCACCTTCGCCAGAGTTAGAGCGGCCACCTAGCTCGTTCATAGCCATAGCTAAGGATTCGTGTGCCTCTGGAGACAAGGCGCCCAATGACATGGCGGCGGTGTCAAAGCGTTTGAATATTTCACTTAATGGCTCTACTTCACTAATATCGATCGCGTTAGATGGCTTTAGCTTTAGTAAGTCGCGCAACGAGGCAACGCCGCGCTCATTGACTAACTTAGCATATTTTTTATACACGCCGTAATCACCCGTTTGCACGGCAGCTTGGACGGTAGTGATGATGTCTGGGTTATAGGCGTGATACTCGCCACCATGAATGTATTTAAGCAGACCACCTTGTTGGATAGGCTTACGATCTATCCAGGCTTCAGCAGCTAATAGCTGTTGGTCAGACTGGAAATCACTAAATTGCGCACCTTCTATGCGGCTAGCTACACCGTGGAAACACAGGTCTATAATAGGACTACTGATGCCAATGGCTTCAAACAACTGTGCGCCTCGATAAGAGGCAATGGTAGAAATACCCATTTTAGACATGATCTTAAGCAGGCCTTTATTAATCCCTTTACGGTAAGACTTATGGCAATCGATTGGGTTGCCAATAATCTCGCCAGAGGCCACCATGTCGTTAATAACCCGATAACTAAGGTAAGGGTAAACCGCTGTAGCACCAAAACCGATCAACACTGCAAAGTGATGGGAGTCTCTTGCGCTGCCCGTATCCACAACAATGTTTGCATCACAACGCAAACCTTCATTAGTTAGGTGGTGATGCACCGCACCTGTAGCCATACAGGCTGGAATAGGCAACTTGCCCTTTTCAATCTCACGGTCACTCAGTACCACAATGCCTATGCGCTTGCGCACAGCTTCTGCTGCTTGGGCACACACATCTTTAATAGACGCTTCTAAGCCTACTTCTGGGTCATAATTTAGGTTGATGATTTGCACCTTGAAACCAGGCACATTCATGTGTAATAAGTCGGTGTATTTACTAGCTGATAAGATGGGAGAGCCTAATACAATCCGCTTGGCAAGCTCTGGACCCTCTTGGAAAATATTACGCTCTTTGCCTAGGCATGTTTCCAACGACATCACTACAGCTTCACGCAGTGGGTCTATGGGTGGGTTGGTCACCTGAGCAAATTGCTGACGGAAGTATTCGTATACGCTGCGCACACGGTTAGACAGCACGGCCATGGGCGTGTCATCACCCATAGAGCCTACGGCTTCTTGCGCTGTTTCTGCCAATGGACGGATCACCTGGTCACGCTCTTCAAACGTCACTTGATGCATTTTCATGTGGCGCTTAAGTTCACCTTCGGTGAAGTCTTCAAAACACTGCTCTTCATCCAAGGTGCCTTCTAGGCGGATGGCCGACTTACGCAGCCACTTTTTATAAGGCTGAGAGGCTTTAAGGCGGTCGTCAATGTCTTTGGTGTGCATGATTTCGCCGGTATGGGTGTCTACCGCCAAAATTTGTCCCGGGCCTACGCGGCCTTTAGCGACAACATCCAATGGGTCATATTCAAATGTGCCAATTTCAGAGGCTGTTACTAGATAATCATCTTTGGTCATAACCCAACGTGATGGGCGCAAGCCATTGCGGTCTAGCAGACACACAGCATAGCGGCCCGTGTTTAATACCATGCCTGCAGGGCCGTCCCACGCTTCCATATGCATGGAGTTGTATTCGTAAAAAGCACGTAGTTCGGGGTCCATCAATTCATCATTTTGCCACGCTGGAGGCATGATCAAACGCAAGGCACGAAACACGTCCATCCCACCCAACACCATAAGTTCTATCATGTTGTCCATGCTGGACGAGTCTGAGCCAGTAGTGTTTACCACGCCTTCAAGCTCTTGTAGCTCTGGGATAAGTGGTGTGGATAATACGTTTTGGCGAGCTTTTGCCCAGTTACGGTTGCCTTCAATGGTGTTTATTTCGCCATTGTGCGCTAAAAAGCGAAAAGGCTGTGCCAATGGCCAGCGAGGCAAGGTGTTGGTAGAAAAACGCTGGTGAAAGGTACAAATGGCTGTGGTTAACGTAGGGTCACCTAAGTCTTTGTAAAATACCGGTAGGTCTACCGGCATCATTAGCCCTTTGTAGGAAAGCACACGGTGAGACAAGCTACATACGTAAAAATTTTCGTCTGAGATTAAGGCATACATGGTGGTTTTTCGAGCCACTAATAAACGCGCTTCTAGCACTTCACCGCGAAGGCCTGGACTGTTTACGAATACTTGCTCGATACGCGGCTGGCAATCAGCGCCAATGGGACCAAGGCACGATGGATCTACTGGCACTTCACGCCATCCCACTACTTCAAGGCCGTTGTCTTCTATGGCTTGATTTAGTACATTGCGAGAATGAGAAGCCTTATCTTCATCTTGGGATAAAAACACCATGCCCACACCAAAAGACTCTGTCAGCTCTTCAGAAAAGTGATCCAATGCCACCTTGCGCATAAAGACCTCTGGCATTTGTAGCAATAAGCCACAGCCATCACCCGTCTTACCATCAGCGGCAATACCACCACGGTGGGTCATACAGGTAAGGGATTCTATCGCCTTTTGCAACAAATCATGGCTAGGATCACCATGCATGTGAGCAATGAGTCCAAAACCACAGTTGTCTTTGAATTCTTTGGGATTAAAAAAACCAGCGTTCATCGGCATCTCTCTCGCTAATCTGGATGGCAGTGAGCCCATCACGGGTGTTAACAAGTGCTACAAAAACTGCTTCTAAATGAGACAAGAATCAGTAGGACACTTGCTTTAATTACAAACTTCTATAAGAGCTTATAAATTTATTGAATCAACAAATGGACAAGCATCCTACATGAGAAAACCACGGCAAACAAACTATTTGGGGTATAAGCTAGATAAATACCTACACAATTGGCGACGTTCGCCGAATTTGTAAAAATTATTCACCACTTGTGTTGAATTTATTACGAATCTGCTGTTGAATTTTTAAAACAGGCCGCGCCCATGGTTGCTGATTCCGCAAAGCTATAGGTAGTGATGATATGGCACTTTGAGCTTTACTAGCGCTTTCGTAGTCTCCAACAAGCAACATATACCAAGGCTGACCACCGCGGTCTAGTTTAATGGCATAAAGAGGCTGCGTAATATTTTTGTCCACTATAAAGGCTTCTAACGTGGTCTCCAGCCGGGCACCAAGAACCTGCAAGCTATAATGGTCGCTTGGTAATTTCAATACCTCCTTGTAACTGTAAGGTTGCTTTGTCTTGGAAGTTGCCAAGGGCCAGGCCTTTAGCACCGATACAGGTATTAGGGCGGCCGCTTGCTTTGCCGGTGGTTGAGTTACCTGTACTGCTGGCTTAGGTGACAGCTTTAGTTGAACCTTGGGCTGGGGACTCACATTTTTTGGTGCTGGAGACAGTTCAATAGGCTCCAAAGGCGGCAGTGCAGTTGCTATAGGCTCTATTACAACAGGTTGAATAGCCACTGGGGCCGATTCCACATGACGCTGCTCCAGCACATTAGCAGACACATAATTAAATAACCAAATACCCACCAATACAACTAACACAAGGCTAGTGGCACCTATGTGAAGTAATGGCAAACCCGCTTGTTGAACGAAGCCCCCCTTATTAATGGCCTTATTAGCCAGCATATTAAGGTAACCAGGATTACCTTTGGCTAACTGATGTAATTGCAATAATTGGATAGGCGCAAGGCCATGATTGATACCAATCCGCTGCAGCCGTTGGCGTAAATAATCAGCACTTTCTTCCTGGTTAAAGGGCGAAAGCACTAAATGATAAAACCGCTCCTGCCTAAGCTCGGCAAAATGGGGAGTTTCAATTCGCTCTACTACACTGTGATCTGCACATAAAATGACGTGGGGGCGGGCGTCTATTTGTGCATTGCGGGGCAATAAATTAGCTAGGAGTTCTAGCCCATCTTCGTCTAGCCACTGGGCGTCATCCACCACAATTAACAGCACTTCTTTTTGCAGTTTCAGCTCTTGGGCCAGTGCCTGTATCGCCATAATGCTGTGTTCTAGGCTTGCCTGGTTAGGCAGCTGCACAGGTAGTTGTTGGGCTAGTTGACGCACTACCCATGGCGCAGTAGCTGGTTCTTGCAATGCCAGATGAACGATACATGCCTTAGCAGGTTGAGCACGCAAAAACTGGTCAATAAAGGTTGTTTTACCAGCACCAGAAGGAGCACTGATCAGTACCAAGTAATCAGAGAAGTGGCTTAGATGCAGCAATGTCTCTAATTGCCGGCCCCGGGCTTTGGCTTGGTATTCAAAAGCCATTAAATTATCACTTTGATGACTCACTTCTTGCTGGTCTAATTGGCGCAGATAAGTGGCATAAGCTGATTTAAGGCTGTCACCCGTATTAGATTTTGGCAGAGGCAGGGTCACGGTCCTAACCCCCTAAACTGCCAACGACTGGTCAAGGGTCTGCTGCAATAAATCACTACTAAAATCTGAAGTGACAATCGCTTCACCTAGCTGCTGAAGTAAAATTAAACGAATGGTGCCATCGGTGACTTTTTTGTCTACCTGCATATGTGTTAAGTAGGCTTTCCCATGCATCTGGCTTGGGCCCCATAAGGGCAATCCAGCAGCTTTTAACAGGTTTTGAATACGCAGCACTTGTTGGTTTGAAATCCATCCCAAGCGCCACGATAAGTCAGCCGCCATAGCCATACCAGCACCGACAGCTTCACCGTGTAACCAGTGACCATAGCCCATTTCAGTTTCTATAGCGTGGCCAAAGGTGTGGCCAAAGTTAAGTAGGGCTCGCTGCCCATGCTCCAACTCGTCTGCAGCAACAATGCGGGCCTTGCAGGCGACGGATTGGTAGATAGCTTGGCTTATTAACTCAGGAGCCAGTTGACGCAGCTGATCTATATTCTGTTCTAGCCAGGTAAAAAAATCGGGTTCGGCAATAAGGCCATACTTAATCACTTCTGCCAGGCCTGCACAGAGCTCACGAGGGGGCAACGTTTGCAGGCTTTGGATATCAATAATTACACACTGAGGCTGATGGAATGCACCAATCATGTTCTTGCCAAGGGGGTGGTTAACGCCTGTCTTTCCACCCACAGAAGAATCTACCTGAGATAACAAGGTAGTAGGTATTTGTATAAAATTCACACCACGCTGATAAGCGGCAGCAGCATAGCCGGTCATATCCCCTATAACTCCTCCACCGAGAGCAATTAGAGTCGTTGTGCGATTATGACGTTGTTGTAGCAGGTGGTCAAAAATCAACCCCACTGTATCAAGATGCTTATACTGTTCACCATCTTGCAGCACTATGCTGTCCACTTGTAAGCCGCTAATACCGAGCCTTTGCAAACCGTTTAGAATGCCTTGCAGGTAGAGAGGCGCTATAGTGCTATTGGTCACCACCATCACTTGCTTGCCAGTAATGTGCTGGCGCAGCAGATCAGCCTGTTGCAAAAGGCCACTACCAATATAAATCGGGTAGCTGCGATTCCCTAGCTCAACGGTTAATGTATGTTGTACGCTGCTCATGATGATAGCTCTGGCCCATAACAGCCTTAAAATAGATTAGGTAGTTTAAAGGGAACGAATTGCTTCGATTTGCTTAATAATCTCTGCCACTAACAAACGGGGGTTTTGCGCACCTGTAGCCACTTGAATGTCTGCTGTTTCTTCATACAATGCATGGCGATGGGCAAACAAGTCTCTTAGCACTTGTTCTGGGTCTTCATTTTGAAGCAGCGGGCGATTTTTATCTTTTGATGTGCGCTCGAGCTGTTGCTCAACCGTCGCAAATAAATACACCACAGTGCCGCGGGCAGACAAATGTTGCCTATTTTCAGCTAGCTCCACTGCGCCACCACCTGTAGCCATCACTAAATCCCTGTGCTCAGTCAACTCGGTGATCATGTTAGCTTCGCGTTTACGAAAGCCAGCTTCACCTTCGACATCAAAAATCCAAGGAATATCCGCACCAGATCTTTCTTCAATTTCCCTATCAGTATCTAGGAATTCTAGCTTTAGTTCGCGTGCTAGCTGACGCCCAATGGTGCTTTTACCAGCGCCCATTGGGCCGATTAAAAATATATTCACAATGAAATTCCTTTTAGGAACAGCAACAACAAAACCCGGTCATCAAGCACGAAATGCTCACTGCCGGGTAGGATCAGTTAAATTATGCGGACTAACATTAACATAATCAAGGGTTAACTATGCGTGGAGTGACAAAAACCAAGAGTTCAAACCTCTCAGACCCTTGCTTTTGCTGCTCAAACCATTGACCTACAAAGGGTAACCCCGATAACGCTGGGCTAGAGAATAATCGACCCAATTGTTGTTGATATAGCGCACCTCCCAGCACTAAAGTCTGCCCCAAACCGACCACTGCCCGAGTTTTTAATTTATGGGTATTGAGCGCTAACTGGCCATTAGGTAACAAATCACCAATAGAATCCTGCATCACTAACAGATCTAGCTGAACTTGGCCTTTGGGTAATACCCTGGGCGTTACCGTTAGACCCAATACAGCTCGTTTCCACTCTTGTTGCTGGCCATTGTCTGTAGCCACTAAATAGGGCACTTCTTGACCTGTTTGAATACTGCCTGAATACCCTTCTTGTACTAATATTTGTGGCTGTGCCAACGTGAGCACTTGGCCGCTGGCCTCCAGAGCCAAGAGCTCTAGGCTAAGCATGACATGAGCTCCGACTAAGCCTAACTGCAGACCACCCCCTAGCTGATTGAATGTGGCTCCAATTTGGCTTGCCTTTGCCGCTCCTGCTGTAGCTTGCGGCCCTAAGCTACTAATAAAATCTAACCCACTAGATTGGCTTAGGGTTGATTTGGCAATCACTATACGCCCCTCTATTAATATCTGCTCAAGTGGCTGGTCTAACTGGTTAATAGCCTCTATTAGAGTGGCAGCATGGGCATCATCATCGTAAACAAGAATCTGCTGGCTACGGCTATCTGCTAACAACTGCCCTTTGGGTGACAACATTGATTGCGCACTTTGCAGCGCAAGCAATATAGTGTCTGCCTCGCCATAACTCAATTTGACCATATGAAGTGGTAATACGTTGGTATTTGATTGATCAGTTTTAGCACCTACCATCAGCCCAACTTGAGTGTATTGGCAGTCCACCCCAATGGTACTGCAGACTAACTCAAGCCCAGTTTTAGGGTCCACATCTTGCAAAACAATACTAATTTCAAAGTCTAATGCATGGGTTAACACCAGATTAATTTGTGCTGCCTCTGCAAGCTCGTATAACACATCGACGAGGGGCGCTTTATGCACATCCATGGTAATCTTTTGGGCACTGACAAAAGGCGATAATATTAGCGCAAGTAACAGCATTAATTTAATTTTATTCATTTTTGGCAAACTCCAGTACGACAAAGGCGCTTTAGCATCAACCACTGCTGCCCCTTTGTAAGATTAACCCCTTGTCCACTAATATCGGACACACGCCATCCCTCAAGTGAGTCGTTAACTTCCACCCTCATCAAACGCCCATTATCTAACGATTTAATCCACGCCACTGCTATTTTCCCTTGCTGTTGACTATAGCCAATAAACTGAAAATTATCGGCAATATGCCACTTTTTACGATGCAAACTAATGTTAGATACTCCAACTTGCATAGCTATAGCTTGAGTGGGTACCGTTTTGGCATAAAATGCTTGGGCATAATGTTGAATGCCTTGAAGGGTAAGTGCTTGCTCTAAAGCACTAGGCACTGGGGTAAAAGGCTGAAAAAAAGACGCAGCACTGCTGGGCAACCATCGCATAGAAATTTGCCAGGGCCCAGAGGGTATTTGCATAATAGAAAACTCTTTCAGCCACCAGCCTGTAGCGCTCGGCAGTGGCGCCATATCAGCCCATTGTGTGGCGTCTAACTGTACCTTTATGTGCAGCCCTTGGCCCCGAACAATTTCCAAATCCTTCCCATATTTTGTAACTTGGCTCATCATAGAGCCCATAGGCTCAACGTCGCTGCCAACCCCCAATGAATCGGGCGTTAATTGTAAGGCAAAGGATTGCAATACTGGCGCTGCAGCAGCGCTGATAGAAGGCAAAGAAATGGACGGCATAAGATAACGAGCCTCAATCGTCCAACCATCCGCTGTTGTGCCAAGTACCTCCATTTGGATAGACGGCCAAACTTTAGCAATCTCTTGCCACCAACCTTGCCAAAGGTCCTGCCCACTGACGGTAAACACAAGCTGATAGCCTGCGTCTGCAGGCTGCCAGCGCCAAGTGTTGAGCCGCTGGCCAGGCTGTAGCATTATTAACAGCTTAGAAAGCTGCTGGATCGGCAGCCAAGCTTGAGAGTCTGACTGAGCCTTAAGAGCCTGGCCCAGTTCCATTTGCCGCCGCTCAAGGGAGCTGGCCCAAACTCCCTGCTGCTTTAAGTGTAACTGTTTAACCCCCTGAGAAACCTGCCAACTTAAATCGGCCTGCACATTAACTAAGTTGGCATACAGCAAGCCAAAGGCAGATAAACCAAGCAGTATAATCACCATCATAGAGCCATACAAAAACCCCCGCTTACGTCTTTTTATTGCAAAATGGTATTCAGCCCACGGTAAAAAATTAACTTCATTGGGTTTAGGTTGATACCAGACTAGCATCTGGGCACCACTATTTTATTTGCCATAAACCAAGCCATGGCATACTCAGCCTCTAAATCATCTGGCTTGCCTAGTATGGATGCTTTGGTCAACCCTTGGGGTTCGATACAGCCTATGACATAACCTGTAGTAGCATCGTGTAGGCTGGTAATGAGATGTTTTATGTGATCAATATAGTGGCTCTGAGTCACCACCAAAAAGCTAAGTTTGGAACAAAGCTGCAAATGGCAAACACGTAACTTTACTGGCTCTATATTGAGCGCTGCAGCGGCCATACGCTGATATTGGAGTTGCAAGGTCGCTAGATTGGTGCTCACTTCAAACAGATCTGCAGGGCAGTGCAGCCAACTGCAAAGCCGATTAGGAATGCCCACACTAACATGTAGGGAAGCATTGCCTAAAAGGGGCACAATTTGTGTAATAAAATCTTGCCACGCAGTATGTGCTTTTAAAGAGGTGCTAAGCGCCACTGAAGATAGACGTAATGACAAATGCCACTGACCTAAAACCCTTTGTTGCTCTGTCTCATGAGTGTTTTTAGCGCAGCCTAACAGCACTATTCGCAGCTTATCAACCTGCCAATCAATCCCTAAGGTAAGGGGTTTTACCCGGCGCCTAACAAAGTGCTGTAACATTAAACCCATCCTTGGGTGGCGAAACTTAATAGATCTTATATACTTTCGCTTCTGCCGTTTTGTTTATTCCCGTCGCTGCCTAGAGTTAAAGCATAGCATGTCATTAATACGCCGCCTGTTTAAATGGGTTTTTATACTAGGAATCATTGGCACGCTTACCATTGCAGCAGTGACCTGGTTTTACCTTATGCCTCGGTTACCCGATGTAAATAGCCTAAGGGATTACCACCTACAAACGCCCCTAAGAGTGATGAGCCGTGATGGCAAACTCATTTCAGAGTTTGGTGAGCAGCGCCGTATTCCTTTGCGCATAGACCAAGTGCCTCAGCATTACATTGACGCATTGTTGTCTGCTGAAGATGAAAACTTTTATAGTCATTACGGCGTTGATCCTAAAGGGCTTTTAAGAGCAGCAGTTAGAATGGTACAAGCCGGCGGAAGAATTCAAGGTGGTGGCAGCACGATTACCATGCAGGTAGCCCGCAACTACTTATTAACCCTTGATCAGACCTTTATCCGCAAATTTAATGAAATATTATTATCTTTTCAAATTGAGCAAGAGCTCAGCAAAGAACAAATACTGGAAATGTATTTTAACAAAATGTTCATGGGGCACCGATCTTATGGCATAGAGGCTGCATCTAATGTGTATTATGGCCGCTCAATTAGTGAACTAGGCCTGCCTCAGTTAGCTATGCTTGCTGGGCTCTATAAAGCCCCATCTCGATATAACCCTATTTCTAATCCACAACGCTCTAAAATACGCAGAGACTGGATATTAGGCCGTATGCTGCTGTTAGACTACATTAATGAAGAGCAATACCAGACAGCCATTGCCGCCCCTATTACGGCCCGATTTCATAGTTTGAAACCAGAAACATCAGCATCTTATGTTGCAGAAATGGTACGTAGTGAATTATTCAGCTCTTTCCCTATTGAAGACGTTTATACTGGTGGTTATCGGGTCTACACCACTATTGACAGTCGGCTTCAAGACGCTGCTCAGCTGGCAGTACAGAAGGGGCTATTAGCCTACGATAGGCGCCACGGGTATCGTGGTGTGGAAAAAAATCATGGGCCTAGTGTCACTGCGGAGGAAGCCGAACGATTACTTAATAGAACCCCTGTATTTGGCCCATTACAGCCTGCAATCGTACGCCAAGTTAACGAAGAGTCGGCAGAATTACTACTGCGTTACGGCCAAACTATTAGTATTAACTTTAGTGATATGAGCTGGATTAGGCCAAGAATCTCCATCGATTACTTGGGCAGTGCGCCCAAGACTATTAGCGACATCTTAAGCCCTGGTGACCAAGTTCGAGTGCGCCAAGCCTATGCTGATTCAAACGTGTGGTACCTGTCCCAAGTGCCTGACGCACAGGCGGCGTTAATTGCCCTAGACCCAAAAGACGGCGCCATGATCGCTTTAGTAGGTGGTTTTGAGTATTTGCACAGCAAATTTAATCGAGCAACTCAGGCCCTGCGTCAACCTGGCTCTAATTTTAAGCCTATTATTTATTCTGCAGCCTTGGAACAAAAGTTTACCGCTGCCACCTTAATTAACGATGCACCTGTGGTGTTTAATGACGCTAGCCTAGAAGACTCATGGCGCCCAGAAAACTACAGTGGGAAATTCTTTGGTCCCACACGTTTGCGCAAAGCACTGTATAAATCTCGTAACTTAGTCTCTATACGGATTTTACGGGAAATTGGCATTAAATCAGCCATCGATTATGCTACCCGCTTTGGTTTTAAGCCTGAGCAGCTGCCACGCAATTTATCCCTTGCTTTGGGCAGTGCAAGCGTACCTCCCATCGATGTAGCTACAGCCTATGCAACCTTCGCCAACACAGGCTATCAAGTTCAGCCCTATTTTATAGAGAGGATTGAAGACAGCTTTGGGCGAGTGCTTTTCCAAGCTGAGCCCACCACCGTATGCCATAACTGCGACTATGTAAGGCTCAGCGATAAAGTGGACCTAAGCCCGCCAAGTGTGGTGGCAACAACAAAAATCACTACCGGTGCCATCGTTGCGTTAAATGAGGCCTTAGATCAAGAGGATGCTCAGCAAAACAGCCTGTTAGTGGAGCCAGATCGACCTATCACCCATTTGCCAATCGCTCCACGCATTATGGACGAGCGGGTTAATTATATTATGCATACTATTCTTCAAGACGTGGTAAAAAAAGGCACAGCGCGCAGAGCTCAAAAATTGCAACGTAATGATTTAGCAGGGAAAACAGGCACTACTAACGACCAAAAAGACGCCTGGTTTTCTGGCTATGTAGACTCTATGGTAGCCACAACTTGGGTAGGCTTCGACCAGCCCAAAACCTTGGGTAGGAATGAATTTGGTAGCACGGCAGCGCTGCCTATTTGGATCGACTTTATGGAAATAGCCCTAAAGGATGTGCCTCAAACACAACGGCGGCAACCAGACAAAATGGTCACCATTAAAATCGACGAGGCCACTGGCGCATTGGCACGGCCAGGCGACCCGTCCGCAGTAGAAGAAATTTTCCGTGCAGAACGTACTCCTGAGCAAATGGCATTGCCTAAAGGCAGCCGCTCTAGCAATGGCATTAACGAAGAAGAAACTAGGCCCGAACAGGTGTTTTAGTTGCTGTTCAGTACTGGGGTTTGCTCAAGCATATGTAAGTGAGAAACACTCATAACACCCGCATGAAAACCTTTTTTGAGCTGCTTTTTAGTTAACTTACGCCAAGCGAGCCAACCCCTAACAGTAATAGTTTGCCCAACCCATCGCTGCATTTTCTTGGGTGTATCGATGTTAAAGCCCGGTGCTGCAAGAAGGTGCTTGGGAATTCTCACTGCCACTTGCCCTCCAAGGCCTATGTACCAGTAGTGTTGGCTGTCGCTAACATCGTTCACTTCACCAGCCATACGCATAAACCCACCTAGGTTGGGCTTAAGTAAGGCAGCTGCATGAACACGCGATACAGGGGCTTGCCATATACCCAAACCATTTCTGCGGGCTACTTCTTCTCGCTGCCACAAGCAATTCTCTGCGCCTTGCTCATTCATACTAATTACATAGGCTAAGCCTTGGCCGACTAAAAAAGTGTCCACACTCACTCCAGAGCCATCATAAAGCCTTACCAGCCAACGCCCATAGTGATCTTTAATATTGGGAAGCAGTTGTAGGTAAATGGATTTTTGTTGCTGTAATTTTTGATTGAGTTGGGTTTTAGCCTGCTGCGCGTAGGCCTGCTCTGGGCGCCCCTTATGGGCCATTTCTGTGGTATTTATTTGCCCCAAACGTAACCGATGTCCATTAGCTAAACTTAGGCTGTCCCCATCCTGAACATACCAGCTTTTCACTTTATACGTTTGACCCAATATCGGATTACCAGACCACTCATTGGCTTTTTCCATTGCTGCCTCTGTCAAAGCAGAGCATTGAGCGTAAATACGGGGACTAATAAATAGTAATAAGACGATGGACAACACTAAGGGTATTCTCACGCTATATTTTATTGGCTTCATATTCATATTTACTTAGCTGTTACCTTAGACTTACTGGTTAACTCGATATGTTGTGCGCCACTAACCCATTGTGCTCTGTAATATATAAATACAGCATAGCCTATTTATATGAATCGGCCACGTTAGGTGTTTATGTTTACAGTGGCCCTGGCATTTCAACCATTAGATTTTTACTAATAGCGCCATATAGCAGCATAATCATTACATGTTTTTACATTTGGGGTTCTAACTTAGCCTTTAGTTTTGTGGTCTTAAGTGGTTAAATTATGGCCATCGATAACCAGTTGACTCAATCCCGCGAGTAGTGAGCCACCAAACGGTCAAGAAATTTACCTTTGAGGGTTAATTTGTTTATTCGCGTTTTTATATATTGTGGGATCATTTTATGTTGCTTTTAGAAAGCGAAAAATCAAGAGTAATAGAAATGGCTTGGGAGGATCGCACACCTTTTGAAGCGATAGAAGAACAATTTAGCCTAAATGAAACAGCAGTTATTAAATTTATGCGCCGTAGTTTAAAGCCCAGAAGCTTTAAACTGTGGCGTGAAAGAGTGAATGGGCGCTCAACTAAGCATGTAAAACTCCGCAGCAGCGACGTGACTAGAAGCCATTGCCCAACGCAATACAAGCAACGTTAGCCAAGCTGTGCACTTGGCCCTTAGGCTTTAATTAGTGCAGCTTGAAATAACAAAAATACTAGATAAGGCAGACACAATGACCACCAGAGCAATTCTATTTGGTTCTATAGGCACTCTTGTCGAAACATCAGAGCTTCAGCGGCTTGCATTTAATCAAGCTTTTTCTGAGGCCGGGCTAGACTGGAACTGGAGTGCTGATGCATATCAGCGCTTGCTAGCAAAGTCTGGAGGCCGTGGGAGAATTCAGGACTTTGCAAAGCAACATGGCATTAAGGTGGATGCACAGCAGCTCCATCAGCGCAAAACTGAAATTTTTGATGCTATGATGACCAAAAAGGGCCTACTTTTGCGCCCAGGCGTAGCTGATGTAATCCACTATGCATTGGACAATAATGTGCTTTTGGCTTTTGTAACAAGCACATCTGAGGCCAATGTTGATGCTGTTTTTTCTGCTCTTGGGGATCAAGTTAAGCGCAATGACTTTAGCTTCGTGGGCAACGACTTAATGGTTTCTAAGGCCAAACCAAGCCCAGACATATACCACAAAGCGTTATCAGATCTCCACTTAAACTCACAAGACTGTATCGCTATAGAAGACACATCCGCTAGCATGAGTGCAGCTTTAGCTGCGGGTGTAAGGTGTGTTGGTTTCCCAGGTGCGTTTGCTGGAGACAATGACTTTACTGGTGCACTACTTGTCACAGAGACCCTGTCCCCCGAACAGTTAAGTACCTAGGGCGCCAGCATTGAATAGCTTGGGGCGATTAAGGAGCAGGTTATGCGAGTAGCGGTAAAAGACACCAGCCAGTACCCTTGGTTTATAAGGCCTTTCTTTTGGAAACAAAAAAGAAAATACGGTGTAGTACTTCAGCCAGGGTTAGTGTGGGCAAGGGTGCCTAAGTTATTTGCATCGGTAGCCATTTTGTATGGCGCTCTAGATCGAAAAAGCTCACCCGTCGACCCTGTCTTGCGCTCACTAGTAACGGTGCGAGTGTCACAGATCAATTGGTGTCACTTTTGCGTTGATATCAACGCCTCCACCTTAGCTAAGCGAGCAGGATCCTTGGAAAAAGCTGAGCAGGTTGCACAGTGGAAAGACAGCCAAATTTTTAGTGAGAAAGAGCGGGTAGTGCTTGAATATACTGAAGCGGTTACCTTTTCAGATCAGCAGGTAACAGAAGAGTTAATGCTGCAGTTAAAGGGCTTCTTTGATGATGATGGTGTGGTGGAATTGACTGGGCTTATTGCCTTCCAAAACTTATCAAGCAAGTTTAATAGCGCACTAGACGTTCCAGCACAGGGTTTTTGTAAATTGCCGTTTGATCCCACCAACGACAGCCAAGTATAGCCGTGCCAGTGAGCTATGCCACTGGAGGTGTGTTGAACATAGTGCCTACAATAAAGTTTGGTCCAAAGGTCATATGTTTCCTCATGAAACAGCTCAGGCTAGTATTGACTTAAAAGCCAAAGTGCTTTTCCTGATACATTGGTCTAAATTTGACGTATCAATACATGATTGGGACGAACCCACCATTCGTATCATTAAAGAAGCAGATAAACGAGCCATTAATATTGCAACACCTCGCAAGCCGAAACCCTTGCTTATAGCCCAAGCCACTAGCTACAATAGCGATTAGACATCTTCTATATCACTGTTTACAGGAACACCCATGAGCAAAACCACTGAGACCACAACTAACCAACAATGGGGAGGCCGTTTTAGTGAGCCTACCGATGCCTTTGTGGCCCGCTTTACCGCGTCTGTGGATTTTGATCAGCGGATGTACCGCCAAGATATTCAAGGTTCTGTAGCACACGCCAAAATGTTGTGCCATGTGGGGGTGTTAAGTGCTGATGAACGGGATGACATTTTACGTGGGTTAGAAGAAATTCGTATTGAAATAGAAGGGGGAAACTTTACTTGGTCTGTGGCCCTAGAGGACGTTCATATGAACATTGAAGCAGCCCTTACAGCAAAAATTGGCATGGCCGGTAAAAAGCTACATACTGGGCGCTCTAGGAATGATCAGGTGGCAACAGACATACGCCTGTACTTGCGCGACGAAATAGACCTCATTTTAAATGAAATTAGCCGTTTACAGATGGGATTTATCACTCAAGCCAAGGCTGAGAACGCCACTATTATGCCAGGTTTCACTCACCTTCAAACGGCACAACCTGTCACTTTTGGCCACCATATTCTGGCTTGGAATGAAATGCTACAGCGCGACTACGAGCGCTTACAAGATCTGCGCAAACGCCTTAACATTTCTCCTTTAGGTGCTGCAGCTCTGGCCGGTACCAGTTACCCTATTGACCGGCACATGACCAGTAAGTTACTCGGTTTCGATCGGCCCTCAGAGAATTCTTTAGACTCAGTCAGCGACCGTGACTTTGCTATTGAGTTTTGCGCTGCTGCAAGCCTAATTTTAATGCACTTGTCTCGCGCCTCAGAAGAACTCATATTGTGGACGTCCATACAGTTCGACTTTATTGACCTGCCTGACCGCTTTTGCACTGGCTCGTCGATTATGCCACAAAAGAAAAACCCCGATGTGCCAGAGCTTGTGCGCGGTAAAACTGGCCGTGTAAACGGTCATCTAATTTGCCTATTAACGTTGATGAAAGGCCAGCCTCTAACTTACAACAAAGACAACCAAGAGGACAAAGAACCCCTATTTGACACGATTGACACGGTAAAAGGATGCCTAAGAGCCTATGCAGACATGGTGCCAGCTTTGGTGCCTAAGCGTGATCAAATGCGCGCAGCCGCACTAAAAGGCTTTGCCACTGCCACAGATTTGGCAGATTACTTGGTGGGTAAAGGCTTAGCCTTTCGTGATGCACACGAAGTAGTCGGTAAATCAGTAGCCTATGGTATTGCCACCGGCAAAGACTTAAGCGAAATGAGTTTGTCTGAATTACAAGGATTTAGTGACTTAATCACTGGTAACGTCTTCGATGTGCTCACTTTGGAAGGCTCAGTCAGTGCCAGAGACCACATAGGTGGCACGGCACCAAAGCAAGTATTGGCAGCAGCGCAAAGGGCCTTTGAATTAGTCTCTGAACGCTAGTCTAGTAGCTGATCTAACACACTGCAGTCTAGAGTCTCATCAGCCTGCTGCTGCAGTGCTAGGGTTAAACACTGGCCAAACGTTTGCTCGTGGTCTGTAGTTAACAACCAGATGTTTTGTACTCGCTCAAAGTGCAACCCCCCAGCCAAACAAGCCAACCAAATTTGTTGCAACGGGGGCTGTCGACTCAATATTACCTGGCTTCTGTTCTCGCAGGTGATCGTTAATAAACCACTGCTGTTGACAAAATCTATGTCACTTTGGGCTTCATCTAATATTTCTTCCACCTGCAAAAACAAGTTATCTACTCGCTCATGGAACAGTGCTTCACTCATAATATTCTCTTAGGCTGGGGATGTAGGGTAAATATGCCCCCAAAGTATAGCATTGCTTTCGTCTTAGCTAGTGCGCAAACTAGAATCAAGGGTATAATCTTTAGCATATTACAGCTATGTTAACTGAGAGCGTTATTACGTGAAAAAATTTATGTGTATGCTTACACTAGGCTTGGCAATAGCCAGTTGCGGCCAAGCGGGTAGCTTGTATATTCCTGACACTGTGCAATCTGATGCGCAAACTAGCAATTATTGAGTTTAAGAATGGATAATTTTGAATACCGCGGCGAAAAACTACACGCCGAAGACCTTGACCTAAACCAGATTGCAGAACAGTTTGGCACCCCTACTTATGTGTATTCTAGAGATACGTTAGAACGCAATTATGTGGCCTATAGCCAAGCCCTTGAAGGTTGTGAGCATTTAGTTTGTTACGCAGTAAAAGCCAATAGTAACATTGCTGTATTAAATGTTTTAGCTCAGCTTGGTGCCGGTTTTGATATTGTTTCTGTGGGTGAGCTAGAGCGTGTTCTTGTTGCTGGTGCAGATCCTAAGCGCATTGTGTTTTCAGGTGTTGGCAAGCAAACCCACGAAATGCAACGCGCCTTAGAAGTAGGTGTGCACTGCTTCAATGTAGAATCTGAAGCCGAATTAGAGCGCTTACAAAGTGTGGCTGCAGGGATGAACTGTATTGCCCCTGTGTCGCTGCGCATTAACCCTGACGTAGATGCTAAAACCCACCCTTATATTTCCACCGGCTTAAAGGAAAATAAGTTTGGCATTGGCATTGATCAGGCCCCTGCTGCTTATGCTCAAGCCGCCGCCATGACCCATATCAAGGTAATTGGTGTGGATTGCCACATCGGCTCTCAGCTCACTTCTATTGATCCTTACCTTGATGCTATGGATCGCTTGTTTGGGTTAATTGATACCATTACAGCACAGGGCATCGCTATTGAGCACTTAGATTTAGGCGGTGGTTTAGGCGTGTGTTATGGCGATGAAGAACCCCCAGCTATAGCTGATTTTATGGCCCGAGTGCGAGCCCATCTTGGTGATCGCAAATTGGCCCTAGTATTTGAACCCGGGCGCTCTATCTGTGCAGATGCTGGCATTTTACTTACCCGTGTAGAATACATCAAGAATAACCAAGACAAGTATTTCGCTATTGTTGACGCCGCGATGAATGACCTTATTCGCCCAGCCCTTTACAGCGCCTGGCAGGACATTATTCCGGTTAACTTGCACTCTAATTCGCAGGCGCATAATTTTGACATTGTTGGCCCCATTTGTGAAACCAGTGATTTTTTAGGTAAAGACCGTAACCTTGCTATTGAAGCTAATGACCTGCTTGCTGTGTGCAGCTCTGGTGCCTACGGTTTTGCGATGGCATCAAATTACAACAGCCGCAATCGCGCTGCGGAAGTGATGGTTGATGGTGACAAGTCTCATCTTATTGGTGAGCGTGAAGAGTTATCACAGCAGTGGGCACGAGAGCACTTGCTGCCAAAAAGTTAAAGGAAAGGTTTAGAATGCTATTACGCTTTGCCAAAATGCATGGCCTAGGTAACGACTTTATGGTGGTTGACCTAATCAGTCAGCGGGTGCATTTATCCGCTGACCAAATTCGCTGCCTAGGTGACCGAAATACTGGCGTGGGTTTTGACCAGTTGTTGCTTGTAGAAACGCCACAATCTCCAGACGTGGACTTTCGTTATCGTATTTTTAACTCTGATGGAACCGAAGTAGAGCACTGTGGCAACGGTGCGCGCTGTTTTGCAAGGTTTGTACACGATCAACGCCTAACAGGAAAGCGCGACATTGCGGTGCAAACTAGCAATGGGCGTATGGGGCTAAAAATGCTTAAAGATCATTGGGTAGAGGTCGATATGGGTGAGCCTGTTCTACTACCAAGCCAAGTGCCTTTTGACGCTCCTGCGCAAGCGCCTAGCTATAGGTTGGAACATAACGGCCAAAGCTATACTATTGGGGTAGTCTCTATGGGTAATCCTCACGCAGTTATAGTAGTGGACGATGTAGCGGCTGCGCCAGTGGTTGAATTAGGAACTAAGCTAGAACAACATCCCCGTTTTCCCAATAAAGCTAATATTGGCTTTATGCAAATTATTAACCGTAACACTATTAAACTGCGCGTTTTTGAGCGTGGTGTTGGTGAAACCAAAGCCTGTGGAACTGGCGCTTGTGCGGCAGTTGTGGCCGGCCAACAGCAAGGCTTGCTAGACACGAATGTCACTGCCCAACTCACCGGTGGGGACCTAACAATAGATTGGCAAGGCCCAGGCCACCACCTGTTGATGAACGGGCCCACCACCCATGTGTATGAAGGTCAAATTAAGCTATGAGTAAAATTAAGTCTAATACCGTTGCTACTAAAGATGAGCCTCTAAATGCTGATGCTGTAGCCAGCTATTTGCGCCAAAATCCAGATTTTTTCAACCAATACTCATCTCTGCTGGCCGACATAGAGCTGGCACACGATTGTGGCCAAGCAACCTCACTGATTGAGCGCCAAACTCAAGTTATGCGTCAGAAGATAAAACACAACGCAGACAGGATGTCAGATATTTTAACCACGGCGCGGCGCAACGATGTGCAGTTTGAAAAAACCAAACGTTTGGTCATAGAACTTGCTGCCGCTGCTAACCTCAATGATCTCACAGAAGCCTTAAAGCAGAGTTTCTTAGGAGAATTCCATGCAGATGCTGTGCATTTAGCAATTTTTTCTGGCCTCAATGTCACTGACACTCACCCCTGCTTGAGCAGTGCTGAGCATCCAGAAGAAAATACTTATAACGCCGAAATCAAAGCCCTTGCCTCTAGTAACTGGGCCTATTGCCAGGGCTTTAAAGTCACCTCTATGAGCCACCTCTTTCTTGACCATAGCAAACTAAAATCTAGCGCCATTGTCCCACTATACCTAGCTGACCAGCCTTTAGGCGTGCTCATTATTGCCAGTAACTGTGCTGATCATTATAGCGACCAACTAGACACCTTGTTTCTCAACCACGTGGCCGCGGTTACAGGCCGTTGCCTAGGGCGTATTCAGGTCTAATATGGCACATCCAAACGCGCCCCTTAACCAAGTAGTTCAGCAGTACCTAGACTACTTGGCTTATAACAAGCGCTATTCACCCCATACAATTAATGCATACGCAAGGGATATGCAGCGTTTAATAGAAACCCTTGAAGACCAAGGTCATCGCACTTGGGCAGATGCCCAAGCAGATACGATACGTGATGCTATGGTTACAGCTAGGAAGACTCACTTAGCGCCTAAGAGTATCCAGCGTATACTTTCTAGTTGGCGTAGCTTTTTCACCTATTTACTACAACAAAACTTGGTCAAGCTTAACCCTGTAAATGGTATTCGTGCACCCAAGTCACCGCGCAAACTACCCAACAGCCTAGACCCAGATCAAATCAGCCAAGTCCTCAATGCCACCATTGCGTCAGATGACCCTATGGCTATGCGAGACAAAGCCATGTTGGAGCTCACATACTCCTGTGGCTTGCGTCTGGCAGAACTTGCTAGCCTTAATGTTTTTGATATTGACCTAACTGATGCTAGCTTAATCGTTACAGGCAAGGGTAATAAAACCCGTCAATTACCTATTGGCCGTCAGGCTATTGTGGCCCTTAAATTGTGGCTACAGCAACGTGGGCAATTAAAGTGCTACGATGCAAATGCATTATTTATTAACCACCGAGGTCAGCGAATGGGCGTGCGTGGTATTCAAATGCGCATGGCCAATATGGCAGCGGCCCATGGCCAACACATACACCCCCATATGTTGCGCCACTCTTTTGCCAGCCACTTACTGCAATCCAGTGGAGACCTAAGGGCAGTGCAAGAATTACTTGGCCACAGCAACATTAGCACCACCCAAGTATATACCCATTTGGATTATCAACATTTAGCCAAGGTATATGATAAAGCCCATCCTAGGGCGCAAGAGAAGACCCCGCTCAAAGAGAAACCTAACCATGATTAACGTGATTACCTTTGATTTAGACGATACCTTATGGGCTATAGCGCCTGTTATTGAGAAAGCCAACCAGCGCATGCTGGAGTGGATGAATGACCATACCCCTAAATTTAGCCAAGTTTATGATCACCATGGCATTAATCAGCTAAGAGACGAAGTGATTGCGGACAACCCTCATCTACAGCATGACTTAAGCCAAATTCGGGTCACGCTGATCCGTTTAGGGCTATCACGCTGTGGTTATGATACTGCTGATGCGTTAGCCCAACAGGCGTTTGATGTGTATTTTGCTGGCCGTAATGATGTTGAGCTATTTGCCGGTGCTCAAACGCAGCTCAGCTTACTTAAACAAAAGTACCAAATAGGTGCGCTCACCAATGGCAACGCCGATTTGACGCAGGTCGGCATAGATCACTTATTTGATTTCTATTTTAACTCCGCACAACTTGGCGTCAGTAAGCCTCACCCAGATTTTTTTGCTCGGGCACTGACACATACCGGCTTCACAGCTGAAGCTTTTATTCATATTGGAGACCACCCAGAGCATGATATTGCAGGTGCTCAAGCCTGCGGCATGCGCACGATCTGGATGAACCCAGAAGACAGACCATGGCCTGTTGGGCAACCTAGGGCGTGTGACGAGATTCAACACCTTGACCAGCTTGGTGCGGCAGTGGACAATATTAATGGCCACTGAACACGCCTTCGCACCTTATGTGCGTGCACTGGGGAAGGGCAAGCGCGGGAGCCGCTCCCTGAGCCAAGATGAAGCCCGTGATGCCATGAGCATGATTTTGCACCAACAAGTAGAGCCAGAGCAGCTGGGCGCGTTCTTAATGCTGTTGCGCTTAAAGGAAGAGACCCCGGGTGAGCTTGCTGGATTTGTAGAAGCCGTCCGTCATTTTCACAATTATTCTCCAGCGCAGGTGTCTGGTGTTCAGGTGGATATTGATTGGTCCAGCTATGCTGGTAAAAAACGGCATTTGCCATGGTTCTTGCTGTCGGCACTCACCTTAGCTGGCCAAGGCATTAAAGTGTTTATGCATGGCGCCAAAGGCCATACTCAAGGACGCATTTATAGCGAAGACGTACTGCAGCAATTGGGTTTACCTGTGGCTCAGAATTGGGCTCAAGTTGAAACCCAATTACGTAGCAAAAATTTTAGCTTTATGAGTTTACAACACTTGAGCCCAGCCCTAGACCAACTTATTGGCCTACGCGCTATTTTTGGTTTACGTTCACCAGTGCATACTTTAACTCGGTTGTTAAACCCATTGGCTGCGAAGCATACGATTGATGGTGTATTTCATCCTGCATACGGCCCACTGCATCAACAAACAGCCATGTTGTTAAAGCACCCCCGCAGTTTAACTATTCGGGGTGACGGTGGTGAAGCTGAAGTGCGCCCTGATAGTGAATGTGAATTACAATGGGTGGATGAACAAACGAGTAGCAGCCAGATATGGCAACGACACCTTAACAAGCGAGATACTCAGGAGCAGCTACTAGACCCGCGACGCTTGCGGTTACTTTGGAAAGATGATCAAAAAGACACCTATGGTGAAGCTGCAGTTATTAGTACTTTAGCCAGTTGCTTGGTACTTTTAGGCAAAGCAACAGAGCAACAAGAGGCTACTTTACTGGCCACACAATGGTGGCAAAGTAGGGATCACGACCTTATGTAATATAGTTATATTAAAATAGTTTTTTATAACTATTTAATTTTAGTTGTATCGTATATATAATTCATTTAGTATTCCGCTGTTTTAAGGCTAACAGTTCTGGGCAGAGGGTAAAAAAAGGTGCTATTGGCATGAATAAAGCAATTTATCCAGGAACGTTTGATCCGGTAACACATGGTCACGTTGACCTCATTCAGCGGGCATCAAAACTGTTTGAAGAGGTGGTTGTTGCGGTGGCGGAAAGCCCAACAAAACGACCTATGCTGGACCTAGAGAAGCGCGTAGAGTTGACACGGATCATCACAGAGCCTCTGGGAAATGTGACTGTTATTGGTTTTTCTGGCCTATTGACGGAACTGCTAACACAGCAAGGAGCAAATATTATTCTGCGAGGCTTGCGAGCCGTGTCAGATTTTGAGTACGAGTTTCAGTTAGCCAAGATGAATCGTGTGCTGGCGCCAGATGTAGAAAGTATGTTTTTAACCCCTGCGGAGAAACACTCTTTCATTTCATCAACTCTAGTGCGAGAAATTGCCTCATTAGGGGGTGATGTGTCACAGTTTGTCCACCCACTAGTGGCTGAAGAGCTCAAGCAGCATTTGAGCAAGTTAAGAAATTAAGCATTGCCAACAGATTTAACAAGATCAAGTGGCGTATAAATAGGAAGAGAACATGTCTTTAATTATTACCGACGACTGCATCAACTGTGATGTGTGTGAACCGGAATGCCCTAATGAGGCGATCTCGCCAGGGGAAGAAATCTACGAAATCGACATGAATAAGTGCACTGAGTGCGTAGGCCATTATGATGAGCCACAGTGTGTAGAAGTTTGCCCAGTAGATTGTATTCCTCTTGATCCTGACAACGTTGAGACTCAGGATCAACTCATGGACAAATACATCCAGCTAACTGCAGCCTAATTGTGCCAGGCGTTGCTCATGTCAAGGCGACTAACGCTGGCAGCGCTTACAGTATACTGTACTGCGCTGCCCTATTCGGCTTTCTGTTAAGGCCTGATCACAATTGACACACGCCTGACCTGCTCTGCCATACACTTGTAACTGTTGTTTGAAGTAACCTGGCTTACCTTCACTGTCTACAAAATCTCTTAACGTGGTGCCACCCTGCTCTATTGCCGCTGAAAGCACTTGTTTGCAACTTTCTACAAGCTTTCCTAAACGGGCAGCTGAGATTCTTCCTGCTTGCCTATGTGGATGAATCCCAGCCATAAATAGTGCTTCGTTAGCGTATATATTTCCCACTCCAACCACTTGCTTAGCATCCATTATTACACTCTTAATCGCTTGTTTTTTGCCTTTAGACACCCGCAGCAAATGCACAAAGTCAAATTCATCTGACAGTGGTTCAGGCCCTAAACTGGCTAATAAGGGGTGCTCCATTACTGGGTTGTCTTGCCATAAAACACAACCAAATCGGCGCGGATCTCTGTACCTGAGGGTCACTTCTGAAAATACCAGGTCGACGTGATCATGGTATGCTGGTGGTTCTTTATGAGCCACAATCCGCATACTACCTGTCATACCAAGGTGCCCTATAATGGCACCATGATCAAACTCAAACAGTAGGTATTTGCCTCGCCGCACTACTTGGCGTAAGCATTTACCCTCTACTTTAGCCGCTAGATCAATGGGCACTGGCCAACGCAAACGGGGATCTCTAATAACGACATGTTGTAAAATTTGACCCTGAATATGTGGCACAATGCCCGCTCTTGTAGTTTCTACTTCTGGCAACTCTGGCATCAATAATTCTCAAATATTTATTTAATACTCACTGGCGCCTATGAAGCCACGAAACATGCATTATTTCAATGGCCTAGAACAGCATTTTTATTCACTCTTGTTGACAGTGCTTATGAAAAGGTTAAGGTAGGTGTATATCGACAGCCTGTTTTGTGAGAAAAATATATGCTTCAATCCGTAAAAGTGACAGATTACATGACCCGTCAGCTCATCACATTTTATGCTGACACCCCGTTATTTCAAGCCATTAAAGTTTTTTCTGAGCACCCAGTGTCTGGTGCTCCAGTCGTTGATGAAGCGGGCTATTTAGTGGGTGTGATGTCTGAAGTAGATTGCCTTAGAGGCATTTTGAATAAAACTTACCACAAGGAAGAGGTCGGTGGCACTGTAGGTGAATTTATGACTACCAAAGTTGACACGGTCGATGGCAATACCGACATCATTGCTGTTGCAGAGCAATTTATTCAGCGTGGTCGGCGCCGTATACCGGTAGTCGAAGAAGGTAAGCTAATTGGCCAGGTTAGCCGCAAAGATATCCTTAGGGCTGTGCATGATTTCATTTGCAAGGAACGCCATTAAGCTAATGAGATGTTGGTTTCATTTATGCTAAAGTAGCACGCTAACTTTCGTTTTAATCATTGGTTATATCTCCCTATGAGCCGCCTCACTAACAAACATATTATCCTCGCCATCACCGGCGGCATAGCGGCCTATAAAAGTGCAGAGCTAGTGCGGCTGCTAATAAAGGCAGGCGCTCAGGTTGAAGTCGTGATGACATCTGGTGCCACAGCGTTTATTACCCCACTCACTCTGCAAGCCCTTTCTGGCAACCCTGTTCATCAGCACCTGCTTAACCCTAAGGCCGAAGCCGGTATGGGGCACATACAACTGGCCCGATGGGCAGACTTATTGCTCATTGCACCTGCCAGCGCCAACGTTATGGCGCGCTTAGCCCAAGGTCAGGCAGACGATCTGCTTACAACCCTTTGTTTGGCAACCGATGCGCCTGTGCTTTTGGCACCGGCGATGAACCAAGCCATGTGGCGAGACCCAGCCACGCAAAGCAACCTAACGACACTGCTAGCAAGGGGCATACAAATACACGGCCCCGCAGAAGGCGAACAAGCTTGCGGTGACACTGGCGCTGGTCGAATGTTGGAGCCGAGCGAGCTGTTAACCACCGTTAAAGCACAGTTCGACCAAGGCCTGCTAGCGGGTAAAACTCTAGTGATTACTGCAGGGCCCACCAGAGAAGCAATAGATCCAGTGCGATACATCAGCAACCATAGTTCAGGCAAGATGGGCTACGCTTTGGCTCAAGCTGCAAGGGACCAAGGTGCAACGGTTACCCTTATTAGTGGCCCTACTCATCTAGCAAAGCCAGATGACATTAAATTTGTTGCCGTTGAAAGCGCCCAAGACATGCTTGAGGCAAGCCTTGACGTAGGCCATAGTGCAGATTACTTTATAGCTGCGGCCGCAGTAGCTGATTATCGCCCTATTATAGCGTCACAAGAAAAGCTGAAGAAGCTTAATGCAGATGACAGGCTCTCATTAGACCTGGTACAAAACCCAGATATATTAGCTACTATGGCTAAACAACACCCCCAAACCATCTGCATTGGTTTTGCTGCAGAGACAGAAAACTTAATTCTTAATGGGCAAACTAAACTGGGCCGCAAGGGTGTGCATATGATCATTGCCAATGACGTTTCCAATACTGACATTGGCTTTAATAGCGATAATAACCAAGTCAGTTTAATCACTTCTAATGGTGTAGAAGAATTACCCTTATTATCCAAACAACAATTGGCTCGCCGACTCATCGTGGCCATAACCAACATCTCTCACAAGGCATAAACCACATGACCCAACGTCCACAGTTAGCTGTAAAAATACTCGACCCACGGGTGGGCCAAGAGATTCCGTTACCTACTTATGCTACAGCTGGCTCTGCCGGCATGGATCTGCGCGCGTGTATTGATCATGCCATTACCCTAAACCCTGGCCAAACAGAGTTAATCCCTACGGGAATGGCAATTCACATTGAAGATCCAAACCTGTGTGCTATGTTACTGCCTAGGTCTGGCCTTGGTCATAAACATGGCGTAGTTTTGGGTAATTTGGTAGGCCTTATAGATTCAGACTACCAGGGCCAACTCATGGTGTCCTGCTGGAATCGAGGCGGCACTCCATTTATAATTGAGCCATCAGAGCGCATCGCTCAAATGGTGCTTGTGCCCGTGGTTCAAGCCGAGCTCACCATTGTTGATGATTTTGATGCCAGCCTTCGAGGCGTCGGTGGTTTTGGGCATTCTGGTCGTCAATAGAACCTTCACACACTGAATTATAGGATATTACCCGCATGGATCGCCTTCGCTACCAACCCCCCCTTCCACTAGCCAATGAAATTTTTCGGGCATACGACATCCGAGGCATTGTCGACAAACAGCTCAGTGAAGCCATGCTCTACCATATTGGCTTGGCCGTAGGCACCCAGGTGATACGCAATGGCGAATACAGTATCGCTGTTGGTGCTGATGGCAGATTATCTAGCCCAAGGTTAGGCCAAGCGTTAATGGCTGGTTTATCTGACACTGGCTGCCACGTGCTGCATTTAGGCGCTGTGCCTACGCCAGTATTGTACTTTGGAGTTAAAACCTTAGACACCAAATCTGGCATTATGCTTACGGGTAGCCATAACCCTTCTAATTATAATGGTTGTAAAGTTGTCATTGGTGGCCAAACTTTAGCTAACGAAAGCATTATAGCGTTGCGAGACCTTATTGACCTACAAGACTACGAGCGTGGTGTGGGCAACATTGAAGACCATGTGATCGATCAGACCTATCAGGATCGAATTAGCCATGACATTAAGCTGGCTAAGCCCCTAAAAGTCGTACTAGATGCTGGCAATGGTATTGCTGGAGACATTGCACCAAAGCTATTTAAACAATTGGGCTGTGAGGTTATCGAATTATTCTGTGAAGTCGATGGCAACTTCCCTAACCATCATCCAGACCCTGGTAAACCGGCTAATTTGGTTGATTTACAAGCCGCCGTTGCAGAGCATAAGGCGGATATTGGCCTTGCCTTTGACGGTGATGGTGATCGTGTCGGGGTGATTACCGAGGCTGGACAGATGATTTATCCAGACAAGCTGCTTATGCTGTTTGCAGAAGATGTAATTAGCCGCAACCCTAATGCAGAGATTATTTATGATGTGAAGTGCACTCGTCTTTTAGAACCTTTTATCCAGAGTATGGGCGGTGTACCCACCATGTGGAAAACTGGGCATTCCCTAATTAAAAGTAAAATGATTGAAACAGGGGCTTTACTTGCAGGTGAAATGAGCGGCCACATTTTCTTTAAAGAACGCTGGTATGGATTTGATGATGGCATATACAGTGCTGTTCGCTTGTGCGAAATATTAGCCAACAGTTGTGAACCAGCAAGCGCTATATTCAAGCGTTTTCCAGAAGATTTCAGCACCCCAGAAATTAATATTAATGTTACTGAAGACGAAAAATTTGAGTTAGTAACACAGTTACAGCAGGCGCAATTCCCCGCGGGCAAAGTGTCTACCATTGATGGCATCCGTGTGGATTATAAAGATGGCTGGGGTTTAGTAAGAGCCTCTAACACCACCCCTGTTTTAGTGTTACGCTTTGAGGGCGAGAGCAAAGCTGCATTGCAACGTATTCAAGATGAATTCCAACGCCACTTACATGCCGTTGATGCCAAACTTACCGTGCCGGACTACCACCTATGACACTCGATCGCCAAGCTGCCATTAACGTAGCACAAGTATTAAGCGAAGCCTTGCCCTATATTCAACGCTTTACTGGCAAAACAATTGTGGTTAAGTTTGGTGGTAACGCCATGATTGACGACGACCTCAAGAACAGTTTTGCACGAGATATTGTGATGATGAAACTGGTGGGGATGAACCCTGTTGTTGTACATGGTGGAGGCCCACAAATTGGTGATCTACTCACCAAGCTCAACATAGATTCGCACTTTGTTAATGGTATGCGCGTCACAGATACCGCCACCATGAATGTGGTAGAAATGGTGCTTGGTGGTGCGGTTAATAAAGATATCGTTAACCTCATCAATCAAAATGGTGGCCAAGCGATCGGTTTAACAGGTAAGGATGGCAAACTTATACAAGCTAAGCAATTAAGAGTGACTCACCAAACGCCAGAAATGTTGGCGCCTGAGATTATTGATATTGGCCATGTCGGTGAAGTAAGTGCCATTAATACCGACGTGCTCGACATGTTGCGCAATAGTGACTTTATTCCTGTCATTGCCCCTATTGGGGTAGACGACGAGGGTAACTCATATAACATTAACGCCGACTTAGTAGCTGGTAAAGTCGCAGAAATCCTGCAAGCCGAAAAGCTTATGCTGCTGACCAATACTGCGGGGCTGTTAGATAAAGAAGGTCATTTATTAACTGGCTTATCAACTAATCAAGTTGATAAATTGATTGCCGATGGCACCATTTATGGTGGCATGTTACCTAAAATAGCTTGCGCGTTAGATGCCGTAAAAGGCGGCGTGAAGCGTGCCCATATTATTGACGGACGAGTGAATCATGCTACGCTATTGGAAATCTTTACTGATCAAGGTGTAGGCACCCTGATTACAGACACCACTGATAACACTAAAACACCTTAAAGAAGCCACAATAGCACTATGACTGAAGCTAAAATATCCCGTAAACAACAAATCTTACATGCCCTAATGGAAATGTTAGAAGATCCCAATATGCGTATCACCACAGCTGCTTTAGCTAAACGTGTAGGTGTGTCTGAGGCCGCTTTGTATAGGCACTTCGCCAGTAAGGCGCAAATGTTTGATGCCCTAATTGAGTTTGTTGAGGACACTATTTTTAGTCGTGCAAAGATGATCCAGCAACAAGAACTAGGTGCTCTGGCTAAATGCCAGCAAATTCTTACGCTGCTACTTACCTTTGTAGAGCGCAATGCGGGCATCAGCCGAATATTGACAGGCGAAGCTCTAATAGGTGAGAACGAGCGATTAGGCAACCGAGTTAACCAGCTATTTGAAAAATTGGAGACTCAGCTTAAGCAAATTCTTAGAGAAGCAGAACTGCGTGAAAGCTTGCGAACTAAAGACACACCTACTAGCAGTGCCAACCTATTGATGGCCGTCGTAGAAGGTAGGATTCGCCAGTATAGCCGCACAAACTTTCGCCATAAGCCCACGGCCACTTGGGCAGATCAATGGTCTACTTTAAGTCAAAATCTCATGCGCTAGGGTTTTACGCTGCGGGGGCACTATGCCACGAGCACGCCAAAGTCTTCACGGTACCTAAGCATCGCCTCAACGTGTGCGTGATTGGCGCTATTTTCTTGCAAGTATTCCAGTACGTCATTAAAGCTAATAATACTGACCACTTTCATCGCGTAATCTCTCTCTACTTCCTGAATAGCTGACAGATCACCTTGGCCTTTTTCCATGCGGTCAATGGCAATCAGTGTGGCAGCAGGGGTGGCCTTATGAGCGTCGATGATGGCCATTACTTCTCGAATTGCCGTCCCTGCAGTAATGACATCATCAACAATAGCCACCCTCCCTCTGAGCTCAGCGCCCACTATAGAACCGCCTTCCCCATGGGCTTTAACTTCTTTACGGTTAAAGGCATAAGGCATATCAATACCATGATGCTCACTTAAAGCTACCACCATGGCAGTAGCCAGTGGAATGCCTTTATATGCTGGGCCTAAAATGACGTCACATTTAATGCCTGAGTCAACTAAAGCTTGGGCAAAGTATCGGCCCAATCGAGCCAGGGCAGAACCTGTGTTAAACAGGCCAAAGTTAAAATAGTAAGGGCTTAGACGACCAGATTTTAAGGTGAATTCACCAAAACGCAAAACGTCACGCTCAATGGCAAACTCTATAAATTCTCTTTGGTAGTCTTTCATAAGTTTCTCTAAGTTATTTGTCGCCATTTTACCTGTTGGTATTATACACCATGGCCTGAGGCGAAGGATGCCATTAGAGAGAGTAAATGTAAGTAAATCACCAGACATTTCAGAGTCCGATGTGGGCCATATGTCTAGACCGTGGTATAATCACTCGGAAATAATAAACTCAATTCCTAATGCGAATTTGCAAGCTCTAATATAAGCTTATTTGCGAGTGACCCAACAATACCCATGCGTGTTATTACTTTAAATGTTCAAGGTTTACGTCAGGCAGCCGAACGCGGCCTGTTTGATTGGATGATAACCCAAGATGCCGATGTGGTGTGCTTGCAAGATATTCGTGAAAAAGACTATCAGCTCGACGAGCCGCTATTTCATCCAGAGGGCTGGCATGTCTACTTCCTGTCTCTTATACACATCTGACGCTG
>OLHR01000004.1_pt1 | contig 104640 bp, 69 predicted proteins | sample 1609291 | NCBI WGS metagenome assembly OLHR01 (sample SAMN05416707, study PRJEB24817) | seawater metagenome | isolation source: Sea water | place: Canada:Atlantic | collected 2013-07 | reverse complement strand
CGAGATCATGCCTAGTCTCGTGGGCTCGGAGATGTGTATAAGAGACAGGTTTGATTTGCGGATAAACACAAAACGTTTCGGACCCATGCTAGCGGCGGAGCCTGCCGCAAGTGCACCAAGCGGGGATGGCAAGATCAATGCTCCGGTCGCGAGCGCGGATGTTTTCAGAAAATCTCTTCTGTTATTCACAATCTATCAGATATGTTAGTTGGCTTTACGGTAGATAAAGGAATCGGAAGTCAGCAGGGAGACGATTAGGGCATCGAAGCTACCGTCGCTTTCCAGATATGCGTTGTCAGCATCAATGAGTGTTTTTGAATCAGAGAGGAATTCGTTGCGCCCCATAAAGTAGCGGAAGGCATAACGAATGACTGACTGGCGGACGCGGGCGGATTTAGAGAGACGCTCGGCTAGCTCAATGGCATTATCAACTTCTCCGTCCAGGCTCTTGTCGCCGGTTGCGAAGAGGCGGCCTTTACTGCTGACGGGGAGCGTTTTGTAGGTGTCCCGGAGGTCAACATGTGGAGCGGCTTTTTCGGGTCCTTTTTTGACCAGGTTGTCAGGGTGCTCGAGAGATTCCTGTTCACGAAACCTCCCGAAGTCATCATACATTTCAAAGGGGTAGCCCAAGAGGTTCATGCGCTCGTGACATTCCCAGCAGTATTTTGCTTCGGTGACCTTGGCAAGTCGGGTGCGCAGCGTATTGTGATGATCTTCGGGGACGACGGCCTCCACGGTAATCGGGGTATCGGGAACGGTGCCTGCCAGTAGTTTTTCCAAGATCCATTTTCCACGTTTTACCGGATCGGTCTCCGTGTTTTGAGCATGGGCAATCAACCATGCCGGATGGGTCAGCATCCCCTTGCGACGAATCACTTTTGCGGGCTGAACCGAGGGGTAATCCCATTGATCTAGCCTGATGTTAAAGAATTTTGCGACCTCTGGCGAGCGGAGCTGCATTCCTGTCCGCGTGGAAGCATTGTAGAGGCCATGGGCAGGAAAGGAAACATACGGCGCCGCGGCGGACTGACCTTTGTCAAAACGGAGCGTAAAGCTCTCCATCGCCTTCTTGAACGATCCAATTGGGTTACGCCGCCCCTTCGGAGTAAGCTCCTTAACATCGACGCCTCTCATTCTCACCTCGGCAAGAAAATCCTTATGTTTAGCAAGGTCTTCGACCTCGAAATTCTGCCAGCCTTTGTCTTTGAAGTAATGGTATATCTTGCGGATACGCTCCGAGGATTCGGTCATGCCCTCGTTGTCACCAGAGTGGAAGACGTAGAAGTCCTCCGTGTTCAAGAGTGTCTCGATGACATTCTTATCATTCTGTAGAATATGATCCACCAGACGATCCGCCTCGCCCACCAGGCGCCCTTTTGCATTATCATAATTACCACCAAAGCGTTTGTTGTCTTTGAAGATAGGAAGCATTTTTTGGTAACCAAAAAACTCCCTGAAAAACCTTAGTTTTCTGATGGGCGTGTTCGTGATGCTCGCCGTGAGTTGGAGCCGCTGCACCGCTTCATCGATGACGTAGTATTGGTCACGTTTTTTAAGCATCCGGAGGACCTCGCGCTTGTAGTCTTCCCGCGTGATGAGCTCTCCGTTTCTGACGGCCTCTACCAGTTCCTTGTCAGGGCTGCTGTCGGTGATGGCATAGGCAAGGGCAACGCTGGCATTGCGTGGTGAAAGCATGCGTCTGCCATCTTCGTCCTCTTCCCCTTCGCCGAATTCCGGGCGATAGACAAAATCAGAGCGCAGGATCAAGGTTTGGATTAGTTTTTGAACCCCCTCCAATTTCCCAAGGTTCTTTATGTAGTTTCTGGTAAGCGGCAAGTATTTCTCTAACTCCTTTGTTGTTGGTTTGCGTTCATGAATCTTGATGAACGCCTCGCTCAGCAAACTTTCAATCAACTCATCATCCGGAAGGCCGGATTGAGAGCGTTGTTCATCAAATTCATTTCTCCACTGTGACAAGCACTTATTAATGATGGCTTGGTAACGATCTCCTTTTCCCCGGTATCTTAAGATCGTGCCAGCGATCATTTTCATCTCTGATTCAGCAAGAGGCTTGTAGATGCGTGGCTTATTTCTTTCATCGTAGCGATGGACCTTAATCTGTTCACGCCACTCCACCATATAACCTTGGAGGAATTTCACGCGTGCTTGAATCTTGCGGGAATTGTGGCCGAAGTTGAACCATTCCCGCTCGCACTTCCTGATGAGTTCTTGCTCCGTCTTGCAGTCCTTTTCATGCCTGCGCATGGAGTGAAAAATAATCACCAATTCACCTTTCCCGGGATTTGCCGCATGGAAGGCCGCTTTCTTAGTCTTCTCCGCGGCTGGCGAGGAAGTTTCCTTAACAAGGATACTCTCGAATTTAGGCAATAACATCTCGTGTTTGTCCTTGTAAATATCGACGAGAATTTGCTCGATGAAATTGTTGAGGAAATTTTCCCGCGCCGCCAAAATGGCCTCATGTCGATCATCCTCAGCCATGATGGCATTAAAGGAAGGGAGATAGCTCTTGTCCCGCTTGGCGAGATCGCCCGTCATGTAGGTGGCCACGTCCTTCGCATTGGTGAGCATCGTCAGAAGATGACCACCATTAAGAGTGGCATTCGCATAGTAACGCACCCCGGTATTCGTGGGCAGGAGAAACGGGTTGGTCAAATTCACCCGGCGGTTGTTTTCGCCGATGACATTTCGCCTTTTACCATCAATATTTTTAAACGGTTGATGACTCAGAATCCGGTTAAACTTGGCATCAAAAATGAACTCACTGATCAACCACCTCCTGTTCGGAGTGAAGGCTTTGAGGTGCTCGTGATCTCCTGAGAAGAGCTTGTCGTGCTCAACGTAGTTGCCGTATTCCGGCATGCGCAGTTTGTCTTCGAGCTTGGAGGCGTTGTGTTTCTTGAGTTCTCCCGAAAGCCATTTGAGAAGGGCGGTCCGTTCGGCATCGGTTGGTTGCTCTTTCTCTTTCCTAGGAGGCATTTCCTTGAAGCGGATTTTCTCCTGCATCTTGTTCAGGAGATCGAGCCGGAAACTCAACGAGAGAGTCTCAAGTTGATCGAGCCGTATCTCTCCCTTCTGCTCCCATTCGTCATGACAGTCGTAGCAGTTCGCCTCGAGGAGGTTCACGATATCGGGAGTTATTTTGAAAGCCCCGGGTTTCGCCACCTTGTCGGCATGACAAGGTGACATCATCAAGATCGTGAGGAAAAAAAGCGACCCGACAATGAGTCCTGGTCGCTTAAAACTTAGTCCTTGCCCTAACATAGTCTACTTAGACAACAGCTCGACCATCGCTTTGCCCATTGCCTCGCCAATGTTCATGTATGTTTCAGGATTACCGCTATAATGGCCGCTTGAGCTTCCGCCCATTGAAAGGGGATTCGTGTAGACGAATGCCACCATATCTTTGAGGTCAGGATCACTATTCTTCGCAACGGCCTCCATCGCATCGAGGATCTTTCCATCGCCTCCTTTGGATCCTTTTTTTGTCTGACCCAAAGAGGCGGTGACGAACTTGGCATCAGGCGTGTCGAAATCCTTGCGCAGAGTCTGGATCAATTGAATCAGGTTTTTCTCATATTGCTCGTAGTGTGCGGCGTTGCGCATGTCCTTGTCGCCCTGCCACCAGAAGAATCCGGCTACTTCATAACTCTTGGCGCCCGGATAGTACTTATCGAGGTTTTCGAGGACCTTCTTAGCGGCGGCGATATCACCGTCATACTGACACCCGGCATACCATTCGCCTTGGACCGGCTCACCGTTGCCTTTGGGATCAGTCGGGGTGCCGCGGTAACCTGGCTGCGTTTTCCCACCGTGCTCATAAGGCTCACTGCCAGGAGGCAGAAGGTCCCAGCCGAGGCTGCGGTTGCCGATGCAGCTCTTAAGAATCATGACCGGTGCGTCGGTAACATGACCAAGATAATGGCCAATCCCGATTTCCGGACCAATGTTGCCTTGGATCGTCATCCAGTCATTTGTGTAATCCTTTGCCACGCTATTACCGGAACACATCACCCGCACGTTGCGGACATCTTTGCGCACTGTCCATGCGTCGGAATCATCGATCAGGTAGGGATACTTGCCGTTCTTGGCCGCAGCTTGCAATGCGCTTGGTTTTCCAAAGCCGAGCATGTTTGACTGTCCCAAGAGGATATAGACTTGCACGGGCTTACTCATGTCTGCCCCTTCACCATCCGGATCGGGCAGCGTATCGGGCAGCTCCTTGATCGCTATTTTTGAATTACCTCCATTTCTCCTCGCCAGTTTTTTCCCCTCGGTCTTGAGAAACGCGATATCCTCTTCCGATAAGGTCGATTGCTTGAACTTGAGTGTTCTCCCGTTAATCTTTCGTATTATAACGATTCCCTTCCCTTCATCGTAAGACTTTAGTTCAGCTACGAAGGTTTTAGTGCCGTCAGCACTGGTCCACGTACGGCCAGCAGCGACAGGGAGAAACAAACCGATCCCGAGGATTAGGCAGAGTGAATATAACTTCATTATTTATTTTGCATTGGTTGATAGACTTGGTGACGATAAAGCAGATTAAACATAAGTCACGCCACATCAGGTAGTGCACAGATGCTCACCAGCAAATACGCACATTTTCCGCAAAATTATACCTGAGATCCCTAAATTGTGGGTGACCTCAAGATTCAGGCCTTTGGTATCTATATTGGGGTATCCTTTTCCCTGAACCCCGTATGGGTGATTCCTTTATCGCCCTCTCTGGCAGGCATCCCCCCTTCCATCTCCACAACGTCAAGGATTCAGCGATAAAGGGCGCGGGAATCGGTAATCACTTAAATCGTGTTCACACCAAGTTCCCCCTTAACTGCTAGGAATTTGCTTTTTAATTGGACCGCTTGAAGGCCTCGCCGAGTCTCCGGAGGGAACATCAACTGGCTCCCGGGTGGCTCACCCACGCCATCCATTTCTCTATCTTCGGGAGCGTCTATTTGACGGCGACGCCGAAGGCCTTGAGGATTCCCTTGGCCATCATCTTGTTGCCTAGGCCGTTCATGTGTACTCCGTCACCGGTCAGTTGTTTGCCCTTGGGCGCGTCCTTAGGAAATGTCTTTAAAGCCTCCTGCATTTCGACATTCAGGTCGGCGAGCAGACAATCCTTCTTTTTGGCGAGCTCCCTCAGGAAGGCATTGTAGGGGGCGAGCTTCTGGTTGAGCTCGTTCTCCTGGTTCTCTTTAATCATGGTGGAAGTCAGGATCATCACCTTGATGCCCGCGGCCTGGGCCTGATCGACGATTGCCGTGATGTTTTTCTTGTAGTCTTCTAAGGAGACTCCCCGTGCTCCGTGCCACACGTCATTGACGCCACAACTGAGGGTCATCCAGTTCGGGTTCTTGCTGAGGACATCCTTCTCAAGGCGGGCGAGCATTTGGTCGGATTTGTGACCGGAGATGCCGGCAAAGACGCCAGTGCCCTCAACGCCCTCCTTCTTCAGTCCCTCGATCACGAGCTGGCAGTAACCCCCTTTGCGTGCTCCGGCGGCGGTGATTGAATCACCGAGGAAGGCGATCTTTTGACCACTCTTGACGGAAATCGCCTTTGCGGGGGCCTCTTCTGCATAAACGGCTGGCGAAACGACCAGTGCGGCCAAGAGAAGTGCTTTGAGAATGGATAGTTTCATAGTAATTTAATTTTACCGCACCACGCGTTACAATCAAGACTAGTCATTTTTTGTATTCGAGCTTGGCCCTCTCTTTGGGTGAAATCAGAAATCTTCGAGAATCAGGTGCGGCCCGGAGTCAGAGAAGTCAGCAAGCCTTGACAGCACAGGGGGATTTGCCACGTAGCCTTCAACGTAGTGACCCATAAGACATCCAGAATGCTAAAAGAAGAGGACAGAGATTCTTCTGATTTTTCCCTCTCCAGCGCAGAATCGCAGGGGCTGGTGGTTTGCTGTCTTGGGGAGGCGATTCACAATGGCCGCACGTTGATCATGTCTTCTTGTCTGATGCTCTTGGCGCTCATGTCATCCCACGCTGAGGAACCGAAGTCTGGTTCAAGCAACTGGGCATTTCAGCCCCCGCAGGCTGCTGTGGAACCGGAGGTTGAGAACGATGACTGGCCGCGAAGCCCGATCGATTTCTTCACCCTGTCGAAACTTGAGAAAGCCGGATTGACCCCGGTGGCCGATGCGAGCCGCACCACGCTTGTGCGGCGTCTCTATTTTGACCTTGTCGGTCTGCCGCCGACTCCCACTCAGGTCCAGGAGGTTTTGGATGACGTGGCCCCTGACGCCCTTGCCAAAATCGTTGATCAACTGCTCGCCTCCCCCCGTTTCGGCGAGCGCTGGGGGCGGCACTGGCTCGATGTGGTGCGATTTGCCGAATCAAGTGGCAAGGAGTTTAACTTTTCCTACCCCCATGCCTGGCCCTACCGAGATTACGTAATCGGCGCCCTCAACGCAGACAAACCTTATGATCAGTTTATCCGGGAGCAGGTTGCCGGAGACCTGTTGCCTGGAGCTCCTGACGAATTAACCAAAGATCGCGAAGATCGGCTGGTGGCAACCAGCCTCTTATCATTTGGAACCAAGCGGCACAATTCCAGCGGAATACCCTATCGTATGGAGATCGTCGATGACCAGATCGATGTCACCACCCGCGCTTTTCTTGCGATCACCGTCTCCTGCGCAAAGTGCCACGATCACAAGTTTGATCCCATCCCGACCAAAGACTACTACTCCTTGGCCGGTATTTTCCTCAGCACCGAAGCTCTGTATGGCACCATCAAACAGAAGTACAGCAACAACCCAACGGACCTACTCCCGCTTGGTCGCAATGGCGTGGATTTGCACGCCGCCGCTGAGACTTACGAACAGAAAATCGACGCGGCAAAAAAGTCCCGGGACGAGAAGAAAGCCGAGCTGACAAAAGCTGAAGAAGCGAAGAAAACCGCAGAGAAAGCAGAGCCGACGAAGGTGATCGCCAGGTCCGAAGCGGCGGCTCCCGAAGCTGGGTCATCACCTCCCGCTGAAGCTAAAATTTCGAAGAATGCGGCAGAACCAAAAGAGACCCCGGAGGCCATGATTGCTAGGTTCAAGGGAGAACTCGCGCCGCTTACAGCCGCTGTTACGGAGCTGGAAAAGAAGCGTCCACCGCGCCCGCCATACGCAATGAGCGCCCGGGATCGATCGGATCCCGCAGATACGAAGATTGCCATCCGTGGTGAACTCAGCGAACCGGGCGAACTTGCCCCACGCGGATTTCTAAGCGCTATCCCGATCACTGATGTGCCCGCGATTGATCCCAAACAGAGTGGTCGGCTGCAGTTGGCCAATTGGATGACAAACCGCCACAACCCACTGCCGGCCCGGGTGATGGTCAACCGCATCTGGCACCATCTTTTCGGTCGTGGCTTGGTCGAGTCAGTGGACAACTTTGGCGCGATGGGCACGCCCCCCAGCCACCACGAATTACTCGACACCTTGGCTGTTGAGTTCATGGACGAGGGTTGGTCGATCAAGCAGACGATCCGAAAAATTGTTCTCAGCAGGACCTATCAACTTAGCTGCGCGAGAGATGAGCAGAGCCAAGAGATCGATCCAGAAAACCGCTTGCTATGGCGCTCGATGCCACGCCGTTTGCCTGTGGAGGCGATTCGTGATGCGATCCTCGCCGTCAGTGGCCAACTCAATATCGAACCCCCGGTCGGGTCAACAGTGACTGGTCTGGGTGATAAGTTGGTGCGCGGCGTCGATACAGAGAAGCTGCAACCGCCCAGTAATCACCGCAGCGTCTATCTGCCGGTGATCCGCGACTATGCACCCGAAATATTCGACCGCTTCGACTTTCCGTCCTCTAGCCTGGTCAGTGGAAAACGGGCCGTGACCGAAGTCCCCTCCCAGGCCCTCTTTCTGCGTAATTCTAAATTTGTCGCCGAGCAGGCAAAGCACGCCGCGAAACGCCTGCTCGCAGATCCTTCTGCGGGAAATGATACCGGCCGGATCGACCTTGCGATGCGTTGGGTGTTTTCACGAGCGGCCACTGCGGAAGAGCAAGAGGGAGCGCGCGCGCTCCTTGCGCTGACGCGCAACGCCGAGGCAGAGATCGAAGACCGCGACGAGAGCGCTTGGTCGACCCTGTTTCTGTCATTGTTTTCAACCGCCGAGTTCCGTTACCTAGTCGATATCGAAAAGTAAGATGAATCCCGAACAACAGCCCTTCAACATGTCACGCCGCAACTGGCTCAAGCTCGGATCGTGCGGGTTTGGCTCGCTCGCTCTGGCAGGTCTGACAGCCAGCCAGAGCAGGGCCGGAACGCAATCTCCAAGCGGGCCCCATTTCGCACCGAAGGCCAAACGGATGATCTTCCTGTTTATGAACGGCGGCCCTTCCCAGCATGAGATGTTCGACTACAAGCCGAAGCTTTTCGCGGATGGTGGCAAGGAAGGAAAAAAGAAAAAGAAGCTCATGGCCCCGCTGTGGGACTTTGCGCAGCATGGCAAGAGCGGGCTGTGGATTTCCGAACTGCTGCCCCACATCGCCAAACAGGCCGACCGGCTTTGCGTCATTAACAGCATGCAGACGGACAGCAGCGCACACCCGCTGGCCATCCCCTTACTGCACACCGGGAGTTTTCAGTTCGTGCGCCCCTCACTCGGTTCCTGGGTCTTGCATGGCCTCGGGAGTTCGAACAAAAATCTTCCCGGTTATGTCACCGTCAAGCCGACGCGCACATTCGGCGGACCGTCCAACTATGGCAACGCATTCCTGCCGAGCGCCTACCAGGCGAGCCGCATCGGCTGGGAAGGGCGACCGGTGAAAGATGCGAAAATTAAGAACCTGAGCGGAAACGGGACTACGCCGGGCGTCTCGAATGGCGTCTTGGACTTCACCCAATCAATGAATCGCGAATTGCTGCAGCGCAGTGGTGGGAATCCGAACGTCAAAGGAGTCATCGATTCGCTCAATCTAAGCAGCAACATGCAGGAGGCCATCCCTCAAGTCATCGACACCATCAGGGAATCAAAGGAGACCCTAGATCTCTACGGCATCGGCGGGAAACGGACCGACGATTTTGGCCGCCAGTGCCTGATGGCGCGCCAATTGGTCGAGTCGGGGGTGCGCTTTGTGGAGGTCGCCTGTAGTGGATGGGATCATCACTCTGCCATCGAAACCGGTCTTCCGGCGCGGTGCGAGGAGATCGACCAACCGATCGCCGCACTTCTTACCGACCTCGAACGCCGCGGCCTGTTGGACGAGACTCTGGTGTTCTGGGGAGGCGAGTTCGGACGTCAGCCGGAGTCGCAGCTCCTCGATGGACAAGGTTCCCCCGGTCGAGACCACAATGCTGCGGGCTACACGATCTGGATGGCGGGCGGCGGCGTTCGCGGTGGCCTAGCCTATGGAAAAACCGACGAACTTGGCTACGAAGCGGTGGAGAACAAGGTCCACCTCCACGACTTGCACGCGACAATGCTACACCTACTCGGCCTGGACCACACCAAGCTCACTTACCGCTATGGCGGACGTGATTTCCGGCTGACCGATGTTCACGGCGAGGTGGTGCACGATATCATCGCCTAGCGCTTGTTTGTGCCTCTGCCAGTGCGGAATCATCGAGATCGCGGCGGTAGAGGATCTGGATGTAATCGTAGTGTGGTATCTTAGTGGGATTACCAGAGAAAAAGGTGGTATAGGTGCCTTCGAATAGAAGGATTGGGCTGCCGTTGGGCGTGGATGTGGGGTATTCGTCGTTTCTTCCGCAGACTGTGGCGAGCGCTTCCTCGATGATATCGAGACCCCGTTTTAGCTTTTCATCAGTGATAATGAGCGGGCAAAAAATCTTAATGACATGATCGTCGGAGTCGCCTGTTTCGATGATCAGACCGCTTTGGAAAGTCCGCCGCGTGATCTTGCTGGTGATCGTTCCGTTGGCGTAATTTGTACCTTGGAGCATGCCGCAGCCCTGTGTGTTAAAATTCCCTTCGCGATATTTTCCCACGATGCCCGCGAGCCGGGATGACCGACATGCGAGAAACCAGCAGTAGCCAGGGTAAAGCGCTCAATCGCGGGCTGCCTCGTCTTTCTTATAAAAAGAGGCAGGAGCTGTGTAAATTCCGAGTAGCAAATCAATGATTTCTGCAGAATGAATTTCCTTCGATTGGGATAGGAGAGGGGAACATAACGACTCTATGTCTTTACGAGAGGGCACGTCCTCCGCAATTTAACTTAAGGAAGCATCATGCCACGGATAGCGTAAAACAGCAATGCCGCCATGATTGCCGAGGCCGGGACAGTGATAACCCAAGCTGCCGCAATTTTGAGCAGCGCCGACCTCTTTACCAATTCCTGCCGGTAGACCTTCTTGAGCCCTTTGCGTTCCCTCTTGGTGAATTCAGCCTTTGTCGTGTGCTCTTTGATTTCAGTGAGCATCTTGCGTTTATCTGCAATAGACCCACTCCTGAACTTCGAAATGAAAGCCTCTACCTCCGCTTGATCCCTTCCGGAATGATGTAGCTCGATTTTGTGAATTGTTTTCGCGTAATTGGCCTTAAGATACTCTCGAAGAAAGCCGACTCCAAAGACCCCTCCGACCGCAATATGGGTCGAACTCACAGGCAAACCAAATTGGGAGGCAATAATCACGGTGATTGCCGCCGCCATCGCGATGCAAAACGCTCTCATCTGGTCGAGCTCCGTGATCTCACTTCCGACGGTGCGAATCAGTTTCGGACCGAACAGCGCCAATCCAAGAACAATTCCCGAAGCTCCGACTCCCATGACCCAGAATGGAATCGGCGCTTTGGATGCCACACCATGGTTGGTAATGGTATCAGCAATTGCAGCGAGCGGACCGACCGCATTTGCAACATCATTTGCTCCGTGCGCGAAACTCAATAAAGCCGCCGCAAAAATCAGGGGTAGGGTGAAGAGTCGGTTAATACTCTTCTTTTCATTCTTCATCGCGCTTGAGTGCTTGCGAGTCAGCGATTTTACGATGAAATAGGTAATAACGGCCAAAAATAGACCGATTCCAGCGGCAGGCAAGATATCTACTTTGATCACCTTCTTGAGCCCCTTCATGATCAAGTAGGTGCTAAAAGCCAGCACCATGATCGAGACAAGGATTGGCAAGATCCGCTGAGCGGCAGAGATCATGTCTTTCCTATAGGTGATACCATGCTTGATCCAGTAGAGGAAAGCGGCAGCGATGATCCCTCCGATGACAGGTGAAATTACCCAACTCGCAGCGATCAACTTCATCTGATCCCAATTAGCGATCCCGAATCCTCCCGCAGCGATTCCCGCCCCAAGGACGCCTCCGACGATCGCATGGGTCGTGGAAACAGGAGCCCCGACGGCAGTGGCAATATTTAGCCAGATCGCACCGGCAAAGAGAGCCGCCATCATCAGCCAGATGAAGACATCAGAATTTGGGATCAGAGAGGGGTCGATGATTCCCTTCTTGATTGTGTCGACCACTCCTCCTCCGGCAATGAGTGCTCCGGCAGCTTCAAAGATTGCGGCAATGATGATCGCGCCAGTCAAGGTCAGTGCTTTAGAACCAACGGCCGGACCCACATTGTTGGCCACATCGTTTGCCCCGATGTTCATCGCCATATAGCCCCCGATCATCGCGGCAATCACGAGTTCAATGCTGACAGGTTGTCCTTCCGGGCGAATGCTCGAAGAGAAAAGCATGATTGCTACAATGAAAAGTAACGCCGATCCAATACGGAACATTTCTTTGCGCCCGAATGCCGTCGCTTTCTCCAATTTCTGAATGTTTTCAATCTCCATAGTTTAAGGGATTTGGGCCTAATACGGTTGTGGTTTTGTTAAGGGGCTGGGGAGTCAGGATACTGGCTAAAAGGCGCTCCGTGCGTCTATCGAAAACAAGCTCTATCCACCCATCTAGGTAGAAGATAAAGTGAGCCTCCAATTCCCAAGGCCAAGGTGCAATGAAAAAGGAAAAGGAAAAAGGAGGCCGGGCAGAATGGAGGAGTAAATTTCCTCAATTTCTTTAACTAAAAAAGGATGAGGTGGGGAAGTTTGGAGCAGTAATCGCCCTTTTTGATGTTCGTCGTCACCATCCTCCCTCTATCCGATCTCCTCAAACGGGCCACCATCACACCTTTCTGGCTTCAGGAGGCGAGAATACAGCCTCATGGAGTTTAGAGATTCCGGCACGAGCGGAGCGGATCCAAGGCCCTCGCATGGCAACGATTCCAAGATACCAGTTCGCTCTGGAAATTTGCGGTGGGGCCTATGTGAACGAACTCCGCGTTGCTGACAGTAATCTTATCTTAGCCGGAACTCATCATGACAAGGGGCACTCCGTGGGCCCCTGGATCAAAATACTGGAAGAAGCTGCAGCAGAAATCTAACTTCAATCCTAACAAACCCCAATTATTATGGACCGCCGTAAAGTCTGCCAATTATTTGGTGCCTCACTCGTAACTCCTTCGTTGCTCTCGGCAGCGAACGGGAAATTTCAACTCAACTATGTTCTCTCTTCGGCATTGTTTGGAAATATGCCGCTCGAAAGTGTTCTCGCTGAAGCCGTAAAATCCGGCTGTCGATCCGTTGATATTTGGCGGAAAGTTCATGCCACGCATCGCGAGCAAATTGTCGAAATGGGTGACGAGGCTTTTCAGGCGCTCCTCAAGAAATACGACACAGAAATGACTGTTTCAACTTGCTACCCGCTCGGGCCGTTTAAACAGGGCGATGAAATGCGTTGGGTCAAAAAGAATGGCGGACGGATGACGGTTTGTGGTTCCGGGAGTATGGGGGAAAAGGACCCCGTAGGGCCCGAGGCTAAGAAGCAGATTCAGACATTCTTCGAGAAGCTGAAACCACATTATGAATTGGCCGAGGCGCTTGGCGTGACCATCGCGATTGAGAATCACAAGAACGCGATGCTGTCTTCACCGGATTCAATTCGCTATTTCGTTGAGCTGAACCCTTCAAAAAGCGTTGGGATCGCGTTTGCCCCACACCATCTCTATGATGCTCTGGATGACATTCCCCAATTGATTCGTGACTGTGGAAAAGAAAATCTTCCGTTCTTTTATTTTCAGGAGCATCACCCGTCATCAAAAATAAAGATGTCCAAAGAAGAGCAATTGAAACAAATGCCGGGATTCGGATCTTTGGACTACGCTCCGATTATTGCGGCCTTGAAGGAGATCAAGTATGGCGGACTCTCCGAGATCTTCATGCATCCGGTTCCACGTGGTGTTCCCGTGCTCGATACTCCGGAAAAGATTTCCGGGGCCATCAACAAATCACGTGCGCATCTCACCAAGTTGCTTTCGTAATTATTCTGTCGCGATGAAGTTGAGACGATCAGATCAAAAAATACAACCCACTCCTGTAAGGTCAGCAACCAAACCCAATTTGGTTTGGCTGTCTTTTCTAAGGTTGTTCAGGCATTCCATCCGTCCTTTCAAGGCCACGATCGGGGCTGTCGTTCTCTATGGTGGTGTGTTCACTTCGGTAGTTCACGCGCAGCCTCACGTGGTCGGATATGCGCGCTTTCATTCTGAAAAGCCTACTAAGGAGGGCGGGGCTCTCTTATTTTCGGAACTCGCTTGTGCGAATTGTCACGGTGGCTCGCCGGTTAAAATTTCACGCAAGGGCCCGAACCTTATCGACCTTGGTCAGCGGATCGAGCGTGACTGGCTTGTGAAGTTTCTCCGCAAGCCTGAATCAGGTCGAAAGGGCTCCACGATGCCGTCAATGTTGCATGGTCTCAAAGACGGCCAAATCGAGGCGGTGGTTGCCTTTCTTGGTAAGCGGGGAAAAGGGATCAAGTTTAGAACGGAACGCCATGCCAATGCGGAGCGAGGGAGTGCGCTCTATCATGAGAAAGGATGTGTGGCCTGCCATGCTCCGACGGTAGATTTTAAATCACCTCATGGAAACGGCGACAGTTTTGATTTAGCTCTCGCAATCTCTCATCCTGATCTCAATGCCAAGACCAGCCTCGAGGCCTTGGCTTTGTTTTTAAGAGACCCATCCAAATACCGGGTCGATGGGCGGATGCCTCACATTCAACTCAACACGCAGGAGGCGATGGATGTCGCGGCACACTTAATGGATTTTCAGGCCTCTGATCCCAGAGAGGCGGCTTCGGTTAAAGAGTGGCCAAAAGTCGGCGTAAAATTAGTGGCAGAGGGAAAAGCCTTGGTTCAAAAAATGAACTGCGCGGCCTGTCATAGTATCCCCGAAGTGATACCGCTCGATGTCATTCCTCTTAAAAGCACCGGCTTAACGCACTGCCTTTCGAGCGAGCCGCAGGCGGGAACTCCTCACTACAAGCTGACCAAGTCACAACGGGAATCTCTGATTCTGTTTTTGGAGGCACAAGATAAAATCGAAGATAAGACCGGACATCTAACACTCTCAGCAATGAACTGCTATGCCTGTCATGACCGTAATGGGGTTGGCGGGCCGAGCCCTGACACCAATCGATTCTTCGTCGGAAATGAAGCCTTGGGGGATTCCGGACGACTGCCTCCGCCTCTCACTGGGATCGGTCACAAGCTAAAGCGAGACTGGTTAAGGGGTGCGCTCGCGGGAGAGCCTGAAAAAGGGGTGCGTCCCTATCTCAAAACTCAGATGCCAGCCTATGCCGCTCACGCGTCGACCTTCGCCGATTGGTTTGCAAAAATTGATCAAAAAGACGGCGTAAGGACTCTTATCGATCGACCCGATGATCTCGAGGCAGGTCGCAAATTACTCGGAATCAACGGTGGCGTGAATTGCATTACCTGCCACAACTGGGGCGATCAAAAGGCGCTCGGGATTCCGGCCCTTGATCTCAGTTCCTTGAATGAGCGCCTTCAGCCTTCATGGTTTCGGAGCTACCTCCTAAACCCGGCTGAATACCGTCCCGGAACGTTAATGCCTTCTTTTTGGCCGGAGGGACACTCAAGTATCAAGGATGTCCTGGAGGGCGACTCGGAGCGTCAGATCGGTGCAATTTGGAAATTCATCAAGAATGGCGAAGGCCTTCCTGAGGGCTTTGCGAACCGACTCGGTGGACAGTTCGAGCTACTCCCCCGGGATCGTCCCATCATTCAACGAACTTTTTTGAAAAAGACCGGAACCAAGGCCATTCTGGTGGGGTTTCCGGGTGAGGTCCATCTCGCTTTCGATGGCGACAGTGGTTTCCTTTCAATGGTATGGCGGGGTCGTTTCTTCGACGCATACGATACCTGGTTCACCCGCGCCGCCCCTTTCGGACAACCTCTGGGAGATGAGGTTTATGAAGTTCCGAAACCTGGGACGAAGGGGCGCTTTCGTGGTTATGAACTGGATGAGGGCGGGAATCCCACCTTCATTGTCAATCGTGGTGGCCGCGAATTCAGGGAGCGGTTCTCGGTGGCCGAGGGCCAACTCATTCGGGAAGTGCGCTGGGTTGAAGGCGATCCCCCGAAACTAAGACATCCCAAAAACGTTTTGAAATCAGAAGCGTCTGGAGAAAACATCCTGACTTACACCTATTTCTGGAAATGAAAATTCTAACAGCAGTCTGGGGAACGATCGCGGTAATCACTCTTTCCGTGTCAGCGGAAGAGGTTACACCGGCCTATGAGGTCTTCGAATTAATGTCGGCCAGTTCGCCGAGCGATTCGCGATCCAAGGAATGGCAACCCGGTGACGGTATCACGATGGAAGTGAGCGGGATGGCGTGGTTCAAAGAATCGCTCGCGGTGGCAATTCGCAAAGGTGAAATCTGGCTCATCGACAGCCCGCTTTCTCTCGACAAAGAGAACATTACTTATCGAAAGTTTGCCTCGGGACTTCACGAGCCACTTGGGCTGACGGCGGATGGAGACGATCTCTTGGTTTCGCAGCGAGGAGAGATCACCCGCTTAAAGGACTCCAAGGGAGACGGCACTGCCGATGCATATTTGACGGAATGCGATGGGTGGAATGTTTCCGGGAATTACCATGCCTATGCGTATGGGCCGGAGCGTGATGGCGCGAATAATCTCTGGGTGACCTTGAATCTTGGCATGGGGGCTCTCACCAATAATCGAATCGGATGGCGCGGATGGGGAGGCACCATCGGGGAGGATGGCGCATTTCAACCCAAGTCGCTGGGAATGCGTTCTCCTTCCGGGATGGGGCGTGATCTTGCCGGCGAGATGTTTTTCTCCGATCAGCAAGGAACGTGGATTCCCGCAACCCCGATTTATCATCTTCGGCCGGGCGTTTTCTATGGAAATCAAGAGTCCGTAGAAAGTCTCAAGATGCCTGGGGCTCCATTTCAGATGGCCTCCTTCCCAAAGGCAAACGTCCCGTATCCAGAGGCGCTCTCCAGTGTCCCTAGATTTGTGCCCCCCGCCGTCTGGTTGCCCTATAACAAGATGGGCCGGAGCGCGACGGATATTGAGCTCATTGATCAGGACGGCCGATTCGGTCCCTTTGATGGGCAGTTACTGGTGGGCGAGTTTACGAACTCCGCGATCAACCGGGTCTTTCTTGAAAAAGTGGATGGTGAATATCAGGGTGCTTGTTTTCCCTTTATGAGAGGATTACCGGCGGCCGTGATTCGTTTGTGTTTTTCTCCTCAAGGGCAACTTTTTGTCGGGATGACCAATCGCGGTTGGTCCTCTCTTGGGAATCGATCCTATGGTCTCCAGCGCCTTGATTATTCCGGTTCCACTCCTTTTGCGATTCAGGAAATGAGAGCAAAACCGGATGGTTTTGAATTACTCTTCACGGCCCCGATTGATGCTGCAACTCTGAGCGACACGGCCTTCGCGGTCAGCAGTTACACCTACAAATACTCTTCCGCCTACGGCAGTGCCGAGATCCTGACGAAACAACATGCGGTGAGCGGCCTTGTCGTGGCTGATGATGGCAAGACGGTTCGCTTCCGTGTGGCAGAAATGCGCGCGCTTTTTGTTCATGAGCTTCGGACGTCCGGCATTCAGTCTACCTCCGGCGCTAAGCTCGAATATCCAAACGCCTACTACACTTTGAATCGCATTCCCAAGTGAATGGTGTCCTTCACGTCTTGTTTGAGACAGTATTATCCAAACATAAAATCAATCATCTCCCTTTCGCCCCTCTCCGATCCCTTCAACGACCTCCTCAAGCACCCGACCCCAAAAGTAGACCTAGGAATCAAATCCTTCGCAATCTGAGGTTTTCGTCTCGTGATCCGATGCTCAGGCGCTAGAATCGTCTCCCCATGAACACTCGACGCAATTTTTTGAAACAGAGTGCCACCTTCGGCACTGGTTTGGCCCTCGCGAACTCTTCTCTTGCCGCAAAGGAGAAAACGACCGGCCCCAAGCTTGAAGGACGCATTTTTAAAGCTCTGAAAGGTGGCCAGAAGGGCGGCGAAACTCCAGAGGCCTTCTTCGAACGGCTCAAATCACTCGGCTTCGACGGGGTCGAAAGCGGTAATCCCGCGAAATCGGAAGCCTACCGCGCCGCTGCCGAAAAGACCGGCATTCGCGTCCACGGACTCGTCAACGGTGGACACTGGGGCGTTCGCTTGAGCGATCCGGATGCCGCCGTGCGCGAAAAGGGACGCAAGAATCTCGAGCATCATCTGGTCAGTGCCCACCGCCTCGGCGGTTCGTCCGTCCTGCTCGTGCCCGGCAAAGTGAACGGTGCCAACGAGACTCACGAGGACGTTTGGAACCGCTCGATCGAACAGATCCGCCTCGTCATCCCGATGGCCGCCAAGCTCGGCGTGCGCGTCCTGATTGAGACGGTCTGGAACGGCTTCTGTGAGAGCCCGGAAAAGTTCCGCGACTACATCGACGAGTTCAACAGCCCGTGGGTCGGAGCGTATTTTGATATTGGCAACATGCAGAAGTTCGCGCCCGCCGAAGACTGGATCCGCACGCTCGGAAAACGCACCGTGAAGCTCGACATCAAAGACTGGGGAAAGAAGAACGGCTTCTGCCGACTCGGCGAGGGAGATGTCGATTGGGATAAGGTGCGTGTCGCGCTCAAAGAGACCGGCTTCTACGGCTGGGCGACCCGCGAGGGTAGCGACAAGTCGCTCGAGGATACCAGCAAGTTGATCGACCAGCTGATGATCGGCAAAGCTTAGTTTACTTGTGTGCCTGGCCGAAGAGCCACTCTCACATTTCAGCTCATCCAAACGCATCCACCCAAACATTGTGCCCGCGACCTTCCCCCCTTCAACGACGCCCCCAAATGATCAACCTGAAAAGTAAATGCCTGTAATCTCGCCTGTGCTTTTGGCGGCAACGATCTAATACCACTCCGCATTTCAAAAGAGACGAATGATGGTTTTAAATAGTTAGGAGATAGCACTGCGCGTTGGAATCAAGACGCTGTTTGTCACATCCGGAGAAGGTCTTTGGAGCATCCCAGCAAAGACTCCGGGGAAACCAGCTTGCCCGATAACAGAGCCGGGAAAACACTGCTGAGGAGATCTTGTTTTAATCGGATGCATGACTCCCGGCACCTGGCAGGGACTCTTACTTTTTGGGCACCAAAATCAACCGCATACGCGGTGCATCGTGGTGACGATGACGGGTGATTAGATTAGGAGTTACCGATTCACCGCTGGAAATAATTTTTTCACGTCTCGCTGCGGGAGGGGGTTGGTGAACCAAGTGCCACTCATGGGCGGGGCATAATGGTGGCGTTGGGTTTCGCTCACATCCGCGACCGCACGCCAATCTTGTAGGACATCGATAATGGAAAATGCGCCACGGTAAATGGCAACGGCCTCATGAGCGGGGTCGAGAAGAATGGCGAGCGGAACCGAGGGGGCTGGAGTGCCATTAAAAAGTGCCGCCTGAAATTTGTGAACACCGCGAACCGAAGAGGTGTCGGTGAGTCCCCAGGGAAAGGGGAACTTGCTCTGATCGATGAGATCGTAAGCCGGGGAAACATCGGTCGCCGGACCGGCGAGGCCATCCACGCTCAGCGCGAGCACTTCGAGGTTTGCGGCACGGATTGCGGCGGCATTGTTGGCCACTTCCTTCAGCGTTGATTTGCAGTGCCCGCATATGCCGGACCACAGGATGACAAGACGAGGCTTTCCGGCTCCAGCGAGAGTCTTCAGCTGAGCGGCTTGATCTCGATAAGTCATCGTAGGAAACGGAACTCTCGCAGGTAAGATAATTCGGGCTGTGCCATCATTCTGTGAAGCTGTCGCGAGAAGCTTCGCTGTCAGCTCGATATCGCCGCGGGGGGCTACGGAAACCGCCTGCCCGCTTCCTTGTCTCAGGACGAAGCGCCTGCCTGGTCCATCGATCCTCTCGAAGGATTCCTTTTCACCGCCGGGCCAAATAACAGAAGCGTGAGTGTAGCCGGTCTCGTCCCCCAGGCCGAAGTGCAGCCACTTACTCGATTGCGAGAGGAAGAGATCCCCCGCTTTCACGGAACGAACCAAGCGCTTGTTCTTTTGGGCGGGCAGCAATTCGACGACGGCGCCAATGCCGTCGCGGTTAGAGGTTGTTCCCTCCAGTTTGATTGCGATGGAAGCCGGACTCTCGCGGCGATTCAACATGAGTCGGAGTCGGGGAGCACTGCGGTTCCGATACCAAAGATCAAGTCGGCCATCGTGGTCCCAATCGACGAGGGCCAGTCCGCGACCGTCTTCGATTTGATCAAGTCCGGCGAGGTGCGACATTTCATGAAATCTTCCCTGCCCACCATTGAGAAAAAAACGATTTCGCTCGCTGCCACTCCATGAGTGTCCGCTGCGGACAAGCTTCATCAAGTCGGTCCAGCCGCGTGCGTAATCGACGATTTTTTCGGAGGGCGACACGACCTGTCGCCAGAAAAAACTTCACAAATCATCGTCGCGTGTGTTGCTGAGATATCCGTTCGCGACCACGAGATCCTGCCAACCGTCGTTATTGAGATCGGCAAAGGCCGAGCTCCAGGCCCAACCGCCATTCGTGATGCCGCTTGCCATGCTGACGTCTTCAAACGCTCCCTCCTTCGCCGCGAAGAGGCTGTTGCCACGAGCCATGCGTTTCTTTCCTTCGCCCAACTGCCTTTGAAAGGCAACCCGTTGTCCGGCCGATGAAAACATATTTCCAACCAATAAATCAGCCCCGCCATCCCGGTTAAAATCTCCCCACGAAACGGACATCCCGGCGGCCATGTCCTCGGCTCCGGTATCGGCGGCGATGTCGACGAACCGTCCTTCGTCGTTCCGGTAGAGGCAGTTTCTTCCAAAATCATTGGCGACGTACAGATCCGGGTCGCCGTCACGGTCGAAGTCTTCCCAAGATGCTGCAAAACTCCAACGCGTGTTGTTTTGCTCCAAGCCCACCTCTTTTGTGATCTCTCCAAATTGAAAATCACCAAGGTTCGCCAGAAGCACGTTGCGACCACCGTTCTCCGCATCGTTAAATGGAATGGGTGATGTCGCTTCGAAGCCACGCTTGCCTGAAACCGAATCATCTCCGGCACTGTAAACACAGGTGTAAATATCGAGGTCTCCATCCGAATCGAAGTCGGCCGCACTCAGTGAGAAAGGATAGGGAGCGCCCTGAAATCCGCCCATTAATTTAAACTTCCCCCGGCCGGTGTTTTCCGCGAAAGCGATCATGGCAATGGTCGCGACAACGAGATCCTGATCACCGTCATTATCGAGATCAACCAACAGGGCACTTCGCGAATCCTCCAGCCACGCCACGCCCCATTGCGAGGCGACCTCCCTCGCCGATCCATCTGCTTGCTGAAGGTAGAGTTGATTCGGCAGGCTGCCTCCGTCGCAGACATAGAGGTCTTCCAAACCATCGCCATTGACGTCTCCAACGGCAATCCCGTGATGACCCGTCATGGCGAGGTCGCCGATTCGGGTGATGCGCTCCGACCAATAGCCAATTCCCCGCATCACTTGGGCCTCGAATCGCGGGTTCGTTCCGATCGCGCTGCTGGTAGCATCGATAAACCATCGTTCTTTTGCGCGGACCGTTTCGAATTTTTCAACTTCGAGCTTCTTGAGCTTGGGCGTGAGTTTATCATCCCAAGTGCAGAGCCAGGTCGCAGAATATTCAGCTCCTTCGCGGTTCGCCTCGACATGGAAACGCGTGGTTAGGTTTTCAATCCCGATGACTTTGATTTTCAGTTTCCCAAGTCCGTGTAATCTTGCGATAAATTCACGAGGCGTCAAACTTATGGCCTTCCCGGGTGTCCCGGAATGAAGCGAGATTTTTTGCCCGAGACTCTCCACGCGATCTTTGGCTTCAAGCTCGGAGCTCAGGAAACCCTGAGCGATGAGATCCCGAGCCTCTTTCTCGTTAGAGGCCTCGATCAAACGATACAATTGTGCAAGGGCAGCTTCCGAAAATTTTTCGCCGGGCCAAGCTTCACCTGCTCCTGATGCGGGGAGGTCTTCCACGAAAGAGACTCCGGTGGAGGTTATTTCCTTTGGATCAGAATGAGGCATGCGGTCGGCGCGCGCCATTTCTTTGAGCCGCAGTTTGATCAATCCGTCTTTGACTACGATTGGCTCTGCAATGGCCGTGGTCAGCAGAGTGCAAAAAAGAAAGAGCAAGTGACGGGATAGTCTCATTGGAATGATAGAGGAAACTAACCTAAGGGTTGTCCGGAGTCTTGCTTAAAGAGTGTGAGATCGCTTTGCCGGGTTCTGCAAAAATTTTATCGAAGCCTTCATTTCCGAAGTTCTACAATGGAAGCAGTTCAAGCAGGAGCATTAATTTCGTTCGTTTTTGCAAGGAGTCCCTACGCTTCATTTTGAGGGTAGTAAAGTGCCCCTTAAGATGCCGAGAACTTAGTCTCAATCCAATAAGCAAAGCCTCCTTTTGGGCATATTTTTCACCTTCCACTATCCCCCATCGCGGTATAATTAAGGCGATGGTTTTCGCTCCTGCAACGAAGTACATCCTCGGCATCGAAGGCGGCGGCACCAAGACCGACTGGGTCTACCTCCAGATCTTCTCCGATGGTCAATCCACCCTCCTCGACCAAGGTCGCCTCCCTGCCGCCAACTACCGGCTCATTGAGCAAGCAGATCTCAAAACCCTCCTTCGTTCTCTTCCCTTCCAGGCCACTCACATCGGCATCTTTCTCGCCGGCTGCGCGACGGTTGCCGGAGCCGACGAACTCGCCACCCTCGCCGCCACCATTTGGCCCGACGCTGAAATCGCCACCGGCGGAGACCGCGAAAGTGGCCTAGCCGCCGCCTTTGGCGATCAGGACGGTATCATCGTCATCTCCGGCACTGGATCCGCCGTCCATGGCCGTCGCAATGGTAAAATCGAGAAAGCCGGCGGCTGGGGCCAACTCCTCGGCGATCGCGGCAGCGGCTTCGACATCGCAGTTCACGGACTGCGCCACTGCCTTCGTATGTATGATGTCGAAAATCGCACCCATCCTCTCGCTCAATCCTTTTTATGCGAACTCGGTCTCAACTCCCTCAACGACCTTGTTCTTTGGGCTCAAGAAGCCGATAAGTCTGCGATCGGCAAGCTCGCCCCCCTCGTCTTCGAGGCCGCCGAAGTCCCTGGCTCCAAGATTGACATCATCCTCGACGTCTGTGCCCGCCGCCTCGCCGAATACGCTGGAGTGGTGGCCAGCAGGCTCGACTTCAAGCATCCCCCAATTTGCCTGCAGGGCAGCGTTTTTGCCCATCAGCCCAAGTACGTCGATCTCTTCAAAAAACACCTCGCCTGCCACACACCCGACGCCGAGGTCCAGATTTGCGGCCGCTCGGGAGCCCACGGCGCAGCCTTCATCGCCTCCAAGGGAACCCTCACCACCTCGGAACCTGCAACGAACGAGCCAGCAGCCGACCGCATCGAGGACCTCGCTACCGCCGAGACAGAACAGGCTAACCCCGCTTCCGCCCACCTCGACAAACTCGACACCCCCGCCCTCGTCACACTCTTCGTCGAAGACCAAGAAGCCGTCACCCACGCCCTTGCCGACCGCAAGGCTGAGCTCGAAGCCGCCGTCGATCTCGTTTACGCAAATCTTAAAAAGGGAGGCCGCCTTTTTTACGTAGGCGCCGGAACCAGCGGCCGCCTGGGAGTTCTCGATGCCAGCGAGATCCCACCCACCTTCAGCGCCTCCCCCGATCTCATTCAGGGAATCATCGCCGGCGGCCATGAGGCCCTCCACCGCGCCGTCGAAGGCGCCGAAGACAGCGCCCCGTCCGGTTCCATCGCCATCACCGATCGCGGTGTGAACGATCAGGATGTTGTTTGCGGCATCACCGCCTCCGGCAACACCCCCTTCGTCCACGGCGCCTTGAAAAAGGCTCGTAATCTCGGCGCCCGAACGATCCTTCTGACCTGCAATCCCGCGCGCCATCGCGAGGGGCCCTCCGCTGATGTCGAAATCGATCTCCCCACCGGGCCCGAACTCATCGCCGGCTCCACCCGCCTCAAGGCCGGCACCGCCACCAAGCTCGCCCTTAACCTCATCTCCAGCTGCACCATGATCCGCCTTGGCAAGGTTAAGGGCAACCTCATGATCGACCTCAACGCTTCCAACGAAAAGCTCCGCGCCCGTGCCGCCCGCATGCTCACCACCCTGCACCGCTGCACCTACCAGGAGGCCCACCAGCACCTGGCCGCACATCGCTGGAACGTCCGCGCCACCCTTGACGCGCTCACTAAATAAATAGAACCGCCCTTTGTGAACCATCTGCGGAGTTGCGATGCTGAGGCCGGAGCGAATTTTCCAGGGTTTCTCTAAAACATGCCCTGTTTTTGCTAACGGCATGCATTTTATAAGATTGAGAATCTCTCCTTTTCCCTAACAAGGGGAAAGGAACGGTATCTTTTCGGTGTAGATAAATGCCTTAAAATCTGATCCAGCGAAACCTTGGCTCCAACATTCCCAGAACGTATCTTTATGAAACTCCCGGTCATTAAAACCATTCTATTGACAGCAATCACGTGGCAGAGCCCTTTGGCGAATGCTCAAATTCTAATCTCCGAGGTCGGCGCGGCACCTCCTAGAAAAGAGGCCAAATCCGAGCCCAAGCGAAAGGCCGCCAAAAAGAAAGCAGCCAAGCTCGCCCCTGGGGTGCTTGCTCCCATGAATCCTGAGAGCGTGACGTTCGAAGTGAAGGCCGCTCCGTCGAAGCTCTCACTCAAGAAGGGAGACACGATCGTTTTGCTTGGTTCCGGAATGGCCTCAAGGATGAATCACTTCGGATATTTCGAAACCGAGATCCAGCTGCGTTTTCCGACCAGCAACCTCACGATTCGTAATATGGGTGACGAAGGAAATACGCCCGGATTTCGTCCCCATCCCGGTAGGAACCAAGAGGGGCAGTATGCCTTTCCGGGAGCCAAAGAATTGCTACCAGAAAAGCTCCAGGCTGGTTCGGGGCCGCAAGGTCACTTTGAGACACCCGATCAATGGCTGACCGGTCTTGGAGCTGATACCATTGTTGCCTTCTTTGGATATAATTCTTCTTTTGAGGGCCCCAACGGGGTGGATCGCTACAAGGCGGAGCTCACCGCTTTTGTCCAGCACACGCTCTCCCAGAAATACAACGGCAAAAACATTCCTCAGCTAGCCCTTGTCTCGCCGACTGCGATGCAGGATTTGTCAGGGGAATTCAGCGTGCCCGATGGCAAGGAGGGGAATCAAAATTTGAAACTTTATGCCGCCGCGATGAAGGAGGTCGCAAATGCCAACGGTGCTCTATTTGTGGATGCCTTTGCGACATCTGCCCAATGGTTTGCCGTTTCCGATGAGAGACTGACTATCGACGGTGCTCTCCTTAATGATGATGGATACCGAAAGCTCACGCCTTGGCTTGCCGATGCTCTCTTCAGTGGAGAAACTCCAAATCAAAGCATGCACGACGAAGTACATGCAGCGGTGCAGGAAAAGAACTTCATGTGGCTAAATGACTTTAAGGTTCCCAATGGCGTTCACGTTTACGGTCGCCGATACAATCCCTACGGCCCCGCAAACTATCCCTTTGAGTTGAAAAAGACCCGGGAGTTTACCCAGATCCGCGACCAAGCAATCTGGGCGACTTTGAAGGGAGAGAAGTTTGACGTGGCCGGAGAGGACGCCAAAACCTCGAAACTTCCACCCGTTCAATCCAACTATAAGCCGAGTAATAAAAACGGAACCCCCGAGTATCGGCCAGGGCAGGAGTCCCAAACCAAGATCGCGGTTCCCGAGGGTTACAAAATCGACTTGTTTGCATCCGAGGAAAACTTTCCTGATTTAAAAAACCCAGTGCAGATTGCCTTTGATAACAAAGGCCGCCTCTGGGTGGCCACGATGGAGAGCTACCCTCATTATAAGATTGGAGATGCGCGCCCCAAGGATAAGCTCCTCATTCTTGAAGACACTGATGGCGACGGAGTGGCAGATAAGCAGACCATCTTCGCCGACGACCTGCACATTCCAATTGGTTTCGAGATCTCCCACGATGGCGTCTATGTTTCGCAAAGCGGGTCTCTCATTCGGCTTCAAGATACCGATGGTGATGATCACTATGACAAGAAGGATTTCCTTTTGAGCGGTTTCGATGACCATGACACTCATCACGCGATCTCCGCATTCTGTGCCGATCCAAGTGGTGCCTTTGTCATGTGTGAGGGAGTTTTCCTCCACTCAAACACTGAGAGTGTTTATGGGCCCGAGCGCGGGAGTAACGGTGGCTTCTTCCGCTACAGTCCGCAGAAAAAGCAGATCCGGAGGTATGCACAATTCTCAATTCCGAATCCATGGGGAGTGGCCTACGATGACTACGGTCAGGATTTCTTCCTCCATACCTCTGGAACCAGCTTTTCTTGGATGCTTCCCGGGACGGTGAAAGCCCGCTACGGCGCGAATTTGAGAGCGCCGGATATTATAAAGAGCAATAAAGTACGCCCAACTTCGGGTGTTGAGTTTATTTCAAGCCGACACTTCCCTGATGAAGTACAAGGTGATGTTCTCATCAATAATAGCATCGGTTACCTCGGTGCGAAACAGCATCGTGTCATCGAAGATGGCACGGGCTTCACCACCGAGTATGTGCAGGATCTCTATGTTTCAAAGGATTCGAACTTCCGTCCTGTCGATCTTGAATTTGCCCCTGATGGATCACTCTACCTTGCCGACTGGCACAATATGTTGATTGGTCATATGCAGCACAATGCCCGTGACCCGTATCGTGATCACGAGCACGGCCGGATCTATCGGGTCACCTATCCGAGCCGGCCTCTTGTAAAACCGGCCAAGGTTGACGGAGCCAGTATTGCGGGGCTTCTTGGGAATCTCACCCTCCCGGAATATCGTACTCGCTATCGCACTCGTCGTGAATTGCGCGAAAGGGATCCCGTGGAGGTTGCCACTGCCGCGACCAAATGGGCCTCCACTCAGAGTAACGAGCGACTTAAGCTGGAAGCACTGTGGGTGACATGGGGAGCTGATAAGATTGACGCAGATTTGCTCGCCGAGCTTCTGGCTTCGCAAGATCACAAGATTCGGAGCGCTGCCGTTCGAGTGGCCCGATACAATGAACACAAGTTGAAGAATCTCGCTCAGATCCTTTCTCGTGCAGCCCACGACGACCACGGAAGAGTCCGTTTGGAAGCAATCACTGCGGCAACTTACCTCCCAGTTGATCAAGGGGTCGCTGTTCTTTCCATCGCAAAGGCGAAGGAAGTCGACTCATACATAAAACAGAGTATCGACTTCGCTGATGCCATTTTCGCAGGTGAAGCAGTGGAAGCGGAAAAGGAGAAAGTTGTCGTGGCACCGAAGCACCTGTCGAAGGAAGATGCGGAGTTGTTTGTCAAAGGAGGAGCGATTTATGCCCGGGAAGGTTACTGCATGACCTGTCACCAGTCCAAAGGTGAAGGTCTTCCTGATGCCGGATTCCCACCGCTTTCCGAGACCAAGTGGGTGCTTGGAGATCCTGATCGCCTCATCAAGTTAAGCCTCAAGGGGCTTATGGGGCCCATCGAAGTGAAGGGTAAAAAGTACCTAGGACAAGTTCCCATGACTGCCTTTGGCGGCTTGCTAAACGACGAAGAAATGGCATCGGTCCTGACCTATGTTCGTAATTCGTTCGGAAACAAAGCTTCGGCAATCGGAGCAGCCCAAGTGAAAAAAGTTCGAGCCGAAACGAAAAGCAAGGTCGATATGTTCAACCCCGATGACCTCTTAAAGCAACATCCTCACTCTAAGAAATAGCGATCATTTCGGGGTTTCAAGAGCCCTAATTCGCTAAACTGATCATGAAGCACCCCACATTGGGGTGCTTCTTTTTTTAGCTTGTGAGGAAATTTGCTTTGGGGCCAGAATCCCCCACTATGAAAGCCAATCTCGCCCTGCCGTTCCTCGCTGCCTCCCTCATTTTGACCGCTGCGGCAGATCACCACAAAGCCAGTGAGCAGATCGTGGCACCCGGGACCGAGGTGGTGAAACTGGGCGGTGAGATGAAATTCACCGAGGGACCGGTCTGGATCCCCTCCAAGAAGATGGTCGTCTTCAGCGATATCCCGAACAGCCTCCAGATGCAGTGGAGCGCGGCCGGTGGACTGAAGGAATATCGCAAGGTGGAGTCTTCCAACGGCAACCTCCTCGATCTGAAAGGCAACCTCCTCTCCTGCCAACACGGCGGGCGCAACGTGATTTTGACCAACGCGGGGGGTAAGATTACGGTCCTCGCCGACAAATTCGAGGGAAAGAAACTCAATTCGCCCAACGACCTCGCGATCCGCGCCGATGGCTCGATCTGGTTCACTGATCCGAGCTACGGACTGAAGGGACGCGCCGCAGAGGTCGGGGGAAAGTGGGTCTACAAGCTCGACCCGAAATCCGGGGCCGTTTCGGTGCTCTACAAGGGGCACGACATGCCAAACGGTATCGCATTCTCACCGGACGAAAAACGGGTCTACATCGCCGATACCGGGAAGGTCGGGAAGATCCGGGCCTTTGCAGTGGTGGAGAAAGGGATGCTTGGGGAACCTCTCTTCGAAATCGATATCCGCTGCGACGGAATGTGCATCGATACCAACGGAAATCTCTACGCTACCGCGGGCGGGGGCATCCACGTCTTCGATAAGGACGGGGGGAAAATCGGCGTGATCGCAACACCAGAACATCCCGCCAATGTCTGCTTCGGCGGCGAGGACTACGACACCCTCTTCATCACGGCCCGCACCGGACTCTATTCCGTGAAGACCCTCGCTAAAGGGGCCAAGCCGAAGGGTGCCAAGTGGTAACGAGCCTCACCTCATCAAACAAGGACCGGTCCACGGCTCCTCTCATCAGATCATCTCGCTCGCGATCACCCTATTCCTGCTTCGCGGGAATCGGAGTCTTCCCGGGGCCTTGGAGCTTCCATATCTCATGCCAAACGGCATTGAACTGCGCATCGCCTTACTGCTAGGGTTTGTCGTATTGGGTGAACTACTTGAGAGCGTCGTTGAGGAGAGGAGGTGATGACTGCCAATAGGCCAGGATTGTCGGACTAGGGATTGAGGGACCAGCGGGCCTGGCGGAGGACCGCTTTAGAGGAGTCCTTGGGGTTTTCGTACCAGATCGTGAGGAGGGTTCCATCGGCGAGTTGGACGGTGGAGGGGTAGCCGAGGTCAGAGGAGACTCCGTCGTCAGAGATCGTGATGGGTCCGGACCAGGTGGAGCCGTGGTCATCGCTAATACGGGCCTGGTTGCCGTGAGGTTTGCGGCGGTAGCCGTAGGTCATGAGGAGGCGGTCGTCGGAGAGACGGGTGAGGAAGGAGGGCAGGCCCCAGACGCCGATGGAGTGCGGAACGCTCCAGGTCTTGCCGCCGTCATGGGACTCGCTCTGGAGGGTTTCGTCCTTATGGGCGGGATTATGGTTGCGGATGTGGGCGATGAGAGTCCCGTTGGCTGCTTCGATGGCATGAAGCTCGTGGTAGGATTTGAGCGCGGAGTCGCCGGGGCGAGTGGGAATTTCGGCAAGCCATTTCCAGGTGACGCCATCGTCTTGCGATTCGGCGAGGCCGATCTTTTTTTCGTCGGTCCAGAGTTTCTTGCCGGCATAAAGGAGGCGGCCATCGGCGAGCTGAATGGGACCATGGGGGGAATTGACGGGGACGCGGGAGGGAGCGGAGAAGGTCTGTCCGCCATCGGTGGAGCGCAGGACCCAGCTCCCAAGAAGGGCCTTGCGTTCTTCGGCGTTGATCCGGTCATGAGCGGCGAGCCATTTAGCTTCTTCGGGGGTGCCTTTCTTTCTCTCAAGGTAGGATTCGTAGGCGAGGGAAGTGAAGGTAGTGATGAGGATGGAGCCTTTGGCGGTTTCGAGGACACCGGCGTCGCGGTCGTCAATAGGGGTGTCGAGGACGACGCGGGGGAAGGTCCAGGTCTCGCCCTTGTCGTTTGAGCGCATCATATCGACGCGGCCAAAGGGGCAGACGTGACCGGCGCGGCCACCGGACCAGACGACAAGGAGTTCGCCGTTCGCCCGTCGGGTGACGGTGGGCCAGCCGCAGTAGAGGTCGGGCTGAAAGGAGATGGTTTTGATGTCGTGGATCGTGGCCTTTGGAGGAGCGGCCATCGCGAAGGTGGCAAAGAGGAAAGCAGCGCTGGCGAGGATGAAACAGGTGAACATCTTGCGGCGAGTGAAGAGTGATGGCTGAGTCATGGAATTTCGGGGATTACCCCGTTGAAAAATTTCCTTTTTTAACGAAGCAACAAGTAATCAACGTAGCTTCTCGACACATCTTTCGGGCAGCGTCAAAATCAGGTCGCTCGCGACTCTCTCGTAAACAATTACGACCGTCTCTGATCTCCCTCACGGAAATGACCCCGCCCGCCGGGATCATCAACAGGCCATACGGTGATAATTTGATGCAATTCGCAGCTGGTATTTCAGCTATTTGGCCTTACCCATCATAACATGAACTTTTCAAGAACACTCTCCCGGCGAATTGCCTCGCCCCTGTTTTCCCTGGCCTTGGTGCTGTTTGGTCCGGCGCTGGCACAGGAGCTGTCGATCGATGTGCGACCAGCGGATAACGACTCCATCCGGATCGACCTCCACGGCCAGCCGACGCAAGATCATGTTCTGGAGTATTCTCCCGATGCGCAAAATTGGGAACCTCTGCTCTCTCTCAATCTCCCGTCCAGCCCCTTTCAGTGGAACGATCCTCTCGCTCCCAACCGGGGGGCGGGGTTTTATCGACTCTTGCAGTGGCCCGGAGGCGCACCGCGCGAAGAGGCCGCCGATTTCCGCCTGATCGACCACGAGGGTCGCACGCAACAACTGCATTACCACAGCTTCCAAAAGGCCATTGTTCTCTTCTTCACTGATCCTGATACCGATCCATCTTTGGGAGCCACCCTGACGGCCTTGAAGAATTCCTTCGGGGCGCAAGCCGTTGAGTTCTGGGTCATCGACCCAATCTCGGAGAACCGCTCCGAGCTCGTTGCCACTGCCGACACTTGGCAAACGGATGTCCCCATTCTTCACGATTCGGCTCAATTAGTCTCGCGAGCTTACAAGGTGGACCGAGGCACCGAAGTGGTTGTCATTGATACCGCCTCCTGGACCATCTTCTACCGGGGTGCGATCGAGCGTCCTGCCGTGGACGAATCTCCTGCGCAACCCTATCTTTCCGATGCGCTCACCGCATTCTTTAGCGGGCAACCATCGACTTACCGCCACACTCCAGCCACTGGTGATCCTCTTCCCTTGGGCCCAACAGAGCTAGTTTCCTATGAGGATGTCATTGCTCCCATGATGATTGAAAGCTGTGTGCGCTGCCACAGCCCGAACAACATTGCGCCCTTTTCCTTCGATAGCTACGAGAGCGTGGCGGTGTGGGCGCACGATATTCGCGAAGTGACTCTCACCGGCGAAATGCCGCCCTGGTTTGCCGATCCCGAGTTCGGGAGTTATGAGGACGATTGGTCCCTCTCAAAGGAGTCTCTGAGAGCGCTCGTCGACTGGATCGATCAAGGGGCACTGAAGGATGGCGGGACTGATCCCCTGGCCGACTTTGTCACAAACACCCCGCCTCCCAGCGAATACCCCTTTAACTGGCCGTCAGAGTTGGGCGAGCCGGACATGATTCTCACCATCCCCTCTCAGAACATCCCGGCCAATGGCGAGGTTGATTATCGTTACATCGAACTGGACCCGAATATTCCGGCCAACACCTACCTCCGGGCTGCCATTATTAAACCGGGCAACCCCGAGGTCGTTCACCACGGCCTTGCCTTCATCGGATCCACCTTTGAGGCCTTCATTCAAGGTGCTGGGCTGAATGGCTACTTCGCAAGTTACGTTCCGGGGGTCCAAGCGAAACCCTTCCCTCCCAATGCAGGGAAACTCCTTAAAGCGAATCCCACTCTCACCGTTCAAATGCATTATCAGACCAACGGGAGCCCTCAGACCGACACGACCCAGCTTGGTCTCTACTTTCACTCCACGCCTCCAGAGATGGAGTATCGCACCACCGCCGCCAGCACCATTTCCATTAACATTGTTCCGAACGTGCGAGATTACGAGCGCGAGGCTTCAGTGGTACTGTCGGCCACGGAACCAACTCTCCTTTATGAATTGAGCCCTCACATGCACTTCCGTGGCTCACGGATGGAATACGATGCGATCTATCCGAATGGCGAGATCGAGAAACTTCTCTCGGTGCCTTACTATATCTTTGACTGGCAGTTACTCTATCGTCTCGCCGAGCCAAAGTGGCTGCCCGCCGGAACAAGAATCCGCGTGCGCGGTGCCTTTGACAACTCGCCCCAAAATTCCGAGAACCCCGACCCCACTCAATCCGTGGGCTTTGGAGAGCAGAGCGACGAAGAAATGTTCATCGGCTATATTAATTTTGCGGTGCAGCGCTAGCGCACCTTTCTTTATTGCGGGGTTCCGCGCGGCAAGCCAATCGGCCCTGCCGTGGGATCTGAATTGCCCCTGATCTCGCATTACGCTTCTTCTCTCGAGAGTCCTATTCCATCCAAGCGAAATTCCACCATGATCCAGAGTAGCTCCAGCATCCCAAAGAACCAGACGCACCGCCAGCAATCGATCCTATTTCACGCGGATTCAAGTGACCCGGACATGCTTTATTTCAGCAAATTTAATGCCTTCGACCCCTATCTCGCTTTCTCGGTGGGCCGCAAGAAGTTCGGAATCGCCCACGCCTCGGAATACGGGCGAATGGTCGCCGAGTCAGGCTTCGACGAGATCCTGCTACTGCAAGAGATCAGCGAAGGCGCGGCGCGGCGCTTCAAGCTGCCGCAGGGACAGCAGCCCGACACCTGCCACGTGGTCAGGCATTTGGCAAAGCTCTACCAGATCCCTTCATTCCGGATCGGCGCCCGCTTCCCCGCTGCCCTTGCCGCCGACCTCCAACAGGCCGGGCTGAAACTCGAGATCGATAAGAACGTCAGCTTGTTCCCCAAGCGTGAGATCAAGACCGCCACCGAGATCGAAGCCCTGCGCAAGGGTAATCGCGCCAGCGCAGCCGGCTTCCGCGTGGTAAAGAAAACCCTAACCGAATCCAAAATTCGAGGAGGTCAGCTCATCCACCAGGGCAAAGTTCTCACCTCCGAGCGACTGCGAGAGTTGATCAGTCACGCTGCGCTGGAGGAGGGCGCTGTGGCACTTCATACCATCGCCTCCTGCGGCGACCAAGTCTGCGACAACCACTCTCCCGGCCACGGACCGATCATGGCTAACGAGCTCATCATCGTGGACATCTTTCCACGACGACCGGAAGACGGTTACTGGGGCGACATGACGCGAACTTTCCTCAAGGGGAGGGCCAGCGACGCACAAAAACGACTGGTGCGAACCGTAAAACGGGGTCACGAGTTGGCAATCCGTATGATCAAGCCCGGCCAGGTGGGAGGAAAGGTCCACGAAGCGGTTCAGGCGTTCTTCGAAAAAGAGGGCTACAAGACGGTTAAAGACAGTAAGACCCCGGAAGGCTTCTTCCACGCGCTTGGTCACGGGATCGGACTCGAGGTCCACGAGAGTCCCATCATCCGGGCCGCAGCTCCTTTCAAATTCAAGAAAGGGCAGGTCGTCACAGTGGAGCCGGGACTCTACTACCTGGGACTCGGCGGCGTTCGGATCGAAGACGTCATCCACCTCGTCCCCGGTGGCAACGAAAAGATTTCCCATACACCCTACAAGTGGGAGATCGCGTGAATCACCATCTTTTCCCGAAGAAAGGGACTCAGTAAAATTCAAACCACATGCACAAAAAACCAGCTAATCTCGTCGTTCGTCACGAAGACGAGGCTGTCAAAGAGCGCAGCGCCTGTGGACATTCTTACCAGCTACTCAGCGAGGTCGAGGAATACGATGGTCGAAGGGTTGCCGACGGGTGTGTATTTTCCGGTGAACTTCAGTGTTCCCAATTTTTGATCCACCCTAAAAACGGCAATGTTGTCGCCGCGTTGATTACAGGAGTAGAGGAATTTTCCGGTTGGATCGAAATTGAAACTGCGCGGGTAGTCGCCCCGGGTCCACTCATCGGCGACGAAGGTCAACTCACCGTTCTCGCCGATCGAGAAGATCCCAATGCTATCGTGTAAGCGATTGCCGGCATAGACAAAGCGGCCATCCTCGGAGACTAAAATCCCGGAACAGAAATTACTTCCGGCGAATCCCGGCGGCAAACTGGAAATTGTCTTTCTCTGACTCAACTTTCCGTGGGCAGAATCGTAGTCGAACAAGACGATGGTAGACCCTTCCTCTTGCAGAGAATACAACCAGCGCCCGTTGGGATGGAAATGGAAGTGTCGCGGCCCGTCGCCCGGCGGCAAGGAGACCGAAGCCGGGTCGTTCGGCGACAGAAGACCTTTTTCGTCATCGAATTTCCAGAGGTAAATTTTGTCCAATCCCAGATCAACGTGAAGTACGAATCGCCCGGAGGGGTCGGCTTCGATCATGTGCGCATGAGCCAGGTCGTGCCCGCTGATGGCGAAGCTCCCCGGCGGTGCGTTGGTGGCTTTGGTCGGCCCAATTTTTCCCTCATCCTTCTTGAAGTCGCTGGCCGGTCCGAGACTGCCATCGGGTCGAATCGGTAAGACAACCACCGAGCCGCCGAAATAGTTGGCCGCCAACACGAACTTGCCGGATGGGTGCACGCTCAGATGGGCCGGGCCCTTTCCTCCGGAGCTCACGGAGTTGAGCAACTTCAGGGTCCCGTCGGTTAGATCGATCGCGAAGGCGCTGATCGAGCCCGCTTCGTTTTTCCCAATCCGCTCAGTCTCGTTGGCCGAATAAAGGCGCGTCTGATCGTCGTTAAAAGCGAGCGCACTCGGGCTCGTCCCCATCTCGTGCAAGCCGCAGGGCGTCATCGCCCCAGTATCGCGATCGACCTGAAACAGATGGATGCCACGACCATTTCCAGGAGGCAAATCCACTTGGGTCGACAGGACGTTCTTCAGCGGCGAGGTGTAAGTCCCCACATAGGCGATGAGCGGCCGCTCGGTATCGCCATCCTGCGCGTGGAGCACTTGTGATGAAGCGATCACCAGCGCTCCGCTGGCCAGCGTGGTTAGGGCTCTTAAAAATAAGCGACGTGCTTGGGAGCTGGATCGTTTCATATGAATGCAGTATGTCGGGCAGAGAGACTCGGACGGAGTCCAAAGTAGAATTATCTCTATCCACAGGGGATCGAAGAGCCCGTCAAGGGCTTCCGTCATTGCGATAGTTTCTCCGCCACCTTGCGCAGGATCTCGTCTTCAGATTTTAATGCTCGCTCGACATCCCCCTTGGCCCGATCTCCCAGCAAGGCCACCAACTTCCGCAGGCAGGCGGCCTGATAGAAGCCTCGACCTGGGTTATTCTTGATCAAGGCCCGGCACGCCATCACACGTTGTTCGTCGGTCTCGATGACGGCCAGATCGCTTGCTAGTTTTTCATCCACGAAGGTGTGGAGGCTAACCAAGGGAGTCGGATAATCCTCTGCTTCCAGAAGTGCGATGATCTCCTCGAGCACCTTGCGTCCCTCGCTCTCCGGTTTGAACTTCGTCCTCAGGATCTTGATGCGGTCGAGGTAGGGTTTCGCACTCCCTCCGTATCCTTTCAGAATCTTCCAACGGTGTGGCAAGCGGTCCCCAAGGCCCCAATCCTTGAGGTCAATCGATTCTAGCGCCAAGGGAACCCCCTCCGCGATGCGATGCTCCAGCATGAGATCAAGGGCATACTGGCGCGCTTGGTCGCTGAACATACGGTAGTGTGGCGCGGGCTTGGCGACCGCGTCGTGGACCTCCTGTGCCATTCCACCGAGGTCCTCTCGCGAAAAATGGACAAAGGCATAGGCTGCAGTCCCACGGGTCCGCCCCCCCGGAACCCGCAACAGCTTGGCCAAGGCCGGATGCAGAAGCTCGCGGTCCACTCCCTCGAGCGGATCGCCCTCCTCAGCAAGAACCGGGAGCAAGCCATCGAAGTAGAGTGGCGCCACGCGGCCCGCGTCGTAGCCGATGGCAAAAGCCATGGCCTGCTGAACCGGCCGCATCTCACCATCTTCCTCGCGAGCCAGCACAGCCTCCAGCAACTCCGGCATCACCTTGGCGGCTGGCTTATTGACCCGGGCCAAGGCATAGCTGGCCGCAATGGCAACGGCCGGATCGTCCCCAAGGGATCGCGCCAGTGCCTCCACCGCAGCCCCGGCTTTCCTCCCCTGGTGGCCCAGGGCCGCGCACGCTCCCGCCCGGGCTTCGAGCGTGTCGTTCTTGAGTAGTTCCAACAACTGCTTCGTAAAGTTCCCCTCCTTTTTCGCAAGGAGCCTCGCGATCCACTCGCGGCCAATGGGCGACCAACTATTCAAGCTGGAGATCAGTTTCTCCGCATCCACCACATTCGGATTTTCGAGACGCCAACGACCAGCTGCAATAGTCTCCGCAACCTCCTCGCTACTGAGTAAGGGTTGATCACTCATCCCTTTCCCCGTGAGGTAGAGTGCCCGCAGTGGCAGGCTCGCTATAAGAACCTGCGCGACGGTCGGATCGAGCAGTCCCTTCCCGTAGATCCCTCCGAGCTGCTGATAGACAAAGCCTCCATCGCCTTTGCGCGTAAGAGCGTAATACCATCGTAACTCCTTCTGGAAGGCCGCCGCCATTTCCGGACCACCGCAATGCGCACCCAGGACGTCCCAAAAGTAGCTGTAGGAGTTCCCACTGTGGCCATACTCCATCGTGTTGGAGAGCGAGGCCGTCAGTCGGGAAAAGAAGCGTGTCCCGGGCTCATCATCGAGCAAGCGGAACGCCACCGCCGCAATTCCGTTTTTGCCATTCCCCGACATCCCATTCCTCCCATTGGCATAGATCTCCAGGCTGGGTCGGTGAAAGCCATAGCCGATCGAGCCATGTCCCACGAAGCTGCCGAAAAATTGAGCTCCGCGGGCAATAGCTTCCTCGATCTCGGAATGCTCGATCCCGCACTTGCGCGCCAGGATCAGAGAGAGGAAGCACGGTAAACCCGCCTGATTGACGGCACCGTATCCGCGCAAGCGCCCGTGGACCTTGCCCTCATTCTCGCTCGTCCATGCAAAGCCGTGCCCCCAAGTCCCCGCGCTGCTTTGCCCCATCGCGACCTTGACGGCATACTCGCGCAAGGCCGGAAGAACGTAATCATCACCGGTAGCAAGGTAGTATTCAGCGAGGACCAGACTGTGATAACCGTAGCCCCAACAGACCAGGCCACCGTTCTCCAAGCTGATCTCAAGATCAGGCTTGGCAAACTTGGCCTCGTGGATGAATTCTCGCACCAGCGGATGATACTTTTTCTCGCCGGTGGCCAGCAGCGCGAGGACCTTCTCCCCGAACTTCCCCCAGCTCTTCTCTTCGAGCAGGCGGGCCACGGCCGCGTCCATGATCCGCGCGCTCTTCGGGCACTCGTAGGGCGCGCTCTCCGCGTAGGCTCCCAGCACTTTGAGCTTCACCGAAACCGTTTCCACCTTCCCCTCTCGCGGAGTGGCTCCTTCCTTGGGACGCCAACGGATCAGCTTCAAGGCCCCGTCCTTCTTCTCAGTTTCCGCTTCATCAATGGCCCGCCCCAGCGCCTTGCGTGCATCCTCGGAGAAATACCCTCCGCTTGCACCAAGAAGGACATCGCCCGCTTGCAGCACCCCATCCGCCGAACTTCCCGGCTCAACCTTCGTGACCAGGATTTGGCGGGCCTCCCCGGTCATGAAGTTCGGGCTCACATGCATCCAGCCCATGGCCCCGGTCGGCCCCAGGTGGAACTCTCCCACTCGCTCGAAATCAATCTCCTTGCGCAAGTCCCGCACGGGACCCGCCAAGGGACGGGTAGGATTAGCCTGTGCCAGAACTGCCAGAGCCAGCGGAAGAAAAAGAAGCGCGAATTTCATTGGACCCTTCTACGCGACCTTGCCCGCATTCCTCCCAAGAAATTGACGCCCACGTGGGCGCAGGTCGCAATGACTTCCGAGGAGTGCCGTCAACCTTCCCGGCGGGAACTAACGACCACCCTTGAATTGGGATTCCCGATCCTCGGTCAGACCAGGTTCTTAGTGCGAACGACTGGATAATCGTTTGGAGGTAGTATTCCGTTGTGGAGATTAAGGAGCAATTTCATCCACACGCAGTCTGAACTGACGGCTGCCAGCAGCGATGACGGGCGTATTTTCGCGAACCGTGATGCTGGAGGTGCCGTCGCCGTTGTCGAGATTTCTTTGGATGGTGAACCCTGCATCCACCCAATCCGAAAGGTCGGTTGCCGTTTCGATGCTGATGGCGAACCCAGTGACGCCCTTTCTCAAGCGGTAGGACAATTCGATGTAGGTCGCCCCGTCGTTCTCGACTAGGGAGATGGTAGGAAGTTCAAAGGAGGTGCCGTCGCGCAAATCGGTCCCGAAGATATACTCGAGCAGGTTGTTGACACCATCGAGATCGGCATCGGCAAGCGGCCCTGAGAGGGTCGGCTCGAGGAGCTCGGCGGTGGTAAAGTAAGCGTCGCGCCAATCGGTCGGCGGCGAAGAATCAACGACCCCCGGAGTGCCGCCTGGACTAATGGAAGCCTGCCAACTTGCAGGATCGCTTCCGTAGCTTGCCGGGAGGAGACGCTCCAGAGTGGTTCCGGTTCCGTCGGGCGAAGTGGGCCAGGGACTCGTATCGTTGTAGTCCGCGATATCGACAGCGGGCTTAAGGTCGGGTTCAGCGGGGAGCGGGTTTGCTTCCGGCAGCTTGAGGGCGACCTTTTCTCCCCCGTTGGAGAGACGCCCGGCATAGGGTCCAAAGACACCAACCGCAGCCGGTGGATTAAAGGTGGCACGGAAAGTAGTGGGGTCATTCTCGACCACGAGAACAACTTCTCCGGGATCGAGTTCGGGCGCACCGGCGTCGAAAACATACCCGATGCCCTCGACCTGAACACCTGCCAATGGAACCGGGGAGCCGGAGATATTCTGAATTTCGACGAATTCGACGCTACCATCGAGCGGGTGATACATGATCTCGGTGATGACCAGAGGACCGACCCGGGGAGGATCATTGGCGAAACCGAAGGAGTTCGACTGGAGCGGCGGATAGGAGACCTCGCCAACCGAGTTAACATGGCGGCCGAAGCTGTATCCCGCAGATCCATCCCTGAAGGTGAATCCATGGACGTAATCGGTTCGATCACCCGCGGATGTCGCGGAAACGAGGTAGATTTCCTCGCCTCCTGAACTGAGGGCGAAGCTGGGATCGACACCAGGGGTGGGATTGAAGTCGGACTCGTCGAGGACAAGGAATCCACCCCCGGGGATAATGGTATTGGCGGGAATGCGGAATTTCCCGGACTGTCCCAAATCATCGGTCAACCACCACCCTCCGATGTCGACGGGAGCGAGATTGGGATTGAAAATCTCGATGGAATCGGTAGCGGGGAGAAGAGCATTGGTCAGGACTTCATTGACAAAAATGTCAGGAATCTGGGCCAAAGTGGGTTCGTTGGTTCCGGGAGATCCGAGAAGACTGCGGCTGGCGGTCCAGTTGGCGCCGTTGGCAGGATCGTCGGAATTGACGAGGATGAGTGAGCGTCCATTATCCGCCCGGCCCGGCCAGATTCCTGCCGAGGAAAAGGTGAAGGATTGGATGATGGCGCCGGCGGCGTCCCGGAGCTCGAGGAGTTCCCCGTCGTTGTTAAGGGAGCCTTCAAACTCCCCGGCGATGAGGCTGTCTCGCCCGTTGCCATAGACCTGCTGGAAGGCAGTGAGATCGTTGACTACGAGAATTTTCTGACCGGGTGCCAGGGAGAGGATGGAGCCCGAGGAAAAGTTAAAATCGATTCCATTAGTGAAGGCGACATCGCTGAGAGACAACCTAGTATTACTGAGATTTTCGAGTTCAACAAACTCATAGGCACTGTCATCGGTCAGGGCGTCACCGAGGTCATAGGGATCGAACATGATCTCGCGGATGGTAAGATTAACGGAGCTCGCTGGGACTTCGTTCACCAGGTATTCCGCTTTCAAGGGAGCGCCCCAGCCCGTGCCGACGGGGACACCTGCTCCCGGGTTGTTGCCTCCACGTGGATCAGAGATTCGGGCGAACAGGCGCGCAGTTTCATTCAGCGCAATGGGTCCGGTGTACTGGATACCGCCGGAAGCGCCCGGCTCGACCTGCTTCTCGCCTACCACGAGCCGGGCCTGAACGAGGAAGTCACTGCTCGTGCTGCTGCCATTAAGGCCATGGATGGCGAGGATGTTTTGGCCGGGCTGCAGGGCGCTAAGGAAGGCATCGGCCCCGAAATCCACAAAGGTGACCGCCACGCCATCATCGTGATTCTGGGTTGCGGTCGAATTCCACGCAGGGGAGCCGGGCGCGTTTCCGGAGGCAATCTGTGTGCCATTGAGGTAGGCGATGAACCCGTCGTCATAGCGCATCTCGAGCGTCATATAATTGAGGGAAGCGAGATCACCGGCATCGACATTAAAGGGGATGCGGACGTAGGCGCTGGTGTTGACCCCGGACATGACGGGATTGGGGGCCTCGAAGTTGATGTTGATGTAGGGATTATAAGTGGAGCCGCTGTCGAACCCGACGCCGTTGGTGCCGCTGATCCAGGTAGCGTCGTTGTAGGGCTCATTGTCGCCACGCCAAGTGGTGCCGGTCGTGCTGGTCGGGATGATGGCCTTGGCCGGCGCAGTAACCTCGACGAGGGTCTCGGTACTGAGAATCGTGGTATTGCTGGTGAAGCGGGGATCCGTCCCGTTGAGGGTGTACCAGATGGTGCGGCCATTACTGAGGTCGCCGGAAAGAGTGAGGGTCGTTCCCGCCGGCAAGGTGCCGTTGCTGAGGTTGGTGGCGGGCTCGGGGACGAACTGCCCGTCCATCCAATTGAGGCGTGTCGTGAGCCAGTTCCGGAGGTGGTTGACCTCCCCCGAGTATCCCCCAAAGCGGGGTTGATTGGAGAATCGTTGAAAGTTGCGAACCTGGGCCTGGTTAAGTTCGGCAGCGTAATCGTCGATGATCTGCTGCACGTTGGCGGTGGTCCAGGGCCCCTTGCGGAGTTCGAAGTAGCGGTCGATGTAAAGCTGCCAAAAATCCTCGTTGCTGAAGAGTTCGTTCCACCAGGGAAAAGTGAAGTAGGCGGTGCCTCCGGACCAGGACGTCGGACTGTTGTCACGGCCATCGGTAGAATCCATGGAGCGGTCGAAGTCCCAGATGGGGCCAAACTCCATTTTGCCCTGGCGGGTCTTGTGGAAATAGGTGCTCAGCCTCAGGGCATCGGCATTGAGAGCGAGAACATTGTGCAGGTGGTGATCCGCCCAGGCCAGAGGATCGATGTAGTCCTCGTAGTTGTTTCCGCTCAGCGAATTGTTCATGGCATTGAGGTAATCGCGGAGCCAGTCGGCCTGCTCCGGGGTGACGTCTTCCTCTTTTGGGTAGACCCAGCCGAGGGATCTTCCGCCCGCGCTCAGCCCACTGTCACCAGGATCGAGACGATCGATTTTCATGATGTATCCACCCGCAATTCCCGGCTCGCTGGTGACGCTTTCGGGCAGCCGCTCGACGTCAATGCGATCCTTATCGCGCGTGATCTTTTCCATGAAGGTATACACTCCGTCGTAATCAAAGGAGCTGCTTGTGCCGTAGCTAAGGTTGCCGCCGTTGGTGTTAAGAAAGAGCTCCACAAACCGGGTGCGGACGGCATAGCGGCCAGATTGATTGCTCAGGTTGTAAATCAAGGCGTTCCTCATCAGCGAAGGGTCAAACTGGGAACGGGCGTTGAGGACCCAGTCGGACTCCTCCGGCATTCCCAAGGGAGCGATATCCTTGTTCCGGTTGTCTTCGTTCCAGGCCTCTATGCTGTATGCTTTCTTCTCGAATCCAGCGGAAGAGGATCCCCGGGTTTTGTAGCCGCCCCGGGTGCCCAGGGCATATGGCTTATTCAGGATAGTGATCCCGGTGTTGGGGTCGGGCTCGAAAAAGGCGAAAAAGACGTAGGCCTTTCCATTGCTTGCGCTGGGCCCACCACTGAACTTCTCCATCACCACAACTGGAATATCGGAGGTGAACGATGCTGCACTGGCAGCGAGTTCGATGTAACCCTCCTCGGTGACCGGACCCGGCGCCAGGCCCTCATCGTAGGCGCGGGCGCGAATGATCCGGGATGAAGTGATGTTGATGGGCGAGCCAGTGTAGAGGGTCGATGATGAGGTCGGCGAGTCACCATTAGAGGTGTAGCGGATCTGGGCGGTGGGGGAAGAGACGGCGAGTCCGAGAGACAAAGAACCCGTGAATCCGCGACCGGGAATCGAGAAGGCCACGGCCTCCGCAGGAAGGCCCTGGTTGCTGCCGTTCGAGGCGCCCGGGGTGGGGTTCTGAAAATAATCGACTGCACCAAGACCGGGATTCGTGGCCGCAGTCGTGGCATCGAGCTGGGGGAGAATCAGAAGATCGGAGCTGCCCAGCGTTGTGTTGAGTCCATGAATGGCGAGCACATTGCTTCCGGCGTCCACCAGATTGAGATTTGCCGAGATGTTGAAGTCGACAAAGACAACGGCACTCCCGTCCGGGTGATCGTCAGTGGCCAGCGAGTTCCACCGGGGGCTGGCCGGGGCTTGAGCGGAGGCCACCGGCGTGCCGTTGAGATAGGCGGCGAAGCCGTCGTCGTACTTCATGCGAAGGGTGAGGGCGGTCAGGGCGGCAGGATCATCGACAGTGAAGGGAATACGGATGTAGACACTGCCGTTAATGTCATCCATCCGGGACTGCACATCGGCGTTGCTCCCGATGAGGTTGCTGTAATCGTAACCAACACCGGTATTGGCAACGGACCAAGAGGAATCGTCGAACTGCTTGTCCCGCCAGGAGTTACCGATATCGGAGGTCGGGACCAGGAGAGTGCAGATGGAATTCTCGGGGACGATAGTGACATCGGATCCGCTCCCGGTCTGGGCCAGCCCGTAGGAAAAGTCGTCGAACTGCTCTGGATAGTTGGGATACTCTTGCACGATGGTCCGGCCATCGGCTTCCACGAGTGCGAGATAGCCACCGGTATCCTTGCTGAGTTTGAAGTTGGTATGGAGCTCGCCAGCATTTCTATCCTTGTCGGAAGCGAAGACGATGAGTGATCCCCCCGAGGGAAGAATGGTGCCGTCGGGCAGTTGCCACCTGCCGAGTTCACCGGGATCATTGGTGAGAAACCAGCCGCTGATATCAACCGGAGCCGGATCGGGATTGAAGATCTCCATCCAGTCGGATGATTCTCCATCCTCATCGTAAAGAGATTTGTCATTGGAGGCCATGAACTCGACGATGACCGGAGCAGCGAGAGAGTTTACTGCCGAGAAGCCGAGAATGGCGGCGGAACCAAAGACGAGGGAGCAGGAACGGATGAAGCCAATGAGGGCCCATCCGCGGGAGAGCGGAGCATTCATGATAGGAAACGGGATTCGGGACGGATGTGTAATGTGGAGATGACACTTTAGAGAGTGACACCTACAAAAGTAAGAACTCAAGCCACAACAACGATTAAACAAAAGCCATAACAAAAATGCCACTACAAGACACTTCCGATAACCTCTTCATCATTTAGGATTCCCCAAACGTCCCTGGTTTGGGAAACTTCCCGCATAAGGAAATCCCGCAAGTTCGACGGCAGTGGTGATTTCTTTTCGCCGCCTGAAAACTGGAGGTGACCCGGCGTGGCGCAGGCCTCAAGAGCAAATAAAAATCTTAATCATATTCTGTTATGTCCAATACCACAAACGATCAACCGAATTTTGTCACGCATCTCGAATGCTCAAAAACAGGCGAGCACTATCGCGCGAATGAGATCCACGGCCTCTCCAAAGTGGGTGCGCCCCTTTTGGTGCGCTACGATTTGCCCGCACTCAGCGCTGCCTTGAAACCGGCTGATCTCCTCGAACGAGCCGAAGATTTTTGGCGCTATCGCGAGTTCCTCCCGGTGCGGAAGCTAGAGAATATCGTGAGTCTCGGTGAGCAGATGACGCCCCTATTAAAGACCTCACGATTGAGAGGTGGCGACGAAGTTTTCATTAAAGACGAAGGACGCTTACCGACCGGTTCATTCAAGGCGCGCGGCCTGTGCCTGGCGGTATCAATGGCCAAGGAGCTCGGCTTGAATAAGCTCGCCATTCCAACAAACGGCAACGCAGGCGCCGCGATGGCGGCTTACGCGCGCAGCGCCGGCATGGAGGCCTTCGTGTTTTGTCCCGAGGACACGCCGGAGACGAATATCCGCGAGATCGCGATGCAGGGTGCCAAAGTATGGCGTGTCAACGGACTCATCACGGATTGCGGGAAAATCGTGCGCGAGGGAGTTGAACACACCGGGTGGTTCGATGTATCAACGCTTAAAGAGCCTTATCGCATCGAAGGAAAAAAGACGATGGGTCTGGAACTCGCCGAGCAGTTCGGTTGGCAGCTCCCGGATGTCATCTTCTACCCAACCGGCGGTGGAACCGGGCTCATCGGAATGGTGAAGGCCTTCGACGAACTCGAGGCAATTGGTTGGATTGGGTCGAAACGCCCTCGTATGGTGGCGGTGCAGGCCAGTGGTTGCGCACCGATCGTCAAAGCCTTTGAGGACGGAGCCGAACACGCCGAGTTGTGGGAAGATGCACACACGGTGGCCGCCGGAATCCGCGTGCCGGCGGCGGTTGGCGATTTTCTCATCCTGCGCGGCGTGCGTGAAACCGGTGGCTTCGCGACCGCAGTCGACGATGATGCGATCATCGCCGCGCGCCAAGAAGTTGCCGATCGCGAGGGCATTTTGCTCTGCCCCGAAGGCGCCGCGACCTACGCCGCCTACAAAAAGGAACTGACGAGCGGAAGGGTCCGTCGCGACGAGTCCGTGGTTCTATTTAACTGCGCTACCGGCCTCAAATACGACATGCCTCCAGTGACCGATCAGTTGGACCGACACAGTCCAATCGATTATTCCCAATTCGTCTAAACGCCGACCGAATCCTGGAGCGGCCTCCATCTCGAATCATCTCGTCGAGCGAAACGATTCCTTCGGGGCAGACTGACATTCTTAGAGGAACGGTTTCGCCGCCGTCCAAATCCCAACCAGCACGATCAGGACCGCGCTAGCCCAGAACCAGACCGCGAACCCCTTACCGAGATCCAAACGTGGATCGGAGTCACGCCGTTTGAAATAGATCGCGGCATAGAGGACAATCAAGAGGATGATCGAAGTGACAAAGCCGCCGACGAAGACCATGAACACCGGATTTTCGAGCGCTTTATAGACGAGCGCCCACAGAACTGGAATGACCCAGGCTAGGCCCGCAATCCAGCGCATGCGCAGTTTTAAATTCGAGAAATCGAACATCCCGATCTGCCCAAATGCATCCGCAAACTGCCGGGTCCAAGCCGCGAGCGCAGCAAAAGTCGTCGAGAACAGCACCACAAATGCGCCGGCGTAGAACATCGGTCCCGCCCAGTCTCCCAGCGTCGTCGTGTACATCGTTGCCAGGTATTCCAGGAATGGTCCACCGCCGCCGGGAACTTCGCCACGCCCGTGCAGCAATCCTGCGCCAAGAATGTAGAAAGCCGCAGTCATGACCGTATAGACGGTCATCGCTGCCACCGCGTCGACCATCATCACCTTGGTCCAACCTTTCGCGCGTCGTGCCCAAGCGTCGCTGCCGTCAGATTCGCCGGTCTTCGCGGCGTAGCCTTTTTCAATCAACCAGTAGTTGTAAGCCATGATTTCGTCCCCGCCGACCCCCGTGATGCCGAAGGCACCGATGACCAGCAAGAGCATCGCATTGTCACTCGGCAGACTGAAAGTGAGACCCGAAAACACCTCGCCGATCGTGACGGCCTCCGGTCCGAGCTGCAGCGCCACCAACGAGACAAGGGTGAAAACGGTAAACAAGCCGATCATCACCACGGAGAGGGTCTCGATCAATTTGTAGTAACCTCCCGAAACGATGACGCCGACGACAGCGACCGTCACCACCAGCCAAATATCAGTCGATATCGAAGGGATGGCCATGTTCAAAAGCACCGCGACCATGCCAATGATACCGCCAACCTGGAGGAATTTGAAGAGCATCAAAAAAAGCCATGCCCAAATGCTCCAGTTCGCCTTACCGATTCTCAGACCGGGCAATTTGTCGAGCAATGCAAAGGTCGGTTTGCCGGTCGCGATCGCCCGTTTTCCAAATTCCACCTGCACCGCGACTTTCACCAAACAGCTAATGAGGATCACCCACAGGGCGATGAATCCCGCCTCGGCACCAAGGGTCGTGGTCGCGACCAGCTCGCCCGAGCCGACGATGGACGCCGATAGCACGAATCCGGGTCCGATGTGTTTGAGGCTGCCGCGCAAGGTGGTCGGAGGCTCCTCTATTTTGGATGGGTCGAGTTTATAGGGATCACTGCTAGGTCGCATTGGATCGTAAGCCTAACGGCAGAGCCACGAGCAAAGAAGCCCAAAACCAGACTAGAGGTTCAGTAAGATCTCAGAGTAACGAATGGGAGAGCAGTATTCTATCCAAGATCGCATTCGAAGTGAACACCACGCCGGTTCTCCGGGCGCTCGCGCCAGATCTTCCCGCTCGGGAAGGTGTGATCGGCAAGAAAATCAGCTTTGAATTCTAATCCCCAACCCGGAGCTACGGGCGTGACATAGTGGCCACTCTTCGTCCGCACCGGATGCTCGACAGAATCTTGGAGGAAATCGATATACTCCACGAGCTGCGTGTCCGAGTGCCCGCTCACGGCAATTTGATCCCACATTCCGTAGTGTTGAATCATATTACACAGCGCGATTCCGCCGCCATGGGGGCAGACCGGGACGCCAAATTTTGCCGCCATGAGAATAATCGCCATGACATCATTGACCCCGGCCACCCGCACCGCATCGATCTGGCAGTATCCGATCCCACCGCTCTTGAGCAGTTGCTTGAAAATTACGGGTGAGGCGGCTTGCTCGCCACAGGCAAATTTAAAGGAGGCACCCTCGAAGGTCTCAGAGAGTTCGCAATAACCAAGGACGTCATCCCGGGCAATCGGTTCCTCGACCCACTTCAATTCAAAGGGCAGGTAGTGGCCGATGTGCTCCTTGGCCTCATCGACGCCCCAATACTGGTTTGCATCGACCATCAAGGATTGATCGGGACCAAGGGCATCGCGCAGAAATTGAAGACGCGCCACATCACTCTCGAGATCTTGCCCGACCTTCAACTTGAATGCATCGAAGCCTGTTTCCTGAAGCTTCAAGACGGTCTCAAGAATCGCCTCATCGCTCAAGCCCAGCCAACCCGCGGTGCAGTAGGCCTTCGGACCGAGCACGCTCATCTCTTGCTCACGCGTAACCTTCTGCGCCTTCGCGGTCTTCAAAATCGCGAGCGCCTCATCCGGGCTCAGTGCATCCTGCAGGTGACGCCAGTCAATACAAGCGACGACAAACTCCGGCTCAAGATCCACCAACAGCTTCCACAAGGGCTTGCTCTCAGACTTCGCCCACAGATCCCACATCGCATTGATGATCGCTCCGCAAGCCATCCGGAAAACACCATCGTGCAGCCAGCGCAGCTGGTGGTGGTCGATCAAGCGCCGGTAGAGTTTCAGGGGCGCGGCCGAAAAATCCTTGAGCGATGTTCCCACCACCAGCTGCGCGAGATCGCGGATACCGTGGCAGATCCAGTCCGTTCCAGCGCCAACCGTGAACACCACCGCGACCCCACGGAGCCCACCATCGGTCTCGAGGTGCAAGACCGCGGAAGAATAATCGGGAGCCTTGTGAAAGGGATCCGACCCCAGCATATCGTCCGACGTCGGCACACGCAGATCGATGACTTCGGCTGAAGTGATTTTCATCATTCTAGCTCTCCTTGACCGCCGTTTGCTTCTGCGATCCCAACCCGTCGATGCCAAGCTCGACCACGTCTCCGGCCTTCAAATACCTCGGTGGATCAAATCCCAGACCAACCCCCGCTGGAGTCCCGGTGGAAATGACGTCACCCGGGAGCAGGGTCATAAATTCGCTGAGGTAGCTGATGACATGCTGGATATTAAAAATGAAATCTGTCGTGCAACCGTCTTGGAGCTTCTTGCCATTCAGCGTGAGCCACAGATTGAGATTATTCGGATCGCCCACCTCGTCCTTGGTTGCGAGGTAGGGACCAAAGGGCGCGTAGCTGTCAGCGGATTTCCCTTTCACCCACTGGCCTCCCTTCTCCAACTGCCACTCACGCTCGGAGTAGTCATTATGCACCGCGTAGCCTGCGATGTAATCAAGCGCGTCACCCTCACTGACGTACTTTGCTTTCTTCCCGATCACCACCGCGAGCTCGACCTCCCAGTCGGTTTTTTCCGAGTTCCGCGGAATCACGATCGGATCGTTCGGGCCGGTCCAAGCCGTCGTCGCCTTGAAAAATACGACAGGTTCACTCGGTCGCTCCATCCCAGCCTCCGCCGCGTGGGAGGCATAGTTCAGCCCGATGCAGATGATCTTCGACGGTCGCGCAATCGCCGGCGCGAGCCTCACATCCGCAGCCCGAACCTTCGGCAGAGAGTCCCCCTCCCCTTCGATAAAGGCCGCAAGCCTCGAAAGGCCCTCGTTCTCAAAAAATCCCTCGCCCCAGTCCTCGCCGAAGCGGGTGCAATTAAAAATCTCAGTCTCTGAAGCGAAGACGCCAGGGATGATCGAATCGTTTTCGTGGTATCGGGTGAGTTTCATAAAGCCAGGATCCTATCTCAACAAAGTGACGCCGCCATCAATATCATAGGCTGATCCGGTGATAAAGGCCGCCTTGTCCGAACACAAGAAGGCGGCCAGCTCAGCGACCTCCGAGGGCTTCCCCATACGACCGATCGGCTGGTATTCCGAGAGCTTCTCGAACATCCTCTCACGCTCGTCTTCCGGATAATTCTTCTCAAGAAAGCCATCGACAAAGGGCGTATGAATGCGAGCCGGACAGACGCAGTTGGAGCGAATCCCCTGATCAATGTAGTCGCGTGCGACCGAGAGCGTCATCGCCACCGCCGCCCCCTTGGACATCGAGTAAGCGAAGCGATTTTCAATCCCGACTTTCGCCGCGATCGAGGCGATGTTCAGAATGGCGCCGCCGCCTTCGGCGATCATCTTCGGCACCGCGAAGTGGATGCAGTGATAGAGTCCTTTCACGTTCACCCCGTAGATCCGATCCATCTCTTCCGGTGTCGTGTCTCCGATATTGCCGATCGAAGCGATCCCGGCACTATTGACCAAAATATCGGCCCGCGGGAGTTTCTCGAAGACCTCACGAACCGAATCCGTCTCCGAGACATCACAGCAGAGGCATTCCGCGCTTCCGCCAGCTTCCCGGATCAGCTCCGCGGTTTCGTCGCCGGTCTCTTGCTGAAGATCGAGAATGACGATGTGGTTGCCATCCTCAGCGATGCGCAGCGCAATCGCCCTGCCAATGCCGGAACCTCCTCCGGTGATGATTGCGTGTTTCATAATGAGTCAGTTTTCCGTGCGGTTTTTTTCTTTCTCGGCGAGTTCCGAGATCAGCTGAGAGTGGGATAAAAAGCCGACCACAAGACAATCGTTATTTTTCACCTGCCTGCAATAAAACCGTTCGATTACCGAGGAGTTCAGTCTGACTCTTTTTCCTCGAATTGCTAGAAATTAGCTTTTTGCGAGGTGTCCCTGAATCAACTTCCTTACCCTCAAGTCCCAACCCCAATCGGGGTTGCATCCTTCTCCGCGTGGGCCTTCGCGCCTGACGCAACACCCTTGTGTGTTGGGTGACTGTTGATCACCGTCAAGATGAGTCACCAGATCAGCCCCAAATTGAACCACTCCACTTCGCGGCAGAGCTGTGGCGGTTACGGAATTTAAGCGCCCCCTTCTATTCTATGCCTGGCATATTAATATAGATGCTGCAACAGGAGTCGAAGGCCCCTAGCACCACAATCCCCCTTCATGTGATTGCACATTCAAATCCTTAAAGATAGACTCCCTCACAAGTTTAATATGTTTCGATCAAAATTATTACCAGCAACTCTACACTCCTGTATTTTTCTTTTGCTTGCTGTGACTGGATGCGCAACAGGGCCAAACTCCCGCCTCTCAAAAGATCAACCAACTAGCGCTGCAACCCCAACATGGGTTAGCGGTTCACATACGATAACGGTCGATGGACGGCACCGGACCTTTCTGCTCGACGTTCCCAAAAACTTAAAGCCAAGTGCCGCATTGGTCTTGGTCTTTCACGGCTATACAGGATCGGCTGTGAAGATCCACGCCTCTTCGGGATTTACAGCACTGACAGAGGAACATGGTTTCGTGGCTGCCTATCCGCAGGGAACTATGGACGCTCGTGGAAACACCTTCTTTAATGTGGGTTACGAATTTCACAAAGAGAGCAAGGTTGATGACGTCAAGTTTGCAAATGAGTTAACGAGTAGACTGGTAAAAGACCTCGCCCTGGATCCGGACGCGGTATTCTCAACGGGAATGTCGAACGGCGGCGACATGAGTTACTTCCTCGCGAGCCAGCCGGATCCGTTTGTGCGTTCGATTGCGCCGGTCGCAGGCACGATGATGGTTTCTGGAAACGAATCCTTCGTCCCCAAAAAACGCATGTCCGTGATGGAAGTGCACGGTAGAGATGACACGATTACTCGGTGGAACGGAGATCTCAAGAACCGAGATAGCTGGGGCGCTTATTACGGCACCGACGCAGTCATGCGATTTTGGATTGATGGATTCTCATTGAAGAAATCAGAAATCACGCGACTCAAGAATATCCCAAGCGATCGAAAGCAGATTCAGTTGCACCGATGGTGGACAGCGATAGATGACACCGAAGTGCTGCTTTATGAGATACTGAAAGGAAAACACAGCTGGCCTGACAACCTAGGACGCCAAGAAGTTTCAACTGCCGCCGAGATCTGGAGTTTTTTCGATCGCCACCGATAGCCGCAAAAGGGTGGGTCGTCGAACGGGCAGAAGAAAGACGATGTCAGGCATATTTTAATATACACCAGGACGAATCGGGGTTTCGTCCATCTTGGAAACGTGACGCAACACCTTTGGTGTTGGATCAATCCTAGGCTGAGTGATGTAAGCCCGTTGGGCTTGAAACCCTGACTGGCTTCGGTGTGGCTCCAAGTCGAGACCAGGAGGTAGCTCCCCTTCTGCCCCATTCCTACTCTTCCACCGTGCGATACAGAAAGGCATCGGAAGTCACCAACGAAGCAATCAGGGCATTCATGCTGCCGCCTCCATCGCGGTAGGCCTTGTGGGCATCCTGCAGGGCAGGAGCGTCGTTGAGGGTCTCGTTGCGTCCCATCCAGAAGCGGAAAGCGTGGCGGACGAAGACCTGCTCGACACGCTCACTTTCCGCAAGTTTTTGGATCATCTCGAGGGCGTTCTTCACGGGGCCGTCGAGCTGGGGATCGCCAGAATCGATAATCTCGCCGGAGGTGTCTACGGGCTCATTCAGCTCGGTCGTGCGGAACAAGCCGGCGTGGTTGTACATCTCGAAAGGGAGCCCCAGTGGGTCCATCTTTTTGTGGCAGGTCCAGCAGTAATCCTCCCGCGTGACGCGCATACGCTCCCGAAGTGGCATTTGGGGCTCGTCGGGCAGCATGGCATCAACCGTGATGGGAACATCGGGAATACCGCCACCCAGAAGTCGCTCGCGAATCCAGATGCCGCGGTGGATCGCGTGATTGTCCATCGCATCGGAGTGGGAGACCAGCCAACTCGGATGTGTCAAGATGCCGAGGCGCTGGCCTTCGGGGGCCGTAACAAGGGTCCGTTCGGGTTTCATGGAGCCGTTCCCGAACGAGCGGTGGCTGACACGAGAGTAGATCTTCAGGCCGGTCAGTTTCGCCTCAGCCACGGCGATGTTGGCGTTGTTTCGGTTTCTCTTCTTATTCCCTTCGATTTTCTTCTTTGCCGCGACCAACTTCTTTTTTTGATTTGTCAGCTCCTTCAGGATCTTCCTGCTTTCAGGATCACCCTTCAAATTCTTCAACTGGGTTTCAATCTCGGCAAGCTCTGCTACGATGGGCTTCAGATCGACAGCGACCTTCTTCGCCAGCTCTGCCTCGGCTTTCTTCTTCGCGACCTGGGCTGCGCTTCTCTCTTCCGAGGTGCGTTTTCTGCCAAAGTAGCTGTTATCGGCCCTGGTGACGACGACCTGCTGGGTGGTCAGCAACTCTTTAAGAACTCCCTTGTCCTTCTCAAGAATGAGCTCGATGAGGCGGTCCGTGCTCGCCGCCGCGTCGAACATCGCGCGGTAGTGCGAATTTCCCCGACTAGCAACGCCCGTCGTCGCCAGCGCCTTGTCGTCTTTGCAAATGTAACCGCCGAGGTCGTGGTCAAAGTAGTCTTTGAAAAAGCGCAGGATCCTCGGCTTGCGGATGCGGTCATCGACAAGCATGCGGGTGACTTCGCGCTCCACGTCTGCCCGGGTGCGCATGCGGCCGTCAGCGATCGCTTGTCGAAGTTCTTCGTCGGGTTTGAGGTAGCGCAGCGCATGGTTCACGGCCAAGCCCAGCTCCCAATCCTGGAGCATCACCCGGCCGTCTTTGTCAGGTTTACTGGTTTCGACGAGTTCGGGTCGGAAGAGCGCATCGCGGTCCAGAAAAATGGACGACAGCCCCAGGAAAACACCGTTCTCCTTGCCGACCTTTTCAATGGAGTCTTTCACGATGTCGAGGTAGTCGTCGGATTCCGTCTTACCAGGTGGTCGGAAAGTCAGCGCCTCGAAGAGGTAGTCCACCGCGGCACGCAGGCCTTTGTCAGTGACCCCGGGATTCTTCATTAGCTCGTGGACCGGAGTCATCGGGCGGACGATCTTAGTGCTGTAGGTGATGGCGGTGGGCAGGCCACGAAGATCACCCTCAGGGGCGTAGGTCTTGGGATCGTCGGTGATCTGCTCCGGCTTGGCGATGCTCAAGGGACCGTAAGCCATATAGCGCAGGATGTCCTCCGCCTTGCTGAGGATCTGGGTCGCCTCGGCGCTATTGACGGTGTAGAAGTCGGGGTAATTCTCAAACCCGTGTTTGCGGGCTGAGGAAAGGACCACGGGGATACTTTTAACCGAGGTGGCGTATGCGACGGTTCCGCCTTGCCACTTGATGATCCGGTCGGTCCCAAAGTAGAGCTTGAGCTCGCCGCCGTGGTTAGTGGGGACGACATCGCCGCGGGTGCGGAGGCCCGGCTTCTTCGGGTCGAATTGCGGTTCGGTGTTGATCAGTTCGTTGAGCCGTGTGATGTGCTCCTGGGGTGTCACCCGCCAGATACGTGCAGGCGAGGAAGCGGGCGCGAGCTTGATGCCATCGGGCAGCGGTCCGAAGAGCAGATTATGATCGAGGAAGTTCCCTTTTTTCGGATCAAGGTGGGCGCGAAATCCGCCCTTGTCCTCCATAACGCGCTGGAGTTCGCTCACGATCCAATCCGCGAATCGAAGCCGTTCGATGACCTCAGGTCGGTCCTTTTTCTTGGGCGGCATCTCCTGAAGCGAGACCTGCGCCCAGACTGATTTCCAGACCGCAGCGTTGGTCTCGTCCACCGGACCGAGGTCGAGCAGATTGAGATCGCCCTTTTGCGTTTCGCCGTCGTGGCAGTCGAAGCAATGATAATCCAGGAACTCTTTGGCGAGGTTCTCGAACTTGCCGCGGACGGGCTCGCCCGGGGTGTAGGTGTCAGCGGACAATGATGCCGCACCGAGCCCGGCTAAAACTGCCACGGTGAGCACGCGAGTCGGTCTCTTCATGCCAGAATCTCTTTGAGGGAACCGGTCCCGGAGTCGAACTTGGCGGCCATCTGCTCGCTCATGTTGAATCGCCCGGAATTGACGCCTACGGTCTCAAGAATGGTCGCGTAAAGAGCGTTGATCGGACGTTTGCCGTCCAACTGGGTCAAGCAGCCACTCTTGAAGATTCCGTCGCAGTTGCCCAGAAGCATCACCGGCCAGTTGGCTCCGTTGGTGTGCTGCTTGTCGGCGTTGTTGCTGGTGTAGACGATGAGCGTGTTGTCCATCATCGTGCCGCTGCCCTCTGGGACACTTTCCAACTCCTCCATGAGCTTCACCAGCATGCGGCTGTTATATTGGCGGATCTTGATCCAGATCGGGTTGTCGGGCTGATCGATGTGGCCGAGGTTGTGGCCTTGCTTCTCGACGCCGAGGCCTTTCCAGGCTCCAAAAATTTCGCCACGCCCCGAGCCGATCGTGAGCACGTTGGTGATGCCCGATTTGAGGGCTGAGATCCCGAGATCAAGATTGACGTCGTGCCAGTCCGTTTCGAATTCGGGGTTGGTGTAACGATCGTCTACCTTGGGCGCAAATTTGCGGAGGTGATCCGAAACTTTACCAAGTCGTCCACGAAGTCCGTTGATGTCATTGAATCCCTGGACGTATTGGCTAAATCGATGTTTATCCGCAGTAGGGAGTGTCTTACCTCTGGCCGCTGCCATTTCCTCAATCCGGTCGAACATGCCGGACCTCGCTTCATGCTGGCTGCGAATGTCCCCCTGCGAGATCCCTCCGTAGAGCATCTCATAGAGGTGGTTCGGGTTCGAGTGCATGAAAATGGGCTGTCCCGCGCCGCTGGCCGAAAGGTTCGCGACGGTGGGTTTGCCTTTCATGTTCTCCATCGAATCCATCCCAATACAAAGGTGGGGAAGAAGTGTCTCGGGAAGCACCTTGCTCAACTCGTAATCGATCGTCGATGCGCTGGGCCGCACGCCGTCGCTGCCGCGGTAGCCACCGAGTGCCCCGAAGAAGGCACTGTGTGAAGGGCTGGTATGCTTGCCGTGCAGACCGTTGATGATCTGTAGGCGCTCCTTGAAAGGCTCCAGTGCCGAGATAGGCTCGGGTAATTTGATACCGGCCAGCGAACCGCTGTTCTTCATTCCCGCCGGGATACAGGTCCGAGGATCGAAACCCTGATTCTGCATGAAAAAGATGACGCGTTTCGGGCCTCCACCGCTCTTGATTGAGGGGGCTGCCGAGGCGAAATTCGGAAGGAAGGCCGAGCCAACACCGGCTGCCAATCCATGGAGAATGTTTCTGCGATTGATCATAGAAAAGTCTTTTGAAGGTTCATTCAATTCGATTCTTGGGTGATCAGGAACACTTTCCTGACGAATACCAGTTTGTAATACCGGTTAGAGGAGCAAAAATTTCATCTCTTTGCAGCCAAGAATGTAAAATAAGTCGTTATGATACTAATCTGGGGCAGAAAAGACCCTCTGGTGTTTTTGGTTCGGAATTGAGAATGAGGTGCCTATGGTCTAACAATTCATGTCTTCACCACGGATCTCGAAATAGATGCAGATCCTCAAATTTGTATTTTATTTTTTCGTTTACGCGTTGTTTCTGACTTCGTGTGACGAGGGAGGTAATCGTCCGGATTCGGGCGGGGGAGACTTTCCGCGCAAGCCGATCAAAGTGGTCGTTCCCTTCGGCCCGGGAGGCGATAGTGATACCTTCGCTCGCATCATGCAAAAGACGATTCGCGATCTCGAGTTACTTCCGGAGCCGCTTGTCATTCTTAATGTCCCGGGTGCTGGAGGCACGATCGGGAGCCGGCGCGTCCGCGATGCCGCTCCGGATGGCTACACCATTCTCAATCTTCACGAGGGGATTTTCACCTCAAAATACGCGGGACGAGTGTCCTACGGACCCGAGGCTTTCCGGCCCGTCGCGGCCACTGCGATGTCGAACCTCGTCATCTGCGTGCGTGAAGAATCGCCCTTCAAAAATTTATGTGATTTGCTCGAAGCGGCTGCCGGGAAACCCGATTCTATTCTGTTTGGAATGGCGCAGGGAACTCCGACTCATTTTGCCGGTCGCAGGTTGGAGAAAGCCGGTGGCGAATTGCAGTTCCGGATGGTCGCCAGTGGTGGTGGTGCGAAACGCCGCAACGATCTTGTTGGCAAGCACATCGACGTCACGCCGTTTTCGCTCGCCGAATATATCGGCTTTGAAGAGGGCGGATTGCGCGCGGTTGCCTATCTGGCGGAGGAACGTCATCCGGAATTACCCGATGTCCCGACGGCGCGCGAACTCGGCTACGAGGTGGTGATGCCGCACGTCCACTATTGGTGGGCCCCGAAGTCGACTCCAGACGTCGCGGTGGAGCGAATTGCCGATGTCTTGGAGGCGGCGATGGAAACGAAGTACATGCGCGGCAAGCTCGCCGAAACCAAGACCAAGCCGCTCTTTTTGCGGGGTGCGCCGCTGGAGGCACACCTGACTGATCGAGAGGGCGAATTTCAAGACGTGGCGCTGGTGAACTACACCGGTCTGCCCGATCCGGTGGTGCCGATCCTAGCGATCGTCGTGATACTGGGCGGGGGGATTGGTTTCCGTTGGTTTAAAGAAAGAGACGTGGTTGTTAAAACACCAGTAGTTTGGCGACACATTACCCTCAGTTGCTCGGTTCTCGCTGCCTATGTGCTCTCGATGCAAGTCGTCGGAGTTTCCTATATCTTCGCCACGATGGCCTTCATTCCTACCCTTGCGGTCGTCGGAGGGGCACGTTCCAAACGGTCGGTCGCTACCGTGACGATCCTCGGCATCGCCCTCGCCTGCGCTTGCTTCTTCATTTTTACAGAGGTCCTTGTGATCGACCTCCCTTAGCACTCCGATGATTTTTGAAGTCCTCTCCAATCCAAGCCTCGTGGCACTCGTTATGCTCGGCACCGCGCTCGGCATCACGGTAGGTGCCATCCCGGGGCTGACGGGGGCGATGCTGATCTCGCTTTCCTTGCCACTGACATTCAGCATGGCTCCACAGAGCGCTCTCGCATTTCTCGTCGCGATGTATGTCGGCTCAGTCAGTGGTGGCTTGATCACGGCAACCCTGCTGCGCATGCCCGGAACGCCCGCTTCGATCATCACCACTCTCGACGGTTACCCGATGGCGCAATCCGGGCAAGCGGGCCGGGCGCTCGGTCTCGGGATTGGCGCCTCATTCATCGGCGGGATCCTTTCGTGGATTGCCCTTGCTCTGGTGGCGAAACCGATCGCCGAGTTATCGACCGCACTTGGGCCTTGGGAATTTTTTGCCCTCGTGCTGATGTCACTGGTCTTGGTGGTTGGAGTCAGTGGTAAATCTTTGTCACGTGGTGCGCTCTCGTGCGCATTGGGAATCCTCTGTGCCCTGCCCGGGACCGCTCCCGGGAGCGGGGAATTGAGACTCACCTTCGGCCTCGGCGCGATGGACGATGGCTTCAAATTGCTGCCGGTTCTCATTGGCCTGTTTGCCTTGAGTCGTGTCTTTGCCGCGCCGACGAAGAGTGCTTCGGAACAAGGTAAGGTGAAGGGAAGAATCGTGCCTAAATTACGCGAATGGCGGACTCATTGGCTCAACCTTTTGCGCTCATCGGCCATCGGGACCGGCGTAGGAATTCTCCCGGGGATCGGTGCTAACATCGGTTCACTGATCGCCTATTCGACCGCACGCGCAACTTCCAAGACACCGGAGAAATTTGGAACCGGTTCCGAGGAAGGTGTCATCGCATCCGAATCGGCAAACAATGCCACGGTCGGCGGAGCGCTGGTGCCGCTGATCGCTCTCGGTATCCCGGGCAGTGTTATCGATGCTATTCTCCTTGGCGCCTTTGTCATTCATGGATTGCAACCGGGTCCGATGCTTTTCGCGAATGAGCCGAAGATTGTCGGCACCATCATTTCTTCCTACCTGTGGGCGAATATTGCCATGGTGCTTCTGATGCTGATGAGCGCCCGCTGGATTTCAAAGCTCGCCCGGATCAATCACCACACCCTAATTCCCATCGTTGCGGCCTTCTGTGTGCTGGGATCGTATTCCCTGGCAAATCGCTTCTTCGATGTCTGGGTCATGATCGGCTTCGGCCTTGCCGGCTGCCTGCTCGAGCGCTGGCGGATCCCTCTGGCACCATTCGTGATCGGGTTCGTGCTCACGCCACTGGGTGAGGAATCGATGGTCGCGGCCTTGATGAGCTCGGGTGGTGGATGGTTGCCGCTGTTTACGCGCCCAATGTCGCTTTGCTTTCTCGTTCTCGCCGGTTTACTTCTGCTCTGGTCACTGCGCCAGCGGCGTACTATCTCTCCTAATTCCGAATGACTCAAAAACGACCCCCCAACATTCTTTGGTACTGCACCGATCAACAACGTTTCGACACCATCGGAGCGCTCGGTAATCCGCACGTGCACACGCCGACGATCGACGCCCTCGTCGAGGGCGGCACAGCCTTCACGCACACCTACTGCCAGAGCCCGATCTGCACGCCGAGTCGCTCGAGTTTCATGACCGGACTCTACCCGACGCGCGCGCATAACACGCGCAACGGCAACGAGACCTTCGAAGGGCACCCTCCGCTCATCAGTAAGCTTGTCGCGGAGGCGGGGTATTACTGTGGGCTCATCGGAAAATTCCACCTGCAAAGTTCCGGCAAACGCACGGAACCACGGCTCGACGATGGTTTCTCATTTTGGAAATTCAGTCACGCCCCGCGCGACGATTGGGAAGAAGGCCACGACTACGCGGATTGGGTGAAGGCAAATGGCGGCGACCTCGACGCGATGCGCGAAAGCGAAGAACGCGTGAGTGCGGACTTTCATCAAACCACGTGGGCAACCGAGCGCGCCTTGGAGTTCCTCACGGAAACGGAGTCGATCGACAAGCCGTGGATGCTCAACATCAATCCCTACGACCCACACCCGCCCTTCATTCCACCGAAAGAATACGCCGACAAGTTCGATCCCGAGACCATGCCCGGACCCTATTTTCGCGATTCCGATCTCGCCGCGCAGGAAAAACTAGGACCAGTCGATTTCCAGACCGAAGCGCAGACTCCCGAGGAGCGCGGGGCCAAGAAAATTCAGGCCCTTTACTACGCCATGATTGCCCTCATCGATGACCAGCTCGCACGCATCATTCAACGCCTCGATGAAACCGGCCAGCGCGAGAATACCATCATCATCTTTACCAGCGACCATGGCGAATCCTTGGGCGACCACGGGCTGTTGCTCAAAGGCTGCCGCTTTTACGACGGCCTCGTCCGGGTGCCCTTGATCTTCAACTGCCCTGGGACCATCGAAAGCGGCGTGCGCAGCGAGGCCCTCGTGGAGTTGCTCGACATGAGTGCGACGATTCTTGACTTCGCCGGGATCGAGCGCCCTGACTATTTCCAAGGCGACACCTTGCGCCCGATTCTCTCAGGTGAAGCGACACCCGATCACCATCGCGAAAGCGTCCGCTCCGAGTATTTCGATGCCCTCGATAAAGCGTTCTGCAAGGGCAACGCCTCGTTTGCGACGATGTATCGGACCCGGCGCTACAAGCTCGTCGTCTATCATCGCAACAATCTCGGTGAGCTATTCGACCTCGAAAAGGATCCCCACGAGTTTGAGAATCTGTGGGATGATCCCGCCACCACCGAGATCAAGAACCAGCTCATCCTCGAGAGCTTCAACGATCACGTCATGAAGACCACCGACGTCGGAAGCCGACGCATCGCGCCGATGTAATTTGGCGGGGGTTGAGTAGCCGGGAGTATCTCATCAAATCGACTGCTCGGAAGATTCGTCATTCCATGGGTGGAACCCAGGCGCTAGGGTAAATGTTATGAAAGCATTTTTCTGTCTGCTGAGCACCCTGCTTTTTCTCGCGCATTCTGGATTCGCCGAGCCGCTGGCGGATACGCGGGCGCTCGATTGGGAGGGCGACATTGCCTCGCGACTCATCGATGCGGCGGATGCCTTCCTGCTGAAAAAAATCGAACAGACGATGGCGGCCGAGAAATCGGAGAACCCTGATCGTGCCGAGCTGGCGCGGATCCTCGGGGTGGTGGACGAGCGCGTTGCACCCAAGTCTCGCTTCGAAATGCTGACTAAAGTAGCGGAGGGCGAAAATTTCGTGGTCTACGAGGTCCGTTGGCAGGCCTTCGGTGATGTGCATGGCGAGGGGCTCTGGTTGAGTTCGCCGGGAGCGACCAAGTCGATGATTGTGATCCCGGATGCCGACCAAACTCCGGAGGAAATGGCCGGGTATCACGGGAAGCTGCCGATCGAATATCAGACCGCCCGTGAGTATGCCGCGAGCGGGCTGAACGTTTTTGTTCCGGCGTTGATCAATCGCAGCGCGGGATCGCACACGCTCTCGAACCGCGAGTATCTCTACCGTCCGGCCTTCGAGCTGGGGCGCCACCTCATCGGCTACGAAATTCAAAAAATCCTGGCGCTGGTAGATCGGCTTGGCCCCGATCTGGTTGCGGTGCACGGGCATGGCGAGGGCGGCATGCTGGCACTCTTCGCCGCGGCGCTCGACGAGCGAATCCCGATGGTGATGGTGAGCGGCTACTCCGGTCCGGGCGCCGACCTGTGGCAGGAGCCGGCAGAGCGCAACGTCTTCGGGCTGCTCAAGCAATTCGACCGCGCCTCCCTGGAGCGGATGATCGCCCCGCGGGAATTGAAGAACCTAGCACAACCGCCCGCTCCATATGTTCTAATCGAACCAAAGAAATCGCGCGGCAAGCCGGGGCGGCTCCTTTCCGTAGGAGATCAGAAAGCTGATCCGAAAATCCCGGCACCGCCTTTGAAAATCGTGCGCGTATTGGACCAGGAAGCGCGCCATGCCCGGCAGTTACACGAGCTCGACCGGCACAACCAGCAGCTGCTGGTCGAGAGCCCGTATGTCCGTGCAGAATTCATGGCGAAACTGAAGACAGATTCGCCGCAGGACTTTGCGGAATCGCAGAAGTTCTACCGCGATTACTTTGCCGAGAAGGTGATCGGGCGATTCGATGACACGCTCCTCCCGGCCAATCCGCGCACCCGAGAGATCGAGATTAACGACAAGGTGCGCGCCTACGAGGTGGTCCTCGATGTCTTCGAGGACGCGAGTTTTTTTGCCTACGGCATTCTGGTCGTGCCGAGAGATCTCAAGGCCGGAGAGACGCGCCCCTGCGTGGTTTGCCAGCATGGTCTGGAGGGGCGTCCGCAATCGACGATTGGTGAAAAAGATGCGCACTATTACGCGGCCTTCGCGACGAGATTAGCGGAGCGCGGCTACATCACCTTCGCGCCACAGAATCTTTACATCTTTGAGGACCGGTTCCGCACGCTCCAGTTCAAGGCGAACTCGATCGGGCGCACCCTCTTCTCGCTCATGGTTCCGCAACACCAGCAGATTACCGATTGGCTGGGCGGGCTCGAGTTTGTCGATGCCGACCGCATCGGCTTCTACGGCCTGTCCTACGGCGGGAAATCGGCGATGCGCATTCCGCCGCTGGTGGACAACTATTGCCTATCAATCTGTAGCGCGGATTTCAACGATTGGGTGTGGAAGAACGCCTCGACGCGCAGCCCATATAGTTACGCAAACAAGAGTGAGTATGAAATCTTCGAGTTCGATCTCGGCAGCACCTTCAACTACTCGGAGATGGCGGCGCTGATTGCCCCGCGGCCCTTCATGGTGGAGCGAGGCCACTTCGACGGAGTCGCCCCGGACGAGCGCGTGGCTCTGGAGTTCGCCAAAATTCGGCATCTGTATTCGGCGAAACTGGGGATCGGGGAGCGGGCAACCATCGAGTGGTTCGTCGGGCCGCACAAGATCAACGGGGTGGGGACTTACCAGTTTCTCGACCATTGGCTGAAGCCTTAGGGATTTTCAGGAGCTAGATTGATCGGTATCGGAAAAATTTCACAGCTGAAATTGATCTCATCATCTGCTTTCCTCTCCTCGCATGAGTTCAAACCGCACCACCGTCCTCGCGGGCATCGCCGCGAACAACGCCTCGCTCTTTCACCGGATCCGCTTCATCGTGTCGGATTCGGCCGTGATTATCGACTTCGCGGACGGGACCTCTCTCCTCCTCATCCGGGACATCGAAATGGATCGGGCGCGCCAGGCAGGCTCGGCGGATCGAGTTTGTTGTGCGGCCGACTTTGAACCAGAAGGCGGCCTCTCCGGTGATCGGGATACCGCCTTGGCCCAAGCTACTGCGGAATGCCTCCGGCGTGCCGGTGAAACATCGATCACGGTCGACCGGACGCTACCCTACCTCTATGCTCATTTTATTCTGCAGGCCGGGATCGCCCTCGAGTATTCCGAGAGCTTTGGCGTCAGTGAACGCCGCACCAAAAGCCCCGAGGAAATTGAGCATTTACGCCATGCCCAAAAGGTCACGGGCGAAGCGATGACCTTCGCCTGCCGAACCATCGCGAACGCCAGGCCGGATCAGGATGGCATTCTCCACCACGACGGCACGATCCTCACCTCCGAGCGTGTTCGGTCGATGATCACCGCTTTTTTGATCGAGCGAAATTTCTCCAACTCGCACGGTTCGATCGTGGCGACCGCTCCCCACGTCGCCGACTGTCACCATTACGGAACGGGACCTTTGAAGAAAAATCTCCCGGTGGTTGTCGACATCTTCCCGATGGATAACGTGACGCGCTACAACGGCGACATGACGCGAACGGTAGTTTGTGGCGAGCCGTCCGACGAAGTGAAAAAAATACACGCCGCGGTTTGCGAGGCGAAGGCTGCCGGGTGCATTGCGCTCAAGGCGGGCACGACCGGAGAGGCCGTCCATCTTGCCACGATTACCATGCTTGAAAGACATGGTTTCACAATCGTGCGTGGCGACGTAGCACATGATTCAGCCATTCCGACAATGCCGCACGGTACCGGACACGGGATCGGTTTGGATGTTCACGAGCCCATTTTACTTGATCATGGCGGCGGCGAGATTTTCGAGACCGAGCTCTTCACCGTGGAACCCGGATTATATTCCTCGAACCACGGTGGGGTCAGGGTCGAGGACATGGTTCTCGTCACCGAAACGGGCCACGAAATTCTCTCGCCGGTGCAGGAGAGTTTGAATTGGAAGGAATGATCTGTATGTGGAAGTCACCGCACCTGGGTAGAAGTCGCTAAACTCGATCCAGCCCGCCTTGATAACCGGCGAACTCATCCGTTTCGACCCCCAGTCTTTTCAGAATGGTGACGAAGAGGTGAGCGAGCGGAATCTCGTCATGCTCAGGATCACTCCTCCATCCTATGTCTGACGAAATTCCGGCTCCAGCCTGGTTGTCTTCATTCCCTTTACCGAACTTGAGGTAGCGGCCATTATTGAAACCAAGATTTTTGCCACCGGCGGAAATGATCGGATAATTTCGAGAGAGGTGAAAACTACTTGAGGCAGAGCCGTGCATGGCAAAGGTGTTATCGAGCATCGTGCCATTTCCATTCGGCTCCGGCGTGTCCTTTAACTTTTGAACGAAGCGCCCAAACTCTTCTGCCTGAAAGCGATTATAGGTGCCTAAGTTTCTCCAGCCATTGGGCTTCTTCACATCGTGAGTTAAGCCATGTGCATTATTGAGACCCACCGCTCTCGCTAGGAGATCCTGAGGGCCTCCGGTGTTTTCCCGGCCCATCATATAGGTTGCCACGCGGGTGGAATCACTCAAGAAAGCGAGGTAGGTCAGTTCGTAAATTGTTTGGATATAAGCTCTGCTATCGCGGACCGTCACATCGAGGTTCAGGTGACCGGAATCAACTTTCGGCAACGGGGCATCAATCCACTGTTCTGCTTTAAGCAGCTTGACCTCGGTATCGCGGACGGCATCGAGATACTGTTCAAGGGTCCGCCGATCGTGGCTCGAAATTTTCTTATTGAGAGAGCGGACATTGGCAATGAGGAGATCCAGCGAACTCTTACTTCGTGCCAGCTTGTCGCGAGTATTCTTTCCCCCGGTCACGAAAAGCATGTCGAAAATCCGCTTGGGCCGATTGAGCGACGGGATCGGTCGGCCCTGGTGATCAAAGGAAGAGGTATGAGTGGCTCGGGGGGCTCCCGTCCCGGCATTCGTGGACATAACCAAGGAGGAATGACGGGTCTGTTCACCGACATTGGCGGCAAGAATCTGATCAAGTGAGACTGAGTTTTTGTAGGGCCCGTGACTCCCGGTATCAGCGGCCGTGAGATACTGGTCGGCATTCGCATGGCCAATCACTTTTCGAACGGAGGGATGTGAAAGACCTGAATAAAAGGAAATTTCACTTCGGAGAGGTTCCAGGACATCGAGAACCTTGGACAAGCGGAAGTCCCTTTCGCCACCCTGTGGAAACCAGCTCCAGTCTTTCCAGGCAGGATCATCCTCCCGGGGCAGACCCACTCCATCGGGGTGATAAACGCTCATAAAACGAGCAATTTTATGATCCTGATCCCCTTTTGCGGCAAAGGTTTCCATCCACGGCAACGCCAGACCAATACCGGCACATTGGAGAAAATTTCGTCTTTTCATGAGCAATATTTTTTATTCATCGTCGGCACCTCTCGTGATCTTATTACTAAATAGTTCGCTCCGGATGATGATCGATACCAAATCTTTTAACCCATCACCACTCTCCCTGAGTTCTTGAGTCATCTTGTCAATCTCACCCCGGTCACTAAAAGAGATTGGGCGACCCAAGGCATACGAACTGAGTTTGTGCACCATTGCTCTGGCAAACTGATCCTGTCGCTTGGCCAAGAGGTAATCTTTCATGCTTCCGACTCCGTCGAGCTTTTGCCTGTTGTATAAAACAGCTGTCGCATCAACCGGCTTACCCTTGATTGTGGTCCGGTAGGAACCAATCGCGTCGTAATTTTCAAGAGCGATCCCCCAAGGGTCGATCTTGGCATGACATGATCTACAGGCGGCCTGATTCCGATGGTCCGCCATGCGCTCTTTTTGGGTCATGCTCAGAATTCTTGGGTCCGTTAAATCAACTTCCGGAACATTGGGCGGCGGTGGCGGTGGCGGGTCATGAAGGATTCTCTCAAGCAGCCAGATCCCCCTTTTCAGAGGATTCGAATCGACCCCAGTTGAATTCATCGTCATGACCGCCGCAGTGGTTAAAAGCCCACCACGATTTGACTCAGGGCTGACCGCAACTTTGCGAAATTCCTGACCGTAAACTTCAGGAATCCCATAGTGCCGGGCCAAGGCCTCATTGATCATGAGATAGTCTGAGTGAAGGAAGTCCATAATGCTGCTGTTCTTCTTCAGGACTTCCTCAAAAAAGGTCAGAGGTTCTTGCTGGATATTCTCTTTGAATAGGTCGTCATAACCTTTGAACTTTGTTTGATCGATAATGACCGTTTCGAGCGCTTCAAGACCGAGCCACTGCTCCATAAAATTCTGAGAGAAACGCTGTGAGCGGGAGTCCGCTAACATTCTTTCAATCTGGGAATGCAAGACTTCCGGGTTCTTCAGCTTCCCCTCAAGAGCAAGCTTCAGAAGCGGTGAATCCGGAATGCTGGACCACAGAAAAAATGACAGCCGACTGGCCAGTTCAAGATCGCTGACCGTCGTTGATCCATTGGCCTGAGCTCCAGAGTCCCCCTGAATTAGGTAAAGGAACTCGGGCGCCGCCAAGACGGTTGCAAGTACTTCAATGATGGTCTCTTCAAAGCTCGCAAACTCCGGACGGTATTTCGAAAACAAGTCGGAGTAGAGCTCAACATCCTCATCCTTGACTGGGCGCCGCCAGGCTCTGGTCATGAACCTTTTTAGGATTTCCTTGCTGTATTTTTTCTCATCGTTCTTGTTCGGACTCTCGAAGAAAATTGCAGCATGGGACTTTGGTGGCCAACTTTCATGAACCCCGGCCTCGATTTCGACATAATCAATATGGACATCAATCGGGTCCCCTCCCCGAGTCGTCCCGCCATTAGAGATATTTTGAATCTCGAGATACTCGGTGGCATTTGGAGAGTCCCCAACTTCATGAATTCGGCGAAAAGGATTCCGGGGGATTTCATTGAGGGGGATCTCAAAAGTGATGAACTGAGGATCATCCAGAGACGCTCTCACGGGGATGTCACGTTGGCTCACCCTCGCAGACATTTTCCCTTCATTGTTGGTTTGAAACCCAAATATCAAGCGAAGGCTGGCATACTGATTGGCTTGATGGGTCGTCGCTCCAACTCTCATCCGAACACGCATGATGCCTTCATCCGGAACAGAATTTCCCAGGTCCAATTTGATTTGTTGCGAAGACGGGAGCACCGCCACGACCTTGGAAACGGTGGGAACATCGATGACGATCTTGTCCGGCTTGAGGTTCCAGATGCCATGTTGGGCACCGTCCAGAACGACATAGTAAGACCATCGATAGAAAAACCCTTCCCCTGTTTCCTTGTTAAAGATGTGGGTTCTTCTTTTCTTATTCGAGTAGTCAGAATCGCTTCGATTGATTGGCTTCTGCTTCAACACGCTGGCTTTAGCCATGGCCTCCTGCATCGGGATCTGATACGTAACAACTTCAGGACGCGCCCCTTGGACCATTGCTTTCTTGAGAGCGCTCAGAGCAATTTCACGATAGGTCTCAAACTGCATCGCCGACATCTGCAATAACTCCGAACTGTTCTTAAATCCATCGTCGGAAACGGATTCGGGCGGCAGTGGTTCTGAAAAATCCAGGTTAAGCCCAAGCAAGTCTTGCAGGGCATAGTTGTATTCATAATTCGCCATGCGACGAAATGAAGTATGAACGCCTTCATTGCGACGAATCTGAGACGCCTTGTTCATTTCCGTCCCGAGCCAGTCGACAATTCTGGCGCGATTTTTATCGACGAGATGGTAGTCCGGCTCGTCATCCGGAGGCATTTCAGAATTGCTCAACACTTCATAAACCTCGACCCATCGATCGATGTCTGCACCCGTCAAGAGATTCGGATCGAGTTCATCGACACGAAACCTTCCTTTGGATTTTTTCGGGCCATGACAATCAAGGCAGGATTTTTCAAAGATCGGCGCGACGAATTTTTTAAAATCCGAGAGGTTCGCTTTAGGCACTGGATCATTGACGGACTCAAGGCTTATGTCATCCGCCGCGACAAGGAATCCGAAGCCCGCTAGGGTGACGACAGCCAGAGCCAAGATCGTTCTAATTCTGTGAAACATCGCTACTGATCAATTTTTTCTCTAACCCACCATCAACTCTGCCAGAGGTCCGGTCACATCAAGATCCTTGAGATTGGTATCCAGTTGCCCGAAGGTTTTTGCTGTTTCCATTCCGGCGGCCTGCATCATGGAAAGGTAGAGGTTGGCAATCGTGCGATGACCTTTCTCCTGATACTTGGGATACTCGAGGTAGCGCCCCATCTTCAGTTTGTTGGCCATGCCGCCAACCAGCACAAAGGGCCAATCGGCTTGCCCGCCATGGTGGTCGCCACCATTACAGGACATGTAGACGATGAGCGTGTTGTCGAGCATCGTGCCGTTTCCTTCAGGGATGCGATCGAGTTTATCAGCCATATCCGCGATGTGTTTCAAATGCAGCTTTTCGATTTCCATTCGGCAACGCAATCCGTCCCATCCGTTCGATGAGATACCGGGATCGTTGTGCCCAAGGGCGTGGACATGCTTTTGGATGCCAAGGTCCCTGTAAGTCACGCCCAAGGTGTCCATGCGCAAGGTGAGGACGTTTGTCATACCGGCAATCAATGCCGCACTTCCGATCTCAAAGTGCGAGGCAATCCGATCCGAAGGAAGCTCGCTATCGTAGCGCTTAGTCAAGGGAGGCGCGTGCTTTTTGATTTTGTCGGTCAGCTTTGCCTTCTCCCGCTCGATCCTTTGCAAGGAGTCGAAGGAATCCGTGTAAACCGCGAACCGTTCCTTATCTTCAGCGGTCAGCTGTCGCTCGATTCTTCGGATGTCATCCTTTAAAAAATCCATCATGCTGCCATTGAGAGCCAGCTTTCGCTCCAGCTGCTTCGGCGTATCCACGGCGGCGCCAAACAACTCAAGATAAGCCTTCCGAGGCGAGGCCTGATAGGCCACGGGCATTCCACCCTTATATGCCGAAAGGTTTGGGTAGCAATAGCTGTCGTCGAGCTTTCCGCCCGCTTCCAAGAGCCCTCCCTTGAGTGCCATCCCATACATCGGGTAAGGGCCGGGGGAGAGGTGTTGGCCCAAGAGGCAATCGATCGAAGGGGCGATCGCCACCCGCTCGGAAAAGTGGCAGGAGAGGGCGCCAAAGCCCGAGGTATGATTGCCGCGAAAGGTGTCACCCGACAAACTCTGGATGATCGTCATGCGATCCTTGAACCGTTCCAGGGCGGCCAGCTTTTCCGGGAGCTTGTGATCTTTCAGGGATACGTTGATTGCTTCGCCCGGTTTGCGACCCTTGTTCCCTAGTTTTTCTCCGTCGTCTCCAAGAAAGTGGTTTTCGATCCCTTCGGGGACGAGGTTGAATTTTTCGACCCCGGACGATTTTACGACGAAAACAAAGCGCTTCGGAAGTCCCTCTTCTCTCCCTGCCGCGTGCGCTTGGAGCGACTGTATAAATGGCGCCATCGCGAGCGATGCTCCGCCCATCGATAGATTCTTAAGTGCGCTTCGTCTTGTGAATATCATCGGTCTAGATTTGGGGTTCGTTAGCGGCGGTAGAGAAACGAGTCTGAACTCAGCAACGAGACGACGAGCGCCTTGAAGCTTCCGCCGTTATCCTGATATGCTTTCTCTGCCTCGATTAGGGTTTTTGAATCACTGAGCATTTCGTTTCTTCCCATAAAGTATCGGAACAAATAGCGCATGAAAGATTGTCTTGCACGGTCGGAGCGGCCCAAGCGATGCATCAGTTCGATCGCGTCCTTCACTTCACCATCGACCTTGGGATTTCCTGATCCGGTGATGGCTCCGGACGCGTTGATCGGGTGAGCAGTCAGCGTGCCCTTTTCGAGCATTTTGTCGAAGGCTGCATCCCGGCGGGTAAGGAGTTTCTTATCTTCATCAAAATAGACATGGGTTCGATAGCGCCCCCAGTCGTCGAAGATTTCAAAGGCCTCGCCAAGCGGGTTGATCTTGCGGTGGCAGGTCCAACAACGTTCGGCCCGTAGAATGTCGAGTCGTTCACGCAGGGTTTTGTGAGGATCCGTCGGCACATTGGCATCGACGTCCGGGGGGACGTCCTTAATCACTCCGGCGAGCAGTTTCTCACGGATCCAAATGCCCCGACGAATTGGATCGTTGCCTTCATTCAGCGAGTGGGTGGCGAGCCAGGCCGGATGTGTTAGCAAGCCGGCACGCTGGCCTCTAGGCATCTCGAAAGGTTGTTCGATCGGCCACTTCCAGCGTTGAAGAGAGCCTCCGCCACTGCTGGGCAGATTATAAGGTTCGATGTAGATCAAGTCTGCGATCCCACGAGAGCGTTTCGAAAAGGGGAAGTTCGGGTGTGGGTTGAGGCCGTTTTTCATCGCAGTCTTCACATGGGTGACTTTAAGTTCCGCGCGTTTACTCGCCTCATCGAGGCGTTTTTTTCGTTCCTCTGACGCGTAGTTCCATTCTTTCTGCTCCCTATCGAGCTGTTCTTTTTTCTTGGCGACTTGATCGCTGACATATTCCGATGCGGTGTATTCGGCGACCCTTTCCTCATAGAATTCACGCGCAAACTGATTGTTACCGGGGTGCGCAACGAAGTAGTGATCGGTCGTCAAGAGATTGGCGATGACGTCCTGATCACTTCTGAGGTGATGTTCGATGAGCATGCGCGCATCGTGGATCAGCATTTCGGTATTCCACTGGGGGATTCCTTCGCTGCGGATCCGCTCGTTGTCCTTGAACACGCTGCCGGCCCGGTCGAATCCAAAAAATTCGTCGAAGAAGCGCATGATGCGGGGGAGATTACGATGAGCCCAGTGTCCCGTTGCGAGTTCCTCATCAAGCACTTCCCGGAGGACCCGGGCGACATCTTTCTTTTTCGTCAGCTTCCCTTCCGCTAAGGCCTTCCTGATCGCTGGGAGGTGCTCAGGCCCCCGGTCGGTTAAGGCGTAAGAAATGGTGTGAGCGATCTCTTGGGGCGAGAGATGACGGCGGCCGTATTGGTCCTTTTCTCCAAGGCCGAATTCCATCCGGTAGATCGCCTCGGGGCTCAGGAACATCGTCTTGATTGTCGTGTTGAGGCCATCCAGATTACCACCGATCTCGATATTTTTCAGGAGGAACCCGAGATATTTGGAAAGTTCCTGCGGGTTCGCCTCTCGTCCGATCACTCTCCGAAATTCAGCCCGGACGGTGTCGGAGAGGACCTGATCCGAGGGCCTTGGTTGATCTTCTGCAAAACGTTTGAAGTCCCCTCTCTGCATACGACCCTCGAGATATTGACCCGCGTTAATGAGGATCATCTGCACCGTGCTTTGGTCAACCGCTGACATCGCCGAGTAGTCACGAATTCCCGATTCTGGAGTGACATAAGTGAAGGGGCTTCGAGCGCGACCAAATCCTTGATGCTTGAAGATTTCGGGACTCAATCGCCACAGGCGGGACGGCGAAAAAGGAGGCGTTTTAATTTCCCCCGAGAACAGTTTTTCGTGGCTCACCCAATTTCCGTATTCGGGTGCCAAGAGTTTCTTCAGATAGGCTTCCGCTTTGCCCGCCTCTTGAAGCTTCTGCTTGATCCAGCTAACGATCTGGGCTGTCGCAAGCGGATCCGGTTGTTTTTCCTCGTCCGGTGGCGGCATTTCCCCAAACGAAAGCATGTCCAGAATATCGACCCATCCCTCAACTTCCGCGTCGGTGCCAAAGTACTCGGTGATCTGATGGAGGGTCAGCTTGCCTTTCTGCTTCTCCGGCCCGTGGCAACGAATGCAGTTCTCCTTCAGGTAAGGCTGCACAACCTCTTCGAAGCCGGAAGCTGCCGCCATAATCGGCAGAAGCACAAGCGCGATGAGCAGAGCCCATGCAGTGTTGATTTGCTTGCTGATCATCGTTGGATTTCCCTTACGAATGGAATCGCGGGTTTACTTCTTAATTCCCCAAATTTCTTCCAGCAGGTCATGCAGGAGGGGATCATGTTCCTTAAGCTCTGCCCGCACGAAAGGGTAGAAATCGTTGCGGTCAAAATAGGCCTCGGTTCCTTCGGCGAAGTATTCCATGTGAGTTGAGGCCGCATAGGCACGCACTTTCTTGCCGGTGTGCGCTAATACCTCGTCGTAAAGGCCGGCCTTCATCGCCTTTTGGTAAGCCTCGATAATGCGTGGCTCCTCATAGCCACCGAGGATTTGATCGTGATAGGCGTGGCTCAATTCGTGCAGGATGACGGACGGATGTTTTGCCAGCTGATTTCGATCTAGAAGCGACGCGGCCCTGGTCACGTGGACTTTTTTGGCCAAGCGAGGATCGTAGCCTCGCTCGATGAGCCAATCGGCACCGGGATGGTAAGGTCCTGGTTCCACATTAATATCGGGGTGGTCATATTCGATCCAAATTTCTAGGGTCTGCAACTGCTTGAGGCGATCTCCCGGGATCATGATGGCGATACGTTGTAAGTGACTGGCGAGCATCTTGAGCGCCTTCGCTCCTTCCTCCGCATGCTTGCCCTCAAGCAACTTCGGGTCGATATGGATGTTCCAGCCTTCAATTTTCTTGATGAAAGGATCGAAGTGGATCTTCTTGGCGACTTCCCTCTCCGGCTCAGCGTTCGCGGCAAAGACCGCGACCAATACCGTCGCCATGGTAGCAAGCAGGAGCTGGGCTGAATTTCCGTACTGTTTGATCATTCCTCTATAGATACTAGCAGCTTTCCTTCGTTCTTAAAATTAAGTGCAGCGTGAAACGAATATCACCGAATAGACGTCCCTTTTTTAATTTAATCGAATCCCTTTTCGAGATTCAATCTCACATCAAGATCTTGTCTCTCGCACAGACCGCATATTCGCCCCGATTGGCTACTGCAGAAACGCCTCTCTTCAACTCAGATGCTGGGAAAAAAAAACTCCCGCTTCTCAGCGGGAGTTTTGAAAAATCAAGGATCGATTCAATCTAGCGACGACGGCGAACGCCGAGTGCGAGGAGGGAAAGACCTGCAAGCAGCGAAGTTGCAGGCTCAGGAACGTTAACAATGAGACTCAAATTGTCGATATCGAGGTCCATTGAAGCTCCGCCCGTCCGGCCACTGATTTGCATGCGAAACTCTTCCATCGTTACTCCAGGAATAGCATAGTCAGTAAAGACGTTTGAAGCCGTACCTGACAGACTCGTTCCAGAGTAGGTATTTGCATTTAAAAGAACATCACCAGATGCTGCATCGCGATCAAGCGTAATTTCCATGGATCCCCACTGGCCAGCAGTGATGCTGTAAGCAGCATCAGGGCTCTCTACTCCGTTGTAAAACGCGGTAGCATTGGTTCCGTTAAAGGTCCGGAATCCCACACCAATCGAATTGGAATATTGTCCACGCTCTTCAACATCCGCAGCACCAGTCGTTCCTGCTTGGACTACCCCAGACGTTCCGTGGATCGCTGAATCGAGGAAGGCCACACCGAAACCATCGGCTTGGATTCTGTCGGCCCTGAAATCCATTGTGAATATTGCACTCTGCCAACCTGCCGTGCTGGCTCCAGATGACACCGAGACGTAATTTCCTGCGCTACCTTCAGCACCGTCAAGGAGGTGGTAGTAGTCCCCTGATGGTCCGCCTGATAAAACTTGTCCTGCGGCAACAGGAGCATTTCTTAGGCCACCTTCAGCGTAGGGGAGACCGCCCCCGCTAAAATCAGCTAACAAAGCAGCCGAAGACGACAAACATGAGCCAACGATAAGAAGGCCGGATAAGGATAATTTGTTTATTACCATCCGCAGACTGTGCAGTAAGCGATGCAGTTTCGTCAATAAGAATTTTAAAAAAAACTGGATTACTTTATGAGGAGGCCGATTGGTGGGCCTCGAAAGAGCGGAGCCGCAACCAAAACGAAGTGAAATCGATTCACCTTATGCCAAGTAGTAGAACAGAAGAGACACATGCCCGAGTGGTTTTACGAGAGGCCAAGGCGTTGCGAGGGAGTGGTGCGGGTAGCGTAACCGAGCAGGAACGCAGCCATCCTAAAAAAGCAGCCGGCTCTCTCCACCTTCGCGAGGCGCTAGAATTGAGAGCTTTAAAATAAACATTTGTCTCCGCTATTTTGCGGAGCGATATTATCACATTCCCATCCCTAACAGAGGAAAATTTTACGAACCAGCTTACACAAAAAACACCGCTGAGGCGATAGCCCAACAACGGTGTGTTTCGATCAAAAAACTCAGTCAAGAGGCCGAAGAAGTCGCTCAGAACTTCTTCAGAATCTCCTGAGTTTCCAAATTACTAGGGAATCCGGACGATATAGAATCGATTCAGAGTATCGAGAGGAAGTCCTGTCTCAGTAAAGGAAGTCGCTTCCGCACCAACGGCGGCAGGATAGCTGTCGTCCAATTCATCCCACAGATCAAGTTGACCCTCGGCCATATCCGGGCTCGCAAGGACGATGAAATTTTGACCTTCCCGGGAATTCCATGTGATCGTCACCGAGAGAGTTGACGGATTACCACCGCCACCAGGCACCACTACTGTATTGATCGCCGAGATCCCGAGGACATTCTGGCTACCGCCATCCACGAGCACCTGGATATTGTCGATACAGAGATCCATCGCAGCACCACCGGTGCGACCAGCGAGCTGAACCCTGAAATCTTCAAGTGTGAGGTTCGGAACCGAAAAATCAGTGAACACGCTTTCCGCGGTTCCTTGGCGGTTGGGCTCATCATAAACCAAGACATCGACCAAGGTATCCTTGGTCACTGGATCGCGCTCTAGATCGATGCCCACCGAGACCCATTCGTCTTCGATCAGAAAATACGGCCCATCACCACTCAATTCTAATCCATCCCAAGATATGGTTGCATTGGTTCCCTGAAAGGTGCGGAAGCCCACGCCAAATGAGTTATTGATGACTGCCCTTTCCTCCACGCCTTCAACCCCAATCACTCCCGAGTTTCCGTGAACCTCTGTTGACAGGAAGTTGACCCCAAAACCGTCGGCTGCCACATTAGAAACCAGAACATCCATCTGAAACGAGAGCCTTCTCCAATCCGTATAGTCCTCAGATGATTCAAACGAAATATAGTTTCCGGCATCACCGACATTTTCGAGAAGCGCGTAATAACCTCCATCGGAACCTAAATCTCCCGGAATCACTGAACCTTTTGCGGCAGATCTTATCCCATCCTCTGTAAAGGGCTCTCCACTACCGTCAAAATTAGCAATAAGACCTGGAGATGGCGTGATAACGTCATCGATGGTCGGATTCCGCCCTAAGAGGATTTCGGCACCATCCCCCACGCCGTCTCCATCACTATCCGGCTTGTTTGGATCAGTCCCCGGCTGGTTTTCATCGACAAATTCCTCATTCGGAATCTCGATTCCGTCCTTCAGTCCATCCTCATCAGAATCAGCGAGAAGAGGGTTCGTCCCAGTTTTCTCTAGACCAACATAGACCCCCCCTCCGTCTTCCACATTATCCTTAAACCCATCATCATCAGTATCATCAGATGTGGGATTTGTCCCAAGATCAGACTCTTGAACGTTAGTGAGGGTGTCCATATCAGGATCCCCTGCCGCACCTTGATCAGGATCTCCGGCGACACCATTGTTGTTTGGATTCAATCCATTGTCGTTTCCATCCAGACCATGGAAGCTTTCCCAAGCATCAGAAAGTCCATCACCATCAGTATCTAGAATATCTTGTACCACGACATCCAACTCAAGGTTGTCCATTTCGAACGTCATGGCAGATCCACCCGTCCGGCCCCCGATTTGCACTCGGAAGTCCTCAAGTGTGAAGTCCTTGATTTCAAAATCGGTGAATACGCTCTCACTGCCACCCGTTTGTCCCGTTTGATCGTATAGGGTCACATCCACCTTTGTATCCTTGGTGACGACGTTTCTTTGCATGCTGATCTCAAGAGATCCCCAATTATCGATAGGAAGATTGTAAGCTACATCCCCGGAGATATCGACCGCTTCCCAAGTTGCGGTAGCATTGGTACCATTAAAAGTTCGAAATCCCACCCCAAAGGAATCAGGAATCTTCGCCCTTTCTTCCACGTCTTGTTGACCATTTGGAGTGGCGTATCCCACCCCTCCTGTGTGCCCATGCACACTCGTATCAAGAAAGTTGATTGCGAATCCGTCCGCCTCGACGTCAGCAGCTCGGAAGTCCATTTTAAAACTCGCCTCCGTCCAGCCGGTGTAGTCATCATCGGGATCGGTCTCATTGGAGTCAAATGCGAGGAAAGGTCGGCTACTGGGGACGTTGCTCAGGAGTTGATAAAACGAACCAGTCGGTCCACCGGCGGTGACCCCAGCGGCGGGATCTCCTTCGACGGAGCCTTCGGTGTAAGTAACATCATTACCATCAAAATCAGCAAGGACAGCTCCTTGAGCAAAGTAAATCCCGGAAAGGGCTGTAAAAGAAAGGACGAGCGGAGTCAAACTGTTGTTCATTGGATAACTAATATATTTTGATGTCTTGAAAGAATGTCCGTTTTCACTATAATAAATCCGCTTCCCAGGAGTCAACAGAGAAAGCGAAAATCTGGAAATCCTCCTCCACTCAAACTCATTTACTGCCAGTTTGCTTCAACCCTGCCGGGCTTTACATCCGCAAGTTTCAGCTTCTTGCCATCAGGCCACGTGATCTCCAGAGTTAACGCTCCTCGCTGCTCCAGACGATCAACACCAAAAAAGAGAAAGCTGCCCGACTGTGAGAGATAGCTCCCACCTGCATAGACTTCAGCAGCTTGTGTCCGCCCATTGGTATCCATCAGTTTGATCCTGGATCCCACAGCCCTTAAATTCCCTTTCCGCCCCTTAAGACGCACAGCGACAAAGTCACCCTTTGTTGTATTGAGGAACGTGCTGACCGGCCCACTGTTCTCTGTAAACGCCAGATCGGGCACCCCATCACCATTAAATTCATTCACGGTGACTCCTTTCGTATCTCCGTGAATCATCACGCCTGTTTGATAGGGCTCGATCACTTCAAATCCTCCCTCGTCTTTCCAGCTCAGGATAGCAGCCCCAACACTTCCGGACATCCGACCGACTTCCCTCTGTGGCGAATGAAAATTTTGAGCAATAACGACGTCGGTCCGGGCATCCCCGTTTAAATCCGTCATCACTACTCCAAAGCCCGGTGCAAGTTGAGCCATCCGGGGAAGAGGCACCACTTTGAAGCGAATTTCACCCTCCTTACTCTCGTTGATGAAAGCGCAAGTCTGTAACTCACGGAGTTCCAGCAGCCCGCTCGTTCCCAAGCGTTTCGGGGTATATATTTCTGCCAAGCTGGAAATCGCAAATTGCTGATACGTCCCTAACTTCTCCTTCAAAGAAGGCATGGCATTGCTTGAACAACTTCTCCCACGCCGAGGCAGAAGCATCCCTTCGCCAAACTTCGCCTCCACAACCCGAAAATCCCCAGTTCCGTCCAAGTCGCCATAGTAAAGCAGTTCAGGCTTCTTCATCGAAGCCTTGTAGGTCGTATTGATTCCAAGGTTGGTAGCGACATAATCAATATCTCCGTCCCCATCCAAATCTCTTCCAGCGATTCCGTTCCATATCCCGGTCCTCTCAGAAAAATCGATCTCTTCCGTCACATCTTTGAGCTTACCCGAAACATTGGCAAACACACGGATCGGACCATATTCGTGGGTGACGATCAGGTCCATCCATCCGTCGCTGTCGATATCACTCCACAAGGCACTCGTCGCGCGCTGGCACTCGGCCAACCCACCTGCTTGATCTGCTGATGCCAGGACGAATTTAGGCTCCCCGGGTTTACTTTCGTTGATATACAGACGGCTCCCGGGCGAGGTGGGCCATTTCCCCGGGACAACGCGTCCCCCAATAAAGAGATCCAAATCTCCATCGCGATCAACATCTGCCGCTGCCGCAACACTCGAGCTCATGGGATCGCCCGGTAGGATATATGGAGAAGAAAATTTCCCCACCTCTCCCTCACCGAGATAAAGTCGGTCCGCATATCCCAAACTACCTGGTTCCTTCTCCACACTGCCACTTGTGACAACCAGATCCAGCCGACCGTCTCCATCAGCATCGAAGAACAAAGGAGCCATATCCTCGGATGCAGCATCTTTTGAAAACAATTCGCTTGGGGCCCAGTCGTAACGCTTCTCTGGAAGTTGCAGCGATAAGAATCCCGCAGTCCCTTCCGCTTGAGCTAGGAAGCAATCGTCATCACCATCACCATCAATGTCTGCCCATGCGATTCCAGGTCCCATTTGTGACTGGCGCCAGGGAAGAAGTGGTTGCTTCTCATAATCATCAAAGGGGAGCTCCCGGTGTATACTGTGACTAAGTAACCTCACCTTCATGAATTCAGGACGAGGCCGTTCGTTTTTGCGAACTTCAGGAGTGGCTCTCGATTCGGTGACGATATATTGAAACCCCGATTCAAGGGGACCAAAGCGATCGACCCCACCCGAGGGCCATTCCACTTCCAACTTCTCGATCTTCGTTTCAGCCCCTAAACCAAATTGCACTGCGGCTTCGTTGCATGAAACGAAGCCAGTCATTGGATTGACTGCCTTCACTTGCGTCTTTCCTCCTGCCGTCATCCGCACTACAGCTCCTACTCCCTGTGGATTACTCCTCGTTCCTTTGAGCTTCACCGAAATTCGTTGCTTCTCCGCGCTCGTCGTATTTTCGTAAATGCCGACTGGCAGATTGAGATGAGCCACCACCAGATCAGGATCACCATCATTATCCAAATCCCCGATCGCCGCACTGTAACTCATCGTTGGAGCCTTGATGCCCCATTCCTCGGAAACATCATCGAATTTTAAATCTCCTCGATTTCGAAAAACCAAGTTGTCCTCTTCCCGGGTGTCACTTGATTTGAAAAAATCAAACTCAGTATTTCCGAACATAAATGACAATGGCATCGGACGATCCGAGTTGTTTGTTTTGCGGGCCATCCCATTGGCAAAGAAGACGTCTACAAGAGAATCGCAATCGTAGTCGGCGCACTTTACCGCCCACGTCCAATCGCTGTTCGCCAATCCCGCCATGTAACCAGCCTCTATAAAACGACCGGTTCCGGTGTTAATCATACAGGTGTTCCTCATCACCTGCCTTGGGATTGCGGTATCGAGAAACTCCTTGTGGATGCTCATATCACCCATCGTCGTCTTCGACTTGTAATGGCTCGTCATCCCCATATCGGCGATCACAAGATCAAACCGTCCGTCTCCGTTCAGGTCCGCCGCATCCGAACCCATTGCATACCAACTGGTATAAGGCGCAGCCAGCTTGATGACATCAGTGAATGTTCCATTCCCGTTGTTCAAGTAGAGCTGATCCGGATTGTCAAAATCGTTACAGACATACAAGTCAGGATCACCATCGGCATCATGGTCATACCAGGTACACGAAAGCCCAAAAGTTCTGTCTTTTATTCCGGCCTTTTTGGAAACATCGATAAATTTATTTTCGCCCTGGGCGACCTGGCTTTGCAGCAAGATATTTGCGCGTCCCGCATTGTAGTAGACGTAAGCTCTCGGACCGTGCTTCACTAAAGTATAGTATTTTTCAAATCCAGGCTTCAATTTTGGAGTGGCCGTATTGCGCCCATCGATGGGTAATTCCTTAGGCCGCCCATCCGCACGTTTAAACTCGCTGGTCAGGACGAAAATATCGAGATCTCCATCGAGATCATAATCAACAAAAGAAGGGTTTAAGCTCGCATCTGAAATATCAAGCCCCCACTCCTTGGCTTTTTCCTCAAAGCGGATCACTCCGCCAGGCTCGGTGATATTGATGTAAAGCCGATTTGGCACATCGTAGTTACAGACGTATATATCGAGATCCCCATCGTTGTCGATGTCGAGAACAGCCGCCCCACTTGACCATACATTAATCGAATCGGGATCCCATGCCACTTCTTCAAACTTCCATCGACTCGTCTGGCGGTAGATTTTGTTCTCCCGCGCCCCCGAGGTGAGCACAACATCCAGGAGGCCGTCGTTGTCGAGATCTCCCAAGGAAACTCCTCCTCCCGCAAATCCCGAAATATAAAGCCGCTTCAGTTCATGCTTCTCATCGATCGGGTTGAGGAAGTTAATTCCCGTTGAAGCCGGTCCTAACTCCCGAAACAAAGTTTCCCCACCACTCTCGGCAGGCTGCAGCTTGATCTTCGTAATTCCGGCCTGCACCAAACCTGCAAACAGACAAATCAACGCGGCAAAGAGAAAAAGGATCATCTTCATTGAAGACGAATAGAAACTGAATTCGGGGAATCTGCTATCGAAAAATTCCTAAAATTACACTTTGATAAAAGTTACTGCCCTAGAATCTCGGTCCATTTTCTTTCCACCAGGAACCGTTCATCGCTCAAACGAGCACGAACAATCTGCCCAATCAAATGTTCCTCGGTCAACCACAACGAGAGAACCAGCACAAGAAGGCCACCTTCTACCAAGTCGCCATCCTCCCCGCCTTCATGTTCCTCTGCGATCTGGTAATCTTCTTCTACTTCAGGGCCCGCGGTGGAGACAAACCGGTCGAGCTAGATTAATATTGGCGTGGAGGGGAGGCTTGACCAGATTGACCAAGGCTCCGATCTCGGAGTCCCGCACCGCGCTCGTATACGAGCTCCGCTGCTGCCAAGAGATGTTTTGCTTGGAAGGGAAGACGAGGATATCACCGGGACGGATCTACGCTGGCTCTCCGGAGCACGATCTCCTTGAAATCGATGAGTTCAGTTTTGATGGAAAAGTGGCCCTACAATTCCAGGCCCTGTTCGGTCGGATGGGTCTTTTCGATACTGAAACTCACTCCTTCGACAAAAGACTAATCGTGGGGATGCTCATTCAAAAGATTTTCCGGAAGATAGAAGCCCTCGCGAGCTGCGGTGGCTTTGCGGACCTCTTTCACTTTTCCAGGCGTCACCATCGGCGCGTGGTTGCCAAAGGTGTTTCGAACGTAGGTTAGGACAGCCGCGACTTCTTCATCCGACAATCCTTTAAACGAGGTCATGGGCACTTGGCCGGGATACTTTTTCCCTTTGATTTCAATGGGTCCCATCAATCCGTGGAGGGTGAGTTTAATCAGGCGCTCATCGCTCCCATTCACCCACTTCGTTTCGGAGAGGGGTGGGAACATCGCGGCCGGGAGTCCTTCACCATCGGGCTGGTGGCAGGTGGTGCAGTGCCCTTCCCTCCCATAAACCTCGGCGCCTTTCACGTAAAGGCGCTTCGCTTCGCCCTTGAGTGGCTTGGTCGGCTTGCGCATTTTCTCTTTCGCTTCCTCCTTCATCGCCAGTCCCTTGAGTTGGGAAAGTGCCGTTTCATAGACGGGCTTGAGAAGACGGTCCTGCGGCAACTTTCCCGCTGCTTCCACGATGAGCAGACCAACTGAAGGCTCAAGCCAAGACGCAGCGGTGATCGCTTCAAGTCGCACCCGACCTTCGGGATCATTCGCCGCTTTCATCAAGAGGTCTGCTTGCTCAGCAATTTGATGCCCTGAATAGCGCAGGACATTGACGGCGGCCGCACGCACGCGGTGGTTTTTGGAAACGAGGAGTTCCTTGAGCAAATCCGCATCCACCTGATTGAGGCCCCAGCCAACCCACAAGGCTTCGAGACGATGATGGTCCACCCGAGGATCAGAGGCATCGAGTCCTTTGAGCCAAGTTTTAAGTGCGACAGACACTTCGCCTACCGGACGACCACGGAGCTCGCGACGCACGCGATAGCGAACCCGATCCTCGGGCAGCTTGAGGTGATCAAGCAGTTCACTCAATTCCGCACCCTTGACTGAAACAGGCTTCAGAAGAGGACGGGAAGGATAAGTAATGCGATAGACGCGACCATGTTTGTGGTCGCGATAAGGATCGCGCGCGCTGTGCTGCATGTGGCCCACGAGGACATTGTGCCAGTCGAGAAGATAGAGTGAGCCATCAGGGGCGAACTCGAGATCGACGGGGCGAAAGTTACCATCGGTCGACGTCAAGAGGTCCTGTCGGTGCTTACTGGAATATCCGGTGCCGCTGTCTTCGAGGGTGTGCTGCTTGATTCCAAGATACCCGATGGTGTTATTAAAAAGGAGATCTCCCTGCACCTCATCCGGGAAATGACGGCTGGCAACAAACTCCAAACCGGAAGTCGGTCGTACGCGATGTGCTTTTTCAATTAAACTCTCCCACAAGGGAGAAAAATCACCGTAGCGGACCTTGTTTGTGCCGGGCCGCATCCAACGCATGTTGGGGTCGGAAGTATCGAGGAAGAAGGGCTGCCCCCATTGATCGAAGGCGGTGCCCCAAGGATTAGGAATCGAGATCCGGGCAGTCCGTTCCAGATGCCGACGATTCGGCTGGTAGCGGAAAAAGCCACCATTGGAACTGCGCTCAGGGCCGTAAGCAGTTTCGACATTACTATGAAGGAAGGTCCCCTCGCCCATGAAGATCGCACCTGAAGGATCGGCGCAGAAGGCACTGATGACATGGTGAGTATCGTGATCATCGAAGCCGCTCAGGATCACCTCGCGCTCGTCCACCTTGTCGTCGCCGTTGGTGTCCTTGAATAAGATGAGGTGGTTTCCTTGCGCGACATAAACACCATCGTGAGCCAGTTCGAAACCAGTGGGAAGGTGAAGGTCGTCGACAAAAACAGTCTCCTTATCTGCTTTTCCATCGCCATCGGTGTCTTCCAAAATGAGAAGCTTATCGGAAGGCATGCCATTGCCCGGCTTGTAGTGCGGATAGGTCGGCATGGTCGCCACCCAAAGTCGCCCTTGATTATCGAAGGACATCTGCACGGGATTGGCGAGGTTTTCGAACTCCTTTTCGGAAGCAAACAAGTCAATGCGGTAACCTTCGGCAACCTTCATCGTGGCCAGCGCTTCTTCGCCGTAGTGGTATTTCAAGGTCCCGTTTTTATTGCTGGGACGATAATTACTTTTCACCTCAGCGAGCGGAGAGGTCTTGGCATCGGCCGCGGCCAGATCGTAGGATTTACCAGACAAGGTCGCATGGATGGCTGCGTCGCGGTTCGCCGTCATCTCGGCAAGCTTTTGCAGTTCGCTGGGATAATTGACCGGACCATAGGGCCTCATCCGACGGCCATAAACATGCACGCCGTTGGGAATCTTGTAGTACTTGTGCCACATCCAATCCTTCTCCTGCACAGCTGCGAGAACCCTTTTGGAGTCACCCGATGCGCGAGACTTTCCGAACAAGGCCGTCGCCAACACCGGAGCCAGTTTGCGATACCCGCTATCAGCGAGTAATGCCCCGTCTTGTGTCAGCGGCTCGGAGGTTTCGGCATACCATTTCAAAGTGCCTTGGAATAAATCGACAAAAGGCACTCTCTCTTCGACCGTCACCTTTTTCATGGCGGCGGTGTAAAGGGCAAGATTGGCATTTTGCTTCAAGCCATCCGGTGTGCCATGACTCGCGGAGAGGTTTTCAAACGCGATGGGGGAAACCAACGCGAGACGCGGCGCAGAGCTGCCGTTGTATTTTTGCGAACGGGTGTGACGGATGAAATCCCGCAACTCGCCTTCAAACGATTCGATCCCATCCAGTCCATTGAAGGATTCGTTGAAACCAAAGAAACCCACAATCACATCCGCCTTTAGCTTGCTGAGCCATTGATCAGGAGTTTCAAAGATTCCGTTTCCGGTGTTTCCGGAACCCCAGCGATCTTTCACTTTAGAAAGTACCGGACGATACTTTTCCGCACCGGGAAAGGCCCATGGGGAAGGGCGCGCGGAGTGGGGACGAAAACCGGGGGTATTCCCTTCGTCGCACATATTACGGATGATCAGCTCCTTCCCGGAATTTCTCCGCTGCACTTCGGTTTCAAAGTAACCAAACTGCATCATGCGCGAGCCCAGTCCGTTGCCGATGAGGACGATACGGTTGCCTTTTTCAAGCGGCAGGACTTCCGCCCCGACCGGAGATGCCACGAGGAAACCCAGGACGAGAAATTTTGAGCAGGTAATCAGTTGATCGATCATGAGGCTTTGGTATGTACTTTTCAAGCCGCGGAATCCAAGCCCATCTCTTCCCACTTCCTCAGACACTCTAGAATAGGTCGTTTTTTGAGGACCTGGGAATAGATCGATTTATCAAGGAGCCAGCTCATTAATCTTCAAGAGGTTAATGTTCGCCTGAGCTAGTCTGATCCTCCCAAACGTCCGGGAAATCCGGTGCATCGGACTCCTATTTCCCAGCATTCAACTGTTGTAGGGCCGTCAAGATCCCCTATCGGTCGCCTTTTTCTGGAGAAACAGGGAAAATGACTACGAGTTGTTTCCCACGACGAGAGATCGTAATTGACGGACCAGAAGCGACCGCTTGGTCGCAGACAGTCGGTAGATGCGTCTGTGCCTCGAAAACTCCAATCATCTTCATAAACACCACCCAAGGCGTTTTCCTCAACTTACTCAACCGCCTGGAACTTCCGCTCGATCACTTCGATCGCAAGCGCTTCAAGGGTTCCGTCTTCCAGCTTTTCAACCGCTTCCGCAGAGAATCCCTGCGCCACGAGACCCCGAGCCATCTTGGGCTGAATGCCGCGAGCCATGAGGTAGAAAATTTCTTCATCACTCACGCGCGCACTGGTCGAACCGTGCGAGCACTTCACGTCGTCCGCATTGATCTCGAGACCAGGCATGGAGTGCGCTTCGCAGTCATCGGACATCATAAGATTGCGACAAGTCTGGTAGGCATCCGTTCCGTGGGCTCCTTCATCAACGAAGATGAGACCTGAAAAAATCGTCTTCCCTTTTCCAAAGAGCGTGTTCTTGAAAAGGAGATCAGAGTAAGTATCGCGCGCTCCGTGGTGCTGGAAGGTGCGCTGGTCGAACTCCTGACCCGTGTCAGGAAGAGAGACCGAGAGGATGTGGGATTGGCTATCGGATCCATCAAGCGTAGAGTAGGTTTCTTCACGAACCCACTTCGAGCCCGTGTGAATGACCGCTTGCTTGGCACTCGCGCCAGTCTGGAGACAAGAATCAGCGATACGAATGAACTTACTGGCGCGATTAAGCTCCTGAGTGACGAGATATTTGACCTCGGCCTTTTCGCCGACATTCACATCAACAGCCGTGAGAACGACAGCAGCAGCGTCATCAGTCGAGATGAAACGTTGGATCACTCGAAGATTCGCGCCGGCCTCGGCATTGATGACAAGGCTGGGGAGAAGGAGACCTTCACCAGTAACGAGATGAATGATTTCGATGATCTCTTTACCAGAAGCGGTGATGGAAATGCCATGATCTGACTGAGCCGAGTGAAGCGCAGCAAGTTTTGGAGAACCAAGACGAGACCCAGGTCCAAAGGACTCGCTGAGAAGGGTCACCGAATCATGAGAACCAGAGACATGCTCGGCATTCTGAAACACGAAGCGGGTCGCGCCTTCGATCTCAGCAGGGAGCTCTGCAGCAGTGCCATATCCGATGGGTTCGACCCCGGAAAGATTTGCTTCTTTCCAGGCACCAAAGCGCCAGTTTTCCACCGTGCGAACGGGCCATTTGAGAGCCTCGAATTTCTCGAGTGCAGGAGATGTGAGAGTTGCGGACATCTTTTAAAACTAGAAATTAACCAACCGAACCTTCCATCTCGAGATCGATGAGGCGCTTGAGTTCGACCGAGTATTCCATCGGAAATTCTTCGACGAGGTCGTTGATGAAACCATTCACCGCGAGCGACATCGCCTGGGTCTCGGAGAGGCCACGCTGCTGCATGTAGAAGAGCATTTCCTTGGAGACCTGACTCACGCTTGCTTCGTGCTGCGTGACGTGCTGGTTTCCTTTGACGGAGATCGCAGGATAGGTATCAGTGCGGCTCTTCGGATTGATGAGCAAGGCGTCACATTCGGTGTTGTTCTTACAGCCTTTGAGGTGCTTGGGAATGTGAACCTGACCGCGATAAGTCGAGCGACCTGCGCCGATGGAGATCGACTTGGAGATAACGTTGGAAGTCGTGTTGTTCGCGGCGTGAATCATTTTCGCACCGGTGTCCTGATGCTGACCGTCGTTTGCCAGAGCAATGGAAATCACTTCGCCACGAGCGCGCTCCCCTTTCATAACAACACCGGGATATTTCATGGTGAGACGGGACCCAATGTTACAATCGATCCAGCGAATCTCGGCGTCTTCGTGGGCCAGGCCACGCTTGGTGACGAGGTTGAAGACATTGGAGGACCAGTTCTGAACGGTGATGTATTGAATCTTGGCGCCCTTCATCGCGACCAGCTCCACAACAGCCGAGTGAAGCGTGGCAGTCTCAAATTTTGGTGCGGTGCAGCCTTCCATATACATAACCTCGGAACCTTCGTCAGCGATGATGAGCGTGCGCTCGAACTGACCGAAGTTCTCGGAGTTAATGCGGAAGTATGCCTGAAGCGGGTGCTTCACTTTCACTCCTTTTGGAATGTAGATGAAAGATCCACCGGACATTACCGCGGAGTTCAGTGCGGAAAATTTATTGTCGCCCACCGGGATCACTTTTCCAAACCAAGGGCGGAAGATATCTGCGTGCTCCTTGAGGCCTTCGGAACAGGTCACGAAGATCACCCCTTCTTCAGCGAGTGCTTCCTTGACGTTCGAGTAAGCGGCTTCGGAGTCGTATTGCGCTTCCACACCAGCGAGGAAGGCCCGCTCCTGCTCGGGCACACCGAGGCGGTCAAAGGTCTCAAGAACCTCAGGAGGCACGTCGTCCCAAGAACGCTTGGGCGTCGCTCCATCAGAAAGGTAGTAGCGGATTTTATCGAAATCGATCGCGTTGAGATCCTCCGTCGCCCAGTTCGTTGGCATCGGCTTGGATTCAAAGACTGCGAGCGCCTTGTGACGAAACTCGTTCACCCAAGCTGGCTCATCTTTAACCTTGGAGATGTAGTCGAGGGTGTCCCCGTTGAGACCGGTGCCGGCATCAAATTTATGATTTTCCGGAAACGAAAAATCTCCGATGTTGTCTTTCTCAAGAGCGACTTGCTGGACGGTGGCGGTTTCTGAGTTCATCGTATAAAGTGGGTCAAAGGTGGGAGGAGTTGGCTTTTAGCTCCTTGGGTTGTGGTATCCGGTCGACCGGGGCTAAGAGCTAATCGCTAAAAGCTAATGGCCAGCGTTGAAAATTTAAGCAGTTTGTTTGAGGAAGTCGTATCCGTTCGCCTCAAGTTCGAGAGCAAGTTCGGGACCGCCGGATTTGACGATCTGGCCGTCAGACATGACATGGACGACATCAGGCTTAATGTAATCGAGAAGACGCTGGTAGTGGGTGATGACGAGGAAACCACGCTGCGGTGAGCGCATCGAGTTCACTCCTTTTGCAACAACCTTGAGAGCATCGATGTCGAGACCAGAATCGGTCTCATCGAGCAACGCATAGCGCGGATCGAGCATCATCATCTGAAGGATTTCGTTGCGCTTTTTCTCACCACCGGAGAAGCCTTCGTTAACAGCGCGCTTGGTGAACTTGCGGTCCATTTCGAGCTCGTCCATTTTGGCATACATCCTCTTGTAAAAGGCCACCGCATCGATTTCTTCGCCGTCGGGCATGCGGGCTTGCAGGGCCGCCCGAAGGAAGTTGGCATTAGAAACTCCAGGAACTTCAGCAGGATACTGGAAGGCGAGGAAGATTCCGGCACGTGAGCGCTCGTCGACTTCGAGTCCCGCAATATCGACTCCATCAAGAAGAACTTTTCCGTCCGTCACGACATAGTCCTCATGACCAGCGATGATCTTGGAAAGAGTGGATTTACCAGAACCGTTGGGACCCATGATGGCATGGACTTCTCCCGCTGGAATTTCCAGATTGAGACCTTTGAGGATGGGAGTTCCGCCGACGGTGGCGTGCAGGTTTTCGATGGTAAGGCTCATGTTTTTGAGAAAGTTTTTAGTATCCGATCCGGCCCTTCAGGCTGAGTTCGAGGTGGCTGATTTCGGTGCCTTGAGGGAGTTCGAGGAAATCTTCAAGCTTAACTCCTTTTTTAAAGACGACATCGTGGATGGTTCCGGTCTTTTCATCCTGAAAATGGCAGTGATCATTTAAGTTCGGGCAGTAGCGTGATGACTCGCGCTCAAAGTTCACCTGCTTTACCAGCTTGTGCGAGACTAGGGCCTCCAGGCAATTATAGACCGTCGCAAGCGAGATCGTCGGCATCCGCTCTTTCGAGCGTGTGAAGACATCATTTGCAGTGGGGTGATCGCGTTCAGCAAGAATGACCGAGAGCACCTCCCGGCGCTGCTTAGTCATACGCAAGCCCTCAAGCTCCGAAGGAAGCTCCTCCGGTGCTGGGCTGCTATGGTGATCAAACGAAATCATCTGCGGCGGGAACCTAGCCACGCTGGGAGCACGATCAAGCGGAAATTAGAATTATTCTAATTCGGGATCGGAGCACCCACGGCTCCTTCACTTTGCCAAAACAATTTGAACATTTACCAGGTTCACCACTCTGAGCTCCCAAGAGGTCACAATCTTGATTTAAGATAATATTTCTCACCGCCCTTGCCATCATCGCCCTCGTCGCGGTAGCCCGAATTCGCATGATGGGCTCAGGCGGACTGATCGGTTTTAAATATGAATCCACCGCCGTGGTTCAGATTCACCCGTTTGTTCTTTGGTCTCCCCAATGTCAGGCTCAATTAGATCAGGCCCTTTCACCTCCAATGAGTTCAATGAATTTGAAATCATTACCTCAAATGAAACGCTCAACTCAGCCATCCAGGCAATTGCTCTCGATCAGCGCTGGGGTCTCTCACCGGGGGAAACCCTAGAGAAAGTAACAACGATGGTTTCTACGGATCCTCGGAAGGGCACAGATTTCATCAAAATCAGAGCCCGCAGCCACAATCAGGAAGATGCCCACGACATCGTGAACGCCGTCGTTAATCGCTAGATTGCGCGCCGAAATAAGATGGGAATAGCTCATGCTAAAAAGGCGATCGAAGCGCTTGATGAAGAACTTCAGAGGCAAGGAGACCTCGTAAATGACAAGAAAAAGAAACTCACCTCCCTGATTGGAAGCTACGAAATTCCCTACTTTGATCCTCGTGACTCCACTAAGAATGAGGCCACTGAAGAGAAAATGCGCCTGAATGCACAACAACGCTTGGACCAGTTCGAACAAGATCGTGATCATCTCAAAATCCAGATTGATAAGCTGATAAAACCAGTGTTGAAGAAATGATTCCGACCGCAGCTGCGCTCGAATTCCCTAAAAACCAAGTGATTATAATATACACGCAGTATCTGGAGACCCGCCACGAGAGCGAAAAGCGCGTAGCCCAAGGACTGGCAGAAGAGCACACAAACCGAGTGGCTCTGACAACCCAAGCGAACGAGTTAATGGGTGATGCCAAGAAAGCGCTGATTTTTTTCAAGGATGTCTTGAATACCCGGCTAAATCTTGTGGACCGTCAAGTGGAGCAAATGAAGGAAACCATTCTCAACAAAAAGGAAATAGCGCTCGATCTAGCGATGCGTCAGCACAAATACAATTCCGCCAAAGAAGAGTATGAGCAGTCCCGAGACCTCCAACGCGAAATGAAGCTTCAGCAAGCTAAGCAACGCGCCCTTCTAAAAATGCCCCGCCAAGCGGTCACTCGCCACAAGTAATCACCGGTTCGCAGTTTAGGCCTAAAGCAACTTCAAAAACCGCGGAAGCATTCTCAAAAATAGCGAGTTCTTCCCACCCCGCGATAGCTGATCCGCCACAAGCCCTTCCGGGTCATCCGCATCCGCCGGACCGCTCACATTGAGACAGTGCCCAGCGGTACAGATTGCCTGGCAGAGATGGGAGGTTCCTTCTTGCCGGCTAACTTTCACTTCGCAATCGGGCGACTTGATCGAGAGCAAACTCAATGGAGCTCCATCATCATCCCACGTGATCTTGGCCACAATGTTCCGACCTTCTTTGGACTCGAAGAGAAACGATTCTCCGTTCTCCGGATTGGTCTCAGCAGTCAAGCCCAGCTCGAGGCCTGTCTTCCAACCCGCCTGCTCCGTCACCCAAGCCAACAAAAGGAGAGCCGACGTCCGTTGACTCTTTTGAGCCACAATATTGACTTCTTCAATTTCGTAAAAAGACCTTTCGGCAGCGGGGTCATCGAAGAGCCCAGCAATTGCGAGGCGATAGTGATAGCTGCGCGTCCAGGAAAGGTCCTGCGTCACCATGTGATCATTCGTCTGCTCACGCGCTTCCATGATTTTGGCAAAACCTTCCGTCGGATTCGACCACGTGGAGCTATCAAAAATGAAACGATCCAAAATACTGTAAAGCCGCTCTTCGAAAAGATCGGAGATCTCACCCTGCCACCAAAACACAAGAGGCAAATCGCTATTGAGATGCGCAAAAACGGTGTTGCGAAATCGACCAAAAGAGTAGCCACTCAGAAGAAAGGAAATCTGCTCGGAGCAAATCGACTTCTTACCGTGCGCAAGATGACAGTGCGCTGTGATCCACGCTGCCACCGAAGGCTTGGGAGCTTTGCGGTCCATCGCAATCAGAACCGCCCGACAGGCATGCTCTCGCGTGAGCTTCTGAATCATTTTCGAATTCGCCGTCAGCTCATGCGGATCCTCAGTATAAACGAGGAAATTCATCAACGATGCGTTCGTGCTCGCCTCATCCGCTTCCCAAAGCTTCCTGAGTTCGCCATCGATCGCTGCGATCTCGACAGGCATTCCCAGCCCTTCGGTTGAAATCTTGCCGCTCATTAAAGCCTCCTCCATTTCCGTCCTTCGCTCTTGAGCATTTCATCGGCTTCCTTCGGTCCCCATGAACCCGCAGGGAACTCAGCCATCAGCGGCGGATTGTCGCTCTCGTGCCAGGCGTTCTCGATGTTATCGACGAAGCGCCACGCTTCTTCCACTTCGTCGCGACGTGCAAAGAGAGTGGCATCCCCTGCCATCGCATCGAGCAAAAGACGCTCGTAAGCTTCCGGACTGCTCTTTCCAAAGCTACTGGAATAGTGGAAATCCATCTTCACCGGTTCCATCCGCAGCGTGGTCCCGGGAAGCTTGGAATTGATGCGAAACGATATCCCCTCGTCCGGTTGAATGCGGATTACGAGGACATTACCATCGGGCACCCCTCCGGGAGCGGCATTGAACAAGACACTCGGGGTCTCTTTAAAATGAATGGAAATCTCGGTGGCTTTCTTCGGCAGACGCTTACCGACGCGCACGTAGAAGGGCACCCCGCTCCAGCGCCAGGTGTCGATCATGCAGCGCACAGCGACAAAAGCTTCTGTCTCGGACTCGGGATCAACCCGGTCTTCTTCACAGTAGCCCGGGACTTCCTTCCCGTTGATATTACCCGAAGTATACTGCCCGCGGGTGACATTCTCAGCCACTAGCTCGGGAGTGTCCCACTGACGGAGAGAACGAATCACCTTCACCTTTTCATCCCGCACGCCATCGGCAGAGAGATCGGTCGGCGGCTCCATCGCAACGAGACTGAGCAGCTGAAGAAGATGGTTTTGCACCATGTCCCGAAGCGCTCCCGCTTGATCGTAATAACCACCGCGTCCCCCTTCCATCCCGAGATGCTCGGCACAGGTGATCTGGACGTGATCGATAAACTGCTTGTTCCACATCGGCTCGAAAATCGCGTTGGCAAAGCGGAGCACCATGATGTTCTGTGCAGTCTCCTTTCCAAGGTAGTGGTCGATGCGATAGGTATCCTTTTCCTCAAAGGTTCCGTTCACCACCTCGTTGAGATGCTGGGCTGTCGCAAGGGTGGTGCCGAAGGGTTTCTCGACAATCACGCGCGACCAGCAGCCCTCCCGCTCGTCACTCAGACTCGCCTTTTTAAGATGGAGAAGAATATCGTCGAAATACTCTGGCGCACTCGCAACATAAAAAAGGCGATTCCCTTTTCCACCGCGTTCCTGATCGATCGCATCGAGCCGCTCAGCCAATCGACGATACCCGTCATCATCCTGAAACTCGCTCTGGTGATACTCGATATTCGAGGCCAAAGACGCCCAGACTTCCTCATCGTGCCCGGTGCGGGAAACCTCGCGATTCAACTTCTCCAATCCTTCGCGAAAAAATTCATCGGTCCAATTGCGGCGTGCGAAGCCGATAATTTTCACTCCGGCCGGCAGTTCGCCATCGGCTGCTTGATTATAGAGCGCCGGAATGAGCTTCCGATGGGTTAAATCACCGGTGGCCCCGAAAATTACAACCGTGCACGCTTCAGGGAGATTACGGGAGACGAGGTCTTCACGGAAAGGATTACTCACACCTCTTACCTGCCACTCTTTTGTACTATTCGCAATACCGGAGCAGCGATTTTGGCTCATGAGTAAAGGTCGTCGTGGCTCACGAGAATCCGCTCTTTAAGCAGCGCCAGAGGTGCGTCCTAACTTAGCGAAGGGCAAAGCGAGGCACTCGCGACGCCTTGGTATCCCGCCCCCAACAGAATCCGAGGCCTGAAAGGTCGATCTAAATCAACGAGCTATCACAGAAGTTGCCTTACCAACCTTTCGCTATCTTCTTTGCTGCTGCCAGTTTACCTAGCTCCTTGATCAATTCGTCGACAACCTCCGGTTTAGAAATGCGTCCAGTTTCCGCAGCGTAGACCAAAGGCCACGCTGCGCTGAAAATTTTAAACCCAAAACCTACCAAGGCATCGGAAACGCCGTATTAAGGGCGAAAACGCGCTCCTTAATCTCGGCAAGCTTGGCATCATCCTCTCGCGCTACGAGCGCTTCGTGGATCAAATCGGCGACCTTTTCAGCATCAGCACCCTTCATCCCACGGGTCGTGACTGCAGGAGTTCCAATCCGAATTCCACTAGGCTTCATCGGACTCGCTTCATCGAAAGGAATCGAGTTTTTGTTCACCGTGATGCCCACTTTATCGAGGGTATCGGAAACGATGGAGCCATCGAGGCCCACCGGACGAAGATCGACCATGAAGACATGGTTTTCGGTGCCACCGGAAACGATCCGGTAACCGTGCGATTCGAGACGCGCGGACATCGCCTGAGCATTCTTGATAACCTGCTCCTGATACTCTTTGAAGCCCGGTTCAAGCGCTTCGCCAAAGCACACTGCCTTGGCCGCGATGACATGCATCAGTGGTCCACCTTGGACGCCGGGGAAAACGCGACCATCGATCTTCTTAGCATACTTCTGTTTACAAAGAATGATCCCGCCACGGGGTCCGCGGAGTGATTTGTGTGTCGTCGAAGTGACAAAGTCCGCATGCGGTACTGGGCTTGGATGAACTCCCGCCGCCACCAAACCGGCGATGTGCGCCATGTCCACGAAAAGATAAGCGCCAACCGCTTCGGCAATCTGCCCCATGCGCTCGAAGTCAATCTCACGCGAATAAGCGCTCGCTCCACAAGTAATAAGCTTCGGCATGACCTCCTTGGCTTGCGCTTCGAGAGCATCATAATCAATACGCTCATCCTCGGCGCTCACGCCGTAGTGGGTCACGTCATAAAGACGACCCGAAAAGTTAGCCGGATGCCCGTGTGTCAAGTGACCACCATGGGCGAGATCCATCGTAAGAATTTTGTCACCGGGATCGAGCACCGCAAAGTAAACCGCGGTATTCGCCTGGCTCCCCGAGTGCGGCTGCACATTCGCGTGATCCGCTCCAAAAATTTCCTTCAGCCGGGCAATCGCGAGTTCCTCGACGACATCGACATTCTCGCACCCTCCATACCAACGACGCCCGGGATATCCCTCGGCATACTTATTGGTGAGAAGCGATCCCTGCGCTTCCATCACCGCTGGGCTGCAGAAGTTCTCCGAAGCAATCAGTTCGATGTGACTGCGCTGGCGCTTCTCTTCGCCTACGATCGCCTCAAAAACCTCTGGGTCCGTCATCGCAAGACGACTTCCCGAGGCCTTACAAAGACGCGCTTCATGGCGACCACCCTCAAAGTCAGATGAAAGAAAAGTCTCCACCATTTCCAGCCCCACTTCGGTGGTCACGACCTTCTGCCCGAGGCAAAGAACATTAGCATTATTGTGAGAACGGGTCGTCTTGGCTTCCTCCACCGTCCGAACATTGGCAGCGCGGACATCACGGAAACGATTCGCCGCGAGGCAGACACCCACACCCGAAGTGCAAACAAGAATTCCACGATCAGCGCGCTCTTCATTGACCGCCCGGGCGACCTCATTAGCAAAATCGGAATAATCCACTGAATCGCTGCCATGCGTGCCGTAATCGACAATCTCATGACCACTCCCATTAAGAGCCTCCACGATTGCGTTTTTCAACTCAACTCCGCCGTGATCGGCCCCAACAGCAATTCGAATGGCATTTGCACTCATAAAGAGACACCTTCCGTGAGGCCTCTGGAGGAAAATGGCAAGCGCTTACGTGAGAAAGCCCCCCTCGAAGGCCAAATTTCCCTTCTCCCATTCTCCTTGCCATGAAAACAGGTGAAGTCGGGCTACTGGATCCGGGAGGCTCTCGAACGAGGCATCATTAACGACGCCTCGCGCCATCCCATCCTTTTTCTGACTGGACTCATCCCCTCTTCCGATGACTCCAAAATCCTACCAAACATCAGTAGCCTTTCGCCGAACGCTCAGGCTTTTCCCCGCTCATCAAGAAAGCCAATGATTCCAACAATTGCTTCATCTAGAACGTTGGCACAGGAATCATAGGCCGGGCGGCCCATCCCGATAGGATCCGGGACATCGGCTCCGACTTTCCCATCGATTTCCGCGAAATCGCAGCCGAGGTGATATTTTTCCTGCTGCTCGGGAAACATCATTTCGAGCATTTCAAGGTGACCCTCGGTCATGCAGAAGACAGCTTCCGCTTCGGCAAGCATCTCGTCATCCACCATGCGACTGCGGAAGCCCTCAAGGCTAATATTGAGATCTGATAAAACGTCCAAGGTATCGCGGCTTGCAGAACTTCCCGGCTGCGCAGCCACTCCTGCCGAGCTCACCTCGTAATCCGAGCCCTCGGTCGCCCGTCGAAAGATCCCTTCCGCCATCGGGCTACGGCAGGTATTTCCAGTGCAGACAAACAAGACCTTTCGTGCGTCCTTCGACATGAAAGGTGGTTACCCTTTTCACGTAAACTAATAAACTACAATCCCCAACAAGATGAAGTTTCTCAACTACGCCCTCGCTCTCATTTTCGTCATCTTCGCCTGGTTCCAGCGAAATGACATCGACCCCGAGATCTACACAAACCCTTCCTCGCTTGATGCGGCCCTGTGGTTCCTCTTCTATCTCATTATCGGAATCACATTTATTGTGGTCTCTTTCCGCAAGCTGCCAGCATGGTATTTTATCCTCGCCGTCGTGGCCTGCCTCATCGAAATGGCGACGTGCGGCCCCGGGATTTGGGCTAACCTTTTCGGTGAGGAAAAGTTCAACATGACGCAAACGTCGATGTCCGCCGAGGATCCCCGCGTCGAACTGTCCCGCGAATTTTTCGGTGCTCTCATTGCGCTCTCCGCTGTCATTTTCCAGCTCTGGCAATCGAGGCGCAAAAGCTCTGCCACACGCTAAATGATGGCTCCCAGAGTCTTCAAAGACATTCACCATTGGTGATAAATTAATCCATGAGCGACTTTTTGAAAACTCCAAAGGTCGTTCTCCTGATCTGGTCGGCTCTCCTCATTTCCATCTGCTATTCCAGTTTGGGGAAATCCTGGAGCACCGTATTAATCTTAACCATCACCCTCTTGCTGACAGTTCTACCAGTTCTATTCCAATAAAATATCTCAGTCATCCCCCACTTGACGACCCCTGCCAATTTCACCACTCTTCCGTAGTGTCACTCGCCGCGTGCTCGAGAATCTCGCCATCGCCTGAGCTAGAAAATTGAAAAAACGAGACCTTACTTTACGTATTTTCATTATTCCACCATGCGCGTCCCTTCTTTAGCCCTCACTCTCACTCTCATTCTCCCGGCTTCCGGCCAGCTCGCTCTGAAGCAAGTCGATCAAACCATTGAAGTCAAAAATGGCAACCAACTCGTCACCATCTTCCGGGCCGACAAGCAAGTTCCCTGCCTCTATCCTCTCATCGGCCCAGGCGGCTCCAACATCACCCGCCACTTCCCTTTTAAAAAAGACGTCGCGGGCGAACAAAGCGACCACCCACACCACATCTCCTTCTGGTTCACCCATGGCCTCATCAACGGTCACGATTTCTGGCATAGGTCGAAAAACGTCCCTCCCTCAAACATCGTCCTGAAATCCTACGGCGACATCGCCAAAAATTCCTTCACCGCCAACCTCGCTTGGGAACACAACAGCAAAGCCCTCCTCAACGAAAAGCGCCGCTATTCTTTTTCCGTGAGTGAAAAGGATCTCATCATCGATCTCACCTCCACTCTCACCGCGCTCGAGGACGTCACCTTCGGCGACACCAAGGAAGGGTCTCTCGGCCTTCGCCTCACTCCCTCCCTCCGTCTCAAGGGCAAGGTCGCCAAGGGCTCCATTGAAAACTCCGAAGGCCACAAAGACGGCGCCGCTTGGGGCAAACGCGCCAAGTGGGTCGCCTACCACGGTCCCAATTCTGAAGGAGAAGCGACCGTCGTCGCTCTCATGGATCACCCCGACAACCTCCGCCACCCAACCTGGTGGCACGCCCGCGACTACGGTCTCCTCGCCGCCAACCCTTTCGGCCAACACGATTTCGAAGGCAAAAAAAAGGAGCCTCATCTCGGCGATCATTTGCTCGAGAAAGGAAAATCACTCACCCAAAAATACCGCCTTATCATTCAACACGGCAGCTTTAGCGCCGACTCTCTCAAGACCAACTTCACGAACTTCTCAAAATAATGAATCGCCGCAATCTCCTCCGCTCCTCTGTCTACGCAGGCACCTTTTCCCTCCTGGCTCCCCATGCCCGCGCCGCCGGTGCCAATGGTGAACTCCGCGTCGTCGTGATCGGAGTCAAAGGCCGGGGCGGCTCGCACATTGGTGGCGTCCTTTCTCATAAAAAAGCGCGACTCGTGGGCCTCTGCGATATCGACACCGACCAACTCGACCGCAAAAAGAAAGAGCTCGAAAAACGGAGTAACCTCACCGGTCTCAAGACCTACACCGACTACCGCAAGGTCTGCCAAGATCCCGACGTCGACGCCATTTGCATCGCCACCTGTAACCACACTCATACCCTCATCGCCCTCAGCGCCGCCGCTCAAGGAAAGCACGTCTACGTCGAAAAGCCCGTCTCCCACAATATCTGGGAAGGCGAAAAACTCGCCCTTGGACAAGCCGACTACGGCGTCGTGATTGCCCACGGATTCCAGCGCCGCTCCGAGCAGGCTTGGCACGACGTCTTTGACTGGGTTAAGGAAGGTCACCTCGGCAAGCTCACCCTCGCCCGTGGCTTCTGCTACAAGCCCCGCAAGTCCATCGGCAAGCTCGCTGCACCCATCGCGCCCCCGAAAACCGTCGACTACAATCTCTGGTCTGGCCCCCGCGAAATTCTCTCCGTCAACCGGAAGCAATTCCACTACGACTGGCACTGGCAGTCGCCTTACGGAAATGGCGACCTAGGCAACCAGGGTCCGCATCAATTCGACGTCTGCCGGTGGGCCCTCGATGACCCCATGGAATACCCCGCCGGAGTCCTCACCGCTGGCGGAAGACTCGGCTATGATGACGATGGCGACACCGCCAACACCCAGATCCTCTACATCGACGCCAAACCCGCCCCCATCCTTTTCGAAGTCCGTGGACTTCCCAAAAAAGGCCTCGATTGGAAAAATGGCATGCCGAACTACAAAGGCGTCACCATTGGAAACGTCATCGAATACGAAGGTGGAAAGATCCTCGGCGGCCACGGAAGTTCCTGCCGCGTCGTCGACAACGATGGCAAAGAAATCAAGAAATTCTCCGGTGGCGGAAACTCCTTCCACAATTTTATTGATGCCGCCCTCAGCGGAAAACAAGACGTCGTGCATGGCGCTCAAAATGGTCACCATTCCTCCGCCCTCGCCCATCTCGGCACCCACGCCTTGAACCTCGGAAAGAAAGCGGACCCCGATCAGATCAAAGCCGCTTTCTCCAAGACGCCAGCCCTCACCGACGCCTTCGGACGCATGCAGGAGCACCTCGCTGCCAATGGAGTCAAGGGAGGCATCACCATGGGAGTCCCACTCACCACCGACGGCGTGAAACTCACCGGCGAATTTGCAAAAACCGCCACCAAGCTCGACCACGAAACCTACCGCGACGAGTTCAAGCTCCCGAATGCTTAAGGACCCGTCCCTCCCAAAAAATAACGATGTGGTTCATCGGATATCCTTCTTCTCGGGATCGTGATTTATCTCGCGCTCTGGATGTGGGCTTCTTGAGCCCGAAGGAAGGATCTATCGGACTCTTTCTTTCTGAGTGCTGGTAGCTTTCTATCCCTTCTGATTTGGCCACTTGCTCTTCCGTTCATGCTGAAGGCAGCCAAACCAACCAACGCCACTTTCTCACTAAAGGTGGCGTTTTTCGCCCTATTGGGGCCCGGGTTCCCAAAAAGCGAACAGCCAGGGGTTATTTTGAAACCACGGAACACACTTCTCCCCCACCTCGATCACTTTGAATCACCTCCTAAAATACCATCATTGATCCCACTGATTGATTCCTCCACACTTCCCACATATGAAACGGCCCGCACTCCTAGTCGCCATCCTCACCCTCGCCGGCGTCATCGCCATTCCTCTTCTCGGTCAGCTCCAGAAAAATGGAAGCCAACGCACCGCCGCCCCAAAAGGCTGGGCCAAGTTCGATTGGTCTGAAAAGAAAAAGATCCTCTTTACCACCTACGCCCCCACCGAGAAGGAACTCGCTCTGGTCGAGAAGGCCATCCCCAAGAAACTCACCGCGACGCCACGTAAAGCACGCAAAATCCTCGCCTTTTATAAGTGCAACTGGCCCCACTCCTCCATCGCCACCGGCCTCGCCACCTTCAAGATGATGGCCGAGAAAACGAAGGCCTACGAGATCGAGTTCACCGACGACCCCGCAGAGTTCACCACCGCAAATCTCGATCAATACGACGCCCTCCTTCTCCTCAATTCGGTCGACTTCGAAACCTTCCTCTCCGGGGAACAACGTAGCGCCTTTCTCGAATTCATAAAATCCGGCAAGGGCCTCATCGGTATCCACGCCGCCTCGGATTCCTGTAAAGAATGGCAAGAAGGCTCCGATGTCATCGGCGGCGGCTTCGGCTCCCATCCCTGGACCGCTGGCGGCACCTGGGCCGTCAAAGTCGAATCTCCCCTCCACCCTCTCAACGCCGCATGGGGCGGAAAAGGAGACTTCCTCAACGACGAAATCTACCACTACCGCGATGGCACCTTCACCCGGAAGCGTTCACGCGTCCTCCTCAGCCTCGACATGTCAAAGCAGCGTAATTTCGAAGGACAAGGAATGGCCGCCAAGCTTCGCGATTCTATCAAGGCTGACGGAGACTACCCCATCGCCTGGATTCATAAAGTCGGCCAAGGCCGCGTCTTCTACTCCAATCTCGGACACAATCACGCCACCTACTGGAATCCCAAGGTCCTCCAACACTTCCTCGACGGCATCCAATATGCCCTCGGCGACCTTGACGCCGATGCCACCCCATCCGCCGAGCTCAACCAAGTGCTCACCAAACTCGCTCCCGCGAAAAAGATCGTCTTTCTCGCCGGAGGAAGAAGCCATGGCTCAGGCGATCACGAATTCCGTGCCGGATCTCTTCTTCTCGCCAAGAGTCTCAATGCGCAAAGCGACCTCCCCATCCAAGCAGAGGTCATCTCGGGTTGGCCCAAGGATGACAAGATCCTCGAAGGAGCCGCCGCCATCATTGTCTACTGCGACTCCGACTCCGTCGTGCGGAACCACTACCCCCGCCTCATGGAGCTCTCTAAAAATGGCACCGGCCTCTTCTTCATGCACTACGGAGTGCACCCAAGTAAGCCGGAGGACGGAAGAAACTACTACCTCCCCACCATCGGTGGATTCATGGAATCTGGTTTCTCGGTGAACCCCCACTGGGTTGCCGACATCAAGGTCGCCAGCGATCACCCCATTCGCCGCGGCTGCGAAAAGCCCATCAAGGTCGTCGACGAGTTTTACTACAACATGCGCTTCGCCGACAAAGTCATCCCGCTCGCCACTGCCATTCCGAACAAAGACAAGATGAAGACCATCAATCTTTGGAACGAAAACGGCCCCGCTGGCTTCGGAAAACCCCAGTCTCTCCTCTGGGGATTCGAGCAAAAAAGTGGCGTTCGAGGTGCCGGCTACACCGGAGGCCACTATCACCGCAACTGGGCAAACGACGGCATCCGCACCATGATCCTCAACACCATCGTCTGGATCTCCGGCCTCGACGTGCCTGAAGGGGGCCTAAAATCAAAGACCCCCAGCGAGGATGAGATCAACGCCAACCTCGACGAGAAACCCGGCATGAAGCGCATCAAGCTTCCGCTAAAAAGCGCCGAAAAATACATGCAGGAAATGCTCAAGCCCCGTCCCGCCGCTCCCAAGAAACCGGCCAAGAAGAAGAAAAAAGTCGCTGCCCCGAGCGCTCCCAAATCCGTCTGGAAACCCCTACTCGATAAAAACCTCAGCGCCTGGGACACTTGGACCGGCGTTCCCCATAAAACCGTCAAAATCCCCGGCCACCCCGCCTCAACCAGTGAAGACGGCGTCAAAGGCACCCCCCTTGGCCTCAACAACGACCCCCTTCGTATCTTCTCCGTCATTCAGGAAGACGGCCACGACGTCCTCAAGATCACCGGAGAAATCTACGCCGGACTCACCACCAAGTCCGAGTTCGAAAACTACCATCTCACGATGCAATTCAAGTGGGGCGACAAAAAATGGGAACCCCGCCTCCAGCGCCGGCGCGACTCCGGCATCCTCCTCCACTGCGTCGGAAAACACGGCGCTTTTTGGAATGTCTGGAAGCGCTCCCTCGGATGCCAGATCCAGGAAGAAGACATCGGCGACTTCATCGCCCTCGCCGCCTCCGGAGCCGACATCAACGTCGCACCCAACGAAGAAAAACATACCGCCTGGAACCCCAGAGGAAAACTGGATCCCAATCCCGGCTACACCGATCATGGCCCCTCCACCGAACGCACTCACGGAGAGTGGAACACCATCGATATCTACACTGTCGGAGACAAAATGGTCTTCGCCGTGAATGGCAAAGTTAACATGGCCCTCCATAACACCCGCCAAAAGACCCAATACGGCCCCGCTCCCCTCACCAAAGGCCAGATCCAAATCCAATCAGAAGCCGCCGAGTGCTACTACCGCGAGATCAAGATCCGCCCCATCAGCAAGTTCCCCACCGGCATCGCCAGCGCCCTGAAGTAAGGACAGCCACGGCAGTGGCAATAGTTTGCTCTATTTGAGCTAATGCCAGAGGAGAAAAACTCAGCCTCAGCAAGCTTACCAAACTTCGCTTCGCTCGCACATTTCCCGAATGCCTTTGGAAAGAGGAGTCCGGTTGGCCAACGGCCAAATTTATACCAGACCAGCGCAATATCGGGCCTGTTATTTAGCGATGAGTAAGCTTTGTCTCTTCGCTCTTTTGCTGATACCCGGATCCGTGAGTATCGCCCAAGGACGCCCATGGAGTGACGAGATCATCTATTTTATGCTGACCGATCGTTTCTACGACGGTGACCCCTCAAACAATCTTCCCAAGGGCTGCGACCCCTCGACCTACGACGCCAAGCAGGAAAATGTCGACCTTTACCACGGTGGCGATTTCCGCGGCATCGAACTCGCGCTTCAAAGCGGCTACTTTAATGCACTCGGCATCACCGCCATCTGGATCACCCCACCGGTGAGGAACGTCTGGAAGACGGCCTACGATGAAGGCGATTCCGGCAAGACGGGCTACCACGGATACTGGGCTCAGGACTTCCTCGATATCGACCCGCATCTCACCTCCTCTGTTTCTCTTCGAGGCGAAGCCTATTCGAACAACCGATACGGGCGCCTCGCCCATTACCGGGACCTCGTCCGGCTCGCTCACGAAAAAGGGATCAAGATCATCCAGGACATCGTCTGTAATCACATCGGCCCGCTCTTTTTCTACGACCAGGATGGCGATGGCACCCAGGATCTTAACGAAAAAGGCGAATGGGTCGCCCCCTTTAAGAAAGAAGGATTCCACGCCAGCGCGAAATGGGGAAACATTCCCAAATGGAACATCTTCAAACCCGAGCCCCGCGAACCCAAGCAAATCTTCGGGAAGCATATCGAATTCAACGGCATCCTCGCTGACCTCTCGACTTACAGTCGCAAGGGCTTCGATGACGAGAGCCTCGCGAAAGCCGATGGAGAAGAAATCGACTGCGACTTCTTCAGCCTTCGCGATGTTTGGACCAAAGACGACAGCATTCACTTTGATGAACTCGTCGATGAATTCGTCCGGATCTACGGCTTCTACATTGAGGAAGTTGGCATCGACGGCCTCCGCATCGATACCGTAAAACACGTCCACCACGAGTTCTGGAGCGAATTCAGCAAGCGCCTCCGCGAAAAAGTAGGCGAGCGGGCGAAAGACCTCATTCTTTTTGGCGAAGTCTATGACGGTAACCCCCGCAAGCTGGGCCAATATACCTACCGTCACGACAACCAGGACGTTGCTCTCGATAGCCTCCTCAATTTCCAAATGTGCTGGTCCGCCCGGAACTACTTCCGCCACGACGCCAATGGCTTCGGCCACGCCAATGGTATCGAGCGTGCCATGCAGGACCTCAACGGAGGCCCTCCCGGCGAACTTCCTTATTTTAACGCCAAGCCCGGTCTCGACGGCCTCAACTCCCGTCAAAAATCGATCACCTTCCTGGAGAACCACGATGGTCTCAACCGCTTCCGTGTCAAAGGAGTCAGCGAAAAACGGAACATCCTCGCCAACGCCTTCGTCCTCACCCTTGAAGGCATCCCCTGCCTCTACTACGGCACCGAGGCCGGCCTCATTGATGAGAAGGTCGGCGTTGATGAAAATACCGAGACCGGCCGCCTCACCTTTATCAAACGTGGAGATGACACAAGGATCGAAGAACTTCAAAGTACCGCCTCATTTAAGGCCCTAAAAATCTTCATCCAGCTCCGCAAAGATCTCCCTGCTCTCCGGAAGGGATTGACCTCCACTTTGTGGGTCGATAACCGGGAAGCGCCAGCCGATGACGGCCTCTTCATCTACGCCCGCTACATTAAGAACGAGCCTGAGAAAACGGTAATCGTAAGCTTCAACCTCAGCGACAAGCGCCGCAGCATGCACATCGATCTCGTCGGCATCAACCAAGAGGCCATCCTGCCAAAAGGAAAAAACCTCAAACGACTCCCTCTCCTCGGCATCCGCAGAAAACTCAATCCCGTCACCTGGGAAGAAAACCCCCGCGCCCGCATCGACCTCCCGCCCGAAAGCGTCGGCATCTGGATCGTCGAGTGAAGGGGGAGCGTCTCACCCAGTTGGTCTCACGCCCACATGCCCGCCGTAGCCCGAAGGGCGTGGGAGGATGCCCTGCAACCCGCTGGCTCACCCTCCCACATTGTTTCGTGCCTTTCGTATATTTCGTGGTTAAAGCCCCTCGACCCAGCTCGTTCAAATTTCATCCCCAACCAAGATTCGTCCTATTCGCCAGATTCGTGTTCAAATCTCAACTCTCATTCCCCCAACCGCTTTTTCTATCGAAATCCCCCCCGTTTTATGGTCTTGAAGCACCAACATCATGACTTCGGCAGACATTAGACAGAGCTTCCTCGATTTCTTTAAGGAAAAAGGCCACACCCCCGTGCCCTCAGCCTCCCTCCTGCCGCAATCCCCCGGACTCCTCTTCACGAACGCCGGGATGAACCAATTCGTCCCCTACTTCCTCGGCACCGAGAAGGCCTCCTACGATCCTCCACGCGCCACCGACACCCAGAAGTGCATCCGCGCAGGCGGAAAACACAACGACCTCGAGGACGTCGGCTACGACACCTACCACCACACCTTTTTCGAAATGCTCGGGAACTGGTCCTTCGGTGACTACTTCAAAAAAGAAGCCATCGAGTGGGGCTGGGAACTCATCGTCGAGCGCTGGGGCTGCCCACCTGAGCGCCTCTACGCCACCGTCTACTCTCCCTCAGAAGGCGACCCCTCCTCATTCGACCAAGAAGCCTACGACCTCTGGGCCAAGCTCTTCGAATCGAAAGGACTCGATCCCAAAATCCACATCGTCAACGGCAACGTCAAAGACAACTTCTGGATGATGGGCGAGACCGGCCCCTGCGGCCCCTGCTCCGAACTCCACGTCGACATGACCCCAAAGGGCGACACCGGAGGCTCCCTCGTCAACATGGACTCCGATCTCTGCATCGAAATCTGGAACCTTGTCTTCATCCAATACAACGCCGAGGCCGATGGCTCCTTCCGTGACCTCCCCGCCAAGCACGTCGACACCGGCATGGGCTTCGAGCGCGCCTGCTCGCTCATCCAAAACACCAAAGGCTTCACCGACTTCTCCGAAAAACCCACCAACTACGCCACCGACGTCTTCCAACCCCTCTTCCGCAAGCTCGAAGAAATGAGCGGCAAAAAATACGTGGATATTTACCCCGTGGCTGCGACCTCCGATCACGTGGCCAATAGTGAAGAGGCTACGCGACCAGAGGTCGCGGCCACATTGGAGCAAGCCATCGCCTTCCGCGTCATCGCCGACCACCTCCGCACCCTCTCCTTCTCCATCGCCGATGGCATCCTCCCCGGAAACAACGGCCGTAACTACGTCCTCCGCCGTATCCTCCGGCGCGCCGTCAAATACGGCCGCGCCCTCGGCTTCGATGGCACAGAAGCCTTCCTCCCAAAACTCGTCGACACCCTCGTCAGCGAATTCGGAAGCACCTTCCCGGAAATCGGAACCCGTGCCGCCGCCGTCAAAGAAACCCTCGCCAACGAGGAAGAGAGTTTTAATAAAACACTCGATCGCGGGATGAACCTCTTCGAAACCGTGGCCGCGACCTCCGGTCGCGTTGCAAAAACCTTCCCACCCGAAGACGCCTTCAAACTCTACGACACCTTCGGCTTCCCTCTCGACCTCACCGCCCTCCTCTGCCGTGAGCGTGATATCGAGCTGGATGAAGCCGCCGTTGAAGCCCGCATGGAACAAGCCCGCGAACTCTCTCGTGGCGCTCAGAAAACAACCATCGTCCGCGCCCTCGACCTCTCCACCGAGGCAGTCACGGAATTCCTCGGCTTCGATACCGATTCCTGCGAAGCCACCATCCTCGAAGTCCACGAGCAAGACGACTCCCTCCTCGTCATTACCGACAAAACCGTCCTCTTCACCGAAATGGGCGGCCAGGAAGGCGACACCGGAACCCTCAACGGCCACCCCATCACCGGTACCCAAAAAATTGGTGCAGCCACTGCTCACCAATTGAAAGTTGAACGTTCGGCGTTGGAAGTTGGAAGTTCCGCGTCCATCGAGCTCGATAGAGCGAGACGCCACCCCATCGAGGCCCACCACACTGCCACCCACCTTCTCCACTGGGCCCTCCATGAAGTCGTCTCATCAGACGCCTCCCAAGCAGGCTCCAGCGTCTCCCCCGACCGCCTCCGCTTCGATTTCAACTCCAAGGCTCTCACTCCGCAGCAAATCGCTGAGATCGAGGAAAAGGTCAACGCTTCCATCCAGAACAGCGACACCGTCTCTTGGATCGAAGTCCCCCACACCGACATCAAAGAGCGCGCCGACATCATGCAGTTCTTCGGCGACAAATACGGCGACCGCGTGCGCGTCGTCCAGATCGGCGGTGGTGATAAAACTCTCGACGGTTTCTCGATGGAACTCTGCGGCGGCACCCACGTCCGCAACACTTCCGACATTGGCCTCTTCAAAATAAAATCTGAAGGCGCCATCGCCTCCGGCGTCCGGCGCATCGAAGCTCTCTGCGGCCCCGCTGCCAAGGCCTACCTCGCCGAGCAAGCTACACTCGAAGCCGAGGAAAAAGTCCTCGCTCTCGAAAAGCTCTCCAAAGCCAACGCCTCACTCGTCGCTCTCGAAAAAGAAGCGATCTCAGTCGCTGATTCCGCCTCTGCCGATGAGGTGAAAACCGCTGCCATCAACGCCGAGAAAGCACTCAAGAAAGCGCAAGCCGCCGGAGCCGCCCAAATGGCCGACGGCCTCATCTCTGAACAAAACATCACCGGGAACATCGTCCTCTCCACCGAAGGCCCTGCCACTCTTCTTCAAGAGCTCATGAATGCCCTCAAGAAAGTCCACTTCTCCCACGCGGCCTTCCTCATCGTCGATGACGGAGACAAGCTCCACCTCGGAGCCCTCTGTGGGGAAGACGGAAACAACGCTGGCCACGGCGCAGGCAACCTCATCAAAGAACTCGGCCCCCTCGCGGGTGGCAAAGGCGGCGGTAAGCCAGACATGGCCCGCGGCGCAGCCCCGGATCGTGACAAAGTCACCGTTCTAGTCATCGCTGCGAATACCGAGCTGGGTATCTAATACCAAGTAGTGTTTCAAAAGAGACGAATGCCGGAG
>OLHR01000001.1_pt1:2500-125071 | contig 125071 bp, 117 predicted proteins | sample 1609291 | NCBI WGS metagenome assembly OLHR01 (sample SAMN05416707, study PRJEB24817) | seawater metagenome | isolation source: Sea water | place: Canada:Atlantic | collected 2013-07 | reverse complement strand
ACGAGATCATGCCTAGTCTCGTGGGCTCGGAGATGTGTATAAGAGACAGATGAAGATGTGCGCAATCGGGACATTAAAATTTATGTCAACGGAGAGATCGTCCACCGTGATCAGGCTAAAGTTTCTGTGTATGACAGTGGCTTTATGCTTGGCGACGGCATGTGGGAGGGGATGCGTCTTTATGATGGAAAGTGGGCTTTCTTTGATGAACATATGGACCGGTTCTTCAACTCTTGCAAGGCTGTATCACTGGATGTTGGCATGGACAAGATGGGCATCCTAGATGCACTCAGCCGCACCGCAGCTGCTAATAATATGACTACTGATGTGCATTGTCGTTTGATGTTGACTCGGGGGGTGAAGGTGAAACCGTTTCAGCATCCGTCGCTATGCCGATCTGGCCCAACACTTGTGATTATCATGGAGCATTCCAAGCCTGTTGAAGGGCTCCACAAGAAAGGTATTCGTTTGGCCACGGTGCCACAGGTTCGCGGATTACCAATGAGTCAGGATGCGAAGTATAATAGCCATTCAAAGCTCAACTGCGTGATCGCCTGCTTGCAGGCCGAACAAGCTGGAGCGGATGAAGGTTTGATGCTGGATCCATATGGATTCGTGAATACCACCAACGCGTGCAACTTCTTCATCGTTCGTCGAGGAGAGGTTTGGACCTCTACTGGCGACTATTGTATGAACGGTGTGACCCGACAAAATGTTATCGACCTGTGCCGAACGAATGGGATCCCAGTGTTTGAAAAGAACTTCTCGCTCTATGAAGCCTATAGTGCCGACGAAGCGTTTCTGACAGGCACGTTTGGCGCACAAACGCTGGTGGCCGAGATCGATGGAAAACGGATTGGGGCAGCTGGACATCCAGTCATAGCAAGGTTGCAATCGCTATACAAAGACCTAGTCCGCAAGAATACTATTGGCCCAGACAATGGATGATCTAAGCGTTATCAAACCGCTTTTGGACTCTACCTTACGAGGGCGTACGACGACGCATCTCAAGCAACTTATCGTAACTGGAGAACTTCAGCCTGGTACTCGACTAACGGAAAAAGGGCTCGCTGATGCGCTTGGTATCAGCCGAGGACCCTTGCGAGAAGCAATTCGTGAACTTGTCGATATTGGGTTGGTTGTTAGCGAACCATACAAAGGCCTCTTTGTGCGGCAAGTGACTCGAAAGGATCTTGAGGAAATCTATTCATTGCGAACCAGCCTTGAACAATTTGCTTTCCGTGAGTGTTGGAACAAACGCGACCTGAGCGCGCTTGCAGACCTTAAACAACGTAATGCCAAACTGTCGGCTACAGTCAAAGCAGGTCAGGACAGACTGAGGGTTATCGAGGACGAACTGCATCTCCATAGCTGGTCCTATGAGTTGTCTGGCCATCAGCTTCTCCTTCAAAGCTGGAACCGTTTGATGCCAAACCTGCAGTTTTACTTTGCAATGCATCAACAAGCCCATGATCGTCCAGGTCCAAAACGTCATGCACATGATATATATTTGGAGCTGGCTTGTGGAGACGATCTTGAAGCCATGCTTGAGCATTTACTAGACCATATGCGGCAAGGCCTAGAAGCGACTATGAGTTTTATTAGTGATGAGAAAGTCTAAGATTGATTCCAGATGGTTATTCAACGTACTCCTGAATATTCGCACGCCCACCCTTTCTAGTCGGCTATATCAGAAGTGCAGTATTAAAAAGAATGGAGGCACTATCTGGAGGATTAAGCTGAGAACATTTCCTGAAACATTGAGTCTTAGTATGTTGAATCGATGAATTGATGAGCCAAATTGGATCTGGGATAGCCCCATGGTAGCCCCGTAAAAACCATACAAAATCCACAAAGTTAATTGCGTTATACGAGTTTGTATTATAAGGGAATAATGGTGCCCGGAGACGGAATCGAACCGCCGACACGAGGATTTTCAATCCTCTGCTCTACCGACTGAGCTATCCGGGCTATACTGAGTGCTTTCTTCTGTGTTGATTGCTCTGTTGAGCGACCAAGAAGAGGGCAGTATTAAACCCGTTTTGAATTTTCCTGTCAACAATAAGTTGATGAAATCTGGTTATTTTCTTTATTGTTGCGGGTTTTTACTGTGCAGAAGGGGGCACGTAACCGTCTGCTTGGTCGTAATCCTCTCCCGAGATAAATTTATCCAGTTCGCCTTGCAGGTATGAGCGACTTTCAGGGTCCATCATATTGAGCTGCTTTTCGTTAATGAGCATGGTTTGGTGCGCTAACCAATCTTGCCATGCCTGTTTTGACAAGGTTTCAAATAAGGTTTGACCTTTGGCACCAGGGTAGGGAGGACGATCCATAGCTTCCATGTCGGCTTGATACTTAGTGCAAAAAACAGTGCGTGTCATTGGGCTTTCTCGAGTAGTTTTTTAATCGGTGTCGCTAGCCCTATTGTATGCAGTTGTTGGCTGTCGTACCACTGACTTTTATGCTTTTCTGATACTTTTAGCTGGGCCTTATCCAATACTAACCGATGGGGCTCAATGGTGAGCTTATAGTGGCTAAATACGTGCTTAATGGGTGCCATTGGGGTGGTGTGGGTAGACAAACCCTCTAAGGCTAGCTGGGTCTGTAATGCTTTTAGGTCAGCGAATTCTGGCAGGCTCCAAAGTCCACCCCAAATGCCTTTGCTTGGTCGCTGTTCCAGAAACGTTTGCCCCTGCTTATTTTGTAGTAGCAATACGCTAATGGTCTTGTGGGGTATTGCTTTTTTTGGCTTGCGGGTGGGAATAATGCCAACTTTGTCTTGGGCTAATGCCTGGCAGTGAGCTTGCATGGGGCAGGCCACACATAAGGGCTGCTTGGGTTTGCAGATGGTGGCGCCAATGTCCATGATGGCTTGAGTATAATCAGCATTGCGTTGATGGGGAGTTAGATCTGTGGCGAGTTGCCAGAGTTGTTGGTCTATTTGGCTTTGCCCTGGCCACCCTTCAATGGCATATAAACGCGTGAGTAAGCGCTTGACGTTGCCATCGAGTATTACGCCACGTTGGTTGTAGGCTTGGCTCACGATGGCCCCTGCTGTAGACCTGCCGATACCCTTGAGAGCAATGAGGGCGTCTAAGTCGTTGGGCATATGGCCTTGATGTTGTTGAGTAATCGCGATGGCACTGGCATGCAGATTCCGCGCTCTAGTGTAATAGCCCAAACCTGTCCAGAGACTAAGTACGGTATCAGCTTCAGCTTGGGCTAAGTGGGTGATGGTTGGAAAACGCTCCATAAAGCGCTCAAAGTAGGGTATCACGGTCATGACTTGGGTTTGTTGTAACATAATCTCAGACACCCACACACGATAACCGGTGCGATCTTTTTGCCATGGTAGGTGGTGGCGTCCGTGTTGGTCGAACCAGATGAGTAATTGGTCAGCAAAAGAGGTGTTGTTGGTCATTAATTGTAGACTTATGGGTGAGCAAATGGGATTAATGCTGAGTATACATTTGTTTTATACCTTTTAGGGGCGTTTGTGCTTTGTAAAACAGCTACTAAAAGCCGTATAATCTCTGCTCGCTTTATTGCTTTACTCATTATCAAACCCGAGGTCACCTTATGTCGGCTCGTACTGCCACTGTAGAACGGAATACCCTAGAAACTCAGATTACAGTTAGTGTTAATTTAGATGGCACGGGTGTGTTTAGTTGCGTCACAGGGATCCCCTTTTTCGATCATATGTTGGAGCAGGTTGCGCGCCATGGATTGATTGATTTAGACATTGTTGCTCATGGTGACTTAGCGATTGATGCGCACCATACGGTGGAAGATCTGGGCATTACCTTGGGTATGGCCATAGACAAAGCGGTAGGAGACAAAAAAGGCCTAACCCGCTATGGTTCTGCCTATGTGCCGTTAGATGAGGCTTTAACTAGGGTGGTGTTAGATTTTTCTGGACGCCCTGGGTTGTTTAATCATGTTACCTACACCCGTGGCCGCATTGGCGGTTTTGATGTGGATTTATTTGATGAATTTTTCCGTGGCTTTGTGAACCATGCCAAACTAACTCTGCACATTGATAACTTGAGTGGGAAGAATGCTCATCACCAAGCAGAAACAGTGTTTAAAGCCTTTGGTCGAGCCTTACGGATGGCCCTAAGTGCTGATGAACGGATGGCAGGTATGATGCCGTCCACTAAGGGTAGTTTATAGATACTTTGGCGATCGGCTTGGTATTAATAGGGTTATTATGAAATCCATTGCAGTGATTGACTATGGCATGGGTAATTTGCACTCCGTTGCCAAAGCCCTTGAACACGTGTGCCCAGATACCCGCGTCTATGTAACTAACGATGCGGCTAAAATTGAAGCCAGCGATCGTGTGCTCTTGCCTGGAGTAGGTGCTATTCGAGATTGCATGGCAGAGATCAAACGCTTGGGTGTGGATCACATCGTGGCTGATCAAATGGGCAAAAAGCCCATGCTTGGTATTTGTGTGGGTATGCAGGCCCTAATGCAGCGTTCCAGTGAAAATGGGAGTGTGGCGTGTTTGGGTGAACTGCAAGGTAATGTGTCTTTCTTTGGTGATCATGCCAGTGTGCAAGACGCTCACTTAAAAGTACCCCACATGGGCTGGAATCAAGTGCAGCAGCAACCCCACAAGCTATGGCGTGGCATAGAAGACAACAGTCGGTTTTACTTTGTTCACAGTTATTATGTGCGTACCGAAGCTCGCGACTTAGTGGCGGCGACTTGTAACTATGGTCTTGAGTTTGATGTGGCACTTGCTAGAGAAAATCTTTTTGCAGTGCAATTTCATCCAGAAAAAAGCCACTCAGCTGGACTTCAACTTTTAAAAAACTTCTTACAGTGGGACGGTAGCTAAACCCTGCCGTAAATAGTCTATGTCTCAAAGCCCTTTATTAATGATTCCAGCCATCGATCTAAAAGATGGTGAATGTGTGCGTTTGCGCCAAGGCCGCATGGAAGAGTCCACCGTTTTTTCAGCAGACCCGGTTGCTGTTGCCAACCAGTGGGTGGATGCTGGCTGCAGAAGGTTGCATCTGGTTGATTTGAATGGTGCCTTTGCTGGCAACCCAGTCAATGGTGATATTGTGAAGGCCATTGCGCTGGCCCACCCTAAGCTACCTATTCAAATTGGTGGCGGTATTCGTGATGTAAATATTATTGAAGCCTACCTACAGGCGGGTGTTGCCTATGTCATTATTGGTACTCAAGCAGTGCGTGATCCAGATTTTGTGACTCAAGTCTGCCGTGATTTTCCTGGCCGCATTATTGTGGGTTTGGACGCTAGCGATGGCATGGTGGCAGTCGAGGGCTGGGCTGAAGTGACTGATGTTAAAGCGGTCGATCTAGCCAAACGTTTTCGTAACGATGGGGTAAGCTCTATTGTTTATACAGACATTGCCCGTGATGGCATGATGCAGGGTGTTAATGTGGCGGCCACGTGCCAGTTGGCCAGAGAAGCAGGTATTCCAGTCATTGCTTCAGGTGGAGTGACCAATATGGACGATGTGCACGCTTTGGCGGCAGTTGCTGGCGACGGTATTGTGGGTGCTATTACCGGCCGAGCCATCTATGAAGGCACGTTAGATCTGGCAGCAGCGCAAGCCTATTGTGACGCTCAAGCCTAACCCATGCTAATGATAAGGAAACTCCCATGGGCTTAGCCAAACGCATTATTCCCTGTTTAGATGTCAACAATGGGCGCGTGGTTAAAGGGGTACAGTTTGTTGATATTAGAGATGCTGGAGATCCTGTGGAAGTGGCTAAACGCTACAACGAACAGGGCGCCGATGAGATTACTTTTCTAGACATTGGTGCAACTCATGAAAACCGTGACACTATGGTACATACGGTAGAAAAGATGGCCAGTGAAGTGTTTATTCCCCTCACTGTGGGCGGTGGCATTCGGACTTGTGAAGATATTCGCCGCATGCTTAATGCGGGTGCTGACAAAGTAGGCATTAATTCTGCTGCTGTGTTTAATCCAGATTTTGTGCAGCAAGCGGCGGATCGTTTTGGTGCCCAATGCATTGTCGTGGCCATCGATGCAAAACAAGTTAGTGGGCCGGGTGAAACCCTACGTTGGGAAATATTTACCCATGGCGGACGCAAGCCTACGGGTATTGATGCCGTTGAGTGGGCCATAAAAATGGTGGCTTATGGTGCGGGGGAAATATTACTCACTAGCATGGACCAAGATGGGGTTAAAAATGGATATGATCTGGGTGTCACGCGCACCATCAGTGAAGCGGTGTCTGTGCCAGTGATTGCATCGGGTGGTGTAGGCCACTTGGACCACTTAGTTGATGGTGTAATTGAAGGCAAAGCGGATGCAGTATTGGCTGCTAGTATCTTTCACTTTAATGAATACACCATCCCTCAAGCCAAACAATACATGGCCTCAAAGGGTATTGAGATGCGCCTTTAGGTTCAGTTGCCAGATTAGTGCAGAGGCCGAGGTCAGCTTGATGCCTGTTTGATCAAGGCGTTCTAGTGCGCTGCTTAAAAACTCTACCGTAGCTGGGTAAGGGTGACCAATAAGCACCACAGAGCCATGTTTTTGAGCAATTTCTATGGCTTGCTGAAATTGGCTTTCGAGGGCCTCTTGACTGGTATCGTTATCCAAAAACACATCTCTTGTAAGTGCAGGAATAGCTTGAGCCACAGCCTGCTGCCAAGCCACACTGGATGAACTGGTGCGGCTATCTACAAAAAATAAATCAAACTCAGCTGCAATATCCATCGTCCATTGCATGGGTAGCATCTGCTCAGTTAAAGCGCTACCCATATGGTTATTGATGCCTTCTGCTTGGGGCACGCTGGCTAAGCCTTTGCGTAATACTTTTTTGAACTCTTTTTCATCCATATCTAAGGTCAGTCCGCCAGGACCCAGCCGCAGACCTGCGTGGTTTTGCATGGGGACATGAAGAATGATTTGTTTATCTACAGCGGCACCTTTGCGAGCCAATGACGCGCCATGAGGGGTATGGGGCATGACGGCCATAGTAATGGGGCCAGGCAGATTGACCACACTAAGACCGTTAGCCAAGTTATAACCTAGGTCGTCTATAATGATGACCATAGATGGCTGAAACTCATCTGCTTTAACTAAATACGAGCTCCCTATCAGGGGCATTAGCAGTAACCAAACTAAACCCCATGGTGCCCTATTAATGTGTTTATAGGCCTTAATAAATCGAGCCATCATATTATTATTTAGACTTTGACAGACGCAGAATATCCAGCGCAGCAGCAAGTTGCGTATCCTCATCAGTTTCTGAATTATCAACGGTTACGTCTGGTTCAATGCCTGTGAGGTGGATGTTATGGCCATTAGGGGTGTAGTAGTATGCCGTTGTGAGTTTAACACCTGTCCCCTGTGGCAGGGTAATAATGGATTGCACTGAGCCTTTACCAAACGTGCTATTGCCAACCAATTGGCCACGCTGATGGTCCTTTATAGCGCCTGCTACAATTTCAGATGCGGATGCGCTGCCGTTGTTAATGAGGATTGCCAATGGCCAGCCTTGGCTAGGGTCCTGAGAGTGGGCGTCAAAACGCATATTGTCTTTGATCTGGCGGGCCTTCGTAGTCACAATGTTACCAGTGCTCAAAAATGCATCGGCTACAGCGGCGGCGGCTGATAAAGTGCCACCCGGATTATTTCGTAAGTCTAACAACCAGCGATTAGCTCCAGCAGTTTTAAGGACCTGCATTTGGTCTACTAAATCTTGCCCCGTGTGGTCCTGAAAGTGGCTAATACGAAGATAGGCGACATTACTTGCCATCAATTCACTGCGCACACTCGCTGTAGTGATGATTTCACGATTTAGATTGAACTTGAGTTCTTCACCACTTCGTAAAATAGTCAGTGTCACTGGAGTGCCTGGACCACCGCTCATAAGCTGATCGATGGCGTGCACATCAAGTCCTTTAACCGCTTTACCTTGTACGTGCGTGATCCAATCTCCAGGGAGAATACCGGCACGGTGTGCGGGGCTATCGTCGATGGGGGTAATGACACGGATGTAGTTGCCTTCTGGCACTAATTCAACCCCAATACCCGTGTACTCGCCGCGGGTATCTTGTTGCAGGCTGGCCATATCGTCGGCGTCTAGGTAGCTAGAGAAACGGTCGAGTTTTAAAATCAGGCCTTCAAGGGCAAACTGCAATAATTCTTCGTCTGTCTTTGCATCTACGTGTTGCTGGCGGATGCGTTCATACACGGCTACAAAAGACTGCAACGCAGCCAATGGCACCGGCGGGTGAGGTGTTACTGCCGCTATGGCACTCGCTGGGGCTAACACACCCAGTGCTAGTGCAAGTATCAGGCTCCCCATGGTTTGTCTGCACCGTATGAGGCCTCTAGGCTGGATTAGTTTAATGCGCATCACTTCACCTTATTGCAACCATTGTTTAGGATTTAACGGTTTGCCTTGTTGTCGCAAAGAAAAATACAATCCCGCTCGGGTGTTACCGCCAGATTTTCCACTACTGGCGATAAGTTGCTGGGCAGCAGCGGTATCACCTACGGACAAATACAAGGCTTGATTTTGCCCATATAAGCTTAAAAAACCGTCCCCATGATCAACAATGATAACCAATCCATAACCTTTTAACCAATCTGAAAAAACCACTTGCCCACCATGGATAGCGACCACATCAGAACCTTCTGGAGCGGCAATCAACCAGCCTTGTTGGCTTAGGGGGTAGGCACTTTGTGATACCCCAAAGCGGTTCAAGACTTTACCCTTTAGCGGCCAGGGTAATTGCCCTTTAGCGTCTGCCATTGGTGAGCCTGCAACTTTAATATTGGCTTTAGCAACCGCCACTTGAATTTGTTCAAGCAGCTGTTGGGCTTGCTGTTGGTCAACTTTGGCAGTGCTTAATGTTTGTGCTTTTGAGGCCTGCTTATTGTTGAGTGTTTTAAGATTAGCCGATAGCTGGGTCTTAGCTTGTTTTAACTGCTGTTGCTGAGTTTGCAATTGCTGGGCACCTTGCTGCAATTCTAAAGTGAGGTCAGACTGTTCCTGTTGTACCAAGGCGAGGCTATTTAATGTTTGCCGATAGGCTGCCATTTGTTCGGCACTGGCTTGATTTAGATATTGGAAATAAGCCATATTTCGGGCCAGAGCTGACGGACTGTCCAAGGTCAGTAGTACATTCCCGGGGGCGTTTTGACCTTGCTGATACTGCCGCTTTAATTGAGCACTGAGTTGTTGTTCTTGTTCTGCAAGGGCATCTTGAAAGTGGCTCGATTGCTGCTGTAACTTGGCAAGGTGATTGGTACTTTTTTGGCTCGCCTGTTGATTTTTCTTGATAGCCTTACTGAGCTTGCTAATGCTCTGCTCATTAGTGCGCAGTGATTGCTGTAACTTTGAGGCTTTGTTTTGGGCTTTGTTAAGCCAAGACTGTAAGTCGCCAATATCCTTTTGCAACTGCTGCATGCGTTGCTGAGCTTTTTGCTCGTTGTTAGCAGCAAGCATTTGAGTACTTATGAGCAGCATCATGCTGCATGTGAAATAGGCGATAAGGCGCAATTTAGTTAAATTCTACCAAGTTACAGCCCGTCATTTCTTGGGGCTGTTCAAGGTTCATTAAATGCAGCATAGTGGGCGCTAAATCGGCCAGCACGCCGGCTGATAATTTAGCATTGGCACTTCGATGGCTCACATAAACCAAGGGCACTGGCCACGAGGTATGGGCTGTATGGGGTTGGCCTGTATTCGGGTTAGTCATGAGTTCCACATTACCATGGTCTGCTGTAATGAGGGCTTCGCCACCCACTTTTTCTAGCGCATGAACGATACGTAAAAGACAGGTGTCTACGGCTTCAACAGCTTTGACTGCGGCATCAAATTTGCCTGTATGTCCCACCATATCAGCATTGGCAAAGTTGCATACAATTAAATCGTAAGCCCCACTTTCAATGGCGGCAACTAATTTATCAGTTAGCTCTGGAGCACTCATTTCTGGTTGTAAATCATAAGTAGCTACATTCGGAGAAGGAATAAGCTCACGACTCTCTCCCTCATATAAAGCTTCTTGCCCGCCACTAAAGAAGAAAGTGACATGGGCATATTTTTCAGTTTCGGCAATGCGTAGTTGGGTCTTTCCATGCTGGGCCATAATTTCGCCCAAATCATTTTTTACTTGGGTCGGTGGAAAAGCGCAGGCGGTATCTATGGCAGCGCTGTATTCAGTCATCATTACAAACTCAGCAAGATCCAGGGGCTCCCCACGTTCAAAACTATCAAATTCATGGTCCACAAATGCGCGCGTGATTTGGCGTGAGCGGTCGGGTCTAAAGTTAACACAGATCATGGTGTCACCGTCTTCAACCTTTGCAGACTGGCCCTGTGCATCCAAAATCACAGTGGCAGGCACAAACTCATCTGTCGCATTATTTAAGTAGGCTTCTTGTAAGGCGCTGAGGGCAGATAAGCACTCATACTCTGCTTCACCGTAGCGCATTGCTCGGTAGGCACTTTCAACGCGCTCCCAGCGTTGGTCACGGTCCATCGCAAAGTAACGGCCGCAGAGGCTGCCAATGCGGCCATTAATCGGCTCTAGGGCATCCATTAAAGCTTGTATATAAACTTGGGCTGAGCTTGGCGCCGTATCTCTGCCATCTAACCATGCGTGCACTACGATTTTTGTAGCTCCACGCTGGTGGGCTAAGCGACAGGTGGCAAACAAATGGTCTTGATGGCTGTGCACCCCGCCATCTGATAACAAACCACAAACATGAACGGTGCCTTCATTAGCAACGGCTTTATCAATGGCTGACAAAAGCACAGGGTTGGTCTGGAAGTCTCCATCCACTATGGCTTTGCCAATACGAGTGTAATTTTGGTACACCACTCGGCCCGCACCAATGTTCATATGACCCACTTCGGAGTTACCCATCTGGCCATCTGGTAGGCCCACATCGGCTCCAGAAGTGCCTACTAAAGTATGACAATGATTGGCTAACAGACCGTCCCAAGTGGGTGTATTTGCGGCTGCAATGGCATTAGAAGTCGATGTTTGGCTTTGTCCCCATCCATCCAGAATGATGAGGGCTTTAGGACTAGAAGTGGTCATGGTGTCTGTTATTGGCAAATGGCAAGATATTTTAGCAGTCTACCTCCAATTTATCCATGCTATGGCGTATAATGCCGCCGGACTTGTCGTCCTTATGGCGACCCAGAACCTATTAATTGTTGGGAATAATAAAGCTTATGGAACGTTACCTCGAATTTGCAATCAATCACTGGGAAATGGTCGTGGCCTTGGTGCTGACATTATTGGTGTTATTGATCACAGAACGCCGCAAAGCTGCTCCCTCAGTGTCGCCACAACAAGCCACTGTGATGGCAAATGGTGAAGATGCCTTATTACTTGATATTCGTGCGCCGGCAGACTTTAAGGCAGGGCGAGTTATTGGTGCCAAGAATATTCCTTTTGCAGACTTAACAAAACGGATGTCTGAACTTGAAAAACACAAAGATAAACCCATTGTTATAATTTGTAAGACAGGCCAAACTGCCTCGAGTGCAGCAAATATGTTGAAAAAAGCTGATTATACCAACGTGCATCGGATGTCTGGTGGTATGGCCGAGTGGACTGGGCAGAACTTGCCTTTGGTGCGCAAATAAAACTCTAACACTGGGGCACATTTATGACAGCACAAGTTACAATTTATAGTTCTAATCTTTGCGGATATTGCTTTCGTGCTAAACGCTTGCTCGACAGCAAAGGCCTTAGCTATGAAGAAATTAGTGTTGATGGGCGCCAAGATGTGCGTCAACAGATGATGCAGCTGACGGGTAACCGCACGGTGCCGCAAATTATGATTAATGGCAATGCCATCGGTGGTTGTGATGAATTATATCTTTTGGATCGTCAGCAAAAACTTGACCCGTTACTAGCCACTTCGTAATTGAAGCCCTCCAATAAAACCTAGACGAATGAGAATTAAGCATGAGTGAAGAAGAAAACGTTGCCGCGGCTGCAGAGACCACCGAACAGCCACAAATTATGATCCAGCGCGTGTATTTGAAAGATCTATCTTTTGAATCCCCTAACTCACCGCAGTCATTCACAAGCGATTGGAAGCCTGAGGTTGGTGTGGATTTAAATAGCCAGGCGCGCCAGCTTAATGAAACTACGTTTGAGGTGGTTTTACGCATAACGATTACCGCTTCAGCAGAAGAAAAGACGGTTTACCTAACGGAAGTGCAGCAGGCGGGTTTGTTCCACATTGCCAATGTGCCTAAAGAATCTATGGGTCAAGTTTTGGGTGCTTTTTGCCCAAACATCCTATTTCCCTACGCGCGTGAAGCCATTGATAATCTAGTGCAAAGAGGTAGCTTCCCAGCCTTAATGTTGGCCCCAGTCAACTTTGATGCTTTGTATGCACAGAGTCTGGCGCAGCAAGCGTCGCAAGCTGAAACAGGTGCGGCTGAAACTGAAACTGAAAATGATGCGACTCCAGATGCTGGTGAACCAACTCACTAACGCGAGTGGGTGAGGGTGTCTGTTAGCAGCGTCAGTTGAGGGCGTTGCTGCGCAAATTAGTGGGATAGGGGCTGCATAAACTAGAGGCACAGTGCCTGCTCAATTTGGTAGGATAAATGCCTTGGGGTCCTATCCTAAGAAAACCAAAGTTGTCTACTGTGTTTAAAGATTGGCGCCATCGTAATTGAGCTGTCTCCATGCTTCATATACGGTAATGGCTACGCAGTTAGATAAGTTCAAGCTGCGGCTTTCTGACGTCATGGGAAGGCGAATCCTGGCGTCACATTGGGCTCTAATTTCTTCAGGAAGCCCGCGACTTTCGGGTCCGAACAAAAGCGCGTCATGTTTTTCAAACCTAGCTTTGCTGAAGCAATCGCTGCCTTTTGTGGTCATAGCATAAATCGTTTTAGGCTTCACATTAGCGAGGAATTCCGCATAATTTTTGTGCACCTGCAAGCGTGCCCATTCGTGATAATCCAACCCAGCTCGTCTTAACGATTTATCTTCAAGCTTAAATCCAAGGGGCTCGATTAAATGTAATTGAAACCCAGTATTAGCACACAGCCGAATAATATTGCCCGTATTGGGTGGGATTTCTGGTTCAAAAAGTACAACGTGTAACATGGTGTATTATTTCCATACCAATACTTCTAGGTTCAAAATAGGTTCAACATAAGTTCAACATAGGTTGATTATAGGACAAAAATAAAGCCAATGAATTGGGAGTTCAAACCCATTGGGTGTTTTTCGTAACCACTAAAATATAGCTTAAGCATGTCATACATACCCAACCCATCTATAAACCCAACTCGCTAATTTTTCGGGTCAGGGTGTTGCGTCCCCAGCCTAGCAGTTCTGCTGCTTCTCGTCGGCGGCCATGGGTATGTTTAAGGGCGGCTTTTATCATCACTTTTTCAAACGCCGGCAAAGCTTTATCAAGCAGTTGTTGTTGCCCGAATTGCAGTTCTTTTTTTGCCCAAGTTGATAACACTTCTTGCCAGCTTTCTTCTAAGCTAGCAGTGGGCGTTTGCTCTTTAAGCTCGGGGGGTAAATCGTTGACTAATATCTGGTTACCACTGCCCATAACACTCAACCAGCGGCACACATTTTCTAATTGGCGCACATTGCCTGGCCAATCTAATTTCTGTAAGTGCGCCGCAGCTTCGCTGGACAATTGTTTTGTTTCTACCGCCAGTTCTTTGGCACTGGTCAGTAAAAAGTGCCTTGCCAGTGCAGGAATATCTTCGCTGCGTTGGTTGAGGTTAGGTAAAGGTATACGAATCACATTAAGGCGATGAAATAGGTCTTCTCGAAATAACCCTTGTTCAACCCGTTGGGTTAAATCTTGGTGCGTTGCGGCGATAATTCGTACATCTACTTTGACTAAGTTATGGCCACCAACTCGATAGAACTCGCCATCGGCCAACACTCTTAATAGTCGAGTCTGGGCTTCAGCTGGCATATCACCAATCTCATCCAACATTAACGTGCCGCCGTGAGCTTGTTCGAAGTGGCCTTTGCGCTGATTGGCGGCGCCCGTAAAGGCTCCCTTTTCGTGACCAAAGAGTTCTGATTCAATCAGATCTTTTTGAATAGCAGCCATATTTAGAGGGATAAAAGGCTGATTGGCTCTTGGGCTATGCTGATGCAGGGCCTGAGCGATGAGTTCCTTACCCGTGCCGGAGGCGCCATTAATCATCACTGTCATATTAGATTGAGACAGTCGACCAATGGCCCTAAATACCTCCTGCATGGCAGGTGCTTCACCAATAATTTGAGCGCTTGCTGGGGCGGGTTCTGGTGCTTTAGCGCCTGCTTGTTGCTGGGCATGCTGCAAACCTCGCTGGACTAAAGCGACGGCCTCATCAACATCGAAGGGTTTTGGCAAATAATCAAAAGCACCACCTTGATAGGATGCTACAGCGCTATCTAAATCAGAATGTGCAGTCATAATAATGACTGGCACATGAGCGATTTGATGTTGTAATCGCTGTAATAAACTTAGGCCATCAATACCAGGCATACGAATATCACTGACAATGAGTTTGGGCGTATCTGCTTCAAGGGCCGCCAATAATTGCTGGCCGTCTTCAAAACTGCGACTACTAATTTGCGCTTGTTGTAAGGCACGTTCTAGCACCCAGCGTATCGCGTGGTCGTCGTCTACTAACCATACATCTTGGCTCATGGGAGTTTCTCCATGGGTAGGTAAATGTTAAAACAAGTTTGGCCGCTTTGACTATCGCATTCGATGAGACCTTGGTGCTGTTGTATGAGGCTTTGGGCAATACTTAAACCCAACCCTGAGCCCTGTGGACGATGTGTCACCAATGGAAAAAATATGTCTTCTATATGGTTGGCACTAATGCCTGGACCGTTGTCAGTTATGCTGATGCAGCATGCTAGGCGGTGACAAATGTTGCCAATAGTGAAATGCCTAACAATGCGGGTTTTTAAACAAATGTGGCCATTGGGGGTCTGATGTTCTACCAATGCTTGTAATGCATTGCGGCCCACGTTGAGAAACACTTGAGTCATTTGATTAGCGTCGATCAGCAACTCGGGTAAGCTGGGATCATAGTCACGTATTAGTTGCACCTGACCACTGGCTTCAGCACGCAGGAGCTGGTCTATTTTATCAAGTATCTGATGAATGTTGCAGATCTGTTTTTGAGTTTGGCGCTGAGGGCCAATTAAACGGTCTACAAGGTCTCTGAGGCGATCAGCCTCAGAAATAATGATGTCAGTAAATTCATGCAGAGAAGGGTTCAGCTCTCTTTGCAATAATTGGGCTGCACCACGAATACCACCAAGTGGATTTTTGATTTCGTGAGCAAGGTTACGCACTAGGTTAGAAGACGCTTGTTGTTGTGTGGTCATGCGCGCTTCTTGGGTTAGGCGCTTGACGCGCTCCAAAGGCTGTATTTCTAAGGCTAAGCTACCTTCATCATCTATAGCGGTCACACTCAAGTCGACCCACAGTCGGTGGCCATTGGCTTGTTGAATTTGGGTATCGCGGCTAGTAAATGATTGCTGCTGCTTGGAGCTGTCTTGCAATTGCTGCTTTAGCAGAGCGTCCAAATTTAACAGAGTGCTTATGGGTTCCAGCTGCATTTGGTGTTGACTGACCCGAAATAAATTTTCGGCAGCTAAATTTAATGCCACAATTTCCATCTTTGTGTTGATTAACACGATGGCGGTCGTTAAATGGTTAACTAACCCAGCTAGAGCTTGGTTGGCTTGTAGTAAATTAGTCATCGCACTCCGTGTAAAAAGGGTTAGTCAAATTATAACGCACCAATTTAGTGCGTCAGGGAAGCTTAAAAAGCCCTCCAAGGAGGGCTTTGGTTAGGCTTTTAGCAAGAGTAGTAAAGGCCAAACTCAACGGGGTGAGTCACGCTGTTAACTGCTTCTACTTCGCCGTTTTTAAGCTCGATGTATGCATCGATCATTTCGTCAGTAAACACACCGCCTCGAGTCAAGAACTCTCGATCTGCTTCAAGTGCGCTCAAAGCTTCTTCTAAGCTTCGTGCCACTGTTGGGATAGCTGCCGCTTCTTCTGCAGGTAGGTCATATAGATCCTTATCCGCTGCATCACCAGGGTGGATCTTGTTTTGAATGCCATCCAGGCCTGCCATCAAAAGCGCTGCAAAGCACAAATATGGGTTAGCTGTTGGATCAGGGAAGCGTACTTCTACTCGGCGTCCACGGGGATTGCTTACGTATGGAATACGGATAGAAGCAGAGCGATTACGAGCCGAATAGGCCAGCATTACTGGGGCTTCAAATCCTGGCACTAGGCGTTTGTAGGCATTTGTTGAAGCGTTAGTAAAGGCGTTGAGCGCCCTCGCATGCTTAATAATACCGCCAATGTAATAAAGGGCTGTGTCAGATAGACCACCGTAGCCGTCACCAGCAAAAAGGTTAACGCCATCTTTAGCGATTGACTGGTGCACATGCATGCCAGAACCGTTATCTCCAACAATCGGCTTAGGCATAAATGTGGCCGTCTTGCCATAGGCGTGAGCGACGTTGTGCACACAGTACTTCAGAATCTGTACTTCATCTGCCTTGCGAATTAAGGTGCTGAACTTAGTACCAATTTCGTTTTGGTTAGCAGTGGCTACTTCGTGGTGATGAACCTCTATCTCAACCCCCATAGATTCCATGGCATCGCACATGGCACCACGCATGTCATGGGAAGAGTCGACTGGTGGCACTGGAAAATATCCGCCTTTAACACCAGGGCGATGGCCTGTGTTACCACCTTCGATGGTAGCATTAGACTGCCAAGCGGCTTCTTCTGAGTTGATTTCGTACATGGAGCCTTGCATATCGGATTTCCATTTCACGTCATCAAACACAAAAAACTCGGGCTCGGGGCCGAAGTAAGCCGTGTCACCAATGCCTGTCGACTTAAGATATTCTTCAGCGCGTGCAGCCACTGAGCGTGGGTCGCGGTCGTAGCCTTGCATGGTGGCTGGTTCAATAACGTCGCAACGTACATTAACCGTTGTGCTTTCTGTGAATGGGTCTAACACCGCCGTGCTGTCGTCGGGCATGATGATCATGTCTGAATCGTTAATGCCTTTCCAACCCGCAATAGAGGATCCATCGAACATTTGGCCTTCAGCGAAAAAGTCTTCATCAACTGTACTTGCAGGTATAGTAACGTGCTGCTCTTTGCCTTTGGTATCGGTAAAGCGTAGGTCGACCCAGCGCGCTTCGCTGTCTTGGATCATTTTAAGGGTGTTTGCAGACATGTAGTCTCTCCAATCAAAACTGGCTTAAAGGCCAGTGGGTTACGTATATAATTTCTAGCGCTTTGGCTATCATTGCTGATAACTCTAAAGCAACGGCCGTGCCAACTTTACATTAATAGTTAAAAGCGACTCTCTATGGCGGTTTTGGTCACATTCTGATGCCTTTTTAATCAGCTAACGCCCTATTGAAGGGCGAACAATCGTAAACTAAGTCAATCTATCACAATTATGCACTAAAATGGGTCGCTATTGAATACCATGCGCACCAAATAAGTGCAAAATAGTAGGCCTGTATAAATGTTTCTTTCGTTCGGTTTAAGGTGCTGTGTTATGAGTGTATTTTTGCTATAATTCGCGCTGCATTTTTTTGGCGCTACATTGAAGTAGTGCCCATACGTATTGTGGCCATGTTCAGTTGCGGCCGTTTGGAGTAGTGAGATGATCGAAAAGTTAAGAAATGTGGCGATTGTAGCCCACGTAGACCATGGTAAAACCACCTTGGTAGACAAGTTGCTAGAACAATCGGGCACACTCGATCGGCGTGACCAAGGTTCAGAGCGCATCATGGACTCTAACGACCAAGAAAAAGAGCGCGGTATCACTATTCTGGCAAAAAACACGGCTGTGAGCTGGAACGGCTACCATATCAATATTGTAGACACGCCAGGACACGCCGACTTTGGTGGTGAGGTAGAACGAGTTCTATCCATGGTGGATTGTGTATTGTTGTTAGTTGATGCCGTAGATGGCCCAATGCCACAAACACGTTTTGTAACTCAAAAGGCGTTTCAGCAAGGCCTGAGCCCCATTGTAGTGATTAACAAGATTGACCGTCCAGGATCAAGGCCTGATTGGGTTATGGATCAAGTTTTTGATCTATTCGATTCATTAGGTGCGACAGATGAGCAGTTAGATTTTCCTGTCATGTACACGTCGGCCATTAATGGCATTGCAGGTCCATCGCCAGATAACATGTCAGAAAACATGGATCCGCTGTTTGAAGCCTTGGTCGAGCATGTTAAAGCCCCAGATGTTGATCTTGAGGGACCCTTGCAGATGCAAATCTCTGCCTTAGATTATTCGAGCTATGTTGGGGTTATTGGTGTAGGCCGTATTAAGCGTGGCAGCATGAAAGTGGGCCAACAGATTAAGGTTGTGAGTTCAGATGGCAAGCAGCGTGCCGCTAAGCTACAAAATGTCATGAGCTACATGGGCCTTGATCGCATTGATGTACCCACAGCGAAGGCGGGTGATATTGTGTGTGTCACGGGTATTGATGGCTTAAACATTTCTGACACCATATGTCATCCAGACCACGTTGAAGCGTTGCCTGCCCTAAGCATTGATGAGCCGACAGTGTCCATGACCTTTCAGGTCAATGATTCACCATTTGCTGGCTTAGACGGTAAGTTTGTAACCAGTCGTAATATTCGAGACCGCTTAGATCGTGAGTTGATACATAACGTGGCCTTGCGAGTTGAACAAGGTGACACACCTGACCGCTTTGTGGTTTCAGGACGGGGTGAGTTGCACCTTTCTGTGCTGATTGAAAGCATGCGTCGCGAAGGTTTTGAAGTGGGTGTGGGTCGTCCTCAGGTGATCGAGAAAGAAGTTGATGGCGTAATGATGGAGCCATACGAAGCCGTACTAATCGACTGTGAAGACCAACATCAGGGTTCTTTGATGGAAGAAATGGGCCGCCGTAAGGCTGACATGACTAACATGGAGCCAGATGGCAAAGGTCGTACCCGACTAGAATTTATTATCCCTTCTCGAGGTTTAATTGGCTTTCGTGGCCAATTCTTAACTTTAACCTCTGGTAGTGGTGTCATGACGTCTGTGTTTGATCACTACGGTGAAGTAAAGCAGGGTGCCTTGGCTGAGCGTCAAAATGGTGTTTTAGTTTCCATGGTAAAAGGTAAAATCTTAGCCTTCGCTTTGTTTAACCTGCAAACTCGGGGCCGTTTGATGGTTGAACCTAACATTGATGTATACGAAGGGATGCTGATCGGCGTGCACAGTCGTGGTAATGATTTGGCTGTTAACCCTACCAAGGGTAAGCAACTGACCAACATCCGTGCGGCAGGAACAGATGAAAACATTGTGCTGAGTCCACCAATCCGTTTCTCGTTGGAGCAAGCGCTTGAGTTTATTGAAGACGATGAGTTAGTCGAAGTGACACCTAACTTTATTCGCCTGCGTAAGCGTTTACTGACAGAAAATGCACGCAAACGCGCGCCCAAGTAAATTCAGCTAAGGTCAATAAAAAGCCGGCTTAAATGCCGGCTTTTTATTGTGCATAAATAATTAGTGGCGCTTCCAGCTTGGCTTAAGTTCTGTTAGTTTAAATCAACGCAGAGGAACTAATGTGAAACAATTTAAATTATTAATCTTAGCCAGTTTAGCTGTGGCTTGCACAAATGCTCCAACGAGTGCGGTTCCAGAGTCCAGCGTGCCAAGTTTTACTGCCGCCTACGACCAATTCAGTTGTGATCAGCTTTACTCTGAGGCCCGACGTATTACTAGCCAGATGCATGACATTGCAGATGTTAGAGATGAAGATGCAGACATGGAGCGCTTAGAATTTGTTGGAGGAGTGCTTTATTGGCCAGTTTTATTTCTGGTTGATGGCAGTAGCGACTCTAAAGCAGCTCAGGAAGAATATGACCAGCTAAAAGCGCGCTTATTAAGCTTATCTGAATGGGTAGTCACTCAAGAGTGCGCAAGTTAAAAGGGTTTATTGGGGCGATTTAGCTCGCTGTATAACTAAATTTTAGGCATAAAAAAAGCAGCTCATCGAGCTGCTTTCTGAGGCTTGGTTATTTTTATTGTTAAGCCAAAGGGTATCTTTTTTTCTTATTGCGCTTATTATTTTTATTTGCGCTGAAGAGATATTACCAACTTCTACCGCAGTGTCTAATACTAAAAAGTTATACAGCACTAGTAATTAGGCATAAAGAAAATAAAACACGCAAACCCCTGCGTTACTCCCTTGTTTATCAATGTACGCACGATTACCATAGGGCGCTCATATCCCTTGTTTTCGGAGCCTCCATGGCCAGCATACATGTGTCCTATCCCCACCAGCATAGCATGGAAGACGCTCGCAAAGTCACGCGCACCTTTGCCGCAAAGTTAGAAACTAAGTTAGGTGTGAAGGGCGTTTGGCAAGGTGATGTTCTAGTCCTTGAGCGCCAAGGAGTTAAGGGTTCGTTGGTGTTATCACAAGGCGTGGTGGATGTTGAACTGACCCTTGGCATGATGTTGACGCCGATGAAGGGCCAGATTGAAGCAGAAGTCAATAAACAACTAGACCGCTACTTTGGTTAGGTACACCGTCAGTTAGGAGCGCCGCCATGCCAATGATGGCCGCTAAGCTACAAAATGTAGCGACTCAAATCCTGGTCTTTGACTAGGTCTTCTAAATTATTATCAACGTATGTTTGGTTAATCACCACTTTAGCTCCGGCCGCTTGACTCGCAGTGAATGACAGGTCCTCTAGCAGTCGTTCTAAGAGGGTATGTAAACGTCGTGCACCTATGTTTTCGGTACTCTCATTAACCTCATAGGCGAGTTCTGCAATACGCTTAACGCCGTCCTTAGTAAATTCAAGATCAACCCCTTCGACACCCAAAAGAGCAATATATTGCTGCGTGAGCGAATAATTAGGTTCCGTAAGAATGCGAGCAAAGTCCTCTGGACGCAGGGCGTTTAGCTCTACCCGAATGGGTAATCGGCCTTGCAACTCTGGAATAAGATCTGAAGGCTTAGCCACATGGAATGCACCTGACGTAATAAACAGGATGTGGTCAGTTTTCACCATGCCGTATTTAGTGGTGACAGTGCAGCCTTCGATGAGCGGCAACAAATCACGCTGCACACCTTCACGGGAAACGTCACCACTGCCGCCTTCTTGTTTTTTGGCAATTTTGTCAATTTCATCTAAAAACACAATGCCATTTTGCTCTACGGCGTCTAATGCACGTTGTTTCAGATCCTCTTCTTTAACCAGACCTGCAGCCTCCTCATCTTGAAGCTGTTTGAGGGCGTCCCCAATGCTCATCTTTTTGGTTTGTTTCTTGTCTTTGCCCATGTTGGCAAACAAACCTTGCAGTTGATTAGTCATGTCTTCCATGCCAGGAGGTGCCATGATCTCAACACCCATGGGTGTACTAGACACTTCGATATCAATTTCTTTATCATCTAGCAATCCTTCCCTGAGCTTCTTACGGAATACCTGACGCGTGCCAGACTCCTTCGTGTCTGCTGTTCCATCTGCACCTCTAGCAGGCGGCAGCAGCACGTCTAAAATGCGGTCTTCTGCACGGTCTGCTGCTTGGTTGGCTACTTTAGTAATCGCATCTTCACGCAGCATCTTCATTGCCGTTTCCATGAGATCACGAATAATAGATTCTACGTCACGTCCTACATAACCCACTTCGGTGAATTTAGTGGCTTCAATCTTAATAAAAGGTGCGTTAGATAATTTAGCTAAACGTCTCGCAATCTCAGTTTTGCCTACTCCCGTAGGACCAATCATCATAATGTTTTTAGGGGCAATTTCAGCGCGCATATTGGGTTCGAGCTGCATTCTGCGCCAGCGATTGCGCAGTGCAATCGCGACTGCACGTTTGGCAGCATCTTGGCCGATAATGTGGTTGTCGAGTTGGCTGACAATTTCAGCAGGGGTCAGTTGAGACATGATTCAGCCTTATTTTTTAGCTTGAGCCGTTAGGTCAATAGTTTCGATGGTCGTTTGGTGGTTAGTAAAAACACAAATATTAGCCGCTATATCGAGGCTTTTACTAACGATGTCTTGGGCCGAAAGGTCTGTGTTATCCAGCAGAGCTAGGGCAGCGGCTTGGGCAAAATTACCACCTGAACCTATAGCAATAAGTCCATGCTCTGGTTCTATGACGTCACCCGTGCCACTGATAATGAGTGAGGCTTCTTCATTGGCAACCACCAACATCGCTTCCAGCTTTCGCAATGCGCGATCACTGCGCCACTCTTTGGCTAGTTCTACCGCTGAACGCACAAGTTGGCCATGGTGCTTTTCTAACTGGCTTTCAAAACGTTCGAATAGAGTAAAGGCATCTGCAGTGCCCCCAGCAAAACCTGCAATGACCTTGTCGTGGTACAAGCGTCGAACTTTACGAGCGTTACCTTTCATGACGGTATTGCCTAAGGAGACTTGACCGTCACCACCCAACACCACTTGATTGCCGCGGCGTACTGATACTATGGTAGTCATGCTTTGTTCCTACTGAGTTGTAAAGCTTAGACCACTCGTCTAAGACTGACCTGTTTAGAATGGGGTCAAGACGCTAGAATTCAAGCGCAAATGACTTCAACTCTGGACTAGTTAGTGGTTTTATTAATACGAATAGATTCAATGCCCTGCTGAGCAAGAATATCTTCAGCTTTATTAAGGGTAGACCGGTTATTGAATGGGCCGATGCGGACTCGGTACCAGACAGAACCGTTACTCGACACTGTTTTTTCGGCGACCACATTATTCATGTTAATGAGAATTAATTGAGCCCTAAGTCGATTCGCATCAGCCTGTTTGCGAAAAGATCCAGCCTGCAATATGACGTTAGTCTTCTTCTTGGGGTCTTTTGGGGTAGAGACATAGGCTTCCACTTGCTCTGGAGTGACTATACTGTCTGGTAGTAAGGTATAAAAATCAAAGCTACCTTTGGTTGCGCTCGTATCTTTGTTGGCCTGCCCTTTGTCGGTCTTTTTGGGTACTAATTTAACCCTTTCAGTAGGCTTGGTTTTTTCAGTCACAATGGCGCTGGCATTGGTGTCGTCAGGCTGTTGCGAAAGAACCCATAGGCCCACTAAAAAAGCGATGCTGACCCCTAAGGTAAAGATCATTACCCACCGTGAAACGACAGGTTTACGCTGTTGTTTCTTAGGTTTACGTCGAGCGTAATCTTGGCGAGCCATACTTACATCTGCTCTGGTGCGTCAACACCCAAAAGGCCTAAGCCGTTGTCTATGACTTGGCGGGCAGCCATGCACAGGCACATGCGAGCATTACGCAGCTGGGCATCATCAATGACCATACGATGGGCGTTATAGTAGCTGTGGAAATTACTGGCTAAATCTTTAAGGTAATGAGCCACTTGATGAGGTTCATGGTTTTTGGCCGCTTGAGCAATGACTTCAGGGTAGAGCTCAATCTGCTGCATTAGGGCTATTTCTGTCGCTTCACTCAGTAGCTCCAGCTGCTCAAGACCCATGTTTGAATCCCACGCCATATCTTTATCTGCTAGTTTTCTGATCAAGGTGCAGATGCGAGCATGGGCATACTGTATGTAGTAGACCGGGTTGTCTTTACTCTCTGACTTGGCCAGTTCTAAGTCAAAATCCATATGTTGTTCAGCCTTACGGTTCACATAAAAGAAGCGAGAGGCATCTTTACCAACTTCTTCTCGCAGCTCCCGCAGGGTTACAAAAGAACCGCTTCGGGTCGACATTTGCACGCGTTCTTGGCCGCGATATAAGATAGCAAACTGAACCAGTTTAACCACTAAGCGAGTAGGATTTATACCGAGGGCTTGAAGAGCCGCCTTGACCCGAGTGATGTAACCGTGGTGATCGGCGCCCCACACGTTAATGACGGTATCCATGCCCCGCTCGAACTTGTTCAAGTGGTAGGCAATATCAGACGCAAAGTAGGTTGTTTGTCCATTGTCACGTTTAACCACGCGGTCTTTGTCGTCACCAAACTCAGTTGACCGGAACCATAAGGCCCCTCCGTCTTCATATACATGGCCTTTTTCTTGTAGCTTAGTAATCGCCCGGTTGATCTGGTCGTTCTGGTCTAGGCTACGTTCCGAAAACCACTGGTCAAAGTCCACCCCAAAGCCGTGCAAGTCATGCTTAATGTCATCTCGAATAGAGTTTAGGCCAGCATCAAACACTAGGTCATAATCTGCTTCACCTAATAAGCTTTTAGCGCGCACAATTAAATCATCAACGTGCTTCTCTTTATCACCTGCAGGCGCATCGGCGTGAATGTCTGCCATGACCGCCGTGGTACTGTGCTTTAGTCGATCACCTGCTTGCTGGTGCAGTTGTTGGGCGATGTCATTAACATAATCACCTTGATAACCATTACTAGGAAAAACAACTTCTGTACCCGCTAATTGCAGATAACGAAGCCACACACTGGCGGCCAAAATGTCCATTTGGCGGCCCGCATCGTTAACGTAATATTCTCTTTCTACTTGGAAGCCAGCGGTTTCTAGCAAGTTAGAAAGGCTGGCACCATAGGCTGCACCCCGGCCATGGCCAACATGCAAAGGTCCGGTAGGATTGGCAGACACAAACTCCACTTGTACTTTATGGCCTGCACCACTGTGATTGCGGCCAAATTTTTCGGCTTCGCTAAGCACTCTACCAATCACCGCTTGAGTGGCATCTTGGCTGATAAAAAAGTTAATAAAGCCAGGACCAGCGATTTCGGTTTTAGTCACTAAGTCTGATTGAGGCAAGTGGTTACAGATTAGTTCGGCAATATCACGGGGCTTGCGCTTTGCCACCTTAGCCAAAGTGAGGGCCACGTTACAAGCAAGGTCGCCGTGTTGTTTGTCGCGGGTGTTATCAATTTGGATGTGGGTGGCGAGGTCAGCATCAAACTCACCGGCAATTTTAAGGGCATCGATGGCGTGTTGAATAAGGTCTGCAATGTGTTGCTTCATGACGGTGTTTTGGCTTCTAAAAGGTTTAAATGTGGCCTCCAAGTGAGGCCTTACAAACTGCGTAGGGATGACTCGTAATTATCCCAGTTCTTGTGGGTCTATGTCTAGGCTCCAGCGTATTTTACGAGCAGCTGGATGTTGATCTAATAAGTTGCACAATTGCAGTAATAATTGCTGCAACTGTTTGCGGTTAGGGTGCTGAAGTTGCAGTTGGGCACGATAATAATTGGCTTTGCGAGCCATAAAGGCCGGCATAGGGCCAAACATAAGCAAAGCCTTAGTTAGGGACGCTAGCGCTGGACTTTGTATTTGCTGACTTAACCAATTGAGTAGCGCAAAGGCCTGCGTTGCATCTTTGGCCTGAGCATGAAACAGGGCCATATGGCCCGCTGGAGGTAAACCACTTTGTTGACGGCGAGTGAGTTCTTGTGCGGCAAAGGCGTTATAACCCTGAGTGACAAGAATCTCAATAGTAGGGTGATCTGCTTGGTAGGTTTGAATGACTGCTGTACCCGGTATTTGATCGCGGCCAGCACGACCTGCAGTTTGCACAAGTAGTTGAGCAAGTTTTTCTGGGCCACGAAAATCACTACTAAACAGACTGGCATCAGCATCCAAAATAGCAGCCAAGGTCACATTAGGGAAATGATGACCCTTAGCCAACATCTGGGTACCCACGAGTAAACAAGGTGCACCACTATGCACTTGCTCTAACATGTTTTCTAAACTGCCTTTTTTACGGGTCGTGTCACGGTCTATGCGATGCACGGGAGTATCGGGAAAGAGGGTATTAAGCTGCTCTTCTGTGCGCTCGGTGCCTTGCCCCAAAGGTTTTAACTGATGACTCTGACATTGGGGGCAATGCAAGTGCACGGGTTGTTGGTGCTCACAATGATGGCAATGCAGCCTTGGTGGTCGCCGATGTAAGGTCATATTGGCATCGCAGGCGGGGCACTGCGCAGTTGCGCCACACGTTTGGCATTGCAGACTTGGAGCAAAACCCCGCCGATTGAGCATGAGTAAGACTTGATGATCCAGATCGAGCTGGATTTGAATCATGCCCTGCAACTGTTCCGATATACCTGCTTGCTGGGGTTGGTTGCGTAAATCGATGACCTGATAACTTTGACTATTGGCTGAACCTGCTCTCTGAGTCAACAACCATTGAGTAAATCGGCCACGGGTAACGTTTGCCAAACTTTCTAGTGACGGCGTTGCGGAGCCTAGTAAAATTGGAATTTTGGCGTCAGCCGCCCGTTTTATAGCTAAATCGCGACCATGATAGCGAAAACCTTCTTGCTGTTTATAGGCTTGATCGTGTTCTTCATCAATAATGATTAAACCTAATTGGGGTATAGGTGTGAATAAGGCAGAGCGGGTGCCAACGATGATATCAGCTTGCCCCAGTCCAGCTTGCTGCCAAGCGTTCAGTCTTTGGTGTTCTGTAAGGCCTGAGTGCAATGCCAGTACGCGATTGTCAAAGCGCGCATGCAACCGTTGCAGCAGTTGTGGTGTCAGGCCAATTTCGGGTACTAATAATAAGGTCCGTTTGCCGGCCTGCAACTGATGTGCAATCGCATGTAAATACACCTCTGTCTTGCCACTACCCGTAACACCATTGAGTAAATTGCAACTAAAAGTGCCTTTTACCCTTGCTAAATGTTCAACAATTTGGACTTGTTCAAGGTTAAGGTCTAAGGCTTTTTGAGCTAACTTTAAAGTCACTTCTTGTGACTTAGGGTAGCTGGTGGTGAGCCACAGCTTATCCAAAAAAGGTTTGAGTTGGCTGGGTTTAATGCCCATGTTTTGCAGTTGACTGAGATTGAATTCAGGGGCTAAGGTGTTAATTTGTTGCCACAAAGCCTGCTGTTTTTTAGCCCTACCAAATTCGGCTTCTACAGTAGCGATCTTCCAATTAAATTGAATCAGTTGATTGGGTATAGGTTGTCTTAGTTTCGCAGGCAACAGGTGCATGAGCGCATCACCCAATGGATGTTGGTAATAATCAGCAGCCCATAATCCCAGTTGCCAAAGCTCTGGCGACAACAATGGCGTATCATCTAATAGTTCAATAATGGGCTTGAGCTTGCTAAGGTCTAGGTCTGTGGTTTGTTTAATGCCAACAATAAGTCCCACCCTTTCACTGCGGCCAAAAGACACTCGCACACGTAAGCCAATTTTTGGTTGGTGTGAGCTTTTACTTGGGTCGGGCGCTAGGTAGGTAAACTCTTGGCGCAGGCCAGTAGCGATGGCGATTTGTAAATACATAGGCACTAAAAGTTGATTGCTAAAGACAAGTGGGTTAGGCGCTTATCCTACACCAAAGTGTTTAGTTTTGTGGTGCTTTACCCACATAAACAAGGTATTTGGTGCATTGTAAAACTCATGTGAGGAAAAAGACTTGCTAATCCGTTGATGTCTGGTAAAATTCTGCCTCTATTTTTGGCTTACCACCAAATGGTACGCCAAGTTAAACGAGATCTTTTAAGGTCTCTGTTCGGTGCGGTGCTTGGCAATAGATCAAGTGGCGGCGCCATAACCCTGAGGTTATTTCCCATGCAAAAAGATATTCATCCTAAATACGAAGCCATTAAGGCCACGTGTTCATGTGGTAACGTGGTAGAAACGCGTTCAACATTGTGCAAAGACATGCACATTGACACCTGTTCAGCATGCCATCCATTCTACACAGGCAAGCAGAAAAACATCGATGTTGGCGGTCGTATTGATCGCTTTAATAAGCGCTTTGGTGCCCGCACTACCAAGTAAGTGGTGTTGCAGTATCCGAGTTAAAAAAACCCGCCTAGCGCGGGTTTTTTTGTGCCTAAAAATAATGACAGAAGTAAGCCAAACTCATAACTTATAGACTAATATAAAAGCAGCTGCTTAAGGTATGTGGCCTGCTTTTTTTGAGTGAAATTAAAGCCTGGCTTTAGGGCGTGCAGCCAGCACAGGTGTGGCCGTGTAAAATGTCATCAATGCCACTTAAGGCCAAGGCTTTGGTGGCGAAGAAATGGCGCTTTCCAATCGCGCTCAAATGGCCATTGCGGATAATGGGCTTAATGACGCTGCCATTGGTATTGCACAGGTACAAACCACCGCCGAGGGCATTTAAACGTTTGGCTTCGTTGGCTAATAATGCCGTACCCGCTAAATCCATAAAGTTAATGCCACTGGCTACAATCAACACATGTTTTTGGGGGATCACCATAAGCGCCGATTGCACATAGTCCACCGCCCCAAAAAAGATTGAGCCATCAATGCGGATGATCTTTAGGGCCTCACATTCTGGCAAGTTAGAGCGTTGGGCCGGCACCAGTTGTTTGGCATGGTGGCTGCGGGCTAAAGCCGTAATTTTAGGCTTGGAGGTGCGGCGTAAATAAAGCACCAATGACAAAAGTACGCCAAGGTAAATGGCAAATTCCATGGGCAATAATAAGGTGGCCCCAAAGGTCACACCAAAGACTGTCGATTCGGTTTTACCCGCTCGATAGATGACCTTAATATGGTGCCAATCAATCAGATTCCATGCCACGATGAGTAAGATAGCAGCCATGCTTGGCAGGGTAATGTAAGCTGCAAAAGGCGCCAAAAGCAGCACAATTAAAGCCAGAAAAATAGCCGCAAATAGGGCGGCTAAGGGGCTGCTAGCACCTGCTTCATAATTGACGCCAGTGCGAGTAAACGACCCGGAAGTGGCATAGCTAGAGGTGAAGCTGCCAATAATATTAGACAAGGATTGACCAATGAATTCTTGATTACCATTAATGCGTTGGCCTGACCGAGTGGCCACAGAACGGGCGATAGACACGGCTTCCACCAACCCCAAAAGGCCCAAAGCCATGGCCCCAGGGGCCAGTTCCCTGAGCACATCCCAGTTCATTACAGGCATGGACAAAGGCGGTAGTTGTGATGGAATTTCCCCCACTAAAGCAATCTGTGTAGCCGCCTGCCAAGGGGATAACAGTAATAACTGGGTGGCTATACTGCCCATGATCATGGCGATTAACATGTTAGGCCATTGCCTGCGCCAGCGTTTGATGAGGATCATCGTGGTCAAAGTGATGAGGGCAATGACTAAGCTAGGCCAATGGGTGCTGGCAATATTTTTACTGACCGTAATCCAGTTAAGAATGAAGTTACCACTCGCTTCTAGGTCTAGGCCTAAGGCATTTTTAATTTGGCTGGTGGCAATCACTACCGCGGCCCCTGATGTGAAACCCACCACTACTGAGTGAGACACAAAGTTAACCAAGGTGCCCATGCGTGCTAAAGACAAAAGTAGCTGAAATAAACCTGCCATTAAGGTCAGGCTTAGGGCTAAAGCAATGTAATTGGCAGAGCCTATTTCAGACAATGGGCTAATGGTGGTGAAGACCACGATAGATAAGGCCGCTGTGGGGCCCGAAATAAGATGCCAAGATGAGCCAAATAAGGCTGCAATAATTGCGGGCACAATGGCGGCATATAAACCATATTCTGGTGGTAAACCGGCAATTAAGGCATAGGCAACACCCTGTGGCAAAACAATAATTGCCCCAGTGAGACCAGCCATGGCATCTTGTCTTGCGCTGTCTGCAGTGGTGTTCTTCGCCCAGCTCAGAAAAGGCAAAAATTTCAAACAATAAGTTAGTACCACCGACACTTTAGTTTTCTCAATAGACCCAATTTTTATGACGCTATTGTAAAGTATTTTCTTGCCTTAGGTGGCATTTAAAGCCCCTATAGGCGCGTATATTCAGCATTAGTGTTAAAATTAGGCCTTATGTTTGCTGCAATGTTCTTAAGGGGGGCGCAGTGACCACCGTGCGGTTAAACCACCAGCCACATGCGCCTATGATGATCATGCCAGTGAAGGGCGTCAGGACCCATAGGGGCCAGTGCAATTGCATCGGCATTTGAAACAATTGCTGCTGTAGCACGGCGACCAAAGCTTCGGCTCCCAAACCAGCTATGAGTCCTGCAACAAAGCCGAGACTGGCGTACTCGACCCATAAAATGCGTCGAATAAGGGCTTTGCTGGCCCCTAAAGTTCGTAAAATAGCACTTTCATGGCGGCGTTCGTCGATACTGGCTTGAATGCTAGCCACTAAAACTAATACCCCCGCTCCAAGCACCATGACTAAAATACTCTCCACCGCAAGGGAGAGTTGGGCGACTACCCTTTGCACTTGTTGTAAAATTTGATCAACATCAAGCATGGATATGGTGGGTTGTTGGCGCAATAAAGGGCCTAGCTTGGGACGGTCGGCGGGGGCAATATACACACTCGCCATGTAACTGGCGCTATTAGCCTCCACCAAAGGCTCAGAGAAGACAAAGAAGAAATTGGGCTGCATGCTGCTCCAATCGACGTCTCTAAGATTACTTAAAACCGCTTTTTTCTCGATACCTGCAATGTTAAAGGTGAGTTCCTGGCCTAAACTTAAACCCATATCTCTAGCATAATCAGACTCTACTGACACTTCCAGTCCAGTTGCCCCATCGTTCCACCATTGACCCCCACTAATGCTATTACCAATGGGCAAGTCTGGGCTCCAAGTGAGGTTTAATTCTCTCGAACCACGTCGGCTCTGCAGCTTGGGCTCTGTGAGTCTGGCTCGCGCAATGGGGAAAAACGTTAAGGCTTGAGTGGTTAACCCTTGCTCTTCCATGGAGTCGAGTAAAGATTGCCGTTGCTGTTGATAAATGTTGAATAAAAATAGGTTGGGTGTGTCTTGCTTTAACTGCTGCTGCCAATCGTTAATCAGAAAGCTACGCACCGAGATTAAACTAAATAGAAGCATTAATGCTAATCCAAAAATAGCCACCTGTAGGCTGTTTTGATGCTTTCTACGCGCTAAGTTGGCCAGGCCGATTTTGCTACCTTGACTGAGATAGGGGCGGATTTTGTTGCCCGCTTTAATGAGTTGGCTGGCTAACAGAGCCAACAATAGCAGAATAATGGCCACGCCAATAATAAGGGCGCCACTAATTAATACGGACTGGCTGTGCCAGTAAACCAAAGCAATGACAGCACTAAAGCCAATGGCTAAATGAGTTTTGTTGGTTTTGCTTTGGCTAGAAGATTGGCGCAGTACTTCAGCAGGTGCGACTTTGGCTAGCGCCAACATGGGCGGCAATACAAAGGCCAATAAACATAAGGTGCCAGTGCCAGCCCCTAATAAAAAAGGTTCAAAAGGAGGCACCAGTGATGCGCCTTGAATATAGTCAGCCACCACCCACAACAAAGCTTGGTATAACCCCCAAGCGAGGGGCAGGCTAATCAACAAAGCTAACAAAGCTAACAGTATCATTTGGCTGAAGTACAGAAGGCGTAATTGCTTTGGCTTAAGGCCTAGACACTTTAGCAAGGCTACGTGTTTGGCCTGCCTTAGGCTATAGCGACGGGCTGACAAAGACAGTGCCACGCCAGCTAATACCACCGCCAAAGAACCTGCTAGCAATAAAAACTGTTCGGCTTTATCTAAGGTAGCGGCGACGTTGGCATTACCATCATTCGGGGATTGCCACTTTTGTCCGGGTGCAAGCAACGGCGTGATGGAAGCTTGCAGACGAGTTAATGCATCCGCTTGCCCCGCCAATAACCAGCGGTGTTTTATCCGACTTCCCGTTTGCACTGCTGCGGTTGCCGCTAAATCTTGCAAGTGCATCATGGCCCTTGGGGCGAAGCTTGAAAAGCCACTGGCTTGGTCTGGCTCGGTGATGAGGATATGACTAATTTTAAGGCTCAGTTGACCCACATCGATAGTGTCACTTAAACGCGCATTAAGACTCGATAGCAAACGAGAATCAGGCCATATCTCGCCTCTTTTCGGGCCTTGCGCAATCACGGTGCCTAAGTCGAATGCGGCTGTGCCTACACTAAGTTCACCCCTGAGTGGGTAACTGTCTGAGACGGCTTTAATGCTGGCTAATTGCATCCCTTCTTGAGCAAATACCATGGCTTGAAACTGACTCACTTGGGCCTGTTGCAAGGACAAATTGTCAGCCTTAATACGCCAATCTTCAGAGATCGGTTGACTGCCGGTTAGGCGTAAGTCGGCAGCAATGAGGTTGGCGCCTTGGGCCACCATGGATTGCTTCACTTGATGGGTAAATAAACTAATGCTGGTGACACTGGTGATGGCGAGTATCAAAGCCACAAACAACAAAGATAATTCACCACCGCGCCAATCTCGCCATGCTAGGCGTGCAGCTAATTTAAGCATCAAGCCGCTCCGTTAGCTGTCCAGCGTTAAGCGTTAGACGTCTTTGGCAGCGTTGTGCTAAGTTCAAATCATGGGTGACTAGCACCAGTGTGGTGTGATGTTGTTGGTTGAGTTCAAATAATAACTCAACAATATGATCACCCGTTTGAGTGTCTAGGTTGCCAGTAGGTTCATCGGCAAACAAAATTGGCGCTTGAGCGGCAAAGGCGCGTGCAATCGCAACGCGCTGTTGTTCTCCACCTGAAAGTTGATTGGGGTAATGGTGACCCCGTTGGGCCAGTCCCACATGGTTTAAATATTGTGTTGCTAGAGTGTTGGCATCACTGCTACCTTTCACTTCTAAAGGTAACATGATGTTTTCTATGGCAGTGAGGCTGGGCAGTAGTTGAAAATTTTGGAATATAAACGACACCTGATGTTTTCGCAGTTCAGCCCTCCCTTCCTCATCTAACTTGGTAAGGTCTTTATGGGCTAAAAATAGCTGGCCATGGCTGGGGCTGTCGAGCCCGGCCATCATGCCCAACAAAGTGGTTTTACCAGAACCCGACGCACCGACGATGGCCACAGATTCACCTGCTTCTATGGTAAAATTCACATCGTCTAGGATGTGCAGGTCATCAGCTTGCGTGGCCTGCGGGTTAGCCACAATTTGACTGACGTTGCGGGCCGCCAAAAACGGTGTGGAATTAGACATAGCAGGTCACTCAACAAACGAAAAGGCGACTATTATGGCGTCTGAGGGGTCACTAAGGGAAGGGTATGCAGCAATTTTTCAAAATATTTACAGTCTATGTGATCACGATTGCCAGTCTGCTGTTGGGACCCGTATGTTGGGCCAAAAAACACACAGTATTGGTGATGGGAGACAGTTTGAGTGCCGGCTTTGGCATGTCCTTAGAACAAGCTTGGCCAGCCTTGCTGGAAAATAAATTGCGGGCTAGCACTGGAAATGTAAAGTGGCAGGTCATTAATGCCAGTGTTAGTGGAGAAACGACTCAAGGAGGCGTGCGACGTTTGCCGGCCTTGTTAGATCAGTTTGAGCCACAGTGGGTGCTATTGGAACTGGGTGCTAATGATGGTTTAAGGGGTTACCCCATTGCTAATATCAGTGCTAATCTATCCACTATGATTCAACAAAGTCTGGCTGCTGGGGCTCAAGTTGCGGTCATGGGCATTCAATTACCACCCAATTATGGTGCCCGTTATACGGCACCTTTTTTTGCCCAATACAAAACTCTAGCAGAGCAGTATGACACTGCTTTGGTGCCTTTTGTGCTGCACAATGTGGCGGGTATTGATGATTTAATGCAGGCTGATGGGCTGCACCCAACACCCTCAGCGCAGCCCATTATAGTGGATAACGTTTGGCGGCATTTAGCCACCTTTTGGTTACCTTAAAACCTAAAAAACCCACACTCGGTGGGTTTTTTATTGCGCTTCAATCGGTCAGGTGCAAAGCCTGCTAATAGGCAAAGGCACCTTTACCACCAGCTTCCATACCATCACTCATGGCGGCTTTAAGTTTCTTCATGGCATTCTTTTCTAGCTGGCGAATACGCTCTGCAGACACTTGATATTGATCGGCTAAGTTATGTAAAGTCGCTTTCGAGTGACTTAACCAGCGTTGCTGTAAAATATCACGGCTGCGAGGGTCTAGATCCCCCATGGCAGTGGCTAATCGAGTATTAGAATCTTGTTCCCAATCACTGGCTTCTAGCTGCCTTGCAGGATCTCCTGAGTGATCTTCTAAATAATAAGCTGGGGCTTGGTAAGCGCTATCTTCGTCACCTTCTGGGGCGTCAAATGGTGTGTCATGAGAAGACATGCGACCTTCCATCTGCATCACAACTTTGGCATCAACACCTAGGTCTGCTGCCACAGACTGAACTTCAGCATGGGTCAACCAGGCCAGTTTTTTCTTCGCACTACGCAAGTTAAAAAATAACTTACGCTGGCTTTTGGTGGTGGCTACTTTAACGATACGCCAGTTGCGTAAAATGTATTCGTGCATTTCAGCTTTAATCCAATGCACTGCAAAGGACACTAACCGAACACCCACTTCTGGGTTAAATCGTTTCACAGCTTTCATCAAGCCTGCATTGCCTTCTTGCACCAAGTCTGCGATGGGTAAACCATAACCTGAATAGCTTTTGGCGATATGAGCCACAAAACGTAGATGCGACATAACGAGCTGGCGAGCAGCATCTAAGTCGTTCTCATAGTATAGGCGCTCAGCCAGAGCGCGTTCTTGCTCAATGGTAAGAATAGGAATGGTGCTGATCGTCTGCAGGTAAGCTTCGTGGCTTTGACCTGGTGCTAATGCATCAATCGCTGATAATGACTTAGTCATAAAAATCTCCGTCGTCTTTGAGCCCACTGCTATAAGTTGCTTAACGATGGCCGTGTTAGCCATGTTGTGGACAAATGCCCAAAAGTTGTCTTGTTAGCAGTCTACATCGGTCTATACTAATGTTTACTTTTTCGTTGGGGGCACAGTATGTATACTATTTTAGGACTCAATGAGTGGCAGTGCAAGACTTAGGCTTAGTTTTTCGCCGTAAAGCTATGTAAAGCCACAGATTAAGCGATAACTGATACTTATTTGGGTTCAATAAGGCGTAATTGACGTCCAACCGTTAAACTCGCCCCTAGCACTGATAATCCGCAGCTGGTAATGACTAGTATTAAGCCACCCAGCCAACTCAACCCTTCGAGCTGCCAATCACTTTGGTAGCTTTGCGCTAATAATAAGATGGAGGGCTGCAAGTAGCTCGTTCCCAGTTGCAAGATGACTCCTGCAATAAGCGCGGCGAACAAGCCAGCCCAAAAGCCAGCATATAAAAATGGACGGCGTAGATAGGCATCTGTGCCACCCACGAGTTTAATCACCAAAATCTCTTGCTTACGACTTTCTATCTGCAAACGTACGGTATTACCTACGACTAATAATACGCCAAGCGCCAGTAATATGGCTAAACTGTAGGTAAAGCGCTGACTCGTCTCTAATAAGGCTTGCAGTCGATCTAGCCAGGCCATATCTACGAGCACTTGATCAATCTGCTCTTGTTGTCTTAGTTGTTGTGCAAGTTTAGCAATGGCTGTGCTGTCTAAAAAAGCCTCTGCGGGCTCTATGATTATGGTCGCCGGAATGGGATTTTCGGTGAGGCTTGTTAAAATATCCTCAAGCCCACTACTGGCTTTGAAGTCAATCAAGGCTTGCTCTGCTGAAATATAAGTCGCCTTGGCAATGTCGCGCCGTAACACGAGTTTATTAGTGATTAGCTGGCCTTGTTCTAAGCTAACGTAAGGCGCCAAAAACAGACTGATGTGATTACTTTGGTTGACTTGCTGACCCAAATGTTGGGCTTGGCTCAACAGTAACAATAACGCAGTGGGAAGGGTTAAGGCGATGGCGAGCGTCAGCCAAGTTAATAGATTGGTGAACGGGGTTTTCCAAAGCTGCCACCAGCTACTAACCACCACCTCTTTGTGTTCTCTTAACCAACGGGTGCTATGATTTTCAGGTTGCGAACGGCTAGCATTTTGTGCAGCTTGGGGTTTTGAAAAGGCCATATTTACTGCCTCATTACCGAAGGTGGGCCACTAATTCGGCCTTGGTCCAGTTGGATAACCGGGTGGGGTAACCGTTGGATTAGTCCTAAATCATGGCTGGCAATGAGCACGCTCACCCCCACCTGATTGAACTGCTGAAACAAACGCATAATTTCAGTTGATAGGGCAGGATCTAGATTACCTGTGGGCTCATCAGCCAAAATTAGCTTGGGTTTATTAACAATCGCACGCGCTATGCCAACTCGCTGTTGTTCGCCACTGGAAAGCACTTGGGGTAATAGTCTTTCTTTTTCTAACAAACCCACTTTGTCTAACGCAGCCCTCACACGTCGGCCTGAATCACGCTCATTGTAACCACTAATTTTAAGGGGTAAGGCCACGTTATCAAATACAGAGTAGTCCATTAATAACTGGTGATTCTGAAACACAAGACCAATTTTGCGTCGATGTGCTGGAACTTGTGTACGCTTAAGTTGGCTTAAATCCTGCCGATCCACAATAACCTTGCCACTGGAGGGTCGCTCCATAAGCATGATGAGCTTTAATAATGTGCTTTTACCAGCGCCAGAATGGCCTGTTAAAAACGCCATATCACCTCGCCTTAAATGAAAGTTAGTATTAACTAACGCATTCTTGTCATGGTACTTTTTGTTAACCTGCTCAAAACGAATCATAGAGCACTATCTTGAGTCAGAGACGTTTCACTGAACAGTGCATCAATAAACTCAGTGGCTTCGAAGGGCCGCAAATCATCTGCCTGCTCACCCACACCAATAAAACGGATAGGCAATTGGAGTTGTTGTGCCATGGCAAAAATAACCCCGCCTTTGGCAGTGCCATCCAGTTTAGTAAGTGTGATTCCGGTGACCCCTACTGCAGCACCAAACAGGCTAGCTTGACTGATCGCATTTTGACCCGTGGCAGCATCGAGTACTAACATAACTTCATGGGGGGCGTTAGCATCAAGCTTTTGCATGACCCGCACCACCTTGCTTAACTCATCCATGAGATGGGATTTATTTTGTAAACGACCAGCGGTATCTGCAATCACCACGTCAATGCCTTTGGCTTGGGCGGACTGGACGGCATCAAAAATAACTGAAGCGCTGTCCGCCCCAGTGTGTTGGGCCACAACGGGCACATTGTTGCGACTGCCCCATTCTTGCAGTTGCTCCACCGCCGCCGCCCGAAAGGTATCTCCAGCCGCCAGCAAGACACTTTTACCTTGGCTTTGAAAGCGCTTACTTAACTTGCCAATTGTTGTTGTTTTACCTGCACCGTTCACACCTACCATGAGGATCACAAAAGGACTATCTTGCTGCGGAATTTCAAGTGTAGCTTGGCTGCCCTGCAGCAATGCTGCAAGCTCTTCTTTGAGGGCACTATAAAGCGCAGCAGGATCTGTTAAATCTTTACGAGCAACTCGATCACTCAGCTTTTTAAGTAGGCTAGCAGTGGCTTCTATGCCCACATCTGCAACTAGTAACTGGGTTTCAAGTTCTTCAAACAAATCTTCATCAATCTGTTTTGCACCTAAAAATAGGCTGGCAAGGCCATCACCTAAGTTACTGCGGGTGCGGCTAAGGCCACTTTTTATGCGGCCAAAAAACCCCTGTTTAGGCTCAGAATCTGCTGTATTTGTTTCTATGGGTTGGCTAGCATCACTGCCGGTGGTTGTAGAGTCAGTTAGAGCCTGCAGGGGTTGCTCGGGTGCTTCTACTAACGAGGTCTCTTGTGCCTCAGCAGTGTTTTTGTTTTTACCAAATAAGTTAAACAGGGCCATGATATCGGGGACGTCTCGGTGTTTGCACATGAATAAGAGTAAATTTTAGCATAGCTTTTACTTGGGTATGCTTCTTTTATGAATGGATTACCTTAGAATAGACATCTTGACTGACCCCACACATTGATCTTTTTAGGTATGTTTATGGCCCGCAAACCCAGTTCCAGTTCATCTCGTGCTTTGCCTAAGTTGCGCAATGTGGGAAGTGGGGCTAAATTTGATAAGGTTGTAGAGATTGGCCAAGCTGGGCGCCAAAGTTTACGCATTATTGGTGGAGAATGGCGCGGACGAAAAATTCCATTTGCCACGGTCATTGGCCTTCGGCCAACTCAAGATAGGGTACGAGAAACTCTATTTAACTGGCTTTCTGGCCCAGTGGCAGGCGCCAGGTGTTTAGACTTATTTGCTGGCACGGGCGCCTTAGGACTAGAGGCACTATCGCGGGGCGCTAAACATGTGACTTTTGTCGACTTATCTAATATTGCGACCACAAGCCTAAAAGACAACTTAAAGCAGTTGCCTTTAGCAGTAGACCAAACCACGCTGGTGGAGCAAAAGAGCAGCTTTGATTGGCTTAAAAATTATCAGGCCACAGAAGCCTTTGCTGAACAAGGGGGGCAGTACCATGTGGTTTTTTTAGACCCACCATTTGCTCTAGCCTTAGTACCAGACATACTCAAAGCCTTATTGACTGGTAATTGCCTCGCTCACGGGGCCATGATTTACGTAGAACAGGCTCAGCCCTTGGCGGAATTAGATTTACCCTCACCATGGAAATTGCACCGCAGTAAAAAAGCGGGTCAAGTCTACTATGGGCTAATTAGCCAATAAGCTGATGGCTGCAAAGCACCATGACAGCTGAAATAAAAGCTGAATTAAAAGCTTCGTTAAGAGCTGCGTTCAAAGCAGTCCCAAATTGGCTTCATGATGGCAATTGTGGCGCTGCACCTAGACCAATGACAAGTGGCATACCGACGCCCACGACACCACTGTTAATTACATCTGCTCTGAGCCCGCCACTACCTATAAAGGCTTGGATGACTTGGCTCCTTGAAATCTTCTGATTTTCTAATAGTCGACCCAAAACACTGCACGGTTGGCATAGCTCCACCCCCCTAAATTTGGCATCGCCAATGGAAAATTCGACGCCCACTAGAGCACTCAGATCAACGCCTCGGGTAATCACATTTCTGCGGGTTTGTTGAGGGCTAATTGCTTGACCCAATAGTTGGTTATATTCATCCACAGCTTCAGCTTCTATAAAGGTAATATTTTGGCCCTTTTTGTTGGCTTTTTTAAAATGCCGGTCTCCAGTAATGCCGCATCCAAAAACCACTTGCACCGCATACGCTTGTTGCAGTGCCTGCCTTGATTTTTTTGATACAAAAATAGCTTCAATCATGCATTACTCCTTTTATCAGAGCTTTTATCCAATAACGCAGAAAAATCTCCCTTTGCAGTATGTATATGTATATATATGTTTGTGTTTACAGTTAACCCAAAGAGCTTACTTGTAGATACGAAAACTTTTCACGCCATTTAAGGCAGCGCTGTGCGTCACGTTCTTCATACATGCGCATAGCAGTAGCAAGATCGAGGTCAAATTGATGCTCACCATCTTCTGCCAATGCTGTTAAGCGCATGGTATACCAAGCAGTGATTCCACCCTCGGGATTTGAATCAAATTTTGGAAATGTGGGGTCACCACCTTTTTCAGATAACCAATCATTGGCAATGTTTGGGTTGAGCACCATGGCTCGTGCCAATCCCACCATGTCTGCAGCACCACTGGCTATGGCATCGACAGCCTGATCTCGGGTCTTAAATCCACCTGTCACCAGCACGGGCACTTTAGTGATGGCCTTTGCTTGACGAGCAAAATTAAGAAAGTAGGGTGCCTGACTCGAACTGTTAGAACTTGCTTTTGCGCCAGGGAAATAGGTGCCCCCACTAATATCAATAAGGTCGACTGTCGTCTGATCTAAAAGTCGGACCACCTCTAAGGCCTCAGCTTCTGACAAGCCACCTTCGAGCATATCTGTGGCATTAATTCTGATCCCCACTGGAAAGAAGACCCCTACAGTGAACCTAATTGTGTTAATTACATCCAGCAAGATGCGACATCTAGCTTCAATTGAACCCCCATAACCATCAGTCCTGTGGTTAAACAAGGGTGATAGAAATTGGCTCAGTAAAAAGCCATGACCGGCGTGAATAAGTACACCTCCAAAGCCTGCTGTTTGTGCATGTAATGCAGCTTTGGCGTACATACGTGGTAAATTTTGAATGTCTTCCAATCCCATGCTGGCGCACTGAAGTCCCTCGATAGCTAGGGCAGAGGGTCCTTGTGGTTGACTTATAGGCAGATAAGAAAGCGCCCCAGCATGGCCTAGTTGGGGCCACAAATGAGTTCCATTGATAGTGCCCCGACTCATTAATGAGTGCAACATAGCCGTATCTGTATCTTTTGTCAGAACTAAATTGCCCGGCCGTTCTGGAAAGCGAGGGTCGCCTTGAACTTCACCAATAAAAGAGACGGCAGTGCCACCCTGGGCCCATCGTTCATAAAGGCGAATCTGCTCCTTGGTTGGATCACCCTCCCCATCGGCAAGCGAATCTGACATGGGAGACTTGGCTAGCCGATTCTTAAAATTTGCCCCGCAAGGAAGCTCTATAGAGCGCCCAAGGGTCAGGGTAGGGTTAGTATGTTCGATCATAGTGAATCTCTTATAGTGACTCTCTCATAGTTACTCTCTCATAATGACTTTTTTAAGCATGTTCATACCCTGCAGGTTCTGCACTTATGCGCCTTAGTCAATGAGCAGGCTGATGTGGTCGTTAGTTATCTTCGTGCCTTAGGCCTTACATTAGGCCTCACAAATGGGTTTTCTACCTGCAATGAATTGCGTCAATAGTAACACTAAGGTTTGCTAAAGCGATTGCCCCAAAAGCCTGCCTGCTAATATTTTCTGAGCTTTTTCTACTCAAAAGCCACCATGACCATGGGAACCACCAAAATTTTTTTTTAGATCACACTTTATTAGTTTTACACCCACACGCTTATAACTTTATGGGTCACTATATATCTAACTATGGCTACACATTACCATTTAATCGGTCATTTTGATTTTTTGTAGGGCTTTTTGTATCACACCATCATCGCAATGCCCCTGATATTCAAGCCATCTTAACGTATTACTGCTCAAGACGATGCTGCCTGATACGACCAAAGAGCCAGCTGGAATCACCACCCCCATTAATGCTAAACACATAAGCACCGCATCACCTTCGCCCACACAAGGGCTGCTCATTTGTTGCAATGCTTGTGTGTCTAGCTTTAGTTTTAACTCGGGGAAAAAAAGATTACATTTTTGGTGTGTATTAGGCTGTGATTCAGGTAAAAAAGTACAACCACTTAACCATAACGTGGCAAGTAATAGGGCTTGCTTTGTCAATTTCATAAGTGTCCAAGTGCTATTAGTTATGCACCTTATAAGGCAGCTTAAGGCACTATTGACGCCGCCTACTTTAGGTACGTTTGGCCGCTCCTTTGGGCCTATGATCAAGACCTTTTAACGACTTTGAAATAGTGTAAAAGGGCAATCAAGGGTCCTATGTTTGGTTAAGTATAGCGGGTAATTTTTGCAATAAAGCGTTAATGAAGTTGTAGGGAGAAAAATCTTTTACCAGTTTTTACGGCGCTGTTAAGGGGCTCTAAAAAGCTTCATCATCACTATAAACACGTACTGAAAGCTCACCAGTTACACTCTCTGAAACATTAAAATTGATTGGCTGACAACACACTTGGCAATCTTCAATATACTGTTGATCTAGGTCAGATGGATCCACAAGCACGTTAATAATTTCGCCACAGTATGGGCAGCCTATGAATTGCTCTGCGAGTTGATTCAATGTCTACTATTCCTTATATTAGTCAAAAATTTAGAAGTCTCGAAAAACGGTAAAACCCTGCGCTGGGCTATTCATACTGTTTGCTCTTAAAGTGTTCACCTCAACCCGCACTCTAATCCCATTGTCATTCTCAATTGCAAGCGCAACTTTAAGAAAACTAAACGCATGGGCAAGCCACCTTGCTCACCTAAATCTTTTAGTTTTCCAAAGCTCCTTGTGGGTTAGGTATGATTAGCTTGGCTGTTTGACCTTTCTTAAATACGGCTTCACTGTGTCCCAACCATCGGGGTAGATTTTTGCGGCTTCTTCATTACTTACAGAGGGAACAATGATGACGTCTTCACCTTGTTTCCAGTTCACTGGGGTGGCAACTTTGTGTTCAGCTGTAAGTTGCATAGAGTCAATAACGCGCAGAATTTCATCAAAATTACGTCCAGTTGTCATGGGGTAAATAATCATTAGTTTGATATTTTTGTCAGGGCCAATAACAAAAACAGAACGCACGGTTGCATTGGTCATAGCTGTCCTACCTTCGGCAGACCCAGTTTCATCAGAGGGGAACATGTTATAAAGCTTAGCCACTTTTAGCTCGGTGTCAGCAATAACTGGATAATTGACTACGGTATTGCCAACTTCTTCAACATCGGCCAGCCACCGCTTATGGTCATCGATTGGGTCAATGCTTAACCCTATAATTTTTGTATTTCTCTTTTCAAACTCAGGTTGCATTTGTGCCAAGTATCCCAGTTCAGTGGTACATACTGGCGTAAAATCTTTGGGATGTGAAAACAATACCGCCCAGCTTGAGCCTATCCACTCATGGAAATCAATGATGCCGTGTGTCGTGTCTACCTGAAAGTTTGGTGCTTGATCGTTAATAAGTAAAGTCATAAGAATCTCCTTGGTTAAGCTACTTTGTGTTTAAACTAATCATAAATCCTAACAGCCTTTGGGTTAAAAATGCCGGCCTTAGTGCATCGTGCTCATTTGACCTTAACGGGGCGTTTGTTAACACTAAGTGGGCCGCTTTCCCCCACTCAGTAAATAGTAAAAGCAATATCACTTTTCATCAACCATTTTAAAATAACTAACCTTGTCAGCCTTTAAGTTAATGTTAGGCCCTGTAGGGAAACCATTTTATGCTCGTGGTGTTTTAATAATTCAAGTTCCTTAAAGCCAAACTTTTGGTGGAATAATAGAGAGGGTGTGTTTGGTGGTAAGACGTCAATTTCAGCAAAAATATGAGGTAATGCCTGCTCATGGGCCCATTTTGACACGTATTCGTAGAGTTTAGATGCAATACCTTGCCCCCTGAACTGGTCTGAAACTACAATTCTATCAACGTAGAAAAACGCTTTATATTGATTGCTAAACCAAGTGTAGTTGATACTCTCGTAGGCAACACCATGAGTCAATCCAATTAAAAATCCAGCCACTTGATGGTCTTCCTCCACCACTACAGTCAATATAGACATCTCAATTAAACCCAGTAGTGCTGGCCTATCTAGGGGGCTCAACACTTTCACTGATTTCTCATTTAGCTCGAGTATGGTGTTTATATCTTTACTTTCGACGGGCCTAATAATCATTGATATTCCTTGTGTGCATCGTGCAAAGCGCTAATAAACCTAGGTATGGCTATAAATCCTGCTGGTAGCGCGCCACCATAGTCGCTTGGCTTTCTGTTGGCTCGGTTAAGCACAGCTGATCATTAAGCATTGAAGCTATGGTAGGAAACTTTGAACGTTCCATTTTGGCATCAGTGGACCAGAGTTTAGAACGCATTAGGGCTTTAGCGCAATGTAAAAATACTTCTTTGATACGAATCTCAATACACGTTTTTGGCAGATTTTTATGATGAGAGAACAGCTTTAAATGTGCTGCTGAGGTTGAGATCCGCCCTCGTCCATTGATTCTTAATGTTTCATCCACTCCTGGTATCAAGAATAGACAGCCTACCTGTTTAGTCTCAATAATATTGACCAAACTATCGAGCCGATTGTTACCCTTGCTGTCAGGAATGATAATGCAGTTTTCATTGACTACTTTCACAAAGCCTGGCAAACCGCCCCGTGGTGAGCAGTCAAGTGCACCTGAGGCTGCATAAGTAGACAGGGTCATGAAGGGCGCATGATCAATAAAGTTAATGCTATGGCGTTCTAAGGCACTTAACTGCTTGTCTTTAGCGCGCCCCTTTGCATGGCCATAGATTTCTCGAAGTTGTAGTTCAGATTCAATGAGCATTTTTTTTATTTCCTTAACGAGTCACTCTTAGCCAATAAATGTTCCCATACTCAGACGTTCTTCTATGACAAAACCTAGGCTTTCATAAAAGGTGGTTACTTGTGTATTAGTTGCACGAATTTGCAGATTAACCTTGATACAACCCATTACTTTTAATGCCTGTATGGCATGCTGGACCAGCGCAGAACCAGCGCCACTGCGGCGCTGTTCCTTGCATACTGCCACTGCATATAACCAGCCACGATGGCCATCATAGCCTGCCATGCATGCGCCTATAATGAGGCCTTCATGCTCCGCGATAAAAATAAGATTGTCTATGGCTAGCTTGGATTCGATGACCTTTGATGGCTCGTTGTGAGACGGGTCATCAGGGAACACTGCGTGCCAAAGCTTAATTAAATCACTGCGATCAGATTCACAAAATTGTCGTATTTTCATCATCTACTCAGGCTGGCTACTTCATTTTAAGTGTAGCATGAGTGGCCGCATCAGCCACTAAAATTGGAAGTCATAGACACTGCCTAGATGGAGAATTTGTGTGAGCTCATCAAGGGCGCTGTGACTTTCGATGAGCAGTTGTGGGTCAGCCAAGTCGGCTTCTATGAGACGATCACGGTAATGGGTCTCGGTCCAAGACATTAAGCGTGTGAACAAATGAGAGTTCATCATGCAAGCAGGATTAACAGCGCTTTGTTCGGCGGCGTTCAATACCACTCTCAGACGCAAACACGCAGGCCCACCACCGTTACTCATGCTTTGCTGTAGGTCAAATGTTAAAATTTGATCAATGGCGTTATCACCGGCGACAAGTTCATCTAGGTAAGCTGAAACCTTGACGTTAGAGTGGCATTCTTGTGGTACCACCATGGCCATTTTGCCAGGCGCTAGGTGGGGTAGGCAAAGTAACTGACTATTAAAGAGGTAGCTGGTGACCGCATCTTGCACTGAGACTTGGTTGTTAGGCACTTCAATAAACTGCATTTCACCATGACCTGCTTGGTTTATGGCGCTTTGCAGGTCATGGCTAACTTGTTTAGGGTTGAGAAATGCTTGCTGGTGGTAAAATGAGACAAGGCCATTACCCACGGCAATGACGTCATTGTGGAATACGCCAGCATCAATGACTGCTGGATTTTGTTGTGCAAACACCACATGTTGTTCTTTAAGGCCATGCAAACGAGCAACGGCTTGCGACGCTTCTAAACTTTGGCGAGCTGGGTATCGAGCTGGCTTAGGGGCTGTGCCACTAAAAGCCTGTTGACCATAAACAAAAAATTCTACCCCCGACTGACCATAGGCGCTGCAAAACCGTGTGTGGTTAGCAGCACCCTCATCGCCAAAGTGATCTGATGAAGGAAGTGCCTGATGATGCGCGAAACACTCTTGGTTAGCGAAGGTGGCTTGTAAAATTCGCCCTGTGGTTGCATGTTCTATAGAGCGGTGAAAACGGTTAACTAGGTTGGCTGGGGTAAAGTGTAAACGGCCATCTTTACAGTCAGTGCTGGGAGACACGGTTGCTGCGTTGGCAGTCCACATGCTGGACGCTGAGTAACAAGAGACTAACAGGGCCGGTGCCTTTTTTGCTGCTTGGTCAATGACTTGGTTATCGGTGCCACTAAAGCCAATGCGCCTTAGGGTATTTAAATCGGGGCGGGACTGGGGTGCTAAGACCCCCTGCAGCATACCGAGATCATGCAACGACTTCATTTTATGCAAGCCTTGTTGTGCGGCTTGCTTAGGATTAGACGGTCGTGCTGAATTGCTGCTAGAGGCGACGTTGCCGTAGGACAAACCCCCATAGTTATGAGTGGGTCCTACGAGGCCATCAAAGTTAGCTTCTAAAGTGGGCACTGGAAGACTCATACATACCGCCTTAAAGGTCCAGACCAGGACTTAATTGGGTGGGTATAACTAAGGCTTCAGCTTCAATAGATGCCACTGGGTAGGCGCAATAATCTGCCGCATAAAAAGCGCTAGCACGGTGGTTACCACTGGCACCTACACCACCAAATGGTGAGGCACCACTGGCACCCGTAATTTGCTTGTTCCAATTAACGATACCTGCTCGGATGCGAGGCAAAAAGTAATCATAATCCTCGCGGGAGTCACTTAATAAGCCAGCCGACAAACCAAAGCTGGTGTCGTTAGCCATGGCAATGGCCTGATCCAAATTTTGGTAACGAACTAAGGTCAAAAGGGGCCCAAAGTATTCCTGATCAGGTAAGTTCTTGGCGTTGGTGACCTCAATTAAAGCCGGGCTTAAAAGCCCTGTACCTAATGCTAATGATTTCATTTTGACTAAAGCAGTTGCTCCTTGGTCAATCATAAATTGTTGAGCGGCTAATAGTTGTTGGGCAGCCCCATAGGAGATGACAGAACCCATAAACGGGGCAGGCTCGGCATCATACAAACCTACACGTATTTTGCTCACAGCACTGACTAACTTGTCGACCAAGGCGTCTCCTTTTGACCCTGTGGGTATGTACAAACGCCGAGCACAGGTGCAGCGTTGGCCAGCAGAGATATACGCTGATTGAATAATTTCATGCACAGCAGCGCGCTGATTGTCGACTTGGCTCACGATTAACGGGTTATTACCCCCCATTTCTAGGGCCAGTATTTTGTCAGGGCGACCGGCATATTGCTGGTGTAATAGCATGCCTGTGCTGGAACTGCCGGTAAAGAATAAGCCGTCGATACCATGGTGATTGGCTAAGGCGACGCCTGTTTCTTTCGCACCTTGAACGAGGTTAATGACCCCTTGGGGCAAACCTGCATCTAACCAACATTGAAGGGTCAGTTGCGCCACCAATGGTGTTTGTTCGCTCGGTTTAAACACCACGGTATTTCCAGCTAATAGTGCGGGCACAATATGTCCATTAGGTAAGTGGCCAGGAAAATTGTAAGGTCCAAATACGGCGACCACGCCATGGGGGCGATGACGCAACCAAGCTTGGGTTCCAACTGGAGCAGGTTTACTAACCACACCTGTGCGTTCTTCGTAGGCTTTGGCTGATAGGTCTATTTTGCCCGCCATGGCAGATGCTTCTGTGCGTGTTTCCCATAATGGCTTACCCGTTTCTTGAGCAATAGCCAAAGCCATGGGTTCAGCTTGCGCCTGCAATTGGACTTGAAATCTTTTGACCATCGCTAGGCGGTCTTGATAAGCAGTTAGTGACCAAGGGATAAAGGCTGCGCGAGCTGACTTAATAGCGTCATCCACTTGTTTGGCATCAGCACCCTGGCCCTGCCAAAGGATGTCATTATTAGCAGGATTAACAGAATCAAAAGTTGGGCCATGGCCCATTAACCATTGGTTATTAATGAGATGAGTCATAATTATTCCTTAAACTTTAGGGCCGAGGACCAAATAGAGGCACTGTGCGGAGGCTTTCGCCTGTCTTAATATGCAGAGCCTTGGCTAACGCTGCACTAATACTTAATGGACCTGATACTGGAGTATTGAGATAAGCCATAGTGCAACGGTAACCTTTAAGACTCGTATTGCTGACCAAAAAAAGAGTAGTTCCATTGGGTACTTGGTCTTCGACTGATACCTCACATAGCTTACTATCTCGGACTGCTCGAATGTCTTTTACCTGTGTTTCTAAGGCTGGACCTGCATCAAAAATATCCACGTAACCATGGTAACGAAAACCTTCATCTTCTAGCATTTTTCTCGCTGGACGCGTGCTTTCATGCACTTGACCGATCACTTCTTGGGCACTTTTTGGCAAAAAGTTAATGTATAAGGGGTGACGAGGCATGAGTTCGGCAATAAATTCTTTTTTGCCTAAGCCGGTCAAACGGTCTGCATCGGCAAATGGCATATCAAAAAAGTGGGCGCCTAAGCCATCCCAAAAAGGCGATTGGCCATTAGCATCAGATACACCACGCATTTCAGCTATAATTTTCGGTTCAAATCGCTGTGAGAATTCAGCCAAGAAAAGAAAGCGACTTTTAGAGAGTAGATGGCCATTTTTACTGTGACGGTAGTCAGGGTCTAAAAATAAGGTACAGACCTCAGCACAAGCCGTTTGGTCGTTGCTTAAATACAGGGTTGGAAACGTATTGTGAACTTTCAGTTCGCGGCTAGAGTGCACTAAAGTACCGATGCGATAACTGTACCAAGGGGTAGACAATCCAATGGTAGACTCGATGCCACAAATACCGACAACTTTTTCAGTGTGCGTGTCTTCCAGCACAAAAACATAACTTTGTTCGCTACTGAGATCCACTTGGTCTTTAAAGGCTGCCAATGAAGCTTCAATTTTAGTCGCAATGCGCTCTGGGTCTGCTGGCAGTGAAGTAAAGCCAATGCCGGCTTTATGGGCTAAGTTGAGAAGGGCATCGGCATCGGTCTCCATTAAGGGACGGATTATCATCATTAGGGCCTCCAGAAGATTTTGTAACAGGTTTAATGTTGCAAATAGTACCTTTGTTGGACCACAAACTCTTTTCCATTAAGTCTCTTAGATTTAGCTTTAGAGACTTATTTGAGCAGCACTTAGCAATTTTTACAAAAACTGCTCAGGGCTCACTTCATCTTAATGGGCAATAGGTTAAGGTGTTACCGACTGCCACCTGTAAAGCTTCTAATTGAGCCTCACTCAAGAGCAACAATGGCCCTTGCTTGCGCACGATAATGCATCGAAAATCAAGGCAATTGTTGTTGCATACGAGCACCCGCTTGCCGACTAATACTTCATCACCGACTGCAACTTGGGCTTGCTCGGCATGCCGGATAGCCCGAATATGTCGCGTACGCACTTCTAGAATTGGACCAGCATCAAAAATATCTACATGACCTGCGAAGTGCAAACCTTCGTGTTCAAGAATGTTAACGATGTCTTCCACATCTTCGTGGTGCTCACCGATGACAGCCTGTGCTTTGGCATTTAACAAAGGGACGTAAAGGGGGTAACGTGGCATTAGGTTAGCAATAAAGTGTTTATTGCTAGACGTAGTGAGTAAGTCAGCCTCAGCAAAATCCATGGTAAAAAAATGTCTACCTACGGCCTCCCAAAAAGGTGATACACCCTCAGCGTTAATCACACCTTTCATTTCTGCAATCGTTGTGGCGGCGAAACGCTGTGGAAAACTGGCCATAAATAGTAGACGAGATTTTGATAGCAACTGATCGTAAAAATTACAGCGGTAGTTTGGTTCTAAGTAAAACGAACTTAGACGAGACGCCCCTGTGTAATCGTGACTTAGGTGTAAGGCTGGAATGCGGTTATTAATTTGTAATTCAACAGCACTATGAACGACTTGATCAACACGATAGGTAAAATAAAGTTCACTTAAGCCCACTGCCGCATCTACTGTACAAGTGCCCACCAAACGCTCACTGTGGGTATCTTCCATAACAAAGGTGTAAGCCTCTTCTCCTGCGTGTTCAACGCTAGATGCAAAGGATAGTTCGCTATGATTAATTTTTTGTGCCAAGTGGGCTGAGTGGTTGGGCAAGTTTGTATGCCCTACACCAGAGGCTGCAGCAAAATCTTTGAAGGCCTCTGCGTCATTACTTTTTATAGGCCTGACAATTAACATGAGGGTCGCACCATACCGTCACGTTGCAACCAAGCCAAGTCTTCACTCTGGGCTAAGCGTATTAAAATTAAGGCACTTAATTGTGAGCGTGTGGTTAAACTCGACAAGTACATATATTCATCGCTACTGTGAATTTTTCCACCTTGTACGCCTAAGGTATCAATGTTGGGTAGGCCAGCAGCAGCAAGGTTGTTACCATCACAGCAACCTCCTGTGGGTAAAAACTCTAACTTAAGCCCCAGGGTTTTACCGCAAGATTGGACTAGTTTGCATAAGGTTTGGTTGGCAGGACTAAGGATTTTAGGCTCACGACCAAAGCCACCATGTAATTCAATGCTAATGCCATCAAGGGTATTAATTTGTGCCAAAATGGCGGCTATTTTTTGCTCACACCAGAGTTGTTGGTCACTGGTTTCAATGCGGATATTAAAACGCATCGTACAAGTGTCAGGCACAATGTTTACCGCTTCTCCACCCTTTACAAACCCTGGGTTAATAGTAATGCCATGCTGTTGACCGTTAAGGTCATCTAGGGCGCAGGTGAAATTTGCCATGGCACGAATAGCATTGTGACCAAGGTGGTGCTCGCGGCCAGCGTGAGCAGCTTTACCCCTTGTAACTACAGAAAAATTACCACTACCTTTGCGGGCACCCGCTAAATTACCATCGGCAAAAGAAGGCTCATAAATTAAACCTAAGTGATGACGTTGGGCAATTTCTGAGAATAACTTAGACGAGCTAGGTGAACCAATTTCTTCATCTGGGTTGAACAGAATTTCCCAACCCAATTGATCTTGTAATGGGCTTCTTTCAAACGCTTCTAAGGCCTTAAACATCACCACAATACCTCCCTTGAGGTCGGCAACCCCTGGGCCATTGATTATGTCATCCTCTAGTTGAGTAATCGTTTGGAACGGATGGTCACTAGGAAACACGGTGTCCATATGTGCACATAAAAAAACTTGGATGGGCGCTTGGGGGCGCTTATATAAACGCAGGGCGCGACCTAGAGGTTGTTGGTTCAATTGGCCTGAGTCATCCACTACATCCTGAGGTGGCATTTCTATAAATTCGGCATGGCAGTCAAGCTTTTCACTCCACTGGGCCAAGGTCTCTGCCACCTGATTAACACCTGCCACATTGTAGCTACCAGAATTAATTTCTACTAAGCTCCAAAGGTCTTGTTGCATGTTTTGCTGCTGTGCAGCAATCCATTCTAACGCGTGTGCTTCTATTTCATTTTTTGCAGACAAATCGGTCATCGCTTTTCCTAATAGGCTTTTTGGATACTGCTATTCTGCTTCGACTATGCTTCGGCTATGCTTCTACTATGTCGCGCACAGCGGCTTCTAAAATAGCTAAGCCAGCATCGATGTCTGCGTCAGGAATCAATAAAGATGGGGCCATACGGATCACGTTTGGCCCTGCAATTAATACCAATAAACCTCGGGCTTGGGCTGCACCAAGAAATTTTCCTGCTTGGCCTTTATAGGTTTCATTAAGGGCACAACCAATCAATAAGCCTTTGCCCCGTACCTCTTCACAGAAGGGCACACGTGCATTAATAGCGTCTAAACCTGCTTTAAAACGCTCAAACTTAGCATTGACACCCGCCAACACCTCTGGGGTATTAACAATATCGATGACAGCTTCAGCAATGGAACAGGCTAATGGATTACCACCATAGGTGCTTCCGTGAGTGCCCACACCTAGGCTCTTGGATACTCGTTCAGTGGTTAACATGGCAGCCACTGGAAAACCGTTACCCAAGCCTTTAGCGGTAGTGAGGATGTCGGGCAAAATATTAGTTTGCTGATAAGCATAAAGCGTCCCTAATCGGCCCGCTCCAGTTTGAACTTCGTCAATTACCAAGAGGGCATCATGTTCATCACATAATTCTCTAGCACGTTGAATGAAGGCTGGGTCTGATTTAATAATACCGCCTTCGCCTTGCAGTGGTTCCATGACAATAGCGCAGGTTTTATCAGAAACAGCTGCTTCTAGAGCTGCAATGTCATTGTAAGGCAAGTGGGTAATGCCTTCTAAAGCGGGGCCAAAACCGGCACTGTACTTAGGTTGCCCACCCACACTTACGGTAAATAAGGTACGTCCATGAAAGGCTTGTTCAAAGGCAATAATTTCATTTTTTTGCTCACCAAAGTTATCCACTGCATAACGACGGGCTAACTTAAAGGCAGCTTCATTGGCCTCACCACCAGAATTGGCAAAATAGACCTTATCAGCAAAGGTCGCATCGGTGAGTTTTTTGGCTAAGCGCAAAGCAGGCTCGTTGGTCATCACATTGGCGATGTGCCACAATTTTTCCCCTTGCTCTTTGAGGGTTGCGACCAGTTTTGGGTGGCTGTGGCCTACACTTGTAACGGCAATACCACCCGCAAAATCGATGTATTCTTTTTCATTCTGGTCCCAAATTCTAGACCCTTTTCCGCGCACAGGGATCACTGGAGCTGGTGCGTAGTTAGGCATCATAACTTCATCAAACAGGGCACGTGTTACTGGGGTATGGCTCATAAAAGTTCCTAATATTTTTTGGATGATGTGAGTTAATCACCATGCATTGCGTGTTAAGTGCTACTGGTCTTCAGCTTGGCAATTTCTCGGACTGCAACTGATAACATGGCTAAATTAATGTTGGTGTTACTTTGTAGTTCACCCAAGATGGCTAAGCAACGCTCAATAAAAGCCTCATTGCGTAACTCCCATGCGGGGTCTTGATCACCCACAATGACAGCTTGAGTCAACTGGGCTAGGCTGGCTTCAAACTCTTGTTTAAGGCTGCCTCTGGCTTTGCGTTGCCACTGGTCTTTAATGGGTAAATTAGCAATGGCTTGATTGAGCCAATCACCTTGGAATCTTTCGTACAACCGATACCACGTTTGGGCAGCCGTAATTACTTTAGTTTCACACTCGCTAGCGACTCGAGCCACATCTAAACCGTAGTATAAAAATTCTAGTTGGCTTAAACGCTGGCTAATTTTGGAATCCATCCCCATTGCTGTTAGCTCATCTGCTTGCGCATTGATGCGGTGGGTTGCTGCTTGAGGCAATAAATGGGTCAGTTCCGAGTAATAAATAGCCATTGGCTTTTGATACTGGTCCACCATGGTTTGAATAGTTTGACCCGGATGTTGGCTTAACAACCACAAAGTGAGGTCTTCCAATAAGGTCTGAATATTCTTATGTAGTTGCATGGACTTTGGGTAGTCTATGATCAAGGTGACTCGATCTAGTTCATGCCACAAACTTTGGGCTTGTATAATATCGCAAGCTGCAGTGAAGGCGCGCGCCATGTCACCTGCTTCTGCGCCCATTTCTTCTTGCAAATAGTTACCAAAGGTAGATCCCATGCGGTTGCCAATTTGATTGGTAACATGGGTCGCAATAATTTCGCTGCGTAACGGGTGTGACGCTATTGCTGTGGCGTATTTTTTACTCAGTACTTTAGGAAAATAATGTTCTAGGCTGCGCGCTAAATAGGCGTCATTTCCAATATTTGCTGCCATCAACTCATCGAATAAGCGCATCTTACTGTAGGCCAATAATACGGAAATTTCAGGGCGCGTTAGTCCCGCTTGCACTCGGGCCCGTTCGTCCATATTGGCATCATCTGGCAAACCTTCCAAGCCACGATTGAGCCGACCTTGTTTTTCTAGGCTATGTATTAAGCGTTTATGATCGCTTAAGCGAGCACTCGCTTGGCCTTCAGCAATGCTCAAAACTAGGGTTTGATGGTAGTTATGGCTCAGGACGAGCTCACCGACTTCATCGGTCATACTGGCCAGTAGGGTGTTGCGTTGTTTCATCGTCATGTCGCCTGCATCGACCAGTTGGCTCAGCAGAATTTTGATGTTCACTTCATGGTCTGAACTATCCACACCCGCTGAATTATCAATAGCGTCGGTGTTGATGTAGCCCCCAGCCTGCGCAAACTCAATGCGTCCATGCTGAGAGAAACCAAGATTACCACCTTCACCAATCACTCTGGCACCTAGTTGATTGCCATTAACTCGCAAGTTATCGTTGGCTGGGTCACCAATGTCACTATGATTTTCGCTACTGGCCTTAACATAAGTGCCGATGCCCCCATTCCAAAACAGATCAACTGGCATTTTTAATAAAGCGTGGATTAGTTCGTTGGGGGCCATTTTTTTGGTGTCTGTGCCCATCATGCTTTGCATTTGAGGGCTCAGTTTAATGGACTTGGCTGAGCGTTCAAATATGCCACCCCCTTTAGAAATTAGCTTGCTCTCATAGTCGGTCCAACTGGACCGTGGCAGATTGAATAAACGCTGACGTTCAACAAACGATGCTTTGGCGTCTGGAGTGGGGTCAATAAAAATATGCAAGTGGTTGAACGCAGCCTGCAAACACACGTGTTTTGACAAAAGCATGCCGTTACCAAACACATCACCTGCCATATCTCCTACCGCTACGACGGTGAAATCTTGGCTTTGGCAATCACGGCCTTGTTCGGCAAACAATCGTTTTACAGATTCCCACGCACCGCGGGCAGTAATACCCATTTTCTTATGGTCGTAACCATTAGCGCCCCCAGAGGCAAAGGCATCGCCCAACCAAAAGGCATTTTTTTCTGAAATTGAGTTCGCCAAGTCCGAAAAGGTTGCAGTGCCCTTGTCAGCGGCAACTACTAAGTAAGGATCATCATCATCAAAACGTCTCACCTGTTTTGGAGCAACCACCTGTTGATCAACAATATTATCGGTGATGTCCAGCAAGGCTTGAATAAATGTGGAGTAGCTTCGGATGACTTCGGCCATTAAAATTTCACGGTCTTGCGTGACTGGCAATTGTTTGCATACAAAACCACCCTTAGCACCTAAAGGCACAATCACAGCATTTTTCACCATTTGAGCTTTGGCAAGTCCAAGCACCTCTGTGCGATAGTCTTCTTGACGATCAGACCAGCGTAAGCCACCGCGAGCCACCTTGCCACCCCGAAGATGGACACCCTCTACCCATGTTGAATAGACAAAAATCTCATACTTAGGCAAGGGTAATGGCACACCCGGAATCTGACTTGGGTCTAATTTGCAAGACAAGTATTCGTGGCGACCACCGTTGCTATCCGTTTGAAAGTAGTTGGTCCGAAGCATGGCCATGATCACAGCTAAGAAATGCTTAACAATGCGGTCTTCATCAAGGTTGCTTACTTGTTCTAAGGCTAAGCTGATGTCTTCTTGTAAATGTTCAACAAGGTCTTCAGATTGCTCCTCATTCGGGTCAAAGCGAGCCTCAAATAAACGCACTAAGGTATGGGTAATGTCAGCATTACGGACTAAGCTAGACTGCATGTAGGCCTGGCTAAATGGCACTTGGACTTGGAGCAAGTAACTACCAATGGCGCGCATGAGAATGGTTTGCTGCCAAGTCAAGTTAGCGGCTAAGATCAAGCTATTAAAACGATCGTTGGCCACTCGTCCCATATAAATTTGACTAAAGGCTTCTTGAAAACGTTCTTTAACATTGGCGCGGTTAAGATTGACCTGAGGATCAATTTCAATCACAAAGTCGATAATCCACTTATCGAGGCCAGTTTCAGGTCGAATGGTGTAGGGATATGCGTTGATGACCTTGACACCCATGCGCTCCAAAATAGGTAACACATCAGATAGGGCTTTAGCTTGGCCGTGTCCAAATACTTTGAAATTTAGACTCTGGTCTGATTGATACACTGATCGGTATAAGTAGGTAGACAGTGGATTATCCACATTAATCTTTTGTAGGCGGATTAAGTCCATAACAGCCACTTGAGCAGAAAAATTCTCTTGGTAGGCCAATGGAAAAGCATGGCCATACTGCTTAAACAAAAGGTTACCCTCGGCCTCACCACGTTTTTTATTGAGGGCGTGGTGTAAGTGGTCACTCCAGGCCAGCATGGCATTGCGCATTTGCTGTTCGATATCATTAATGTCAAACGGTAAGTTGTAAATGTCTTTGCCATGCACCGTCAACTGCACCCGAGCCAAAGGCTGCTCAGAAAACATGACATTAAAATCAACACTAGAACCAGTGAATTCTCGTATCAGGATGTTTTGCATCTTAATGCGCAATTGCGTGTTGAAACGCTCACGTGGCACATACACTAGGGCGGTAGCAAAACGACCAAAAGTATCCAGACGAAGAAATAGGCGCAAATTATGCCGCTCTTGTGTGTCTAGTACCCCACGAATAATGGGGTAAAGTTCATCCACACTAGCTTGCAACATTTCGTCCCGAGGGTAGCTATTGAGAATGTGTTGTAAGGCCTTACCCTTGTGACTGTTGGGTAATAGTTCAATGCGTTCACGTAAATCTTGAGCCTTGCGCCTTAGCAATGGTATTTCGTCAATACGAGCCGTATAGGCAGCAGAAGAATACAGACCAAAAAAACGTTCTTCGCCAATAACATTACCTTGACTGTCAAAGCGTTTAAGGCCCAAGTAGTCAAAATTCACCGGGCGGTGCACTGTGGAGCGACTGGTAGATTTAGTCATAACTAGCATATTTTTGCGCAAGGCTAAATCTGAGTTGCGTGGCGATAGAGTCTTGGGCAATAGGCTCTCGATGCTACAGTTATGGTCACGAAAACTGCCTAGGCCAGTGCCTTTTTGTGGAGTAAGAAGGCATAAACCGGTAACTGCATCTTCTTTGAGTGCATAAGAGCGATAACCAATAAAGGTGAAATGGCTGTCGGCTACCCAGCGCAAAAAAGCAATGTTCTCAGCCAAGTTTTCGGCTGCCACAGGTAAGTTTTGGGCTTCGAAAGTGTCAATAATGGAAACGAGTTTGTCACGCATGGGTAGCCAATCGTCCACCACTAAACGCACGTCATTAATAATCCCTGTGAGGCTAGTCACTATTTTAGTCACTGCATCAGGATCATTTTGCTGATCAATTTCAAAACGCATGACGGCTTCTAAGTTGGCGCTATCAGCCTTACCTGTGAACGGGGATAGGCTGGTAATGTGGCCTTTATTATCGCGCTCGATAGCAACCACTGGATGAGTGGTGATATGAATGGTATGGCCTAACTGCACTAGGGCATTAGTAATGGAAGACACTAAAAAGGCTTTGTCATCGCAGACGATGTCTACAATCGTGTGGCTGGTGTACCACTGATGTTCTTCATAATTAGGGTTATATACACGGATGTTAACTTGATCTTTATGACGCAGCTGTACGCAATCCCATAAGCTAGCTAACGCGCCATATAGGTTGTCTGTATCGAATTGTAATAATTCTGTGGGGATGCTTTCAGCGTAGTAGAGGCGGGCGAGTTGCTGCATGGTTGCAGACTTAGCCCTCTTCTGACGCTTTCCAATCAGGTCACAAACTAAATCAATCGCATTGTTTTTTTTATCTGTTAATGTGCGCATAAAACTCTTCCTTGGGACATCAGCTAACTTCACTTTTAGGAAGTGTAACAAATCTTGTTAATGCCAAGTGTATTATTCAAGAAAATGTTTGGCTGTACTAGGTCAAAACTTGAGCTGGTGCGACCCTAGTTTTTGTTATCATGACATTGAGGATATTTGTTCTAAACTTTTATGGATGATTGATGCTTTTTCTATACACTGGCCTGACTTTGGCATGCTATTGATGATGTTTTATGCAACCACTTAATAATTCAGTGTATCCTTGAGGCCTATGTCTAAGTTACAAAACTCCCATACCGTAGGTCTGCTTTTATTATCCCGCCTGAGTGTGAGCCATTATGGGCAAATTACTGAACTTTTACTGCACACAAACCAAGTGTTGGAATACGCTAAATATAAACTTCAAGTAATGTCTGTGGGTAGCGATTCTGTGCTAGGTCCATCAGTTAACTACTTAGCGAGTGAACCTGTTGATACCTTGTTTGTGATTGGGGACTTAATCACGCCTAATGAAACTGATGTGACTTTAGAACGCTGGTTAGTCCAGCAGGCTAAAAGGGGTGTGACGATGTTAGCCATAGGCACGGGTATTTTGCCCATGGCCTATGCTGGCTTGCTTAACGGTAAGCGCAGTTGTTGCCACTGGTCGATGATTGAAAATCTACGGGAAAATTTTCCTGCAGTCCTTTGGAGTCATCAATTGTTTGAGCAAGATGCGCAGATGATGACCTGTGCTGGTGGGGCCTCAACGACAGACTTTATGTTAGCCTGGTTGACGCAGCAGCAGGGCTTAGATGTGGCTGTGCATTTATCTGAATGGTTTTTGGTTGAGCGCATGCGCCCTCAAGATGCTGAGCAGCGTATTCCTCTTAAAGCGCGCATCGGCTCTAGTCAGCCTAAACTGATTGAAGCTGTGACACTCATGGAAACCAATATAGAAGAGCCCTTGTCTCCCGATGATTTGGCATACCATGTCGGGCTGTCTCGAAGGCACTTAGAGCGCTTATTTAAAAAACATTTAGACAATGTACCTTCGCGGTTTTATTTGCAATTGAGGTTAGATAAGGCTCGTCAAATGCTAAGGGACACGGATCGCTCTATTGTAGAAGTGGGCATGAGTTGTGGCTTTTCTTCTGCGAGTCATTTTAGTACCACCTACCGCACCCATTTTAATGTCACACCACGCCAAGAGCGAGGCCGTGCTACCCATGTGGAATCAGCGCCTAGCTGGAACCATTCTGTGGTTATTCAGCGACGCTTAGATTAATTAGTTAACCTTATATTGAGAAACGTATGGATATTTTTGCTGCTGCCACTTTACTTTTTTTAGTGATGGATCCCCTTGGTAATATCCCTCTATTCTTGTCGGTGTTAAAACAAGTGCCTGAAGAGCGGAGACGACTGGTTTTACGCAGAGAATTACTCATCGCCTATTTGGTGTTGTTAATATTTTTAGTCTTAGGTCCCTATATTTTAAGTTTCTTACAGGTCTCTCAAGAAGCCATTCGGATTGGCGGGGGCATTGTATTATTTCTGATTGCTATAAAGATGGTGTTTCCAAAAGAAGGTGGCTTATTAGGTAAAACGCCGGACGGTGAGCCCTTTATCGTCCCTTTAGCTATTCCTCTTATGGCGGGACCTTCAAGCTTAGCCATGATTATGCTAATGCGAAAGTCAGCTGAAGGTCAGTGGTTAGACATGTGGTTAGCTGTCACCGCTGCTTGGGTTGTTTCTGCCCTTATTTTATTGGCTTCACGCAGGCTTTACGTTTTGCTGGGAGAAAGAGGGCTGATCGCCATAGAGCGTTTGATGGGCATGGTGCTCATTATTATGGCGGTACAGATGCTTTTAGAAGGCACGGCAGAATATTTAAATTTGGCCTAATCGTTGTTCTAATTGTTGAGGGTGTCTGGGGTTATTTGACCCTCCTCCAATTTAGGTACGTGCCTTTTCAAAGGCTGCCCAAGCCTTCTCAAATTCAGCTAGACCAAAACCTTCTTGGCGTGCTGGACCTAAAATCAGTTGCTCAGTAGTCAGCAACTGATCAATGGCCGCCTCAAGCAGGGGGATAACCTCTGGAGGAATGACTAAGGCGCCGTGTCTGTCTGCATGTACAAGGTCTCCATCGACAACGTGCATACCAAAAATAGTCACTGGCTGGCCAATGCTACGCACGTGCACAAACCCATGGCTTGGGCCAATTGAACCTGCCACTACGGGAAATCCAGTGGGTAGATCACCCAAATCGCGCATAACCCCATTAGTTAAAGCGCCCCCGAGCCCAAAAGCCTTATGAATGGTGGTATTCACTTCGCCCCAATAAGCCCCAATAGCGTGGGGATAATCGATATCCTCCACTACGGCAATAGCCGGTCTTGGCCCTTCAGACATGTGCCGATAGTAATCTGCTCGGCGTTGTTTAATCACACTGGCGCTTTCTTTGGGAGGCGCTAGGGCGGCAATTTGAGCAGTGCGGGCATAACCTACCATAGCCAAATCTTCATTTGACGAGATGAGCATGGTGCCCTTGGTGAATTGATTGAAGCCTCGTTGGCCTTGAGCCACCTCAATGGCATTGCACACCGTAGGCGTGTCTGCGCTTTGTAGCTTTTTCAACAAACTAACATTCATTTTTGTACCATCCATTGTCTTAAGGCAGCGTTGGTGGCTGCGGGTTGTTCAAGTGTGGGAATGTGCCCAGCGTTATGAATCTTAACGAAAGTCACATTAGATAGCAGGGTAACCATACATTCATGCTTTTCTAAGGGGCATATTTCATCAGCTTCACCCATAAGCACTAAACAAGGCTTATCAAACAATGCCAATGTTTCCCGCTGGTCGTGACGATTTTTTAAAGCCAAGGATTGTCGCACAAATACATCCTCGCCTTGACTCAAGGCCATATCAATACACAACTGGTCAAATTGGCTGTGGGCCTCTTGGGTAGCAAAATATCGTGGCACCATGGTGTCACGCAACATTGGCTCCAGCTGACCTGCCCGCACCACATCTATCTGCGGTTGACGGGTGACCTTGACCGCATCCTCTTCAGCGCATGGGTTAGTATTCATCAGAGCTAATCGAGTGACTCTCTCTGGTGCCTGACGGATGATTTCCATGGCCACGATACCACCCATAGATAAGCCAGCTAGGGCAAATTTGTCGGGTGCTTGAGCCAGCACTTGAGCCGCAATATCAACCATATTGTTCGCCCCTCCAATGTTGCCAACCTGACACTCAGTAAGGTCTTTCAAGGCCAAAATCTGGGAGGCGTACATGCGGCTATCACACATCATGCCAGGCAGCAGGAGTAAAGGTTCGAGCTTCATAACAAAGTTTCACTCACCCTGCCAAGTGAGGCCAGCATCATCATCTGTGCCAGTCACACGATAGAGACTAGCTTCTCCACTCACACACACTTCTAGGCTATGAGAAAGATGTGCAGGCACCCAACAGGTATCCCCCGGATTCAATACAAGCTGATCATGACCCCAAGTCAATTTCCAGTGTCCCCGCATGACCATGAGCACTTCATCTTTTGCACTTTGAGAGGCCTGATTACTAATCGATGTGCGCACCAATAACTCTACCACAAAGCCGGGTTTGTCCTTGATGAGGCCGGTTTCTCCAATCACCTGACACGGCGTGTGCTTGGCTAAGGCCACCATATCCCAGTACCGAGCTACATATTGGGGGATGAGGCTTTCAACAGGCAATTCAACAATATCAGCCAACTGCTGAGGGGTGAGTGGCGGCATTGGCTGCTCACCTACGGGCAAAGACTGGCCTTTTTTAGTGTCATAAAGCACACCTTTTTCACTTAATACCAAACCATGGGTTAAGGCGTTTTCGAGCACCTGTGGCGCCCAAACAACACCTCCACCGGCATCATCTCCACCCAGTATAGCCATGATCATGCCATAATCTGTGCCCACATTTTCAAAGCCACGAAAGATCCGTGTGGGCACACTAATGAGGTCACCTTCTTGCAATATTACTTCGCCTGCATCACCATTTAAGCCCCAAAAAAAACGCCATTTACCGCGCAATATAAAAAACACTTCTGCACTGTTGTGGTAATGCAGGGAGTTAACACACTTTGGCGGCTGGCCAGCTGCTCCAATATTAAAGCCTGGCGTGGCTTTAATGTGCACATGTTGATCTGGGCTTTCTGCCACTCCAGCACCAATTATCGTGAAGTTTTCTTTTTGTTCAGAACCTGGGGTATGGGCATCAATAAATGCACTCCGACATGGTTTTAGTTCACCATAGCGAACGAGAACTGGTTCAGTCATACAATCATCCTATAGGGCAATATGATTTAAATTACACACCTTGAAACTGCTCATAGCTGGCGTTAATTAAGCCGTTTGCATTAAAATTTGTTTCCAAATCGAGGTTTCGTCAAACACAACAAATTCGCGCCTGATCCCATAGGGACCAAACTCAACATGAGCGGCAGCCATAATATACACGTCAGCACCCGTGGGTTTACCAAAACTGCCCCAGCCCTCATGCTTACCTTGCAAACTAAAACGGATGGCAGCTCTGGGTGGCATCAATGGATCTTGGCGACCAATTTGGTGATCGATGGTGAATTTGGCACTCGGGAAGCTCGCTCTTAAACCCATCCAAAAACGCTCTATTGGCCCCCAGGAGTGAGTACTAACACCGCCTGGATACTCAGACTGGCAGGCTCGGTCATATTGGGATTGAATGCAACTCACTTCAGCAGCCATAATGCGCTGCAATATGGATGCATATTTTTCACCAAACTCCTCTTGGTTACCTTGACCCCGGTATGGGCCCGGTTGGTCAATGGCAGGTGTGAACGGCTGCACGCAGTTTTCAGGGCCACCTTCTCGGTCGATTAAATCTTGGGCATAGTCTTTTGGGTCTAGCCCTAACTGACGGACAACGGCGCCTTGATCACGAATGAGCCATTCATCATTAATCTGATTGTTGATGGCGTGGCAATCGGCAATCACGCGATATTTAAGGGCTTTACCAGAAGCCTTGCCATACACACCATTACCTAGGTGGGTGGCTGTGGTGAGGATACGGTGAGAGGAAAGCATGCCCTCTTCAGGGCTTCCAGACCAAATTACATCCTCACCCAATAACTGTCGGTCAGGGAATTCAGCTAAGGTAGCCATGGTAGCTGCAATCACAGTTTGATTACCCACTACCATAGAGCCTGGAGAGCGCACTGGTATGTCGGGCGCGTAATAGTGATGCAAGGTAGCTAAGCCGCGCTGTTCCCAAATTTCTTGGGTGATACCCAAAATATAGTCTGGGAAATCCTTAAATTTACTGTCAAAACCCTTCATGGTTGCCATCCTTTTGGTATGCGAGCAGTACCCCTTAAAATAATAGGTGAGCCAATAGATATGCGCTGGCTTTGCAAGCTATTGCCCTCAATTTGCTCCATCAATATACGCACTGTTTCTTGCACCATTTGATTAACTCGCTGGCGCACTGTGGTTAGGTTATAAGCGGGCCATGCCGCCGCAGGAACATCATCGTAGCTAATCAACGACACATCTTTAGGAATATTAAAACCTAACTCAAAACGCAAGGTGTCCATGACGGCAAACGCCATATGGTCGTTAGCTACAAATACCGCATCAGGGGGGTTGTCTGCAAACATTCTACGGGTGGCTGCACTGGCCTGCTCCATAGAGAAGTCACCTACCTCCCGAGCATGCAGTTTGACCCCAGCTTGTTGCAGGGCAGCGGTAAAGCCAAATTCGCGATTACGCTGGGTTGATGCGCCTTCCCAACCTGCAATGTAGCCTAACTTGTTATGCCCACCCGCTAACAAAAAGCGCGCCGCTTTTACCCCGCCATTAAAATTATCAGAGGTCACGCAGGACAGAGCCTCATCGTCTTGGGTGCGGTTAAACAGCACCACAGGTACTCCCGCTGAGTGGCATCGATCAGCCAGTTTTGACGACAATGCGACTGAGGCAGCAATAATGCCATCAACTTGGTAGTCAAGGATTTCTTCTACCACAGAGTCAATGTTGCCAGCTGTTTTGGAAGCCATAAAAATTAAAACATGGTAGCCTTTTTCTTGTAACTGAGTCGATAATTTTTCTATGGCTGTTGGATAAAATTGGTTTTCTAAGTAGGCAACGACCAAGCCAATAATGCGACTCTTACCCGATACCATGGCTCTGGCTAAAACGTTAGGCCGATAATTTAATTCAGCAGCGGCTTTATGGACTTTATCAATGGTCTTTTTTGAGGCTGAAGCCCCTGAAGTATAAACCCTGCTGACTGCAGACTGGCTCACTCCTGCCAAGTCAGCCACTTGTTGCGAGGTTACTTTATCTTTACTCATGCGCTGCACCAATACTTGTATCAATACCTAAAAAGGATAAAAATGCGCTCATAATCAACGATATATGATCTACTAAACTAAACTCAGAGCGTTTGAGTAAAAGCATATTAAGTCTCTCAAACCGAGGGGGTTATATGGGTGACACTATGCGCTTTGTTGAACTCACGTAGACGTGCAAAAACATCGATACCAAGCTGACGATATACATCCAATAGGTCTATGAGTACCCAGTTTTCTCTTATAAGTCCGCGCTCCACACGCCAAAAGTCAAGACTACGCAAACTCACCTCTTGGCCTGCAGGCGCAATACCCAGCCAGCCATCGTGTGTTAGAGTTTGGCGCATGTTGGGCCATCCCGTGACTGCGACATATTGACCCTCACCAAATAAATGTGAAGCGACCCCTTGAGTCTGTTGTCCACGATCTGGCATGGCCTTTAAAAATGGTATCTGATGCCAATTACGAAAACCTGCAATACCCCTAGCGGTGCCAATGCCACCCGGTCCATACCAATTCATCCGAGGGTGCCAAAAGCGTTCTAATTGCATAACTTCAGGGCCACCCTCTGCAGGATGACGTATCAGGTGTTGGAGCATATCAATCACTAAATCAGCATTCGCTTGGCCTTGTCCTTCAAATTTATCCTCTATGCGTAAGCCATCTTGGCTGGCAGGACTCGGAATAAAACCTTCCCAGCCTAGGGATGGAGCCAAAGGCCACGCTCGAGCTTGCAACATCACTTCTGGGATATCCCAAATGGCTTGAATTTCAACTATTTTACCTTTCTCAAAGCGGTAAAATTCATGCAAGCGCATGTGTGTCATATGCCCTGTGGGGGGTATATCCAACCAAGGAGCTACAAACGTGCCAACATAATGGCCGGCGCATCCCACCCATTCTTGCCCTTCTGAAGAAGGGCTAGACATCATTATAAAGTCACGCCTTTCAAGATCAGGCATAGCCCTCAGTAACGGCTGATAACAGGTTTCATAGAGCGCTGTAGGACCTGTCACATCATTAAAGGGTAAGCACATATGCGCCACTGCATCATGGGCCATTAATTCCTGCAGTAGACTTTGCACTTGAGGGGCTTCAAAGTCCTGCATGGCCCTTAATAGAGGCTCCAAAATAGCTTTGTTATGCGCCCCATTAGCCATTACTGGGCCCCTGTTCCATAGGGTACATGCTTTTTGCCGTAGCGGCGGACTCTTAAGTTACATTGTTCAGCGTGTCCCACGAACCCTTCCAACATGCATAAGCGGGAACCATACTCGCCGATCATGGTTGCCGCTTCGTCAGAGGTTATTTTTTGATAGCTATGGGTCTTAAGGTATTTACCCACCCATAAGCCACCGGTATAACGTCCAGCCTTTCGGGTAGGTAGGGTGTGGTTAGTACCGATCACCTTATCACCGTTAGAGACGTTAGTTCGTGGCCCCAGAAATAAGGCACCGTAACAGGTCATATTCTCAAGATACCAATCATCACGATCGGTCATCACTTGCACGTGTTCATAAGCTTTTTGCTCAGAGACTTGCAACATTTCTGCATGGGTGTCACACAAAATGATCTCACCGTAATCGCGCCAACTTACAGAGGCTGTATCAGCAGTGGGCAAAATCTGTAAGATTCGATCTATCTCCAGCAAGGTAGCCTCTGCTAAAGCCCGGCTAGTTGTCACCAAGGCTGCAGGTGAGTTATAACCATGCTCAGCTTGTCCCAACATATCTGTGGCGCACATTTCTGCGTCAACCGTATCGTCAGCAATAATCATTGTTTCCGTTGGTCCAGCAAACAAATCAATACCGACGCGTCCAAACAATTGTCGCTTTGCCTCGGCAACAAAGGCATTACCTGGGCCAACGAGCAGATGCACAGGTTCTATGGTCTCTGTGCCTATGGCCATGGCCCCAACGGCCTGAATACCCCCAATAACATAGATCTCATGGGCACCCCCTAAGTGCATGGCTGCAACTACAGCAGGGTTGGGCTCTCCATTAAACGGTGGAGTGCAGGCAATAATGCGAGGCACTCCAGCTACACTAGCGGTCGCCACGGACATGTGTGCAGAGGCTACCATGGGAAACTTGCCCGCAGGCACATAACAACCTACTGATTGCACGGGGATGTGTTTATGTCCCAAAATGACGCCGGGCAAAGTCTCTACTTCAACATCCAGCATAGAGTCGCGTTGCACTTGAGCAAAGTTTCGTACTTGCTGCTGGGCAAACTTAATATCCTCCATGTCACGGGCCGGCACCTTGGCTATGATCTTGTGTATTTGTTCTTCAGATAAACGAAAAGATAGGGGGGTGTACTGATCAAATTTCTGAGCTAAGTCCCTTACTGCTTGATCACCTCGAGCTTCGATGTCGGCTAATGTTGTTTCTACCACAGCTCGAGTTTGTGCATCATCTTGGGCCTTATCAGCGTCTGGCTTAGCATGTTTTAAATAAGTAATTGCCATTCTTAATTCCTCGTCTGTTTTGCTTGTGGCGCTTGTTTTTCACCCAGATCAAAAGCTTCCCAGCCTTCGCCATTAAATACATCAACTCCCAATTGCGCCAGCACATGAGGAAAATCAACCATGACCCAGTTATCACAAATTTTGCCGTCCACTACTTTCCAGAAATCCATGTAGCGAATTTCTACCTTTGTGCCAGTGGCTTTTATGCCCATAAAAGTGCCACTATGGGTGGCTTCCTGACGTCCAAATGCTGCGGCCCATTCACCCATGTATAAACGTGCTTCATCGACACAAATTTTGTCAGAAAACGCCGCTTGAAAAGGCTGTTGCCAGTTTTTTTGAAATTCTTTTAAACCCTGTTTGGTGCCACAACCTTGATTACCCATCCAGCTAAAAGTTTGGCTAAAAAACTCACCGATATCTGCAATGCGATGGTCATTCAAGCCATCCACCATAGATTCGATGACTTTTTGCGTCGCCTCTGTTTTTGACATGTCAGTGTCACGACTCAGTGCAGCTTGGATTGGGCGACTACCTTTCATGGTTGATGCTCCTCAAAACGCTGGCCGCTATGGGTATCAAATAGGTGACATATGCTGGCAGTAATGTGGATACCCACCTCAGCACCGATGGCAACGCTATAGTCTTTCGATGACTTAACAGCGACTAAGCTTTCACCAACACGCGCCGTGACCATAGTAGAGTCGCCAAGTAGTTCCAAAGAGTAAACCTGTATGTTGAGTTCTGCTGCAGTGCTTGAAACGCTCGCATCTTCAGCTCGAAAGCCCAAGGTCACCGGTCCATCTGGGAACTGGTCAAAGCCAGTTACTTGCATATTTTGAGCTTTAAATGTGCCTGCTTCGAGGGTGCCATCCACTAGGTTCATCGCCGGTGAGCCAATAAAGCTAGCCACAAAAGTATTAGCTGGATTGTCGTAGATATCAGTGGGAGTGCCTACTTGCTGGACTATGCCTTTATTCATGACCACCACTCGATCAGCCAATGTCATGGCTTCTATTTGGTCATGGGTAACATAAATGGTCGTGACTTGAAGCTCATGGGATAAATTCTTGATTTGAGCCCGCGTAGAAACCCGTAGCTTGGCATCTAAATTTGACAAGGGCTCATCCATCAGAAATACTTTTGGCTTGCGGACTATCGCTCTGGCTAGGGCGACTCGCTGACGCTGTCCTCCTGACAACTCAGCAGGTTTACGATGTAAAAAATCTTCTAGTTCAACCATCGCTGCCGCTTTCATCACCCGCTCATGATGCTCAGATTTGGGAGCCTTGCGCACCTTGAGTGGAAAACGAATGTTTTCATATACGTCCATGTTGGGATAAAGGGCATAACTTTGGAATACCATGGCTACGTCTCGATCCTTTGGGTCGAGTTCGTTAACGACTTGCCCGTCAATGATAATTTCGCCTTCAGTGGCATCCTCTAGGCCTGCAATCATGCGCATGGTGGTAGTTTTACCACAACCAGATGGTCCCAAAAGTACTAGGAATTCTTTATCAGCGATAGTCAGGTCGAAGTTTTCTACCCCAACAAAACTCCCCCAGCGCTTACCTATATTGCGTAACTGTATTTTAGCCATGGTTATCAACTTAATTTCATACGTATTCAAAAATTATCATCTTTTATGCATATTTTCAAGCATTATTGCTCGGTTGAAAGTTCCATTTAAAGATAAAGTTGGTGAATTAAAATAGTCCTTTTGAATTTTTTATATTTATAAAATAGCAGTGTTATATTTTTTAATAGATATAAAACAATATGTTATTATTTTTTAATTGAATAAAGGAGCTTCTCTTGCCTAAAGCTATTGCCAACCTATGCACAAAAATAGTAGTATTTTGAATACGCATGTAATTTCCTATCATTATACGAGTATGATACTGCAGCATGCTGATGCATAATTAGGCCACATTGGTCTCAAACTAATAAACCTTAAAAGGATGCGTTCATTATGGGCACAATAAAAACGATAGCACTCACTGCAGCTGCTGCGGCTGTTTTAACTAGCTCTTCAGCTTTTGCTGGCTGTGGCATCAATGGCAATGCCAATGTGAGTATTTTGGGTAACGACTTCCCCGCATTGCATGCAGTTTTTTCTGCAGCCGAAGAGTGCGCAGGTGATGGTGTGGCAGTGACTAAAAACCACAACAAAGACTACAAAGATCTAATGGTACCAGCCTTAACGGCAAATCCAGCTGAATACACCGCCTTAACCGTGTCAAATGCAACGTTAGTCACCCTAATGAATGATGATCTTGTCAGGCCATTGGACGAACTTGTTGCTAAATATGGTTCAAGCTTGAATAAATCACAGTTGGTGACGGTTGATGGCAAAGTAATGGCAGTAGCCTTTATGGCCAACGCGCAGCACCTGTTCTACCGGTCAGATATTCTATCCAAAGTGGATATGAGTGTAGATGAATTGCAAACCTATGAGCAGGTATTGACTGCCGCTAAGAGGATTCGTGACGCTGGGCTTATGGAATATCCAGTTGCACTTAATACGAAGGCGGGTTGGAACTTAGGTGAAGAATTTGTCAACATGTACCTTGGAACGGGTGCCGACATGTTTAAGCCAGGCACGGCTGAAGTGGCTATTAACAATGCTCATGGAGTTGCAACGTTAGAGATGCTGAAGCAGCTAGTTAGCTACTCGCACCCAGATTTCTTAACCTTTGACTCTAACGCTACACAAGCGCTCTGGGAAGGTAACAAGTTGGCATTAGCCACCATGTGGGGCTCTCGGACAAAAGGCGTGTTGGATGATGAGGGCTCGACCGAAGAAGTTGTTATGAATACTGATTTTGCTGCAGCTCCCAGTTTTAATGGTAGTAGCATACCAGCCTCTTCTCTTTGGTGGGATGGTTTTGTGATTTCTAAGAACGTGTCTGATGCTGATGCTGAAGCAAGCTTTATGGCGATGATGAATGGTATCTCTCCTGAAATGGTGCAGGCAAACAATGATGCAACTGTTTGGTTAATCGATGGTTATAAACCAAGCAAAGCTGCTTCTGGCGTAAATGCAACCGCTATGAATGGCGCTGCACCATACCCTATGATGCCGTTTATGGGAGCTTTACACGGCGCAGCAGGTTCGGAGCTTTCTGAATTCCTACAAGGAACTGAAAGTGCTGAGCAGGCATTATCAGATATGGAAGCAGCCTACAACGCGGCCGCTACAGAAAAAGGTTATTTATAAAAGCGGCTAAATTTAGCTAGTTAGCTTATTGGGGGGCAAGGCCAAGCGTCTTTGCCCCCTTTCTTTTATTTAGCCCCTTTTACTTTAGCCCATTATATAAACCGGAACCCTTTCATGCCCCATCGTACTTTTTTTTGGTTTATTATTCCGTCACTGTTGGCTATGGTGCTGTTTATTGCCTTGCCAGTAATGTCTGTAATAGTCCAGTCATTGCACGTCGAGCACGAAAAGGTGCTGATCAGCTCAGAAAATTGTGGGCCATTTGGATGTAAACAAATAACCACTATTGACGTTGCCGCCACAGATCAACTAAGGTCGGAACGGCCACTAGGACAGTTCAGTGGGTTTGACAACTATACTAATCGAAGCCATCTTGCTTTTGATGAGGTCAGTTTAGCCTGGGAAATCAGCGAGAATATGACTGATTTTATAAAAAAAATACTCAACCTACCCTTTTATAAAGCCCTTTTTTTCACGCTAACCTATACCTTTGTAGTCACCCCTTTTGTCATTATATTAGGTTTGGCTATCGCGTTAGGAGTTAATTCACTGCCCAAGTTTGCCAAGGGCCCTACTATTTTTGTGTCTCTGCTGCCTATGATTGTAACCCCCCTTATTGGGTCATTAATTTTGTTTTGGATGGTCGATGGAGATGGCATTATTGGAGGCTCAATTCAAACTCTTTTTAATGATCCTAATTTATCTTTAAAAGCCTCTCCTGCTTTGACGTGGATGATGCTAATAGTCTATGGCATTTGGCACTCAGCGCCATTTTCCTTTATTGTGTTTTACGCGGGTTTACAGACTATACCTGCCGATACGCTTGAAGCCGCTACTATTGATGGGGCTAATCGTTGGCAACGTATCCGTTATGTCGTGGTGCCCTATATGAAGCCTTTGGTCGTATTTATTACCTTGATGCAATTGATGGATAACTTTCGCGTGTTTGAGCCCATTGTTAGTTTTGCCTCTGAGGCCAGTGCGACGTCATTGAGCTGGATCATTTATAAAGACTTAACATCAGACACTCAACTCTTTGGTTCCGCAGCTGCCACGTCTATGCTTACTATTGTGGGTGTTGCAATTCTATTGTTACCCGTGCTGATTAAAACTTGGCGCGACTTTAACCGCACAGCCCGCTAAGGCGCTCACAAAGCCACTCAAGGAGCATTCCATGCCCAACCTAGCTCAGCGCCGATCTAACACTCTCGCCATCGTTTCCACTGCATTTGTTATGCTGTGGGTGATAATTGCCTCCGGACCCTTTTTATGGACCCTATGGGGTTCCTTTAAAGTACAGGGAGATTTTTTCTCTAAAGCAGATTGGACTAATGCCCTTTATGGGGTCCGTACTATGTTTGAAACTGGTGGTTTTTTCACTACTAACGGCTACTATGGTGCTTGGATAGAGCAAGGTTTTGGTGAATCTGTAATTAACACCACCATTGTTGTTGTTTCTACTGTAATCATTTCACTTACCTTGGGCACCTTGGGTGGTTATGCCTTGGCTCGGTCGGGCTTTAAATACTCTTTCTGGATCTTGATGCTTGCACTAGTATTTCGAGCAATGCCTCATATTACTTTGGTGTCAGGTTATTTGTTACCATTTTTCGAGTGGAATATTTGGGGTTATTTACCGACCTCGATTGTTGTTTTAGTGGCTATTAACCAGCCCTTCACTTTATGGATGCTGCATTCGTTCTTTTTGAACATACCCAAAGACATGGATGAGAGTGCCATGGTTGATGGCTGCACCCGTTTTCAAGCGTTCCGCCACGTTATCATACCGGTTATGTGGCCTGGTGTGGTCACGACCGGGCTGTTTAGCTTTTTACTGGCCTACAACGATTTCGCTGTTACTGCCTCTTTGCTAAGCCAAGAGAATCAAACGATGATACCAAAGATTGCCAGCTTTTTAGGTACCACTCAAGTCGAAGGTAATGTCATGTTCGCAGTTGCTGCTGTGGTATCAGCGATGATCCCATTATTTATTCTAATAATGTTCTTCCAGCGTCAAATTGTATCTGGCTTAACAGCGGGTGCGGTAAAAGGGTAGTAGAGTTAATATGAAAAATGATATTCAAGCAGCCAAAGCCTGTGTTGTTGATTTTTATCAGCATTTGGATAACGCCGCCCCAGATGCGTTAGATGGCATCATGCGACGTTATACCAGTAACGACTATCTGTGGCGTGGTTACCATCCCTTTAACGAACAAACGTCAGTCGAGCAAGTGACGCAGCTATTTTGGCAGCCCCTAAGGCTGGCGTTAACGCACCTGCAGCGTCGTCAGGACGTGTTTATGGCGGGGCGCAACGAAATGGACGGCTTTGAGTCTATCTGGGTGGTCTCTATGGGACACTTAATGGGCTTATTTGACCAACCTTGGTTAGGCATTCCTGCTACTGGTAAATTAACCATGTTGCGTTACTGTGAATTCAATAAAGTGCAAGATGGTAAGATTACCGAAACGGCCATGTATTTTGATATTCCACACTTAATGGTACAAGCGGGTCTGCAGCCCTTTGCCTTGCAAACCGCTGCTCAACTGGTGCAACCCGGGCCTATGACCCATACAGGGCTGATGTTTGATGAGCAAGATGTGACTGAGGGTGAAAAAACCTTAGCTGCGATCAATCACATGATCAACGCTTTAGGAAACTGGGAGCAACCCTTGTCCTTACAAGATGAATTGCGCCTTAGCTGGCATGAGGACATGCTTTGGTGGGGCCCCACAGGTATTGGTGCTGCTTACACTATTGAGCGCTATGCGCAACAGCATGCAGGGCCATTTAGGGCAGGTTTCAAAGATCGCATCTTTAATGGCCACGTTTGTCGCTTGGCTGAAGGTGAGTTTGGCGGGTTTTTTGGGTGGCCTAACTTAACCTTAGAACCCACAGGTGGTTTTATGGGCATGCCTGCTACAGGTAAGCGCGGCGAGATGCGCATTATTGATATTTACCGTCGAAAAGCAGACAAACTCGCTGAAAATTGGATTTTTATCGACTTGCTACACTTTTGGAAGCAACAAGGTGTTGATATTTTGGCCAGAACAACGGAACTAAGTGTAAATAGTTGAGTAGCTTTGCTTTATCATTCATAGGCAAAGCTACAGTGCCTTAATCTTACTCAGTGAAATGCATTTATTAGTGCCTAAAACACACCAATAGGGATAATTTTAAGTAAATACTGCGCGTCTGTGTCAAATCAATACGAGTCTGGAGCTTAAAGCTACTTCCATGTCGCACCAAGATAGACGGTGCATGGACTTATAGGCGATAGTCCGAGGTTAATAAACTAACCGAGTGGTCTGACCACACGAAAGGTATTGATCATGAGCTTAAGCGTATTTGACTTGCTAAAAATTGGCATTGGCCCGTCTAGTTCCCACACTGTAGGTCCCATGCGTGCTGCCTTAAGCTTTGTAGAACAGCTAAAGAGCGAGCAAAAGCTATCCCAAGTGAACCGAGTAAAAGGTGAACTGTTTGGTTCTCTTGGTGCTACGGGCAAAGGTCATGCGAGTGATATTGCTGTCATCCTTGGCTTGTTGGGTGAAGCGCCTGACACCATAGACCCACCCCAAGTGCAGCCCATGTTAGATGAAATTTGTCGCAATGAGCGTTTACCCCTGAAACGCGAGCATGATATCGAGTTTATTCAGCACCGGGATATTATTCTTAACCTAGAAGAGTCTCTACCTTACCATCCTAATGGTATGACGATGAGCGCTTTTGATGCGGCTGGTGAAATACTTTTGGAGGTGTCTTATTACTCCATAGGTGGAGGGTTTGTGGTAGACGAGATAGCCGCAAAGGCTGACGAATTGCCCATTGATGATGATCAACCCAAAGTTCCATTTCCATTTACTACGGCCGTTGAACTCCTTGCTCACTGCAAAGCCCAGAGCCTGAGTATTAGTCAGGTGATGATGGAAAATGAGAAGACTTGGCGCACAGAAGACGAAGTGAGAAGCGAGATTTTACATCTTTGGAAGGTGATGCAGCAATGCGTGCGTAATGGGTGCCAAACTGGTGGTATCTTGCCAGGGGGCCTTAATGTGAAACGTCGCGCTGCAGACCTGTATCAAAAACTCAGCAGCTTGGGTTCTGTGAAAGTGATTACGCCACAATTGTCGGCAATGGATTGGGTTAATCTCTATGCCATGGCTGTGAACGAAGAAAATGCGGCGGGTGGTCGCATTGTTACTGCGCCCACCAATGGTGCTGCGGGTATTATTCCAGCGGTATTGCATTACTACGATAATTTCTATCCATCAGCCGACGACAAGGGCATTGTTAGTTTTGTCTTAGCTGCAGCTGCTGTGGGTATTTTATGTAAATTGAATGCGTCTATTTCAGGTGCAGAAGTGGGATGTCAAGGCGAGGTGGGTAGTGCCTGTGCTATGGCTGCTGCGGGTTTAGCTGAAGTCATTGGCGGTACTCCTGAACAAGTTGAAAATGCTGCTGAAATTGGTATGGAACATAACTTAGGTCTAACCTGTGACCCTATTGCAGGCTTAGTTCAGGTGCCTTGCATTGAACGCAATGCCATGGGTTCTATTAAAGCGATTAATGCAGCCCATATGGCGATGAGAGGTGATGGCGAACATCTGGTATCATTGGATGATGTAATTAAAACTATGCGTGAAACTGGGGCTGATATGCAGGATAAATATAAAGAAACATCTCGTGGCGGCCTTGCAGTCAACGTAACCAACTGTTAACTGGATGGAGTAACTCATGTCTACATTGCGCCCTGAAGCAGGCATATTACCGGCTATCTCCAGTCCTGTGGCTCAGCAAAGTGACTTTGGTGAGCGCTTAAGGGCTTTGCGCAAAGATCGGCAAATGACCTTGCAGCAAGCCAGTAAAGTCACAGGTGTCGCTCAATCCACCTTGTCAAAAATGGAAAACAACCAACTCTCACCGACCTTTAATCTGATGCAAAAACTGGCTGTTGGATTAGGTATCGATATGCCCCAGTTGTTCGCTCCAGTGAAAGAAGTGCGCATTTCTGGCCGCCGGACAGTCACCAAAAGACAGCAAGGCCGCGAACATCTGACGGCGACCTATGAACATGAGTTGTTGGCCACTGAACTTGACTCCAAACGCATGGTGCCTTTTAAAAGTCGCGTGCGGGCGCGTACTTTAGAAGAGTTTGGTGGCTGGGTAAAACATGAAGGAGAGGAGCTACTGTTAGTGCTGGAAGGGGACATATTGGTGTACACTGAAGAGTATGAGCCTTTAGCTCTGAGCGAAGGTGACAGTACCTATTTTGACAGCACCATGGGTCACGCAGTGGTTTCCACCAGCGAAGCTGATGCGCTGGTGCTATGGGTTTGCTCTGCACTTTGATCCCCCCTCTCTTATTTTGTAAGGCGCAACAATGAAGCAAGTGGTTTTGGCAAGTGGCAATGCAGGTAAGTTAAAAGAATTTGGCCAGCATTTAGGCGGATTAGGTATAGAACTGGTGCCACAAGAGCAATTTATTTCACAAGAAGTGGAAGAAACTGGCCTTACGTTTGTAGAAAACGCAATTCTCAAAGCGCGCCATGCCGCATCAGCATCGGGCTTGCCTGCTTTAGCTGATGATTCAGGTTTAGAAGTTGATGCCTTAGGTGGCGCCCCTGGTATTTATTCAGCCCGCTATGCAGGTTCGAACTTAAAGGGACAAGCCAAGGATGTGGCTAATTGTGCGCACCTTATCGCTAACTTAGCTACCACCCCAGCCCACCAACGCACGGCTCGATTTCAATGTGTTTTGGTGTATATGCGTCATGCCTCAGATCCGACTCCACTCATTTGCCAAGCAGCATGGGAAGGCGTGATTATGGAGAGTGCGCAAGGAGATCATGGTTTTGGTTATGACCCTATTTTTCAAGTGTTAGACAAGGGCTGTCGTGCTGCACAGTTAACTTCTAGTGAAAAAATTACCATGAGTCATCGTGGCAAAGCCTTAGCTATTTTACAACGAACATTAGCTGAAGCTTAATGCCGTTACCCCTTATTTTGCCCCTAAATATGCCCCCATCATTGCCTCAGTCATCGAGCTTACTGCCTCCTTTGAGTCTGTATATTCATGTTCCTTGGTGTGTGCGTAAGTGCCCCTATTGTGACTTTAATTCCCACACAACTGATGGTGGAGAGGCCATTCCCGAGGCCCTATATATCAATGCGTTGCGGAGCGACTTATCCACTGAACTGGCAACGGTGAGTGGCCGTACCTTACATAGTATTTTTATTGGTGGTGGCACGCCTAGCTTAATGAGTGCCGCAGGCATTGGTGAAATTCTAACTTTTGTCAAAGCTAATATTGCCTGTGAAAGTAATATGGAGGTAACCTTAGAAGCCAATCCAGGCACCTTTGAACAAGCGAAATTTGCAGGTTTTCTTGAGCAGGGTGTGAATCGCTTATCTATTGGTGTGCAAAGTTTCGATGATCAATGCTTAAAGGCCTTAGGGCGGATTCATAGTGCTGGACAAGCTAAGCTGGCCATCAGTAAAGCCCAATCATTAGGCTTTAAACGTATTAATTTAGATTTGATGCACGGGCTGCCAGGGCAGAACCTGAAGCAGGGCCTTGCTGACCTAGATCAAGCCTTAGATTTTGGTACTGACCATTTATCTTGGTATCAGCTGACCATTGAGCCTAATACTGAGTTTCATAGCCGTCCTCCTAATTTACCCAATGAAGATATTCTTGCTGAGATCCAAGACCAAGGGCAGTTACTTATTGAAGCTGCTGGCTTGAGCCAGTATGAAGTCTCGGCCTACGCCAAACGAGGTAGCCAAGCACAACACAATGTCAATTATTGGAATTTTGGGGATTATATCGGCGCAGGCGCTGGGGCCCATGGCAAAATAAGTGCTTGGCATGATGAGGCTATGATCATACAGCGGCGCGTAAAACTGCGCCAACCTAAAGTTTATATGGCCGCTATATCTGCTCTGAGTTCAAGCCATTATGTAGCGCCAGAAGAAATCAAATTGGAGTTCTTTATGAACATTCTTCGTTTGCAAAATGGCGTGCCTGCAGCTAATTATTTAGCCCATACAGGACAATCCTTGGCACACGCAGAACCTGCGATTGCTGCAGCCAGAAAAGCCGGTTTAATGCAGCCAGATCGGCTTCAAGCTAGTCCTTTAGGGTGGCGTTTTCTGAATGACTTATTGCGCTATTTTGAGTAGATTACTGCTCTAAATAGAAGCTTTGGCTAAACTTTAAGGGAATGGCATCACTCTTTAGATCGGGTTGTATCTGTAGGTCAAAACGCCACATCTCGCCTTCAGTAAAACGCATAGGAGCGATATAGTAAATGGCATTTTGTTCTTTAACTTGTATAAATTCTAGCTTTATTAGCTGCCCTACGATGTTAGTGCGGGTGCCCGTAACCATCGCAGGTAATGGTTCTTTAGTGGTATTGTCAATGATGGAAATGTTCAATAATGCACGGTTTCTCGCTCGCGTAAAGCCATAGGTTTGAGCCACTTCAGGTGACACAATCATGGTATTAAAGGCATTGTAGTGAATGGCGTAATTTTGGCTTTGAATAGCTTGTTCTGCATGAATGGGAAGGGTCAGCGAAGCAAATAATAAACCACATATAAGGCTCAAATGGCGGACAGTTGTCATGTTTGGTGGGTTTCCTAGGTGTGATTTAGTGGAATGTTTGATGAGATTTTAATTGTGCGCGATTCGCAGCTAAAAGTAAAAGATAAACCGAGTCCAAAAATAAAAGTCAACAACTTGCAAAAGCCACGAGGTCGTTAAATTTTGGGGTTTGGTCTGGCTGTGTGTGGGGTTAAACCTGCGCATTCACAGGTTGGTTATTTAGTCATATGTTTTGGTAAAATTCTGAACCTTGTGAGAGTTAAGCATGCATCCTTAGTAGTCTCCATGCAGTCAATATGAGACACTATTAACAACGGTTTACACAAGTTGATTAAGGGCGTTGTTTGATCATGACAAATGCAGGTGTTTTTTTAGTACAAACAGTTTTTGGGCTTTACCTCACCATGGTAATCGTACGGTTTATGTTGCAGTTGGCTAAAGCTGATTTTTATAACCCGATTGCCCAAGCTGTAGTCAAGTTAACCCAGCCCTTTGTAGCAGTGTTACAAAAGGTTATGCCGCGCACAGGTCGTTTTAGCTTAGCCACTCTAGTGCTAGGCCTTTTAGTCCAGATGTTATTAATTTTAGTCGTGTTAATCATTGCGGGTTTTGGGCTACCTAATCCTCTGGACTTGGCAGCATGGAGTATTATTGGTTTAGCCTCTCAAGTGCTAGATTTGTTATTCTTTGCCATTCTTGCAAGTATTGTTTTGAGTTGGCTGGCGCCTCAAACAAAGCATCCTGGGGCTTATTTGTTGCATCAACTCACGGAACCAGTGATGAGCCCAGCAAGGCGCATGCTGCCTAATCTTGGCGGCTTAGACTTCTCACCCATACTGGTGTTCATTATGATTAATTTAGTAGACATGCTGGTAATACAAAATTTAGCATCAAGCTATGGCATGCCCCGTGGTTTGGTCTTGGGGTTATAGTCATGACTAAAGAAAAAATTGCCATTGCATTTGATTTTGAAGCCTCTTTGGCTGAGTTAGAAACTTTAGTGCAGCAAATGGAGCAGGGTGATCTCACCTTAGAGGACTCCTTAGCTGCCTTTGAGCGAGGCATTTCGTTGACCCGTGGCTGCCAAGCAGCTTTGGCACAAGCTGAACAAAAGGTTAACTTGTTGATGCAAGACGCTCAGGGTCGAGTGGTTGAGCAGCCTTTTAGTAAGGAATCTTAAACTTGGACTTTGATTCATTAGACGACTTTCTCAACCATTCTCAAAACCGTGTGCAGCAATACTTAAACACGGCCATTAGCCAGCGTCGTGCCAGTGGTGTTTTATCCCAAGCCATGGCCTATAGTGCTGTTCGCGGTGGTAAGCGAGTCAGAGCCGCCTTGGTGTATGGTACTGCCCGCGCATGTGGTGTCGATCATGCAAGTTTAGACCCTCTAGCCGCAGCAGTTGAAGCCATGCACGCTTATTCTTTGATTCATGATGATCTGCCTGCTATGGACGACGATGCCTTACGCCGTGGTCAGCCAAGTTGCCATATTGCCTTTGACGAAGCCACAGCGATTCTAGCGGGTGATGCCCTGCAGGCTTTGGCTTTTGAACTACTCGCTAGTGCACAAGGTCCTCACATGAGTGCCCAACAATGTTTAGCTATGGTGATCTGTTTGGCACAAGCTGCAGGTGCTGAAGGTATGGTGGCTGGGCAAATGTTGGACATGGCGGCCGCCCATGATGCTGTTAGTTTGGCTCAGTTGGAACGCTTGCATAGTTTAAAAACAGGGGCTTTAATTGTGGCCAGTATAGAAATCGGAGCTTTGGCACAAGGGCAGGTTAGTGATGAACAGCGGCTTCATTTACGATCTTATGGGCAAGCCATTGGCTTGGCTTTTCAGGTACAAGACGACATTTTGGATATTGAGGGTGAGACGGCCACCCTAGGTAAAGCCCAAGGCTCCGACTTAATGAATGATAAATCGACCTATCCTGCGCTCCTGGGTATGACGGCTGCTAAACAGCGTTTGCTTGAGTTGCATCAACAGGCCCAAGAATCTGTCGCAGAATTTGGTGCTGCCGCTCAGCCCTTGGTGTGGTTGGCAGACTTTATCGTTACTCGCAAGCACTAGAAGCATGTTGCCTAATATTCTTCACATCCCAAAGCAAATGCCTATCACCCCTTTGTTTGATAAAATCGAGGGTGTACATGATTTGCGTCGGCTAAAGCCTGCGCAATTACCACAACTCGCTTATGAATTACGTTTGGCCTTGTTATATAGTGTGGGTCAAACAGGGGGCCATTTGGGTGCAGGCCTAGGGGTCGTTGAACTCACTATTGCCTTACACTATTTACTTAATACCCCCACTGATCGACTCATTTGGGATGTAGGTCATCAGGCCTATCCTCATAAAATGCTCACTGGTCGCAAGCAGGCCATGTTGTCCATGCGCCAGGCCGGTGGTTTAGCACCCTTCCCTAAACGGGAAGAAAGCCCATTTGATGCTTTTGGGGTGGGTCATGCCAGTACATCCATTAGCGCTTTATTAGGCATGGTCTTGGCCAGTAAAAATCCTCTGGCTCGTCATGTTGCTGTCATTGGTGATGGTGCCCTTACCGCGGGTATGGCTTTTGAAGCATTAAATCATATGGCTCACTGCCAAGCGAATGCTCTTATCATTGTTAACGACAATGACATGGCTATTGATGAAAACTTAGGTGGATTAGCCACCTTTTTAGATGACCAACATGGCCATGGTGGGCCATCACAATGGTTTACAGCCCTCGGATTTACCTACCGAGGCCCTGTTGATGGGCACAATTTAACACAATTAATGGCCGCCATTACAGAACTACAAAAACTGCCGGGACCCAAGTTGTTGCACATTCACACCCTCAAAGGAAAGGGTTATGAACCTGCTGAAAATGATCCAGTGGGCTACCATGCTTTAGCAAAAATTGACCCCATTGAAGCTGTGGTGACAAAGCATGGAGCCACCTATGCCCAGGTATTTGGCCAGTGGGTTTGCGATCAAGCCGACACAGATGATCGATTGATGGCAATTACTCCAGCCATGATTGGTGGTTCAGGGCTTGAACCTTTTGCTCAGCAATATGCGACTCGTTTGTTTGATGTGGCTATAGCCGAGCAACACGCACTAACTTTAGCTGCTGGCATGGCATGCGAAGGCGCTAAACCGGTAGTGGCGATTTATTCTACCTTTTTGCAACGTGGTTATGATCAATTGATCCACGATATTGTATTACAGGATTTGGATATATTGCTCGCTATTGACCGCGCTGGCGTGGTCGGTGAAGACGGTGCGACGCACACAGGTGCATATGATCTAGCTTTCTTACGATGCTTGCCTAATCTGCTGGTGATGGCGCCAAGTAGTGCAGCTGAAACTTCGGCCATGCTCAGTTTTGGTTTTCATCATCAGGGACCAGCAGCAGTGCGTTACCCTCGGGGTGAGGCTTTTGCCGAATTACCCTTGGTAACTCCAATAGAATTAGGTAAAGGTCAGGTGCTGCAAACAGCGATTAAGCCTGATGCTCTTGCCATATTGAATTTTGGTGCTTTGTTAGATAAGGCAATTGTGGTGGCAGAGGCACATGGTGCCACCTTGGTTGATATGCGCTTTGTTAAACCCTTAGATGAAGCTCTGCTGCACCAATTATTAAACCAACACCTGGGTTTTGTGACCATAGAGGATCATAGCTGTATTGGTGGCGCAGGTTCGGCAGTGAGCGAATGGCTAGTGCAACAAAAATCAAAAGTCAGGTTGCTGTGTTTAGGCCATGAAGATGCTGCTTTGCCCCACGGAAGTCGTGATCAGGGGCTGCACCATACGGGCTTGTCCACCACCAAAATGGTGGCTAGGGTAGCCGAATGGCAGGCCCAATTATTGGCCGAATAAGTGGTCAAGCTTACTTGCCTTAGTGGCCAGATAGTCTGTGTTATGGCTATTCTCTCCTACTTCTATGGCTTGGCGTTGCGTCACCACAATACCAAGGTCTGTCAGAGCCTTGATTTTTTTGGGATTATTAGTCATTAAGATGACCTCCTTGATGCCTAGGTGATCTAACATGTCTTTGGTCATGTCATAATGTCGCAAATCCGCATCAAAGCCTAAACGCTGGTTGGCTTCTACTGTATCTGCGCCTTGGTCTTGTAGGTTATAGGCTTTAATTTTGTTCAGTAAACCAATGCCGCGACCTTCTTGGCGCAAGTACAAAACCACACCACGGCCTTCTTTAGCAATGCGTTTGAGAGCTTCTTGTAGCTGAGAACCGCAATCACAGCGCAGGCTAAATAAGGCATCACCCGTTAAACACTCGGAGTGCAAGCGTGTCAGCACAGTAGCGCCGTCATTAAGTACGCCCATGCTCAGGACCAGATGTTCTTTACCCATTTCACTATCAACAAAACCATGCATATCAAAAGTGCCATAAGGGGTCGGTAGCAAGGAGGAGCTAACATGGGAAGTGGACACAGGAATTCCTTAAGTAACAACGATAAAAAAATATAATATCCCCATTAAGTTGGGGCTGCAAACCATATCACAAGTGGCTAGATGGCAAAATACTAAGACTGCGCTTTTCCCCTTTTAATGACGTCTCAGGGTATAATAGATGCATATTTTTGAATTAATCAGGAAATCACATGGCGCAGTTTGTGTATACGATGAATCGGGTTGGAAAAGTAGTACCACCCAAGCGTGAAATTTTAAAGAATATCTCTTTGTCCTTTTTTCCTGGTGCCAAAATTGGTGTCTTAGGTTTGAACGGTTCGGGTAAATCAAGCTTACTGCGTATCATGGCTGGTGTTGACACAGAATTTAATGGTGAAGCCCGCCCACAGCCAGGTATTAATGTGGGTTATCTAGAACAAGAGCCCAAACTGGATGACTCTAAAACTGTGCGTGAAGTGGTCGAGGAAGCTGTGGCTGAAGCAAAAAATGCTTTAACTGCTTTAGATGCTGTCTATGCCGCCTATGCAGAACCTGATGCAGACTTTGACGCTTTGGCTGCTGAGCAAGCGAAATTAGAAGATATCATCCAAGCCAGTGACGCGCACAATCTTGAACGCACCTTAGAAGTGGCTGCTGAAGCCTTACGTTTGCCTGCTTGGGACGAAAATGTAGCCCATTTGTCGGGTGGTGAGCGCCGCCGTGTAGCCTTGTGCCGTTTACTTTTGAATAAACCGGATATGTTGTTGCTAGATGAGCCCACAAACCATCTGGATGCTGAATCTGTGGCTTGGCTTGAGCGTTTTCTGGTGGATTATAATGGCACCGTGGTGGCTATTACCCACGATCGCTATTTCTTGGATAACGCAGCAGGATGGATATTAGAGCTAGACCGCGGTCATGGCATCCCTTATGAAGGTAATTATTCGTCATGGTTGGAGCAAAAAGAAGCGCGCTTAATTCAAGAAGGCCGACAACAGGCGTCCCATGAAAAGGCAGTTAAATCAGAATTGGAATGGGTACGCAGCAATGCCAAAGGGCGTCAGGCTAAATCCAAAGCCCGTTTAGCGCGCTTTGAAGAACTCAACTCAAGGGAGTTTCAAGAGCGCAACGAAACCTCTGAAATTTATATCCCACCTGGTCCACGCTTAGGTGACAAAGTTATTGAAGTGAAGGGCGTCAGTAAAGCCTTTGGCGATAAAATGTTGGTTGAAGGCTTAGAATTTAGCATGCCCCAAGGTGCTATTGTGGGAGTTGTTGGCGGCAACGGTGCGGGTAAATCAACTTTGTTCAAGATGCTCACAGGCACTGAGCAACCTGACTCAGGTAGTATAGAAATTGGAGACACGGTTGAATTAGCTCACGTCGACCAAATGCGCGAGTTAGATGGCACTAAAACGGTTTGGGAGGAATTATCTGATGGTAATGACATCATTACCGTAGGCAATTATCAGGTGCCTTCGCGGGCTTATGCTGGTCGCTTTAATTTTAAGGGCAACGATCAACAAAAGTTTGTGAAAGACCTTTCAGGTGGCGAACGCAACCGCCTTCATCTAGCTAAGTTACTTAAACAGGGTGGTAACGTGCTGTTGCTAGACGAACCCACCAACGATTTAGATGTAGAAACTTTGCGAGCCCTAGAGGAAGCCTTATTAGCCTTCCCAGGAGCAGCCATCGTCATCTCTCACGATCGTTGGTTTCTAGATCGTGTCTGCACTCACACATTGGCTTATGAGGGTGATTCTAAGGCGTCTTTCTTTGAGGGTAATTACTCAGAATATGCCGAAGACTATCGCAGCCGGACAGGCAAAGATCATCAACCCACGCGTGTGAAGTATAAAAAGCTGGCTTAATACGGTATGCGGTCTAATCTGAGTCTGCCTAAGAAATAGGCTCAGACTCAGGTTTAGATTTAGGTGTTAAAGTAGCTGATTAGGCTTTATATAGGTTTGCCAATTCTTTTGAACGGTGGTGGGCAGCTGCCATAGCTTGACTACAAAGCTGACTAAAGTCACCCTTGTTAAACGTATCAATGGCTTGTTCTGTGGTGCCTTTGGGTGAAGTAACAGCAAGCCGCAACTGGGCTGGTGTTTGTTGGCTTTCTTGGGCCATTTGAGCTGCTCCAACGGCGGTCTGCAATACGAGTTGCTGTGCCACATCATTGCTTAATCCCAATTCTTCGGCACCTGCAATCATGGCTTCCATCATCAAAAAATAATACGCAGGCCCACTTCCTGAAACTGCAGTGACCGCGTCAATGTGAGCCTCTGTCTCCACCCATAAGGCTAAGCCGACAGATTGCATAATAGTGCTGGCTGTGTGTTTTTGTGCTGAGGAAACTCCCGTGGTTGCAAACAAGCCTGCAGCCCCTTTGCCGACCAACGATGGCGTATTCGGCATGCAGCGCACGATGGGTGTAGTTTGGCCTAACCAAGAATCAATACTGCCTGCTAAAATGCCAGCCGCCACAGATACGATAAGGTGTTTGGAGGGGTCTATTGCAGGGGCAATACTCTTTACCAAATCGCCCATCATGTGAGGCTTTACGCCCAATACAATAACGTCAGCCTGATCACAAAGAGACAAATTATCAATACTGGTGTAGATCCCCGTATCTGCAGTTAACTGATCTAACTTAGCTTGGGTACGTCCACTGGCACAAATTTTATTAGGTGGATATCCTGCTGCAAGCATACCTTTAATAATGGCTTGGGCCATGTTGCCGGCGCCGATAAATGCGATATGGGGAGTCTGTGGCATGTTCTTGTCCTTGTCGTTATGAGTTGGGAGCGGGGGCAGGATTGCGCGACCCAAAGATATCTGTACCAATCCTTACCATGGTCGATCCACAAGCAATGGCGCTACTGAGGTCGCCAGACATGCCCATAGAGAGGTGTTGTATGCTGGGGTAGTGATGATTAAGTTGGTCTCGAGCTGCTGCCATCTTATTAAATGCTTCATGCTGCACCGATTCACTTTGATCTGCCGCAGGTATACACATTAATCCACATAACAACAAATTAGGTAATTGCGATACTTGGTCTACTAATGCATCTAATGCTTCAAGTGTGACGCCACTTTTATTGCTTTCGTTGCTGATATTAACTTGGATGAGTACTTTCAATGGAGGCAAATGAAGCGGCCTATGTTGACTTAGGCGTTGGGCGATTTTTTGACGATCTAAGGTATGAACCCAATCAAACTGGGCAGCGATGGTTTTAGTTTTATTGCTTTGAATAGCACCAATAAAATGCCATTCAATATCATCGTGGGAGCAGTGTTCAATTTTATTTAATGCATCTTGCAGATAATTTTCGCCAAAATGGCGCTGGCCATGATCATAAGCTGCCATCACATCACTCAAGGGTTTGGTCTTGCTGACGGCCATTAGTGTGACCTCATTTGGGCTGCGTTTAGCTGCTTTGCAAGCTTCATTGATGCGTTGCTGGGTGCGAATTAGCGCCTCTGGGATAGTCTGTTGAGAAGGGAAAGAGGTCATAAGTAAGCCCAGAACAGGGTGCTAGTAATTGATAACCGACATGTTAACAATTCTAGCAGCTATCTCATAGGGTGGTGAAAGGGTTCTAAGTTGCTATTTAAGCACTAAAAGTTGATAAACAGCGACCCCCCTAGACATCAACCAAACGAATAACTTGAGATTGAGGGTATTAGTCAATATCATAGCCAACAGTTTTGGTTTTTAACATCCCTTCTCAGAGTTTGAACAAAACATGACCCTAGCCCTGTCTATTACAGATTTACACAAAAGCTTTAATGAAAACGACGTCATTAAAGGTATGTCTTTGCAAGCGAATAAAGGTGATGTGATTTCTTTAATCGGAGCCAGTGGCTCTGGGAAAAGTACTTTTTTGCGCTGTATTAACTTGTTGGAGACCCCCAATAAGGGTGAAGTCCGAGTTAATGGCGAGTTGATGGAAATGAAGACTGACAGTAAAGGCAATCGTGTAGCGGCTGACCAAAAACAAGTCGATCGTATTCGTACCAAACTGGGAATGGTGTTCCAAAGTTTTAATCTTTGGAGCCATATGACTATTGTAGAAAATATCATGGAAGCCCCAGTGCACGTGCTTGGCCACTCTAAAACTGAAGCCCATGCTAAGGCGATGCAGTTGTTAGAAAAAGTAGGCATTGCTGACAAGGCGCATCAATACCCAGATCATTTATCAGGTGGCCAACAACAGCGGGCTGCAATTGCCCGTGCCCTTGCCATGGACCCTGAAGTAATGTTGTTTGATGAGCCTACTTCTGCCTTAGATCCTGAGTTGGTGGGTGAAGTACTCAGAGTCATGCGTCAACTGGCAGCAGAAGGACGCACCATGATTGTTGTGACCCATGAAATGACCTTTGCACGGGAAGTATCCTCTAAAGTTATTTTTCTCCATGAAGGTATGATTGAAGAAGAAGGTACACCTGAAGAAGTGTTTCAAAATCCGAAATCAGACCGATGCCGTCAGTTTTTGGCGTCGAGCTATTAAAACTAGCCTATTTTGGCTAACCATAACCACACTAAATGAACGATGAGGTTCTTATGAAAAAACTAGTTGCTGCTGCAATAACTGCGGGCGCGTTAGCGATGTCTTTGGGCGCTGTTGCGTCGGATACTATTTTGATGGGTACTGAAGGTGCTTACCCTCCATATAACTACTACGACAGTGACAACAACCTCATTGGTTTTGACATTGAAGTAGGCGATGCACTGTGTGCGGCTATGAAGGCTGATTGTAAGTGGGTCACGTCTGACTGGGATGGCATCATTCCTGCATTGTTAGCCAAGAAGTTTGACACGATCCTTGCGTCTATGTCGATCACCGAAGAGCGCAAGCAAAAGATTGACTTCACTAATAAGTACTACAATACGCCTAACCGTTTCATTCGGGCGGCGGGTTCTTCAACTAAACCTACTTCTGGCATGATTGTGGGTGTTCAAAGTTCTACGGTGCAAGAAAACTACCTGCGTGGTGAGTTTGGCGATATCCTTGAAATCCGAACTTATGGTGCTCAAGAAGAAGCGAATCTAGACTTCGCGGCTGGCCGTGTTGACCTATTATTTGTGGACGTCATCGTGGGTGATGAAATGATGAAGGCTTCAGGCATTAAAGGTGAATTCTTTGGTGCAGACATTGCGGACACTAAATACTTTGGTCTGGGTGCTGGCGTGGGCGTGCGTAAAGAAGACACAGAGCTGCGTGACCGCATGAACAAAGCCCTTGCGCAAATCCTAGCCGATGGCACTTATGAAAAAATTAGTAATAAGTGGTTTGGTTTTAGTGTTTATGGTGGCTAATTGAGCCACTAATAAGGGTGGTTTCGGCCACCCTTATTAATTTCTAGGCAGTCATATTTATGTTAGATTTGCACGGTTACGGCTGGCTCTTATTTGATGGGTTACAATTAACCATCGCTGTAGGCCTCTGTGCCATGGTGGTTGCAGTGTTGCTTGGGTTGTTAGGCAGTTGGGGCAAGCTGAGTCATAATTGGTGGGCCAATTTGGCAGCCAATACTTACACTACCGTCGTGCGTGGTGTGCCTGAACTTATTTTATTGCTGTTGGTGTACTTTGGTACCCCAACTCTCATTCAATCCATTGCGACTCGCATGGGTTACGACATCCGCGTTGATATTAATCCCTTTATTGCCGGCACCATTACCATTGGATTTATTTATGGGGCCTTCGCCACCGAGGTTTTGCGGGGTGCTTTTCAATCGATTCCTAAGGGTCAGACTGAAGCTGCTCGAGCTATAGGTATGAGCCGTTCTCAGGTATTCAAACGTATTTTGTTGCCGCAAGCCATGCGTTTCGCCTTACCCGGTTTGGGTAACGTGTGGATGGTGTTAATCAAAGCCACGGCGCTTATTTCAATCATTCAGCTGGATGAATTGATGCGCAAAACTAAAATTGCGTCTAATGCGACCCATGAACCTTTCACCTTTTACTTGTTGGCATCGTTTATTTATTTAGGCATTACCTTGGTCTCGATGATGGCGCAAAAACGCGCTGAAACATGGGCTAATAAGGGAGTAATGCGTTAATGGACTTTTCTATTGTCTGGCAGTATTTACCGATCATGTTGGAAGGTGCATGGGTCACCTTATGGATTACAGTAGTCAGCCTGGTTATTGGCTTAGCTGTGGCTATTCCCCTTGCTCTGGCTCGGCTAGCTAAAAACCCTTTCATTGCTTCACCCGCCTATGTCTTTGTATTGTACTTTCGAGGCACACCCTTATTGGTGCAAATATTTTTGATTTATTATGGTAGTGGCCAGTTCCGACTCGAACTCACTGACTTGGGCCTATGGGGATTCTTCCGGGATCCATGGTTCTGTGGCATTTTAGCATTAGTGTTAAATACCGCCGCTTATTCAGCAGAAATTTTTCGCGGTGCCATTACAGCTGTGCCACGTAATGACATTGAAGCGGGTCGTGCGTGTGGCATGTCAGGCTTGCTATTATTTCGCCGTATTACCTTACCCAAGGCTTTTCGTATTGGCCTGCCTGCCTATGGCAATGAAGTGATCTTTTTATTACAAGCGACGTCTTTGGTGTCCACCATTACTATTTTGGACCTAACTGGAATTTCTCGCCAATTGATTTCCAAGACCTTCGCTGTGTATGAGTTTTATCTCACAGCTGCGGCTATGTACCTCGTCATGACTTATGCACTGGTGTATCTGTTTCGAGTGTGGGAAAAACGCATGAGTGGGCACTTACAAGAAAGAGTGGTCGTTGAAGCCCGTTAAGCCTTTGTCACCTGCTTACGACTGGATCATCGTTGGTGGCGGTTTAGTTGGGGCATCGATTGCCTATGGTTTAATTCAAAAACAACCACAATTACGTATTTTAGTGCTCGATGGATCTGACACAGACTATCGTGCATCTGTGGGTAATTTTGGGCTCATTTGGGTACAAGGAAAAGGCCACAATTTTCCTGCCTATGCTAATTGGAGTCTTCAAGGAGCCGACCTATGGCCTCAGTTTGCCCAGCAGTTGAGCTTCCAAAGTCAAATTGATTTAGGTTATCAAAGGCAGGGAGGGTTGGAGTTTGCCCTAAGCCAAAGTCACCTTAATACCTTGAGTGAAGAGATGGCTGCTATAGCAGATCACACTCAGGGTGCTTTTCATTATAATGTTCTTAATCGAGAGGCTGCATTGGCGTTGCAACCAGGTCTTGGTGAAGCCGTAGTAGGAGCAATATATAGTCCACAAGATGGTCAAGTTAATCCTTTATATTTGCTCTTGGCACTGCAAAAAGCCAGCCAATTATGTGGCGTAGATTATCAGTCCTCGTGCAGAGTTGACACCATCGAAGTGCTTGGGCATGGCTTTAAAGCGGCGGGTTTTGTGGGTAAAAAAATCCTACTTTGTGCGGGTTTAGATAACCAGCGTTTGGGTAAGCAGCTCGCAATGCACCTTCCTGTGAGGCCTGTTAAAGGCCAAATATTAATTACTGAGCGCACAGATTTGGGCATGCTCAATTACGCTTCTCCCCAACTACTCCAAACTGCCGAAGGCACGATTCAGGTCGGTGGCTCATACGAACATATGGGTTTAGATGACCGCTCCAGCCTTGACATAATGAGCTCAATTGCTGAAGAGGCGGTGGCTGTTCTACCTAACTTATCCAACTTGAAATTGGTCCGAAGTTGGGGAGCTTTGCGGGTTATGTCGCCTGATGGGGCTCCCATTTATCAACAATCTCAACAATATAAAGGGGCTTTTGGCGTATGTTGTCATAGTGGCGTTACGCTTGCGGCAGCTCATGCAGGGCCCCTATCTAATTGGTTATTAAATTCTCTCAATGAAGATCCCCTAAATCTTATAGAGGCCATGAGTAATGAGCGATTTTCTATTTAATCATTTACTTGATGATGCGCACCAATGCCCCATCATTGTGAATGGGGTTGCATGCCAAGTGCCTGAACAGCTCAATGTTGCTGCTGCCTTGCTCTATTTAGGGCATCTGGCTAACCGTCAACACCCTGTGAGTGGTGAGCTTAGAGGGTCATATTGTCATGCAGGGTTCTGTTTTGAATGCCTTGTAGCCATTGATGGACAGCCTAATCAGAGGGCCTGTCTAACACAAATCACACCCAATATGAGCATTAATACTGCGCTGGCAGGGGTAAACTAATGGCCCAGATTTATGACTATTTAGTGATCGGGGCTGGGCCTGCGGGTATGGCTGCTGCAATAGAAGCGAGTAATACTGGCTTATCAGTGCTCGTATTAGACCAAGCTAGCAGTGCTGGTGGTCAGATTTATAGAAATTTAGCCCATGCAGATAAGCAGCAAACTAGCGTATTGGGTTCAAATTATAGGGCAGGTAAACCACTTTTAGAGCGCTTTATGGCGGCCAACTGCGACTACCAAAGCTTAGTTCAAGTCTGGCATATAGAGACTCATGCAAAGGGATTTTTGGTGGCAGCCATCGTCGCAGGAGAAACAAAAAGCTTTCTTACAAGTCATTTGTTATTAGCTCATGGGGCCATGGAAAGGCCCATGGCTGTTCCAGGTTGGCACAAGCCTGGGGTCCTGACTGCTGGGGCAGGACAGATTCTCCTAAAGTCTTCAGCCTTAATGCCTAAAGAAGTTGTTTTAGTTGGCTCTGGACCCTTATTACTCCTGCTGGCACAGCAGTATCGAGTCGCAGGCGTAGCTATTAAGGCCATTCTTGACACCACACCAAAATCTAACTATTGGTATGCCATACCTTGGTTAGTGGCAGGTTTAACCAATCCAATGGAATTATTTAAAGGCCTTTGGTTAACCTTAGTGCAGCGTATCAAAATACCTTACATTAGCGGCGTGTCGCACCTAGAGGTGATGGGTGATGAGCAGGTATCAGGGGTAAGGTATACAGTGTCTGACAGAGTTTATAACATTGATTGTAAATTGGTGATGTTGCATCAAGGAATTATTGCTCAAACCCAAATGGCACAAATGTTAAGGTGCGCACAGGTGTGGAATGAGCGGCAGCAATGCTGGCAGACAAAAGCTGATGTCATGGGTTATACGTCCATCCCTGGCGTACAGGTTGCTGGAGATGGGGGTTGCATTGGCGGAGCCCTCTTGGCTCAAATAGAAGGCCGAGTAGCCGGTATGGGCAGAGTCTTCAATACTCCAGTAGTCAGTCCGTGGCATAAAAAATGGGTTTACTCATGGCTGTGTTTTAGAGTTGAACAATTACATTGGGCGAGGGGGTTAGTAGATCGCCTATACCGGCCTGCCGAATGGCTTTCTAAACTTGCAGATGAGACCATTATATGTCGGTGTGAGCAGGTGAATGCAAAAACGATTAGGAGCATTGTGAATAGTGGCTGTGCTGGAGTAAATCAACTGAAACGATTCACCCGGGCAGGCATGGGGGCCTGTCAGGGACGTCAGTGCGGGCTCAATTTAAGTCATTTAGTGGCCCAAGCCCAGCAAAGACCAATGGCAGAGGTAGAGCCTTTATCTGTGCGTCCACCCTTGAGTCCTATCAACTTAGGTCAGTTGGCTAAGTCGCTGAGACTATAGAGGGTTGCAATGGCTTGTTCGGCATTTAAAAAGCGTTCTAATAAATGTGGGTCAAATTGACTAGGCTGCAAATAACCATCGCCATAGGTTAGTTTATTGATACTGGTAGCATGGTCATTGGCTTGGGCATAAGTCTTGGCTTTTCTGAGTCCTAAGTAGCTGTCATACAGTTTGGCCAAGCGTGCCTCTAAACATATATCTGGACCAGCAATAGACATGGGGTAACCGCTGCCGTCCCAATGTTCATGATGCTGGCGGGCTATTAAAGCAGCTTTTGGACGCGCATGTTGTTGCAGCCAGTTTTCACCAGCTAATGTGTGGTAGGCCAACTGTGCAAATTCGATGGTATCTAATTTGTGAGTTTTATTGAGCCTTTGATATCGGCTAGACTGTAAGGCAAGGTTGCGCCATGACATCGCCTCAGTGGCCACCAGTTGCTGCGCTTCAGACCATAGTCCTTGCATTATCAATTGAATAAAAGGCAACAGCATGGTGTCTATATCGCTCTGGGGCCCATGAGCATCGGGCCACTTGCAGGCTAAGTCCTCAATCTGCGGCTGTGTGTTTAGCCATTGGCCTAAGTGCACTGCCTGTATGGGAGCTAGGCTAATATGTCTGCAGCCCAAATGCATCGCAGCGATCAGTTGTGTGGGTCGGAGGTAGGCATCTAATAATAACCAATGTTCAGGTGAGGGCCAGTGGCCTGGGAGTGGTTGTTGAGACCACAGGTAGGGTTGCAAATTTGCATAATCCAGTACTAGTTTTTGGCACCTTATGGTTGTACCTGAATGGGTAGTATGGCCTTGGCTTTGAAGCCAATAGACCAAAGCAGAGCCCACCGCTTTATCTATCATTATTAGAATGTTCATTACTGCCTTAAGGGCTCTTGGCTCCCTATCGCAGGCAGCCACAAACTAAAGATAGTTGAACCAGGGCTTGACTCTAAACTCAAGTGGCCACCTAAGTCACACATCAAATCTTTGCATATGGCTAAACCTAATCCTGTGCCTTGATGCTCACCCTTGCTGGTGTAATAGGCTTCAAATACTTTTTCTTGCAGTTCTAAAGGTATGCCCGGACCATTATCTGTGACCTCAATTTTAACGCCATCAATACCTTGATTATCTTCTAATGCAAGGCCTAAGCTGATGAGCGCAGGTTCATCTTTAGGTGGCTGCTCCAGTAGGGCATCGCGGGCATTATTAATCAGATTAATAAGCACTTGTTCTAGGCGTTGGGCTTGGCCAAATACCAAAAACTTAGAGTGGGTATTAGAGTGATTATGGGTGTTAATGAGGTTAACTTGCTGCAGGTCAAACTGATGTTTGAGTAATTGTATGATGCGGTCAATACTGGTTGCAGCATCAAAAGTTGTCAGGTTTAGAGACTGGTGACCCAGCATCTCCCGCATGTTGCTAAGGGTTTCTGCACAGCGGCCAACTTGGTTATCAAGCTCTGTTAGGTGGGTATCAATACGATCTATGCCACCGCCTTGGAGCATCGCTTGCAAGCCATATATACGCAGTCGCATAGCATTCAGTGGTTGGTTGACCTCATGGCAAATACCAGTGGTGGCTTGGCCAATGATGGCTAATTGTGACTGCTGCTGCCAATGACTCGTCGTGCGTCCAAGAGCCGTTTGATCAGTAATTTGGAAGAACAGATTAGCACTTACATTGGGATTGTGTATTGCTGTCCAAAGCAGCCAACGGCTGGGCTTGAGAGCCGCGGCAGGCCAAGCAATGAGTTTACTTTGGCCGTGTTTTAATTGGCAAACTTGCTGCCAGAGCAAGGGCGTAATCACTTCTAAAACTTGAGGCAGGCTGGTACTAGATGGTAGGTTAAACAACTGTAACAAAGCAGCATTAAAAACAATGTGCTGTGTTACAGGGTCGTATTCAATAGCAGGCATAAGGCCGTTATAAATAGTCCAATCATTACTATCCATAAACACCATATCCTTTTATGTTAGCACTAAGGTTAGTCTTTAACGGCCTGCAGCACCAATTCCTTTAATTCTTCCACTGGAATGGGTTTGTGCAATACGGGTACACTATTGGGTAAATTACTGGCAGTGACTTCGGCTGCGCCCATACCCGTCACCACGATGGCTGTAAGATAGTCATATTGGGAATCATTATGTAGGCGTTCAATAATAGCAAAGCCATCCAATTGTGGCATTTGTAAATCAGTAATCAGCACCGTAGGTTTGAATGTACCAATTTTAACCAACGCGTCAATACCATCTTCGGCAGTTTCTACCTGTAGACTTGGGAACCAATTATTAATGAGCATCTTATATAATAATAAGGTGTCTTTATCATCGTCTACGATAAGCACTGTCACAGGGCCTTTAGTATTGGGTCTGCGAATAGGAGTTTGTTTATCTTGCTTTTCGTCGAGTAATTGTTGGATAGACCCGACACTAATACGGCGGTGACCGCCTGCTGTTTTCCACGCTTGTAAAACACCACTTTCTACCCACAGTTGAACGGTTCGCACAGAGACATTTAAAAGGGTAGCAGCCTGACGAGTGGTGAGTTCAGACACGGTTGAAAGATCGATGATACTCATGTATGTTTTTTCACTTAAAATGATAACGTGTCTATTATTATCAAAATTACTAAATTTAAATAGATAAAAGAGGCAATTAAATGTTTTCTATTGTAACTTTCATATTACCTTTTGTAAGTTATTAATCCATCCTTTAGAGTTAACTGGGCTCGTCCTTTTAGTTTTTGTTGGGCGAGAGCTTGATTGGTACCTCGGCTGAGTTGACTAGACGCATCCAAGGTCCATTCATGGGAGGGATCGATTAAGGTCAGGTTAGCTGCTTCACCGATAGTGAGGCTTGTGGTTGTGCCAACTGCAATCTTGGTGCTGTTGCAACTCAACGCTCGAATAGCTGCAGTCCAGGTCAGATCCCCTGCCTGCACTAGTTTTTGAATCAGAGGAACTAACATATCATACATAGCCATGCCTGTTGCCGTAGCAGCAAAAGGTGCGCACTTTGCAGCAGATTCGTGGGGCTGGTGGGCTGAACAGATTGCGTCCAAGGTGCCGTCTTCAATGCCTATTAAAAGAGCTTTACGATCTGACTCCTCGCGCAATGGCGGCTGCACATGGTATTGGCTTTGATAACCTTCGATGGCAGTATCAGTAAAGCATAAATGTGCTATGCCTACATCTGCAGTGACATCCATGCCTTGTGCCTTGGCTTGACGGATGAGGTCAACTCCTGCCGCACTAGTAAGTTGATTGAAATGACCACTGACACCGGTGTGTTGCATAAATTGTAAATGTCGGCTGATAGACAGAGTTTCTGCAATCACAAGTATGCCATCTAAGCCCATCCGGGTAGCGGTGGCACCCGCGTGCATGTGGCCATCACCCAGTTGTCGATCTTGGGCTTGCACTAGCACTTTAAGACCAAAGGTAGCCGCATATTCGTAACATCGTAACAACACGGTATTATTGTCTATGTCGTAACCGGCGTTGCTAAAACCAATACATCCAGCTTGCGCAAGAGCTTCCATATTACTCAGTTGAGAGCCCTTTAAGTCTTGAGTAAGGGCGGCTACTGGTAGTAATTCACAAAACCCTGCAGCTGCAGCCTTGCTTTTAATTAAGCTGATTACAGAGCCAGAATCACTGCAGGGTTGGGTATCTGGACTGGGGCATAAATGCGTAAAACCAGCGCTGGCCGCAGCTTGAGTTTCACTGGCAATGGTGCCTTTTTGGATTTGATTAAGGTCCCTTAGGCAGGTATGCAGGTCTAAAAAGCTAGGGCTTAAAATCAACCCTTTAGCATCAATTTCAAGATCTGAACTTTGGTCAGCAAGGTGGCCTATACTTTTTATGCGACCGGCTTGAACGTGTATATCTGAGACTTGATCCAGTTGCTTACTTGGATCAATAAGGCGTGCGCCACGAATGATGATGCTCATTTATGCAGCTCTCCTGTTAGGCTAGATGCTTGTTTGGCTTCGGTTTGGCGTTGCTGCATTTGACCACTCATGGCCATGGACATGACTGCCATGCGCAGGGCAATGCCATACCCTACCTGATTTAAAATCATAGATTGAGGGCCATCTGCGACCGCAGATTCAATTTCAATACCACGATTTATAGGGCCTGGATGCATCACTATGGCATTGGGCTTGGCTTGGGACAAACGTTCTTTAGTGAGGCCATATAAACGAAAGTACTCACCTGCAGAGGGTAAAAAAGCAGAAGCCATACGCTCTGTCTGTAACCGGAGCATGATCACAACATCGACGTTATTGATCCCACTGTCCATGCTGCTATGGGTGGTGACTCCCATGCTCTCAATCGCATAGGGCATAAGCGTGTGAGGAGCCACTAGACGGATGTCGGTGCAGCCTAAGGTCTTTAAAGCATGGATCTGATCGCGAGCCACTCGGGAATGGAGAATGTCCCCTACAATAGCTACAGAGAGCGGTTCGAAGGATCCTTTGTGGCGGCGAATAGTGAGCATGTCGAGCATGGCTTGAGTAGGGTGGGCATGGCGTCCGTCGCCAGCATTTATAATGGCCACATCTGGTGTCACTTGCTCTGCGATAAAATGAGCGGCCCCCGAATCACTGTGCCGCACGACAAACATATCACTGTGCATGGCACGCAGGTTCTGCAAGGTGTCGAGCAGACTTTCGCCTTTGCTGGCAGCTGAAGTTTTTATGTCTAAGGTGAGTACGTCGGCTGACAAGCGTTGGGCCGCCAGTTCAAAAGTGCTACGGGTGCGAGTAGAGTTTTCAAAAAACAAGTTCACTACAGTCCGACCACGCAAGAGAGGCACCTTTTTCACCTCTTGATTACCCACCACTACAAATGAATCCGCAGTATCTAAAATGCGTTCTAACATTATCCGATCTAACCCCTCTGGGGTTAAAAAGTGGCGCAATTCACCCCTTTTGGTGAGCTGCAACTCTGCTAAATTACTCATGATTGGCTTGCTCAATAATAGATAATTTTAAATTTTCAGGGCCATCAAGTTGCAGGTACTGTCCTGCTTCTAAATCTAAGGCTAGGGCGCAAACATCCGCTTGAATGGGCAATTCACGTTGATTTACGCTGCATAATGTCACCAGTTTTATGCTGGCGGGTCGGCCAAAGTCAAACAATTCATTCATCGCCGCACGGACTGTGCGGCCACTCATCAACACGTCATCAACAAGTAACAAGTGGCGGTCATTAATGTTGAAGGGCAGGGAAGAGGGGCTCACTTGGGGATGAAGACCATTTTTCGAGAAATCATCTCGATAGAAAGCAATATCTAGTTGACCCAAAGGTGCTTGAAGATGTTCAGCGATCACCTTCGCTAGCCAGACTCCACCTGTATGGATGCCAATAACCAGAGGTTGATCAAGAGCTTGGGTATTAATAAGTTGATTGATTTGGTCTAACAAATGGCTAACGAGGGCGGGAGTGTCTGTTAATTCTGGGTGTTGCTGGTTTGGTGTGGCTCCCATCAGGCTTCCTCTTTGTAGGTGTTAGACGCATCTCATTAAAGTAGCGTCGTTTAGGTCAAAAATGGCACGTTTGATAAGCGGTGTTCAGTCTCATTAAACCAACTTTGCAGTATTAATCCAGCAGCGATGCCATCGACTCCATACTTTTTCCAATCCTTGCCACCACCCGCATCCAGGTGCTCTCGTTTAGCGGTTTGGGTGGATAGACGTTCGTCCACTACATAACAGGGACGGTCAAAACGCGCCCCTAAACGGTTGGCAAATTTTCGCGCTCTTAGGGCCATTTCGCCAATCGAACCGTCCATATTATACGGAATTCCAACTACAAATGCTTGTGCTTGCCACTCGCTGATGAGGCTTTCCAAAGTCTGCCAGTTGGGGATACCATCCTGAGCCTTTATGGGAGCTAATACAACAGGCTGGGTCAGAGGATTGCTCGCAAAGGCGATTCCGATGCGTTTACTTCCAAAGTCAAAACCCAGTAGATTAAGAGGCTTATCCATGGCCAATCTTGGTGGAAATGAGATTAATATCAATGCCTAATAAGTCAGCCGCTGCTTGGAAGCGATCCTCAGGGGCCATATTAAATACAATGTCTGCGTCAAATGGGCAGCAAAGCCAAGCATTCTCAGCCAGTTCTTGCTCCAGTTGGCCGGGTCCCCATCCAGCATAGCCCAAGGCAATTAGACTGTGTTCTGGGCCTGCGGCGTGGGCGATATCGTTAATCACATCAGATGAGGTGGTGAGGCACAAGTCTTCGGAAACCCGAATACTAGATTTCCATTGTTTATTGCGTAACGGCGTGTGCAATACAAAACCATGTTCAGGTTGCACGGGGCCACCAGTAAATATTGGTTGTTCGACGTCTGTTACATTAGCATCGGAGATATCAAGTTGTGGCAGTATATCTGTAAAAGCAATGTCATTTGCTCGATTAATGACTAGGCCCATGGCGCCTTTTTCGCTGTGTTCACAGATGTAGACTAAGCTACGAACAAAGTTCTCGTCTTCCATTTGGGGCATGGAGATCAGCATAAAATGATGCAAACTGTTGGTGTTAGGTTTTGCCGTCATTAAGTACTCCTTGCAGCCAATAACTGGCTAATGTGCTGCATCAGCACAGCGGCGATATTAGAGCCCGTTTGATCGTCAATCTCACGAATACAGGTCGGGCTTGTGACGTTGATTTCTGTAAGACTATCACCGATAACGTCTAGGCCTGCAAAATGAATTTCTTTAGCCCTCAGTGTGGGTCCAATTTGTTCACAGATCCACTGATCACGCTCACTTAGGGGCCTAGCAACACCAGAGCCACCAGCGGCCAAGTTGCCGCGGGTTTCACCTGATGATGGAATGCGCGCTAAAACGTGATCAACGGGATAGCCGTTAATCATTAGGATGCGCTTATCACCGTCTTTAATCGCTGGTAAATAGCGCTGCACCATAATCTGTTGTTGACCAAATTCAGTCAGAGTCTCAATGATTACATTGAGATTAGGTTCGTCTTTGCGGGCCCGAAAAATAGACGTGCCTCCCATGCCATCAAGCGGTTTGAAAATGACATCGCCATGGCGTGCGTGGAAGGCTTTAAGTACCTTGGCATCACTAGCCACCAGTACCTCTGGACAACATTCTGGGAATTGTGTTGCAAATAGTTTTTCGTTGCAGTCGCGCAGGCTTTGAGGCTTATTGATAATCAAAGCTCCCGCATCTTCAGCTTGACTCAAAAGATAGGTGGTGTGTAAAAATTGACTATCAAAAGGAGGGTCTTTGCGCATTAGAATCACGTCTAGATCGCCAAGTGGCGATGCATGTTGCTCGTCTAGCTCATAAAAATGATGCGCATCACGCATTACACTCAATGGTGCCATGAGCCCCATGGCAACACCTTGCTCTGCATAGAGGTGTTGTGGTTCCATGTAAAATATCTGCCAGCCTAGGTCTTGGGCGGCCCAAAGCATAGCTAGAGAGCTATCTTTTTTGAAGTTGATATTGTGGATAGGGTCCATGATGATGCCTAAGCGTATCGTCATTTGTCTTGTATCTCAGTGAGTCGGGGTGAAAGGTCACCCCAAACGTATTGCAATAAGGTTAAAGCGGCTATGGGGGCTGTTTCTGTGCGCAGTATACGAGGCCCTAGACTTAGCCCAGTATAGCCCTCTGCATGCGCTTGCTCAACTTCCTCAAGAGTGAACCCACCCTCTGGCCCCACTAAAAGGGCACAACTTAAAGGCGCTTTTTGCGCTTCTAAAGGTCTAGTTTCATGGGGGTGTAACACCAACTTAACCTCGGCTGAAGTGTTTTCAAGCCAAGTGCTTAACGCTTGTGGAGTGTGAATTAAGGGTACGTCGATGCGCCCACTTTGTTCGCAAGCACTGATGGCAATTTGCTGCCAGTGAGCGAGGCGTTTAATTTGCCGTTGATGGTCCAGCTTAACTTCACAGCGGCTACTATATAGCGGCGTGATTTCATTGATCCCAAGTTCAGTGGCTTTTTGGATCGCATAGTCCATGCGTTCCCCACGAGACATAACCTGCCCTAAGTGGGTGTACAGTACAGACGCCTTGGGTGCTTTTAATTGAGCACTAATCAACACCCTAACAATCTTCTTGCTAATGTTTGAAATGTGAGCGCTTACTTGCGTTCCAGTGTCGTTAAACAGGATAACTTCTTGTTTTTCCTGCATTCGAAGGACCTTGCCTATATAATGCCCAGCTGCCGCCTCTAGTTCAATAGTTTGTCCTAAAGGCAGTGGCTGTGGAGTATGCAGGCGAGGTGTGCGCATGGCTTATAAGCCAGCTGCCAGACGCAGAATTTCAGCCTTGTCAGTGTGCTCCCAAGTGAAATTGGGGTTGTCACGGCCAAAATGACCATAGGCGGCTGTGTCTCGGTAGATTGGGCGTTTTAAATCTAACATTTCAACCAGACCTCCTGCTTTAAGATCAAAATGACTGCGCACTAGAGCTTCAATGTCAGCATCACTAATCTTGCCACTACCAAAGGTATTAAGGCTGATAGAGGTGGGTTCGGCAACACCAATGGCGTAAGATATCTGTATCTCACAGCGCTCGGCTAATCCTGCAGCCACGATATTCTTTGCCACGTAGCGGCCTGCATAAGCGGCACTCCGATCCACTTTCGATGGGTCTTTACCAGAAAATGCACCGCCACCGTGGCGTGCCATACCGCCATAGGTATCAACGATAATTTTACGTCCTGTTAAGCCACAGTCACCTACTGGCCCACCAATAACAAAATTGCCCGTGGGGTTAATGTGATATTGAGTGTCTGCCGTGAGCCAATGGGCTGGAATCACAGGACGGATAATATGTTCCATGACTGCAGCACGAAGGCTGGCTAAGTCGATATCGGCGCTATGTTGAGTGGAGACGACGACGGCATCCACAGACAAAGGCTTACCATCACTGCCATAACGGAAAGTCAGTTGACTCTTGGCGTCTGGGCGCAACCAAGGCAAGGTACCATCTTTTCGCACTTTAGCCTGCTGTTGCATTAATTTGTGGGCATAGTGAATGGGTGCAGGCATTAGGCTTTCAGTTTCATTACTGGCATAGCCAAACATCAAGCCTTGGTCGCCAGCACCTTGTTCCTTATTGCTGTCAGCGCTTTCATCGACACCCATAGCAATGTCAGAAGATTGCTTGCCAATGGCATTTAAAATAGCACATGAGGCGCCATCAAAGCCCATTTCTGAGGACGTGTAGCCGATGTCTGTAATCACTTCACGCACGATGTCTTCAATGTCCACCCAAGAGTCAGTGCGAACTTCGCCTGCCACTAGAACGAGTCCAGTTTTAATAAGGGTTTCTACAGCGACACGGGATTCTGGATCTTTTTCCAACATGGCATCAAGGATGGCATCAGAAATTTGATCAGCGATTTTGTCAGGGTGTCCTTCGGATACTGATTCGGACGTAAATAGAGTGTATTGGTTCATAACCATGCCTCGTAATTGAATGCTAATGAATGCTTTACGGACATCCTTAACAGTGACTTAATTACCAGCCAAACTTGTTGTTTCGCTGATTCCTTGGTTGCTGCGATGAGGTTTGCAGAACCGGCGGTTATTATAAGCTACAGGTTGCAGGAATGCATGGCTTATTGACGCTGTAGTCGACATTTAAGTCATATAATATAAGATTATTGGGATAGGACGCATTTACATCTCCAAAGTGTCACTTTGGGTTCACTCTAAAGCGCTTGTCTGATCAAAGTTGAAGATGAACCTTTAGGTCGCTAATGCAGGTGGATTACTTAAAAATATTGCACTGAAAAAAGCATTTGAATAAGGTATGTAAAAAGCCATGTGAAAAGCTATTTGAAAAGCTATTTGAAAAGGAGCTACATTTAATGACAGATCAGAAAACCATTGGCGTTTATAATCGCCAAGTTGAGCGTTATTTAAAAATGGTGGATGGGCTCGAAGAAGACCCAATATTGATGTGCTTTATTGATCGCTTCAAAGCCAGTGACTGCATCCTTGATTTAGGTTGTGGCCCAGCTCATGCTGCTGCAGTTATGCGCGACAAAGGATTACTCGTTGATCCCGTTGATGCTGCCGCAGAAATGGTAAAGTTGGCTAATGAAAAGTTCACTATAAACGCTCGGCAGGCAAATTTTAGTGATATTGATGCCACTGACCTCTACCATGGTGTGTGGGCTAATTTCAGTTTATTGCATGCCCATACTAAAGATTTAGGGTTTATTTTGTTGGCCCTGCATAGAGCTCTGAAACCCAAAGGCTTTTTGCACTTGGGTATGAAATTGGGCCAAGGATCACAACGGGATAGGTATGGCCGGTATTACGCCTATTATTCTCAAGCTGAATTAGAAGACCATGTTAACAATGCAGGCTTTACTGTTAAAAAGATCGATTTGGGCACAGCCGAGGGTATGGCTGGGGATATGGAACCTTGGATTGCATTGACTGGACTGGCGCGATAAATAATTAGACCACTGCGTCAATTGGTTAGCCTGTCAATTCTTAAAGTGAAAAATCTTGGTAGTGTCATTGTAGGTGAATCTTCAGTTACTTTCTGAGATTAGCTATAAAATGCTGTTTATTAGCCCAGAAAGGGATTTCTTGATTGTGTCTTAGGCTTGAGTAAGGGAAAATACACGGCTTAAATTAGTACTCAATTTGTGTATTTAACCTTTTTAAAGGATTCTTTTCATGCCTACTCGTCGCGACTTAGCTAATGCCATCCGAGCCCTTAGTATGGATGCTGTCCAACAAGCTAACTCTGGCCACCCAGGTGCGCCCATGGGCATGGCTGATATTGCTGAAGTTTTATGGAACGATTTCATGAGCCATAATCCGGCTAACCCCGAATGGTTAAACCGAGATCGCTTTGTCTTATCCAATGGCCATGGTTCAATGCTGCTCTACTCGCTGCTGCACTTGAGCGGCTATGAGTTAGCCATTGACGATGTGAAAAGCTTTCGTCAGCTGCACTCCAAAACTGCGGGCCACCCTGAATATGGTTATGCACCCGGTATCGAAACTACCACAGGTCCGTTAGGGCAAGGCATGACTAATGCCATTGGCATGGCCTTGGCAGAAAAAACCTTGGCGGCTCAATTTAACCGTCCGGGGCACAATATTATTGATCACCACACTTATACCTTCCTAGGTGACGGCTGTTTGATGGAAGGTGTATCCCATGAGGCTTGCTCCTTGGCGGGCACTCTAGGCATCGGCAAATTGATTGCTTTTTACGACGACAATGGTATTTCTATTGATGGTGAAGTAGAGGGCTGGTTTACTGATGATACGCCGAAGCGTTTTGAAGCCTATGGTTGGCAGGTTATTCCTGCCATTGATGGCCACGATGCAGATGCTTTGTTTGCTGCTATTGAAGCGGCTAAAAGTAACACTGAGCAACCCACATTAATTTGCTGTAAAACTATTATTGGTTTCGGATCACCTAATAAGCAAGGTAAAGAGGACTGCCATGGTGCGCCCTTGGGAGCAGATGAAATTGCCTTAGCGCGCAAAGAACTGGACTGGACCTATGGTGCATTCGACATTCCGGCAGAGGTCTACGAAGAATGGAGTGCCCTTGATGCGGGTGACGACGCCGAACAGATTTGGAACCAATCCTTTAACGCGTACCACAAGGCTCACCCTGATCTAGCCACTGAGCTTTTGCGCCGGGTAGCAGGAGACTTGCCAGCAGATTTTGAAGCCCAAGCTCAAGCTTATGTAGAACAGTTGCAAGCTGAAGGTTCTAATATTGCCAGTCGCAAGGCCTCACAAAATTCTATTAATGCGTTTGGTCCACTATTGCCTGAACTTTTAGGTGGCTCTGCAGACCTTGCAGGATCTAACCTTACCAAGTGGTCTGGCACAAAAGGCATTACCAGAGATGATGCGAGCGGTAACTACGTGTTTTATGGTGTGCGCGAATTTGCCATGTCTGCCATGATGAATGGTATGGCTCTGCACGGTGGTTTTATTCCTTACGGCGCTACTTTTCTTGTGTTTATGGAATACGCTCGCAATGCTGTGCGCATGGCGGCCTTGATGCGCCAGCGTGTGTTGTTTGTTTATACCCACGATTCTATCGGTTTGGGTGAAGATGGCCCAACCCATCAGCCTGTCGAACAAATAGCCAACTTACGCTTAACGCCGCATCTCGATACATGGCGACCATGTGACACGGTAGAATCTGCAGTGGCTTGGAAAACTGCCCTCCAGCGCACAGATGGCCCCTCAGCCCTAATTTTTTCGCGCCAAAATTTGTCCCATCAGCAGCGCAATGCATCACAGTTAGCTAATGTGACTCGAGGTGGTTATATTCTGCAAGACTGCCAAGGTGTTCCTGAAGCGATTATTATTGCCACTGGTTCTGAGGTCGGCATCGCTCAACAAGCGACAGATACCCTGACTAAGCAAGGCCACAGGGTCAGATTGGTATCAATGCCCTGTACTGAATTGTTTGAGCGTCAGGATGCTGAATACCAGGCGCACGTGTTACCGCCTTCCATCACCGCCCGTGTTGCTGTTGAAGCGGCCCACACAGACTATTGGTATAAGTATGTTGGATTAGCCGGCAAGGTGATTGGCATGACTGACTTTGGTGCATCTGCACCAGCCCATGAGCTGTTCAAAATGTATGGTTTTACCGCAGACAATATTGCCACTACCGTCACTGAGTTGTTGTAATTAAATCACAGCCATAAGGTCAAAATTATGCTGGCAGCTAAACGTATTGCGATCAACGGCTATGGCCGTATTGGTCGAGCAATTTTGCGGGCCATTGTGGAACGTGGACTAGAAAATCAATTACAGATAGTCGCCATTAATGACTTAGGTATTGCTGAATCGGTAGTTTACGAAACGCGCTACGATTCAGTGCATGGCATTTTTCCAGCCACCGTAGAGGCGACGGATCAAGGCATGCAGGTGGTCACAGATCAAGGTATGACAAATATTGATTTGCTACAAGTCGCTGACGCCGATACTCTGCCCTGGGCTGATTTGGGTATTGATTTAGTGTTGGAGTGTTCAGGTAACATGAGCGACCGCAAACGGGCTCAACAGCACCTAAACGCGGGTGCGAGCAAGGTTTTGATTGGAGCTGCCGCGGGCACGGAGGTGGATATTACGGTGGTTTATGGTATCAATCATGATCAGCTTAAACCTTGGCATCGAATCGTCTCCAATGCCTCTTGCACCACTAATTGCATGGCTCCTGTCTTGAAACCCATCAATGATACCATTGGTATTGAAGATGGTTTAATGACCACCATACATGCCTACACCAATGGTCAGGTGCTCACTGATACAGTGATTGATAAAACAGATTTGAGACGGGGCCGCTCGGCCACCCAATCAATGATACCTACATCTACTCACGCCAGTGACGCCTTGGGTTGGGTATTGCCAGAACTGGCAGATAAGATCACCGGTATTTCTATGCGTGTGCCCACCATTAACGTGTCTGTAGTCGATTTAGTATTCCGTCCAAGCCGTGATGTGACAGTGGCTGAAGTTAACCAAATTATGGCCCATGCTGTGGCTCAAGATCGCCATGATGTGCTGGGTTATAATGAACAACCGTTAGTGTCGATTGATTTTAACCATTGTTCGAAATCAGCCTCTTTTGACGCCACCCAAACCATGAAAATGGGCCAGCTCATTAAGATTCTAGCTTGGTATGATAACGAATGGGGATACGCTAATCGAATGATTGACGTGGCCTTGGCTATGTTCAAAACAGATCTGGTAACTGCTCAGGAAAACCCATGACCATCATTAAAATGACCGATTTAGATTTACGTGGTCAGCGGGTATTAATCCGTGAAGATCTCAACGTACCCATTAAAGATGGCGCAATAAGCAGTGATGCTCGTTTACGAGCAGCATTACCAACCATCAAAATGGCCTTGCAGTTAGGTGCTAAAGTGATGGTGATGTCACACTTGGGACGTCCACAAGAAGGTGTTTATGATGAACAGTTTTCTTTAGCGCCCGTGGCAGACTATCTAGGGGCAAAATTGCAATGCCATGTGCGTTTGCAGAAAGACTGGTTACAAGGGGTGGACATTAACGACGGCGAATTAGTGATGTTAGAAAACTGTCGTTTTAATGTTGGTGAAAAAGCCAATGATGATGCTTTAGCAAAAAAAATGGCAGCCTTGTGTGACGTTTATGTGAACGATGCGTTTGGCACTGCGCACCGAGCTCAGGCGAGTACCCATGGCATTGCTAAGTTTGTAAAAATTGCCTGTGCTGGACCGCTGTTAGTCGCTGAGCTTGACGCCTTAGGTAAAGCGTTAGATAACCCCAAACGCCCTTTTATCGCTATTGTGGGTGGCTCTAAAGTGTCTACTAAGCTCATGGTGCTAGAAACCTTAGCTGACAAAGTAGATCAACTTATTGTTGGTGGTGGCATAGCTAACACCTTTCTTGCTGCATCAGGATGTGCCATAGGCAAGTCCTTGTATGAACCTAATCTCGTTGCTAACGCAAAAGCCTTAATGGAAAAAACAGCCATCCCACTGCCAACGGATGTAGTGACCGCCAAAGAATTCAGTGAAACCGCCACTGCAACTACTCAAGATGTAGCCAATGTTGCTGCTGATGAGATGATTATGGATGTGGGCCCAGACACGGCACTTCATCTCGCCAGCATTATTAAAAATGCGGGGACTATTATTTGGAATGGGCCTCTGGGGGTATTTGAATTTGATCAGTTTGGCGGTGGTACTGAAATTTTGTCACACGCCATCGCCGCATCGTCTGCATTTTCTATCGCCGGTGGTGGTGATACACTGGCGGCTGTAGATAAATATAATATTGCAGATCAAGTGTCTTATATTTCCACTGGTGGTGGTGCATTTCTTGAATTTGTGGAAGGCAAGGAATTGCCTGCAGTGGCCATTCTAGAGCAACGTGGCCTGTAATTAGAATTTAACTTACCCTATAGGGAGAACACTCATGGCTTTAGTTAGCATGCGTCAACTTTTGGATCACGCCGCAGAGAATAGCTACGGTATTCCATCTTATAATGTCAACAATCTGGAACAAATGCGGGCCATTATGCAGGCTGCTGACGCATCGGACAGTCCAGTGATCGTGCAAGCTTCAGCGGGCGCTCGCAAGTATGCTGGATCAAATTTTTTAAAACACATGATCTTGGCCGCTATTGAGGAATTTCCACACATTCCAGTTTGCATGCATTTAGACCACGGTAATTCGGCTTCTACTTGCCAGCGCGCTATTGCTATGGGCTTCTCCTCAGTGATGATGGATGGGTCTTTAGGTGAAGATTCTAAAACACCAACCAGCTATGATTACAATGTAGAGGTCACCCAGCGAACCGTTGAAATGGCCCATGCGTGTGGTGTTTCTGTGGAAGGAGAATTAGGCTGTTTGGGTTCTTTAGAAACAGGTGAGGCGGGCGAAGAAGATGGTGTGGGTGCGGTTGGCAAATTAACCCTTGAACAAATGTTAACAGACCCTGATGAAGCCGTAGATTTTGTTGCCAAAACTAAAGTTGATGCCTTAGCAATAGCCTGTGGGACGAGTCACGGAGCCTATAAATTTACCCGCCCACCAACTGGGGATATTTTGGCCATCGACCGAATTCGAGAGATCCATAGTAAGATTCCTAATACCCATCTTGTCATGCATGGCTCGTCGTCTGTGCCCCAAGACTGGCTCGCTGTGATCAATGAATTTGGCGGCGCCATTCCTGAGACCTATGGTGTGCCAGTCGAACAGATTGTAGAAGGTATTAAGCATGGCGTACGCAAAGTCAATATTGATACCGATTTGCGCTTGGCCTCAACGGGTGCTGTGCGTCGCTTCTTAGCCGAAAATCCAAGTGAATTTGATCCGCGTAAATTTCTCGCTGTGACGATGAATGCGATGCAGACCCTATGCCAGGCGCGTTATGAGGCTTTTGGTGCAGCGGGCAACGCGAGTAAAATTCGTCCTGTTGGCTTAGAAGCGATGGCAGATATGTACGGGGTATAAGCCAATCTAGATCGACTCCATTTGAGTTTCTAGTGTTTGGTGAATAGGTCTTCTTGGGAGGCTTCACATTTTTTACATGCGGTTAGTGGCTGCTTTACTCTAAACTCTTCAAGTGAGGGTAAAGCGGATGTTATCAATGAGTCTAGCTTTGCCTAAGTAAGCGGCTGCGACGATGACCAGTTGCTTGTCATCTAAAGTAGGCGCTTGTAAGTCATTTTGGCGGCAAATTTTGAAGTAATCGCGCTTAAAGCCAATAGTTTCGAGCTTACATTGGGCCACTTCTTCGAGTTTTAACAGATCAGTTTCACCGGCTTCAAGGGCCATTCGACAAGCAACTAGACAGGCATACAACTGGGCAGCTCGGTCTAATTCCTCTGCGCTAAGATAACCGTTACGTGAACTTAATGCGAGGCCAGTTTCGGCGCGTGCTATGGGGGCGCCAATAATGTTAACAGGCAAGCACAGATCATCGGTCATTTGTTGAATGACCAAAAACTGCTGGTAATCTTTTAATCCAAAAATAGCCACATCTGGCTGCACAATGCCCAATAACTTGGTGACTACTGTTGCTACTCCGGTAAAGTGTCCAGGTCGACTTCTACCACACAAAAGACTATCTAGGTGAGGTACGCTGACTAAGGTCAAACTTAGGTTAGTTGTGGGATACATTTCACCCACTGATGGCGCAAATAACACATGGCAACCGCGGCTCATTAGTTTTTCTTGATCAGACATAAAGGTGCGCGGGTAACCATTGAAATCTTCTCCAGGACCAAATTGCAGAGGGTTGACAAAAATGCTGGCAACCACCAAGTCAGACTCTTCTAAAGCCCGGTCGATAAGCTGTAAGTGACCTTCATGCAAATTGCCCATAGTGGGCACAAAAGCAATCTTTTTATGTTCTAATTTGGCTTGCCAAAGGTGGCTGCGCAATTGACTAATACGGTCGATGGTATGCATAAATATAATGTCGAAAATTTAGCTGAAACAATGCTCAGGGGCTGGAAAAAGACCCGCTTTGACTTCTGAGACATAAGCCTCTAAGGCTGAGAGTATGTCACCTTCTTGCTGTAAGAAGTTCTTTACAAAGCGCGCAGGCTTGCCTGGAGTAATGCCCAGCATATCGTAAATCACGAGCACTTGAGCGTCCGTGTCTGCACCTGCACCAATACCAATAACTGGCACAGCAACAGCTTGGGTGATGGCTTTACCTAAACTACTTGGTACACATTCTAATAAAATCATACTCGCACCCGCTGCTTCGAGTTCAATGGCTTCTTGCAGGAGACCTGCTGCTTGTTCTGGAGATTTACCTTGTACACGGTAGCCACCTAATTTATTTACGGCTTGAGGCGTTAACCCAAGGTGTGCGCACACGGGAATACCTTGTTCGAAGAGCTTTTGGATGGTGGGCTTGAGCCAAAGTCCACCCTCTAATTTAACAATTTGGGCCCCCGCCTGCATCAAATCTGTAGCGTTGGTCATGGCTTGTTCGATAGTACGGTAACTCATAAATGGCATATCAGCCATAATCAAAGCGTCACTATTGCCCACTTCTACACAGCGTGTGTGATAGACCATTTGCTCCATGGTCACAGGAAGCGTGGAATCATGACCTTGCAATACCATGCCTAAAGAATCACCCACCAAGATAATATCTACGCCAGCTTGGTTGACTCGTTGGGTGAAACTGGCGTCGTAACTGGTAAGACATGTCGCTTTTTCACCGGCTTGTTTAAGGCGCATTAGGCTGTGCAGCGTGGTTTTAGACATGGGATATTAGCTCCAAATGGTTGTGCAAGGCACTGTTATTGAGTTAACTGTCAAGGCAGACTAAACCATCTATTGGGCAATGCTGCAACAGGTCTTGAATCTTTGTACCATTGGGTAAAGCTAATTCTGGGCAAAGTTCATACAATGGGCCAATAACAAAGTCTCGGTTATTTATCTCTGCATGGGGCACTGTTAAGCGAGCGTTTTGAATGCTCAGATCGCCAAATAATAGTAAGTCTAAATCGAGTGTGCGGGGGCCCCAATGCCGTTCGCGCACTCGTTGATGACTTTGTTCTATGGCTTGCAAATGGTCTAGCAGCGCCAGCGGCTCTAGAGTGGTCTCTAGCATCACCACTGAATTGATAAAATCATCTTGGTCTTGAGGGCCCACGGGCTTACTCAAGTAGAGCTTAGATGCCAATATTAGTTGACTTTTTGGCAATGTTTTTAGGTCTTCTACTGCCTGGTGAATGTGTTCTATTGGGTTATCTAAATTGCTGCCTAAGCCAATGTATGCGTTAACCATCTTCATTCTCTTTTGGCTTTTTGGGCACACGTTTTTTGGGTGCGGCTTTACCTAGATCTTTGGTCATTTGCTCACGCCTTTCACCACTTGCAAACTGGTATTCTGTCCACCATTCGCCAAGGTTTTCTAGATCTTCACCACTGGCTTCGCGTAATAATATAAAATCATAAGCGGCCCTAAAACGTTTATTGTCTACTAACTCTGCTGCCCTGCTGCCGTGGCGTCGTGGAAGTCTGAGTTGCATGTCCCATATTTCCTTCATGGGGGTACTAAATCGTCTCGGAATAGAGGTGTGTTTAACTTGCTGTAATATGACATCTTGCGCCGCTTGGTGCATTGCAGGAATGGGAGGCATATTACGAATTTGTGCTAATTTTTGTTGCAGGGGATGCCATAACAGAGCCGCCAATAAATAAGCTGGTGTGACGCTCTTACCTTGAGCAATGCGTTCGTCAGAATTACGCAGTGCTAAAATAACAAAATCTTCTACTTGGAAATCTTCTGTGATATCACTTTCAATCGCCGCGTCAGTCGCAGGGAATAAAAACTTAAATAAATCATAATCGCGCAATAAATAGTATGTCTGTTCTCCATTACCAGATAACAGCAACTTCAATATTTCCTCAAACATTCGCGCTGCAGGTATCGGTTCGAGAAGGTGACCCAGTGTATGCATTGGCTCTGCTGTAGCAGGATCAATGACAAAATCTAACTTGGCGGCAAAACGAATGGCCCTGAGCATACGTACTGGATCTTCTCGGTAACGGGCCTGAGGGTCGCCAATAATGCGGATACTGCGTTTTTCTATGTCTTCAATACCTCCAGCAAAGTCATGGATGGTGAAGCCATTAATGTTGTAGTACATAGCGTTGATGGTGAAATCACGTCGCATCGCATCGTCATCTACTGTGCCATAAACATTGTCACGCAATAACATACCATTTTCAGCTTGTTTGGCCTGGTTGCTATTTTCACTAGCGTGGTGGCTTGCTCGAAAGGTAGCCACTTCGATAATCTCACGGCCAAAACGCACGTGCACTAAGCGAAAGCGACGGCCAATAAGGATAGAGTTTCTAAATAGCTTATGCACTTGTTCTGGGTGCGCGTCGGTGGCAATATCAAAATCTTTTGGTTGTTTTCCTAACAGTATGTCGCGCACACCTCCCCCTACCAAAAAACCTTGGTAACCCGCATCTTTGAGACGATAAAGCACCTTCAGTGCGTTGTCACTGATGTCGCGGCGAGAAATACCATGATGATCTCGAGTGATGATGTTAGGCCCGTCGGGCGTTGTTGCTGCTGGTTGATCGCCTTTGACCCTGTTAACCAGCCTAGAAATAAAACCCATAGAAGTCATCAACTCAGTTCGGTGAAAAATCAAAAAACAAACGTAGCGCGCATTCTACCACTGCCCAGCTAGCTAGACAAAGGCAATAGGATCCTGCATGCGTTTGGGTACACATTCAATATCCCATTGCCCAGCGGCCCACTCCAATTGTTCTGCCACAGGGGCTTGGCGCAAGCCACATGGCGCAGGGTGGCCAAGACGTTCCAAGGCTTCAGACATTAAGGCTGGTGCCTGCAGCATGTCTAATGGAGTTGCTAGATTTTGCTTGCTTAGCTTTTGCCCTTGACCGTTGATAATAATAGGTAGGTGCCCATAACTAGGTTGTTTGTAGTCTAAACACGCTTGCAGCCAGACTTGCTGAGGTGTTTGTTGGTAAAGGTCACTACCCCGAATAATATGACTTATTTTTTGCTGCGCATCATCTACCACGACAGCAAGGTGATAAGAGAACAGTTGATCTTTACGCTGGAGGACAAAATTACCAACTTCATCAGCTAAATGTTGTGTTTGGGGCCCCATAATAGCGTCTTCTACGGTGATGCTTATTGCGGGAGTTGCAACACGCATTGCTACCTCCGGTTGGGATGGCGGCTGCTCCAAGCAATTACATCGATAGAGGGGGTGGCTGTTTAGCTGCGCACGGCTGCAGCTACAGGGGAAAACATACCCTTGCTGGACAAGCAGTTCTAGGGCTTCCTTGTAGGCGGGCTGGCGTTGACTTTGGCGCATAGGTTCGTCGTCCCAATGCAATCCAAAAGTGTCTAGACAGCGAAGAATTTCATCAATAGAGCCGGGGGCAGTGCGGGGTGGGTCTAGGTCTTCTATACGCACTAACCAACGGCCTTTATTGGCACGTGCGTCTAGATAACTGGCAACAGCAGCGACCAAAGAGCCAAAGTGTAAAGCGCCGCTGGGCGTTGGAGCAAAGCGGCCTACATAGCTCATCTTAGGCCTATTTACCTAATTGCTTCTCTTTAATTTCAGCCAGCGTCTTGCAGTCAATGCATAGAGTCGCCGTAGGCCTGGCTTCTAAACGACGGATGCCAATTTCAACACCACACGTATCGCAATAGCCATATTCGTCTAACTCAATTAGCTCCAACGTATCATTAATTTTGTTGGTCAACTTGCGTTCCCGATCGCGGGCTCTAAGTTCAAGAGAAAATTCTTCTTCTTGGCTGGCTCGATCGTTGGGGTCGGCAAAGTTTGCAGCGTCTTCTTTGAGGTGGTTAACGGTGCGGTCAACTTCTTCCATTAAGTCTTGTTTCCAAGCATGCAAGATCTGTTTGAAGTGATCTCGCTGGTCAGGACTCATGTAGTCCTCACCACTTTTTACCTTGTATGGCGTAAAGTGTTTTAAGAGTGATGTATTTGCGTCTGGCATAGCTTGATTCATTGTTGAGGGCGGCAACTTTCAGTGATACAACCAGAAAATATGCGCCGGTTAACTGTCTACGTTTTAACGCGGGAAAATAGCAGAATAATGTTAAGAAATCTAGTAAAAATCAGATCTTCTTTGATATATTTCAAATTTTCGTGCCAGTTTACTCCAACAGTTCCTATGATTTTCGTATACAATTCATACCCTTGCTTAGTTTTAATCAGTTTTTTATGCTTGCAGTTTAAACATTAACTGCGGTTATACTAATATTAGTTCAATTATTGAATAGGGCAGGTGATAAGTCAGATGGAATTTTTATTAGCATTACAGCCTGCCATTTTACAGCGTCGGTATAAACGCTTCTTAGCCGATGTAGTCACATCAGATGGAACCCCGCTTACCATACACTGCCCCAACACCGGTTCTATGAAAAACTGTGCACAACCTAATAGCAGGGTTTGGTTCTGGGATTCGGCCAATGAAAAGCGCAAATATGCTTGTACTTGGGAGTTAGTCGAAGTCCAGCATCAGTTCTTGGCATGTATCAATACCCAAAGAGCTAATGGATTAGTTGTGGAAGCTATAAATAACGCCACAATTAGGCCATTACAAGGCTATGATAAACTAGAAACTGAAGTTAAATATGGTCAAGAAAACAGTCGTATAGATATTTTTTTAAGCCAACATAAACAACAGCCAGACTGTTATGTTGAGGTGAAAAATGTGACTCTAATGGTCGGTCAAGGCCAAGGTCTGTTTCCGGATGCAGTGACGCAGCGTGGCAGTAAGCACCTGCGTGAATTAGTGCACATGGTGTCTCAGGGCTACAGGGCAGTTTTAGTCTATTGCGTGGCCCACACTGGAATTACTCAAGTTGCCCCAGCGTGGGACCTAGATCCTGCTTACGCAAAAACGTTAGTCTGGGCCATAGAGCAAGGTGTTGAAGTTATGGCTTATGGGGCGCGTATTAGCTTAACTGAAATGAGTTTAGTAAGAGTTGTGCCGTTAAACCTAGGTTCAGGTCATTAAGCTGGTGGAATAGTACAATAAATCTGGTCATCATACTCTTCCACCTTCACACGGGTAAGACTCTGATGGTTGCATGGTCCACTGATGCATAACCCATGTTCAATCGTAAATAAGGCGGCATGGTTAGAGCAACGAATAAACTGCTTATCGAAGTCTAAAAATTGGTTAGGAAGGCATTGCAAGGGAATCTTGCGATGAGGGCAGCTGTTGAGGTAGGCCACAACCTTACCTTGATGACGTACAATAAACAGATTAGTACCGCCAACAATAAAGCCTTTACTTTGGCCCTCTTTTAGCTTGGAGCTTTTGATAAGTGGGGTGGTTGTTTGAGTTGGAATTGGAGTCATACATTTGGTTGATAAATTGAATGATTTGGCGGTTAGCATAACAGAATTGAGACCCTACATTGTCTAAGCAACGAGCGCGTAATAAAGTCAGATCAAACACTTCCCTAGGTTGGATATCCTGGATATGGATCTTTAAACTCACCACGGTATTGTTAGTCCTTGGTGTCGTGGCTTTGATTTACCTAGACGCCCAGATTAGACACAGGTTTGAGGGCCACAGGTGGTCTTTGCCAGCCAAGGTTTATGCGCGGCCATTAGAGCTTTTTACCGGTCAACAGTTGGCCCAAGGGCAACTAAAATTTGAGCTCACCCAGTTAGGTTATCGCTGGGTAAAGCAAGCAAAGGCTCCTGGGCAAGTGCAAAAAACGAATCAGGGGATGATTATTTATAGCCGTGGTTTTCGATTCGTGGGTGGCGATGAACAAGGTCATTTGGTTGAAGTTAACTTAGTAGGCGATAAAATTGTTGGCCTGCGTCAAACCTCTGGTGCGAGCATCGCTGTATTGAGACTTGAGCCACAATTAGTAGGTGGCATTTACCCTGCTCATAATGAAGACCGAGAACTGATTCAGTTGGATGACTTGCCGAATGGTTTTATTGAGACCTTGTTAGCAGTGGAAGATCGCCAATATTACTCTCATTATGGAGTCTCCCCGTGGGGTATTATACGGGCGATGTGGGCGAATATTAAGGCGGGCGCTGTAGTGCAAGGCGGTAGTACCTTAACTCAACAACTAGTGAAGAACTTTTACCTTACCGATCAGCAAACATTATGGCGTAAGCTTATTGAAGCCCCCATGGCTTTATTGTTAAATATCCACTACAGCAAAGATGAAGTGTTAGAGGTTTACCTTAATGAGGTATTTGCTGGACAATCAGGTAAGCGGGCTATCCATGGCTTTGGATTGGCCAGTCGGTTTTATTTTGGGCAACCTGTGAGTGAGCTTAAATTACACCAAGTCGCCTTATTAGTGGGTTTAGTCAAGGGACCTTCTTATTACAATCCTAAAAGACACCCAAAAAGAGCGACCAAGAGGCGTAACTTGGTGCTGTCAGTTTTAGCTCAGCAAGGGCTCATTTCAGAAACCCAGAAAACCAACTATCAGGCTTTGCCATTAGACCTCACTGAGGCCAATCAAGTCAGTCGTTATCCAGCCTACATGGATTTAGTCAGACAGCAATTGAAACAGCACTATCAAGCCTCCTCTTTATCCAGTCATGGACTGCGCATCTTCACTAGTTTAGACCCATGGGTGCAGCAGCAAGCAGATAAGGCCATGCTTGAGCAAGTGGGTAAACTTAAGCAACGCTACAGCAATATAGAGGGGCTGCAAGGAGCTGTAGTGGTCAGTCACAGGGACAGTGGTGAGTTGTTAGCTTTAGTTGGTGATTATAATGGGGGCTATGCAGGACACAATTGGGCCTTGGACGAAAGCCGCCAAGTGGGCTCTTTATTGAAACCCATCGTACACTTAGCAGCCCTAGAAACCGGGCGCTACAGCCCTAACAGTATTATTGATGATGCCCCAATCGCTTTACCCCAGCCGGATGGGAGTTTATGGCAGCCGCAAAATTACGATCGTAAATCCCATGGCAAAGTCCCTATGTACGAAACCTTGGTCAAATCTTATAATCAGGCTAATGTGCGCTTAGGATTGGATGTAGGGGTAGATAAAGTGCTGCAGCAATTACAACGAATGGGTGTGGAACAAACTATTCCTGCGTATCCTTCAGTGTTATTGGGTGCGGTTGAGATGTCTCCTTTACAAGTCAATCAAGTGTATCAGACCATTGCTAGTAATGGTTTCTATAGCCCCTTAAGCATAGTGCGCCAAGTAACAGAGGCGAATGGCAGATTGTTGAGCAACTTCCCATTTGCGGTGCGGCAAGTGGCCAGCAATGAATCAATTTATATGTTGCAGCATGAAATGCGTTTGGTGGCTAGTCAAGGCACAGCTAAGGGAGTTTATCGTTATTTGCCTAAGCAGCAAAAAGTGGCAGCAAAAACGGGTACGACAAATGATCAAAAAGACAGTTGGTTTGCTGGCTTTAGTGGCCTGCACGTTGCGACAGTATGGCTGGGAAGAGAAGACGCTAAACCCACACCATTAACGGGTGCAGGTGGAGCGCTAAATGTTTGGGGACAGCTAATGCAGAACTTGGCTTATGCACAGGACGAAGACATCAAGCCACAATCAATAGCTCATTATTACTTAAACAGAGTCACTGGTGAGGCCATACCCGACAAATGCCCTAATGGTGTTTGGCTACCTATGCTGAAGACCTCAGCACCTTCCTTTAATGCAAGTTGTGGATATTAGTCAGTCATGTATAACAATAAAACTACGGCCTTTAAACTGGGATTATTGATAATATTAGCGCTGCTTTTAGGTGCCTGTGCGGCGCCTAGCTATGGACCGATGGTTGAAGATCGTAGTGTGCAAGCCAGGCCATCTGAACGCATTTCGGCCACAAGCTCTAACACTCCAGTCAAAGTGACAGACACTCCTGCAGTGTCTGCTCCTGCTATTATCCCTACGCCTCAATCTGACGTGCCCCCAAAAGCGACTGTCACCATAACGGCGCAGCCCATACCCAAGCCCATTATAGCTCCTCCAATAGTCCAGGCAGCGGCTGCGCCACTCGTCCAAGGTAAGGTGCAAGCACCTCTCGTCCAAGAAAAGGTGCAAGCACCACCTCTGCCTGCGTCAGAACAAGCTGTGGTCGAGCAGTTGTTGGCTGACGCTGACCAGCTAAAAGCTCAGGGAAAGGAGACTCAAGCAGTGATTCAATTACAAAGAGCTCAGCGCATTGCTCCGCGAGATCCTAAAGTTTATGCGCGTTTAGCCGCCTTGCAACTGTCCTTAGGTGAAGCTGCTAGAGCTGAGCAATTGGCCCTTAAAGGTTTAACTTTAGTGCCTAATAAAAAAACGTATCAATATTATTTTTGGAAACTTATTGGCGCTAGCCGAAGTCACTTAGGTGACTCAGAAGGTGAAGCTAAAGCCATAGTGGAATCGGCAAAATATAAGTAGCCGCCAAAAGCGAGTAGGGTTAAGCCACTCCAAAGCACCATAGTGCCAGTATTAAATGAACCTAAGCTGACCATCATCAATGCAAAATAAAAGCCCATGCCGATATAGAGTCTGTTACTTGCTTGGCCCTGAAGTCTAGCTGTTCTTATAATTCGGTATATAGACCATAATAAGGCCAATAAGCAGATCCAGAGAATAAACTCACCATAAGCAGCGCCATTTTCCGCTCGACGCATGAGTTCAAACATGGCGGCTAAAGCTAAAAAAATTCGGCCCCAAGTAGCCCGTTGCCACTGCCATCCCATGGCCACATCTAACATGATTAATGCCATTATTGGAAAGCCGACATACAAGCTCAGATTTTGACCCAAAACGACCATTTCAGATTCAATAAGTGGGCTCAGAATTGGACTGTTGGTAAAGCACGCGTAGGCCCCTAACCAGAGGCACGAAGCTGCTATTTTATGGGTGTCTTGAATTCTTTTGAGGCGCCACAAAATGCACCCAAAGAGAATCAGGCTGGCCGCTACTGACAGGTAACTAAAGCTCAACATCAATTAAAGTTGCGCAAAAGCTCTTTCGGCTGCATCAAGTGTGTGCATCAGTTCTTTTTCTCCATGGGCAGTAGAAACAAATCCGGCCTCAAATGCTGAAGGTGCTAAGTAGACACCATGCTGTAGCATTAAGTGAAAAAAGCGGCTAAATTTTTGTGCATCACAAGCCATAGTTTCGGTAAAGCAAGTTACTTGTGTTTGGTCCGTAAAAAACAGTCCAAACATGCCTCCTACTTGGTTGGTGTGGAAGTCTACCTTGGCCGCACTAGCTCGTTCTTTCATACCTGACAAAAGTCTGCTGGTGTAGTCGGTTAGTTGCTCATAAAAACCAGGCTGGCTCACTTCATCGAGCATGATTAAGCCTGCGCTCATGGCGACTGGATTACCTGATAGTGTGCCTGCTTGATAGACTGGACCTAATGGAGAGAGTGAGTGCATCACCTCACTTTTACCACCAAAGGCTGCCACTGGCATACCACCACCAATGACTTTGCCTAACGTGGTTAGATCTGGTGCGATGTTATAAAGTCCTTGAGCGCATTGGGGGCCAACGCGAAAGCCAGTCATTACTTCGTCAAAGATTAAAAGAGCGCCGCTGGCATCACACGCATCCCGTAAACATTGTAAGAAGCCTTCTTCTGGCACCACAAGGTTCATATTACCAGCCACTGGCTCTACAATAATGCAGGCTATTTCGTGACCCATAGTAGCAAAAGTGTGTTTCACACTCTCAAGGTCATTGTAGCTAAGGGTTATGGTATGTTGGGCAATGCTGTCGGGCACCCCCGGGGAGCTAGGGACGCCCAGAGTGAGAGCACCAGAACCCGCTTTGACTAATAATGAATCAGAGTGACCATGGTAGCAACCTTCAAACTTTACAATTTTGTCGCGCCCCGTATGACCCCGAGCAAGCCGAATGGCGCTCATGGTGGCTTCAGTGCCAGAACTGACCATGCGTACCATATCCATGTGAGGTAATAGGCTGCAAAGTTTATCGGCCATCGCTGTTTCAACTCGAGTGGGGGCGCCAAAACCCAAGCCATTTTCAATGCTTTTGGCTACTGCAGCGAGCACTCTTGGATGCGCATGTCCTAAAATCATAGGTCCCCAAGAGCAAATGTAATCAACATACTGGCGATCGTCTTCATCGGTGATCCAGGCGCCAGACCCTCTTTTTATAAATAGGGGGTGTCCTCCTACGCCTTTAAAAGCCCGTACTGGAGAATTAACCCCACCCGGAATGCGCTCTTGTGCCGCTTCGAATAATTGGGCAGAAATAGGGGTTTGGCTGGACGGCATAAATAATTCTCAATAAAGGAAAAAATTGACCACACATTATCGCCTGAAAACACCAAAGGCTGCTAATCCTTTTGCATGTATTTTACAATTTCTTCCACGGGCAAGACGCCCATGATGCTGCCGTCAACATCGGTGATGAGAAGCTGTTTATAATCACGCTTTTTACATAAATCCCAAGCTTCTTTGAGCGTGGCTCGAGATGAACAAAATCCAAAGGCGACAGTTGGTGATCCAGCCCCTTCAATAAGACCCATGGAGGAACTCTGGTCTAGATGGATTTGGCTTTGATGCAAAACGTGATCAACCTGATCATCACGATTGTTAATAATGAGCCAACTGACACCTATATCTGCGACTGAAAGATAGCCAGCTATATCATCGTCGTAGTGATGGCTGACATCATCATGCATTAAACTGATCACCCCTTGATGATTGAGCGCCTGAGTGATTGGATTAGCTTGATAATCCAAACCCTGTTTGCGCAACACCTCAACAAATACAGAGTCTTGTTTGAAAAAATAACTACAACTGATATTGGCGATAACAATGGTGGCCATGCCAGGTAAAATGATGCCCGGATTGTGGGTTAATTCCATGAGCCCAATCAAGGCAGCCAAGGGGGCTTGCAAGACAGCACTCATCATAGCCCCCATGCCCAGCATAGCGTAAAACCCAGCATCAGAAGTGGGTCCATCTAATATGTAACCACTGACATGACCCAGGGCAGAGCCGGCACAAGCGCCCATCAAAAGGGTGGGGCCAATTAAGCCAATCGGCATGCCTAAACCCACGCTTATAGCGGTGGCAAATAATTTGGCAAAAGCAAGAGCCACCAGCAAGCCTATGGCATACTGTCCCTCAATCGCCATAAGAATACTATCGGTGCCCATGCCCATTACCTGAGGCACAAAGTAGGCAAGTGCCCCCGTGAAAGTGCCAGCGACCAGCATGCGAGCGAGCACCGGTTGAGATGCAAAATTTTGTATGCTGGTGACCGTTTTGGTAAACAGTGCGGCCATGGCCCCAAGCACCACCCCATAAACTAAAATGAGTGGCATCTCGCGCATATCGGCCATGCTAATGTCAGGTGCCATAAATGCCATCTCGGCACCATACAAATTGTTATGTAAAAGGGTTGCGGTAACAGCAGCGATAATGACGGGGGTAAAGCCCATAATGCTGTATTCCAGCATGACCACTTCCATGGCAAAAATTACACCTGCCATGGGCGTATTAAATGAAGCGGCAATAGCCCCTGCTGTGCCACAACCTACCATGAGACGCACACTGTTGTTGGGCAGATGAAAAGCGCTGGCTAGTTGTGAACTCACAGCTGATCCCAGGTGCACAGCAGGACCTTCTCGTCCCGCAGACTGGCCTGTTAGGATGGCGAGTGAGCCACCGATAAATTGTACTATGGTGTTTTTAATGGGCATTTTTGCTTGGTGATAGGCCATGCGATCCATCACATGGGCCACTCCTGCTTTGCGCTCACCAGGGGCGAATAGCATGAGCCAAAGGCCAATTAATAAGCCACCGATCACAGGCAGGAAAAAATACCAAATAGGGTCTAAGTTTTCAAAGCTTTCAGCAGTGCCACCGGGGAGCCAATGTTCAAGGGGTATTTCAAATAAACTGCGAAAGGCAACAATGACAAGAGCTGCCGCTACACCGCTGACAAACCCAAGAAAGCTGATTTGCGGTAAGGCATCATTGTAGGCGAGGCGACGGCGAAAATGGCTGGCCCCAAAGCGCATAGGATTGAGGCGTAAGGCTAATTTTTGTTTTAAGTTGACCATAAATAAGACCCGTTAATACAGTTGTTTATTGTTATCAATACGAGTAGCACTGTATGCAGTTTACCTTACATTCATCATGCTGACTAATATCAGTATGGTGAATATTACCTTGCCCTCTTTAGCTTTTCTGCTGGGTCTATTATCATGGGCGTAAGCATTGTTCTCTAAAAAAGAAAGGAAGTGAAAGTGAAAAAAGTAGCCATTGTAGGTGGTACTGGATATACAGGTGTTGAATTACTGCGACTTTTAGCGCGTCACCCTAGCATTGAGGTGTGTGCGATTACCTCTCGATCAGAAGCAGGCAAGGCAGTCGCTGAGGTCTACCCCAGTCTGCGTGGCGAGTATGATCTTGCTTTTACTGAACCGGCAACAGAAACCTTGGCGCAAGCCGACCTAGTTTTTTTTGCGACTCCTAATGGTGTTGCCATGAAGCAAGTCCCTGATTTGCTAGCTGCGGGTGCTAAAGTCATTGATTTAGCTGCAGACTTTCGGATTCAAGATATTGATGTTTGGTCCCATTGGTATGGGATGTCACATAGCTGCCCCAAATTAGTAGCACAGGCAGTTTATGGATTACCAGAAGTGAATAAAGCGGCTATCAAGAATGCCAGTCTAGTGGCTAACCCAGGCTGTTATCCAACAGCCGTGCAGTTAGGTTTGTTACCTTTAATAGAACAAGGTCTAATTGATACGCAGCACCTTGTGGCAGATTGTAAATCAGGTGTGAGTGGCGCAGGACGTGGGGCCGCCGTGGGTAGTTTGTTGTGCGAAGCAGGTGATAATTTTAAGGCTTATGGAGTGGCTGGTCATCGGCATCTACCCGAAATAAAAGAACGGATCTCAGTCGCTAACGGAGGGGCGGTAGGCTTGACCTTTGTGCCCCATTTGGTGCCCATGATTCGGGGTATTCACGCCACCTTATATGCACGTTTGTTGACTCAACATGAATCTCTTGAATCGATTCAGGCTCGCTTTGAAGCGCGTTATTCAGAACATCCATTTGTCGATGTTATGCCCCTTGGGAGTCATCCAGAAACTCGCAGTGTACGAGGTTCAAATATGTGCCGCATTGCTTTGCATCAACCTCAAGGGGAAGATACTCTGGTGATCTTGTCAGCCATCGATAACCTTGTTAAAGGAGCGGCGGGACAGGCTATTCACAATATGAACTTGATGTTGGGGCTTGAAGAAACTGCAGGTTTAAATAGTGTGCCCCTGGCGCCTTAATTAGGCCTCACTGATACCGTTAGGTAGGCCGTGTTAATACTTGACTAATTTACTTGGTTAAGCGCATAATATTGCCGTTAAAATGTCGAAGAGAGCATTATGTCATCACCAGTAGAACACGATTATGCCGAAGCTATGCCACCAGCCATGGGGTTTACAGATTCTGCAGCCAAAAAGGTCTCTCACCTCATGGAAGACGAGGACAATCAGGACTTACGATTACGAGTTTACGTGACGGGCGGCGGCTGTTCTGGATTTTCTTACGGTTTTACTTTTGATGATAAAGTCGCAGAGGATGATACACAAATTGAAAATGGCGAAGTCACCATGGTGGTGGATGCTATGTCGATTCAGTATCTTATGGGAGCTACGGTGGACTATAAAGAGAGCTTGCAAGGCTCACAATTTTCGGTCACCAATCCCAATGCCACCACGACCTGTGGATGTGGATCTAGCTTTTCCATTTAACCTGTTAATTGGAAGCTAATGGTGTTCCCAATTGGTATGCCTCAAGCTGGGATAAAATAGCACGAGCCATTGGCTTGAATGTGGTCATCTCTGTTTTGTTAAGAGGCTCTATTTTAGGAAACTTTACTTTAAGTGGGTTTTTATGCACACCATTGGCTCTAAACTCATAATGTAAATGGGGCCCGGTGGCTAGGCCAGAAGAGCCAATATAGCCAATAATTTGCCCTTGTTTAACACGACTGCCTTTTTTCACCTTGCGATTGTATTTGGACATGTGGGCATACAAAGTGGTGTAGATACCCGCATGTTGTAAGATCACCGTACGTCCATATCCACCTTTACTTCCTCGCCAGATCACTTTGCCATCACCTGACGCTTTTATTGGAGTGCCTGTGGCAGCAGCATAGTCAACACCTCGATGAGGACGAGTTGTTTTCAGAACAGGGTGTTTGCGGTTAGGGTTGTACTTAGAACTTATGCGAAAGAAATCAACTGGACTGCGCAAGAAGGCTTTGCGCATGCTATAGCCTTTGGGTGAATAATAGTTGCCATCACTATGGCGGATAGCATTAAATATTTCACCTCGATTGACAAACTGAGCGGCCACAATATTACCCTCGCCAATTAATTTATTATCGAGGTAATTTTCCTCATAAATGACGGCGAAATAATCCTCTTTTCTAATATCCAAAGCGAAGTCAATGTCCCAGCCAAAAATACTTGCCAATTGCATGAGTTTCTTTTCGCTCAGACCAGCCCGCTGGCCATCAACAAATAGTGAATTGCTGATGGAGCCTTGAATGAAGCGGGATTCTATTTCTGGCTCACGAATAATAGTATCGACCGTGTAATGACCTGCCGTTTGACGTGTGATAATGATTTTTTGTAATGGGCTTTTAACGTGGCGTACTTTTTGTAATTGCCCAGCATTGATTAAAAATTCCAACGTGTCCCCTGGGAAAAGTGTGCCCAATGCTTTTGTTTTTTTGGTTGCTAGGGTGACTTGATAAACGTCTTTAGAAGTTAAGCCAACCCGCTTGAATAATGTGCTAAGGCTATCACCACTTCCCACTGTGGCCGAACGCCACTTTTCAGATTCTATTTGAAGTTCCGGTTGAGATGAATTTTGAGTTGTTTGGCTGGTAATCTTTGAACTCAGGTCGAGGGTCTTGCTGGTGGTGCTTGGGTCATTGGGGTCACTGAAATCGTGCCAAAGTCCAATAACTAGCATCACCAAGCAAAGCAGAGTAAGGATGATTAAATATGATTTAGGGAAGTGTTTAAGAATTTTTGAAACAGCTGTCATAAGGAATAATATGAGAAATTTAATTAGGAAAATAACGTAAGTGCCCTATGATAACACGCTTGTCCGGCAAGAATAGCTTGTTTTGCGGCAAGTCCTATCAGTTTAGCGGCACTCGAGCGCTTTTCTATTACCCCTAAATCGAGCTAGAATGTGCTTTTTTCCAACGCACACTCGCGGCTGGACTCTTCCCCACAAATGATTGCACAACAAAGCGACTGACTATGACTGCTGTAGATACCAACTTAC